>Ga0209517_10001774_pt1 | contig 31684 bp, 31 predicted proteins | sample PeaSoiMetSII2010_FD_187695 | JGI IMG/M metagenome (GOLD analysis project Ga0209517, IMG submission 187695) | Peat soil microbial communities from Weissenstadt, Germany - SII-2010 (SPAdes) (version 2) | ecosystem: Environmental > Terrestrial > Soil > Wetlands > Peat | place: Germany... | reverse complement strand
TCTGTTTCCGCAGCCGTTGACGCCAGGCGTAAAAGGTGGGCTCGCTCAAGCCCTGCTCGCGACAGAACGCACTCACCGAGGGGCCACTCTTTTCCTGCTGTGCGATCCTCTGACGCCACAGCTTACGCCGTTGCTCTGCTTTGTTCACTCCTTCACTATGCGGGGCCTGCGGCGGCTTGGACAGTGGGGTTCATATGATGAATACAGATTATCGAGCGTGTTCTTTCCCCCGTGCTTGACGGCGATCACGTGGTCGACCTGATGGCGCGCGAAGGCTTGCTCCTCGGAAATGAGGCAGTATTCGCAGCGGCGCTCCGCACGCTCGGCGACTGCTTCGCGGAGCTTAGCGGAGATCGCACCCCTGCTAGTCACCGGTCACTCACAGAGAACGTCCGCTCAGGCATTTCCGGAAGAGACGCGGAGTTTCGCCTGGGCGCTGGCTTTGGCGACGCGGATGAGATGCTCGATATATTCGTAACGGTCCCACTCGGCCTCTTCGGTGGAGTTAAGAGAGCCGGCGCGGCTCTTTTCGAGGAGCGCATCGATGCGCTGCTGGAGCTCCGGCGCGGGGCGAAGATCTAAGATCACCTTGGGGTCGGGCATTGTGGCGAGCAACTCGAGCAGGGCGGCGGCGCCGGCAAAGCCCTGGCCGGCGGAGAGTTCGCGTAGGCCCAGTTCGAGGATTTGGGCGAGCTGGGGTTCGTGCCCGCGCAGGCGCTCGGCCAGATCGTCGGGGATTTGGAGGGTGATCGCCGACATGCTCTCTAGGTCTATGGTACGTCGCGTTAGCCGGCGACGCTTCGTTCATCGGAGCGGCTGCGCTTCATCTCGGCAACACCGGCTTTCTTCGCTTCGTTGAAGGATCGATGCAGAGTTCCCGCGACGGTCCCGACGGTTCTGGAGGCTCCTTCAACCCTGGCGGTGAGACTGTCCGCCCCTTTTTCGATTAACCGCTCCGTCCACGCGAACACCGCAGGTACGATCAGGGCCGCCCCCACAATACCCAAGCCGATGCCCGCCACTACCAGACCGGAGCCGGCAATCGCCATCTTCTCTTTGGTTTCCATTTTCTCGCGACCTCCTCAACTCCATTGAAGCAGACTCGTCGAGAGTGCGGTGCGCTGCGGAGCGGACCAGTGGTTGATGGGAAGAGAACTCCTTGCGCACAATACGCAGGTGTGACAGAATCGCTCACGGAGGTTAGTGATGAGATCTGAAGTCACCGCCGCCATTGCGGGCGCGGTATTGTTGGTTGCGGGATTGCCGGTTTTCGCTCACCATTCCGGTGCCGCGGAGTTCGATTCCACCAAGAAAATCGACTTGACCGGGGTGGTAACGAAAGTTGAGTGGACCAATCCTCACGCGCATTTCTATATGGATGTCAAGGACGCCAGCGGGAACACGGTCAATTGGAATCTGGAACTGGCCAGTCCCAACGTGCTGATCCGGAATGGTTGGAAGAGGACTTCCGTCAAGCCCGGCGATACGGTCAGCGTGACCGGAATTCGAGCCAAGGACGCTCCGAACTATGGCAGTGCGTCGCTGATCACATTTCCGGACGGCCACAAGTTGAATTTCACGTCCGCGGAAGAGCCTGCAAAATGAGCCAGCAAGGGAACATCAACGCGCTAGTAATCGCCAGTATCGTGAGCGCGGCGGCGCTCTTGGCAGTCGTCTCGCTGCTGGCGCAGCAGGCGCCTGCTCCGGGTCAGAACGACTCCAAAGGGAAGGCGGCGTCGAAGACCGAGGCCAAGACCGGCAACGTCGGACTGTATCGAAATCAGCCGCTCGCGCCAACCGGGCCGGTGGTGAAGCTCGCGGACGGGACGGTGGACCTATCGGGAGTCTGGCTGGGCGGTGGCGGCAGCGACGCGGATATCGCCAACCCTCGGTCCTTGAAAGCAGGAGATCAGGTCATCATGCTCCCGTGGGCAGAAGAGGTTGTGAAGAACCGGCAGTCGAAAGAGGATCCGGAGGCGAACTGCCTTCCGGCCGGGATTCCGCGGGGCTCGCCGTATCCGTGGAGGATCGTTCAAACTCCCACCCACTACTTCATTCTGTTTGAAGGCAACATCCACAGCTTCCGGCAGATCTTCATGAATGCCAAGCATCCCGAGGATCCGGATCCGACCTGGTATGGCCATTCGGTCGGCCACTGGGAAGGAAACACGCTGGTGGTGGATACGGTTGGGTTCAACGACAAGTTCTGGTTCGACTATAAGGGCCATCCACACACAGAAAAGCTTCACACCATCGAACGCTATACGCGGACCGACCTGGGACACATGGCGATCGAGGTTACGATTGACGATCCGGGGACGTACACCAAACCGTTCACGACGATCGGCCGAGCGACCCTCATGCCCGGCCAGGAACTGATGGAGTACATTTGCCAGGAGAACAACCAGGATCTGCCGCTGCTCACAGGCCCCGCGCGGGGTCCGGGTGGGCGCTGAAGCCGCGCGTCCCACGATGAACTCACGCCAAGTCGCGCTCGGGACGTCAATGGCCGGCGTTCTTCTCTGGGCTTGGGTGGTGCTCGGCCAGCAGCCTCGCCGGATTGACGATGCCGCGCTTAGGAACGCCGGCAAGACGGGAGAAGAGTGGCTGAGTTACGGCCTCACTCCGGGCGAGACCCGCTACAGCCCGCTCAAGCAGATCGACGCCGCCAACGTCAGCCGCTTAGGACTCGCCTGGTCGTACGAAATCGGTCCGGGCGGCGGGGGGCAGGAAGCCACTCCGTTGATGTGGAATGGGACGCTTTACAACATCACCAACTGGAGCATCGTCTATGCGGTCGATGCGCGCACGGGCAAAGAAAAGTGGCGCTGGGACCCGGAAGTGAACCGTGCCGCGGTCCAGCCCAAGGTCTGCTGCGGCGTGGTGAATCGCGGCGTCGCGACCTATGAGGGCAGCATCATCGCTCCCATCATCGATGGACGGATGATAGCGCTGAACGCCGAAACCGGCAAACCGGTTTGGGAAACGCGCGTCGCCTACAGCCAGAACAACTACAGCATCACCATGGCGCCGCGCATCGCCAAAGGCAAGGTGATTATCGGCGTCGCCGGCGGGGAATTTCCCACGCGGGGGTACTTTGAAGCGCACGACGCCAAGACCGGGCAGTTCGCCTGGCGTTTCTACACCGTCCCGGGCGATCCCTCCAAGCCGCCTGAGAACGATGACATGCGCAAGGCGGCCGCTACGTGGGACCCGGAAGGTTTGAAGATGGGCGGCGGCGGCTCGGTTTGGGATGGTATGTCTTACGATCCGGAGGCCGATCTGTTCTACGTCGGAACCGGCAACGCCGGCCCCTGGACCGCGGACGCCCGGAAACAGGGAAAGGACAAAGACAACCTGTACGCCGCCTCCATCGTCGCCGTGAAGCCCGATACCGGCAGACTGGTGTGGTATTTCCAGATGGTTCCGGGCGATGAATGGGATTACGACAGCGTCCAGCAATTGATGCTCGCGGACGTCACCATCAAGGGCCAGCAGCGCAAAGTGATCATGCAGGCCAACAAAGATGGGTTCTATTACGTCATCGACCGCGTCACAGGCAAGTTCATCTCGGGCCAGCCGTTCGCTCGCGTCACCTGGGCGCGGGGTTTGAATGAGGAAACGGGAAGACCGATCGTGAATCCGGAGTCTTATTACCACGAGCAACCCATCCCGCTCGCGCCTAGCAATGGAGGCGCGCACAATTGGGCTCCCATGTCGTTCAATCCCGCTCTTGGTCTGGTGTACGTGCCTGCGTCGATCAGCAGCACACGCGTGTTCGCTCACAATCCGAATTTCAACTATCAGCCCAACCAGATGAACACCGGCATGGCGAATGGCCGGGGTCTGGGCGCGAGTGTGGCTCCGGTCAAGCCTCTGCCGCCTCTGCCTCCGCCGGCCGGCATCGGGCCGGTTGCGCCCGAAGGCGCTGCGCCAGGCGCTTTGCTTGCCTGGGATATCGTGAACCAGAAGGAACGCTGGCGGGCGCCAGTCGGCGGGGGAAGCGGCGGCGGCACGGTCTCGACCGCGGGGAACCTGGTCCTCCAGGTGGTGCCGGACGGGCGGCTGATGGCTTACAGCGCCGATAAGGGCGAGAAGGTTCTGGAAATTCAGACGGGACTCCGCGGAGGCATGGGCCCGCCGATCACTTACATGCTCGACGGCAAGCAGTATGTCGCGCTGACTGGCGGCCAGGGTGGCAGGGGCGCCGCGGTTCCGAATCGCGAGGCCGTTCCAAATCGTGAGGCTGCGCAGGGGCCAGGGGGCGCGCCGGCACCGCCTCCCGCGGGAAATGCACCGGCCGGGGGACGCGGCGGCGCTCAGGTGAACCCCAAGTTATTGGTCTTCATGCTCGATGGCAGGGCGCCTGTTCCCGGCGCTCCCGCGCAGTGATGCAATAAGGTTTGGGTCCCTCACGAGCAGGCCGAGTGCTGTCGGAGCCAAATAGAGTGGTCGGGGTCGCGACTTAGCGATTGCGGGAGCGGCTTTGATGAACGTTGAGGCTCAGCGACTCCTCGGCGAGCCCTTCAAGACTCAGTATTAGGCCGTGCGAAAGGGTTACGGCCCAAGCGCCGCAGTCACCCGCGACCCGCGCCTGCACCGCCGCCGATGTGACGCAGCCTGAGCCCTTGCACTGGATGCGTCAGCAGCGTCTCCGCCGCCGCCAGAAACCGCACGGTGTGCGGCAAGGTCGCATGCAGTTCAAACGAAGCTTCATCCGCCCACTCCGAATGGATCGCGAACACGAACGGTTCCCGCACCGACTCGAACACCTCGACGCTCAAACAGCCAATCTCGGCACGCGAAGGTTCATTGACCCAAAGCAGCTCATCGCGAAGTGCAGCTACTTTTCCTGGCAGCGGTTCCAAGCGGACGATAAAGTGAAACGACAAGCTATGCCTCCTGCCGACGAGTATGCCAGAGAAGATGAAAACACCGCAGCGTTGGGGCCATCACCGCCAGGCCTGACCGCGCCGCGCCAGTGACCCGTTTTGAGACCATTGAGTGATGTCAGGCCGACCTCCAAGTTCCGCAGTTGAGATTCGCCCCGCCGGAAGCGGTGACATGGCGGCCATCCGCGATCTGATCCGGCTGTTCCCCCGCCAATTGGTCCAGAAGAACCTCCCGCGTGTGTCGTCGTTTTTCGTGGCCCACGCCGGCGGCAGACCCGTCGGCTGCTGTGCTCTTCAGATCTACTCGAAGCGATTGGCCGAGGTGCGCAGCCTGGCCGTTCACCCTGAGTTCCAAGACCGCGGCGTCGCTTCAAAGCTCGTCGAGCGTTGCGTCGAAAGAGCCCGTGAACGCGGGGTCAGGGAGCTATTCGCCGTGACGAGTCAGACCTCCTTCTTCGGGCGGCTGGGCTTCGCCACCTTTCGCCGCGAAAAGACCGCGATGTTCTACGAGTTGACGCTGGGCGCGGGATCGAGTCGACCGTAGCGCCGCCGCCGTCCGCCGATCATCGCGGCGCTGAGGACCTCTCGCCCCAGTCAATGAGCGGGACGGGGGTTGGACGGCAAGGGCGATAACTGCCGGTTACGCTGTCATCAGGGACAGTCGTGGCGCGTGGCGAAATGGACAGCGGCCAGCGGCGCCGGCTCTACGCCCCGTATCGCCGCGGCAGCCTGCGTCTTCACTTGCGCCTGTGCCAGATCCGGTCGAGCCACTTTCGCAGGTAGAACGATCCGCCCAAAACGACCGCGTAGGCCGCTTGGTAAACGAATGCGCCCGTGCCCGGATCGGCATAGCCGAACGCCTTGGCGGGAGTTGCCAGTATCAGCGGCAACAGTAGCAGCAAATGTCCTGGCGATCATCAGGAGCGAAGCATCGGGGCCGTCCGCACGCGACCGTGCTTCCCCACGAGATCCACGATGCACCAGCGGCCATCGCGCTGTTGCAGATGCTGGAACGTTAGTGCCGCCACCTCAGACCGCCGGAGCCCGCAGCCGAGAAGCACCGCGAGGATAGCGCGATCGCGCAGGCCCCGCACTGTTGCGACGTCGGGCGCATTGAGAAGGCTCTGCGCTTGGCGCACGGAGAGCCAGTTTCCGACTCGGATTCCTACCGACTTCGCGCTCCTCACACGGCTGATGCCTGCGGCCAGCTCGGGCGCCAGCAGCCCGTTATCCGCGGCCTCGGCGGCCAGCTTGCGAATCGCCGACATTCTAATAATGATGGAGGACGAGCCGAGGCGACGTTCTTCCAGCGATACCCGCCACGCGCTCACAGTGGCCTTGGTGAAACCGGGTCGCGGCTCCTACTGGAACCAGGCCATGAACTCGTCCAGAGCCATGTTGTACACGCGTTTCGTAATCGGCGAGGAGACGCTGTCGAGCACGAGCATCTTCAACTTCTGCCACTGCGCTATCTTTTCCGCCACAATCAAATCGTTCATTTCGGGTCCTTTTAATGGGCATTATCGGTAGTTACGTCATGTGGACATTACCTCGTGAGTGGCGGGGACATCAAGCTAAATCGCGGCGTGCCGCTATGGGCGCATTCCGGGGTCGCCGTAACTCAGAGGAGGTGTAGAATTGCCGCCCCTCAAACCTTGCTCGCACCTTCGTTCAGCGTGCCGGGGCAGCCAGCAGTCGCCTGTTGAACAGGATTCCTGCCCCGATTAAAGCAAGAATGGCAGCGGTGAACAGCAAGAACCAGCCCCAGTATTGCGTCGGATGCTGAAACATGCGGACGAAGTGACGTCCGAACAGGTCTGCAGCAACTGCGATGACTGCGTACCGAGCACCCCGACTTACGGCGACGACTGCCAGGTATTTTCCCAAATGATATTCCGACGCGCCGGCCGCCGCGAAAACCAGGCTTGTTGGGAAGGGAAAGGGAATGGCGGTGGAGGCGACCAAAGTTCCTGTGCCCCACTTCTTAAACACCGCCAGAAACGAGGAAACTCTTGCCTGTCCGAATTTACTTTCCAGATAGGCCTCTCCGGCCTTGCGTGCGATCCGGAAAGTAATATACGCGCCAATGGTCGATCCGATGGTGGCAACAACCGCGTACTCGTACCAAGGGTCGAGACGCGTAGAAACGAGAACGGCGAGAAGGATATCGGGGCCGCCAAAGGTCGGGACCGGAGAGCTATCAAGGATCGTGAGAGCAAACAGCCCGAACGCGCCCAAATGACGGAACGTCGAAAGGAACGAGTGCCCACGGTTCGCATTTTGGAGCAGAACGTTCAGCATGGACAATCGTGAAGAGCCTAGAGAGTCATTTCGCTCCCGTCGCATCCTCATCTTGATGTTAGCGGACCTGTCTTCAAGGCTGCCGTCTCGGACTGTTCTGCCGGCGTTCTTATTGTACAAGTGCTTTTAGGGGACGAAACTCCCAAGATACGGCGTTCGAGTAGATGACCCAGCCGCGCGATCAAGTTGCCGAGAACGCGCTCACCACCTCTTGTAGCCTATCCTCGGAGTTTCAGGCCAACCCAACCCGGGTGTCGGGGATGGCTCGCTTGTAACCCGAGGATGTGACGCCGCGATTTGGCTGGTGCTGGAACCGGTCGGCAGCTCCTCTGTTCGCTGGACCGTCCATACCGCCGCGGAACTGAAGCACCGGCGCAAAGACTGAAAAGACTGATAGGATGCAATCCATGAGCCGGTTTTTCTTCCTGGCACTCCTCGGCTGCTCTGCGCTTCCTGCCCAGGGCCCGAATACGCTGGTATCGGAGGCGAGGTTCCCATGGACCGTTGTCCGCGACAACCTTCTCAAGATGGCCGAAAAGATGCCTGCGGAGAACTATAGCTTCAAGCCGACTCCCGAAATCGAGAGCTTTGGGCAGCGTCTGGCTCATATCGCTGGCGCAAATCTGTTCATATGCCAGGGAGTTATGGGACGCCAAGCGACGCCTCGCCCTGGTTCGGCAGCCACTTCCAAAGCGGAACTGATCGCGTTGCTGAAGCAGGCATCCACCGCCTGCGATTCGGCTTTCGATTCGCTGTCCGATGCGGCGGCAATGGAGAAGATCAGCTCGCGTCTTGGCGGACCGTTCCCTCCCGAGCCGACGCGGACGAAACTAGCGACCCTGAACAACATGGTCCGCCACTCCAACGAGATGTATGGGTACATGTGCGTCTATCTGCGATTGAAGGGAATCGTACCGCCATCGAGCGCGCCGGAGTAGCAAAGCAGGTTCATGATGAACGGGGGGACGGGTCCCAGTTAGCGCCCAACCCCAGCCGTAACCGTCTCCGCCACTGGCTGTTTCCGGCTCAGGAACATCCAGATAGCCACACCCACCGGCGGACACAGCGCGATCATCCAGAACGCCTCCGTGTATTGGTGTTGATTGAACATCGGCCCAAGGAACTGCAGCAGGATGTAGTTCACCAAAGCCCACGATCCGGACGCGATGCCGGTCATCGACGCGGCCTGCTCGCGCGGGAACGAATAGGACCCCACCTTCAGCGCCACCATCTGGAAACCGCCGCCGATGAAATTGGCCCACGACATGATCGCGATTGTCACCGGAATGGACTTCGTCATCGTTGTAAGACCCAGCACCAGTGAACACACCGTCAAGAGCAGGAACAAGCCCACAGGCCTGCGATTATCCTGCGCGAAGCGGTCCGCCACCCAGCCCCAGAAGAAGTACCCGATACCCCAGGCGATCGGAGGAATTAACAGCATGATCCGCAGGTCGGCCTGCGACACACCGAGCCCCTGGCTCAGATACACTGCCAGCATCGTCAGAATCGGACCGGGAGCAATGGCCGGCAACGCGTAGCTGAACACCAGCGCCCACAAGCGCCGCTCGGAGAGTTTCGGAAAAACAATCTTCGTGGACTTCCTTTCGTGCTTCGGCAAGTAAGGCGGCCGCGCAACCAGCGCCCACAGCACAAGCCACACAAACCCGAAAGCGCCCGTAATCGCGAACGCCGTTCGCCATCCATATTGCAACCCGAGAGGGATCGCGATATACGAAGCCGCCGCGCCGCCCAGTGTTCCGCCACTGAACGAAAGCGCGATGGCTCGCCCCCGCCGCGACGGCGGAAGCGATTCCACCGCCGTCCTCAAACCGCCCGGAAACGTAACGCCTTCGCCCAATCCCAGCATCGCGCGCGCTGCCGCGAAACCGATGAACCCGGACATCCAGCCGTGAGAAACGCTTGCCAGTGACCAAACGCCCACGCCCAGCAGCAACCCTACTCGCAGCCCGATGTGATCGATGATCGATCCCCACAGCGGGTTCCCCACAAAGTACGCCACGAAGAAAAAGGAAGCGATGCTGGCAAACTGCTGTGCGTCCAGACCCGTATCTTTGAGAATCGTGGGCGCAAGCACGGCCAGAATCTGGCGATGGAAAAACGCGAGCCACGAACATGCCGCCATGGTCATGCACGGGATCCACATTTTCCACGTCACTTTTTCTTGAGTCGACATGAGGTAGATTGTAGCTCCGTTCTCTGCGCGTGTGGTTCCTGTGCACACTTCGCGCCCCCGCCGAACTTCTGAAGATGGCGCTCACTGACACTCATTTTCAGCGACGGTATCCCGGAGGCAGCCGAACGAAAATGGGCAGGATTTTGGAGCCAGCGGACTCCTCGACGCTCTCGACCGGCTGAGTGACGAACGGCCCCTGCTGCATGCGAGGACGTCGTCGAGGAAATGCGAAATCACGTGCGAGAGCAGCGGCAACCGGACGATATTACTCTGATCGCTGCGGAAGTTCTGTGAGCGAGTCGTTGCACGAGAAAGCGCGTTTGCGAGCCTCTTCAGGCGCCCGACCGGGAACGTTATGCGGGGTTATCGGCGCGTACACTCCTAAAACTGGATTCTTCTGGATGGTAACCGCGTGGTGCTCAGGGACGGCGCGATTCGTGGTGGACAGGCGTTCGTTGGGTGGTTCGCTAACGTCCACCGGTTGGAGGCGCGGCGGTTGGGTCCACGCCCGCGGGGAAAACGGTGGGTCCGTGCACGGTCCGATGGGAAAGAAACTGCCATTGCCCGTTGCGTTTTGCATAGACTCGCTCGAACCAGATCGAGTTCAGCCGCGGGTTTGCGGGGGGGCACGGCGTTTGCGGTTTTGGGCATATAGAGGCTCACGTAACGCCCGTAGGTGATGACGCTGTCGCCGTGAACTTCGGTCTTGACGGCGTCGAGATCGTGAACCAGATACTCTTTGTCGGCGACGCGCTTGAGGAAGACGGCTTTGTTGTCGCTGGCGAGGGGCTTGCCGCCGGCGGTCCAGGCGTCGCCATGCACGAAGCTGAAGTCGCTGGCCAGGACGCGATCCATGAAGGCGACGTCGCCGCGCACCACGGCGTCTTCGATTTTCTTTTCGAGCGCCAGCACCTCGGCGGCTGCGCCGGATGGTTCGGTTGCAAGAGGCGCGGTGGGCCGCTGGCCCCAAGCCGCGCACGCCAGCACTGCCAGCAGGGAGGCGCGGAGAGTGAGTCGAGTGGGCATCGAACGGAATTTTATCACGCTTGGTTCGGAGGAGCGGCCGAAGGTGGTGCGCTAAACCTTGGTCAATCGACGATTCTCTGCCGAATCCACCGCAGAACTATTTGAGACCAAATCGGCTGAGGCCTGGGGACGGGGAATACGGAACGACACGGCGCTCGTGGGCGTATTCGAGTCCGGCGGCGACCTGGGTCATGATCTTCCAGGCGTCCTCGAAGGACATAGGGCCGCGCGGAGATTCGCCTTCGACGTACTCCATGACCAGAGCGCGAACGTTTTCCGCTTCGGCGACTCCGTAGATCGCGGCGATGTTGGGGTGGTTGAGGGCGGCGAGGACTTCGGCTTCGCGCTGGAAGCGGGCGGCGCCCTCGGGGTCGCGGGCGAGATAGACTTCGCCCTGCCGCCCTTGCCGATTCGGCCAGGATTCAGGCGAAAAGTGCCGAACTCTAATAAGTTCTTTCCGCTGTTGCTCATACTCGGCTTGGAGAAATCCTGAGAAGTGCTGAGACCCTGCCTGAAGACTCCTGATTCGCGCCTCGGTCAAACTGCTCTCGTCGCCCGAGGTGGACTCGGTTTATCACGAGAGTACACCGCGGGACGAGCAGTTAAGGAGGAAGCGATGGCAACTCCTAAGAGAATCCAGATCAGCATCGAAACTCATCAGGTCTTCATTAACAGTCTCACTTTTAGAGGGTTGTCAAGATAGCTCCAGGAGGTCGGGCATCCGGAAGGTGGCGGGAACGGCGTTTCCAGAAATCTGGTGGTGGGTCAAATTGACCCACCACCAGAAATCGAGTTCCGCCCGACACGGTCGTTAATGTGTATTGTCAGGCCAGAAACAGGCCGGTCTCCCTTTGTTTCCAAATACGGTAGATGCTGTTGAAAAACTACGCCGTGCATCAGACCGCCCCTGTACCGAGCAAAGTGACTCGATTAAACGCGCTATAAGCGATTGCTGGCCGCGCGGTGGACATTTTTCTTATCCCCCCTCCGGAACGGGTATCTACTGCCGCATGAAACCAACGTTAGCCACGTGGGGGTGCAGAAGTCCGGACCTCTCTCTTGCAGGTAGCTGGGGGATCGGCACAACGGGACCATCATCCGTGTCGAGCCATTGGCCTCATAGAGGCCGGTGTCACCTTTATCGAGTTTCCTATTTCACCGGATGCCCGGCTCGCACTATGTCGGGTTCCACGACCGTCGACACTCCCGCCGCGCTCATCGCTTGACGAAGGATCGCGGCCACTTCCGCCGAGCTCCTGATGGCTGCCCCGCCAAACATGACGCCGTCCGCCATGCGCAGCGGCGTCCATCCGGTCTTGTTCTTTTGATTCCAGACCTCGATCTTAGCGCCCTTGTCGAGCAGAAACTGCGTAACCGAAGGGACCTGCTTGTAAGCTGTGGCGTGGATTACGGTCTCTCCGTTGTTGTCGACCCCGTTCACATCGCCGCCAAGATCCAAGGCCACTTTCACAGCCTCCAGGACTTCGGTTTCCGTCCCAGGGTCCTCTCCTGGAGAATACGTACCAACTCCCGCCGCCGCCAGTAGGGGCGTCGTCTTGTCTGCATTCGGCAACAGCGGGTCGGCGCCCAATTCGGCCAGGAGACGCATCAAGGGGGCATCCGCGGTTCTGGCCGCCATCAAAAAGGGCGTGACGCCAATCATATTCAAAGATGTCCGCCCTACATTCCCCTGCTTCGTCATCCGGGCGTTGACATTCGCTCCCTTCGCTACCAGCTTTCTCACCAGGTCAAGACTGGAGAGATTTCCCGAGCCCTCTGGAGCGGGGTCGTTGTCGCCTTTGCCCGGTTTACGCACCCATGTGATTTGATGCAGAGCGGTCCAACCTTGGGCCGCGGCATTAGGATCGGCGCCCGCGTCCAGCATCCATGCGGCGAGCTCGAAATGGGCGTTTGCGACCGCCAAAACCATGGCGCTGATACCGGCAACGCCCGTGCCCCTGCCGGCTTGCCAAGTCTCATTCACGCTTGCTCCCGCTTTTACCAACGCCTGGACAGTATCGATCCGGCCCTCTCGCACCGCAAACAGCAAAGGTGTAAACCCGCCCTTCGTGCGTGCATGTATGTCTGCTCCGAATTCGACCAACTCGTCCACAGTGGCTGTGTTGCCATCGGCGGCTGCCCACATCAGGGCCGTCTGCCCGCGCTGGCTCTCTTTGAATTTCACGTCGGCTCCGTGGGCGATCAGTACTTTCACCGCAGCCACTTTGCCCGTACGCGCCGCGGTCATCAGCGGCGTTTCTCCTCCCGGGAGCGCGGCGTTAGGATCGGCTCCGGCCGTCAACAGCGACTCGATCACCGCCGCATTCCCGTTAACGCACGCCAGCGAAAGCGGCGTTACTCCATAGCGATTCGCAGTCTTCGCGTTTGCGCCGCCGTGAATCAATGAATTGACCGTCTCGAGATCGTCCTGGCGCACCGCCCAATGCAGAGCCGTTGAGCCATCCGTGTCGACGGCATTCAGGTCGATGTGCTGGGGTAGCAGGGTCTGGATGGCGGCTCTATCCGAATGCTTCACCGCCTCCACCAGCCGGACATCGTTGTTACTCGCGGCAAGCAGACTCGTGGTCAGAACCAATGTAGAGATCCAGAAGCATCTTAGCTGTCTCATGGTTGCCTCTTTATCTTCATGCGGCGCCGATTACATCGAAAGCAGGCCATCGACTCGTCCGCGGCTGTCCGCGAAGTTGTCGAGGTGGATTCCCACTTTGTCGAGCAGGGTGAGGTGAAGATTTGCAAGCGGCGCCGGCGTATCGTACTTGACGTGGCGCCCACCCTTCAGCTTGCCCGCTCCGCCTCCAACCAGGACGATCGGCAGGTTCACGTGATCATGCACGTCGGGATTGCCCATGCCGCTGCCCAGCAGGATCATGGAATGGTCCAGCAGCGAGCCGTCGCCGTCCGGCGTGGACTTCAACTTCTCCACGTAGTACGCGAACAACGACACATGATGCGCGTTGATCTTGGCCAACTGGGCCAGCTTCCCGGGATCGTTTCCGTGGTGCGAGGTGGGGTGATGCGCTTCGGGAACGCCCACCTCCGGGTACGTACGCGTGCTCGCTTCCCGCGCCAATTGAAATGTCAGGACGCGAGTGATGTCGGCCTGCATGGCCAGCACCTGCAAATCGAACAACAACTTGACGTGGTCCACATACGCCGACGGCACTCCGACCGGACGCTCCAGGTCCGGCAGCGTGGAATTGGCCGTTTGTGTCTCCGCGTTCTGAATGCGGCGCTCGATCTCCCGGACCGTATCGAGGTATTGGCCCAGCTTGGTGCGGTCGCCGGGACCGAGCTTCCTTTGAATATGCGTGATGTTTTCCGACAGCAAATCGATCAGGCTGCCGTCTTCCCGCAGTGCGGCAAGCTGGTCCGCGGCGCTGCCTCCGTCCCCAAATAAGCGCTCGAAGACTACGCGCGGGTTAGCCTCGGCCGGTAGCGGCGTGGTGGGCGATGACCAGGACAGACTGGTTTCGTAGATGCACGACATCCCGCCGTCGCAGGCGCCAATCGGCGTCGTCGATTCCGTGGTCAGTTCGAGCGACGGCAGCCGCGTCTCCTTGCCCAGTTGCTTAGCGGCGATTTGATCGACCGTGGTCGCCAGCTCATAGTCGGCGCCTTCGGTCATCTTGGCCTTCGCGCAGCTCAGGAACCCGGCGTTGGAAGTCGCATGATTTCCCGGCGAGTACGAATTCTTCAGCTCTAGATTCGAAATCACCGTGACTTGGTCCAGAAGCGGCGTGAGCGTGCTCAACGTGGGCGACAGCGCGGTAATATTCCCCACATCCTTCGGGAACCACTGATACCAATTGCATCCCATCGGAATATAGACAAATCCCAGACGGCGCACCGGATTGGCGGCCGCGGCCCTGGCCGTAAAGGACGGAATCATCGCATCCAGCAAGGGCAGCGCTAAGGTCACGCCCGCGCCCCGCAGAAACGTACGCCGTGGTAAAGCCTTCCTGGTGACGATCATTGTGATCTCCTCATTTGAAACGGTGTGCTGTTGACGATCCCTGAAATAAGCGACGAGAAGCGGTAGTCGTTGCCGCGGGCATCCCGCACGATCTTGCGAACCGCCGCAGCATCGTATGATTCAAGCCCTCGGCCTAACCCGTAGGTGAGAAGCTTTTCCGTGAGCGTGGTGACGAACAGCTCCGGACGGCTTAATAAAGCCTGCCGGAGTCCGGATACTCCCACAAACTGGCTGCCATCGGGAAGATTTCCCGATGCGTCAATCGCCGTGTCCTGGTCGGTGGTCCGCCAGCGGCCCACCGCATCGTAGTTCTCCAGCGAAAAACCTACCGGGTCCATCAGGCGATGACAACCGGCGCAGGGTTGATTGACGCGGTGCGCGGCCATGCGCTCGCGCATCGTCGGAGCCTTGGCGGCGGAGGCGCTGGCATTCAGCGGCGGCACGTTCGGCGGCGGAGGCGGCGGCGGCAAGCCGACAATGTTGGTCAGAATCCACTTGCCGCGAATCACCGGCGAAGTCCGGTCGGCGTAGGAAGTCACGGTCAAAATGCTCCCTTGGCCGAGCAGGCCCCCGCGCGCAGTATTGGCGTCAAAAGTGACGCGCCGGAAGTGGCTGTCGTACACGTTCGGAATCCCATAGTGCTTGGCCAGCCGCTCATTGACGAAGGTATAGTTGGCGCTTAACAAATCGAGCACGTTCCGGTTCTCGCGCATAATGCTCTCAAAAAAGAGCTCGGTCTCACGCCGCATGGCCTGCCGGAGGTTGTCGTCGAAGTCCGGGAATTCGCGCGCGTCCGGAATGATGGATTGCAGGTTGCGCAGGTAGAGCCATTGATCGGCAAAGTTGTTCACCAACGCCTCCGAACGGGCGTCGGCCAGCATCCGCTGCACCTGCTTTTCGAGCACCGCGGGCTCCTTGAGTTTTCCCCCAATCGCCTGATCCAGCAATTCGTCGTCGGGGATGCTGCTCCAGAGGAAGAACGAGAGGCGCGAGGCCAGTTCCAGGTCCGTAAGACGGTAGTTGGTATTGGGCGCGATGTTGGCGGGATCCTGTTCGACCCGAAACAAGAACTCCGGGCTGATCAGCAGGGCTCGCAGGCCCCTCTCGATCCCCGCCTCAAAATCTCCCGCGGCGCGCGCCTCCCGATACAACTTGAGCGGGCTCTGAAGGTCCGCATCGGTCACTGGCCGCCGGAAAGCGCGCCGCGTAACGTTCGAAAAAATTTGCTTCGCGCAGCTCTCTTCTTCTGACGGCTTGGCCGGGTGGCACGCAAAAATCCGGCGGCGGCTGGGCGTGTCCCCGGAGCCGGTCGCGTTATAGGGGCCAACCACGTTGATGGAATACAGTGCCGGGTTGATACGGGGATGCCGGTACATATTGAAGTGCGCCTGGTACGGCTGGCGCTCGGTTTCGAGCAGTAGCGAGGGGCTCTTGGGGAATGCAACTCCCAGCGTGTGCGGGCCTGCCTTCACGGGAATGCGGATGTGAAGATGCTTGTCGACCTGATCGTCGCTGGGAACGCTGTTGGCGTTTCGAATCCCGGTGACATTATTAATTGGCTTCACCGTGAACAGGTTCACGCGTTCGCCATCCAACATGAGTTCGATATCCGTCGGTTCGCCCAGACCCTCGATGTGCTCGTTGCGGTCCCGGGTGAGTTCAAGCCGAATTTCGTACTCGCCGTCCTGCGGGAAAGTGAAGGGAACGGCGGTCCCGCCGCGCGTGCCGAACGGCAGTTCGTCGAAATGCTCCTCTTGTGTGAGGTCCGGCGGAATGAGGATCGTTTCGCCGGCCGGGGAACGAACCGGGCTTCCGATGGCCAAGCGGCTGATCTTTCGCGCTGCTGCCAGGTATCGCTCGAGCAGTGTCGGCGAGAGCTCTCCCACCGTAATGTTGTCGAAACCGAAGCTTGACTCGTCGCTAGGCAGAAGCTGCGCGACGTCGACTCGAAGCCCGAAAAGGTCACGGATCGCATTCTGGTATTCGGTTCGAGTAAGGCGGCGAAGCGTGGCCGTCCGGCCGGGATTGGGATTAGCCGCACTCACTCGGTCCAGCGATGTCTCCAAGTACGAGACCAGGGATTGGTAGGCCTTTTCATCTGGCCGCGGCAGGCCCGCCGGCGGCATATAACGGGCGCGCACTTTGCGGAGGACCTTTTCCCAAACTTCGGGGTTTTGATTCACGTTCTCCACATTGAAAGTGTCGAGCGAGAGGCCGCCTGTCTTCAGCTTGGCATTGTGGCAGCCGGCACAATATTGATCGATGAGGGCGCGTTGCGGAGAGGTGCCTGGCGAGCGCTCACCTGTGGGTTGTTGCTGCTGGGCAGGGAGGACGAAGATGCCACCCGCTATTAACAGGACAATCACCCGCCGAGAGATCAACGTCGCCGAACTCGTCGACATAGGCAAAACCTCCCGATCGTTGAAGGACGTGTCACAGCGTTTATATCTCAAGGAAAACCGAAAGTCAATGTACCGCGTACCTTCGCCCGCCATCGCGGAGCGGGTCATGGCAGAACAGTCGTAAACGCAGACCGGCCGTTCACGCAACGAAGGAATTTGATAGACTTCGAGTCCACGAGCCCTACACTCTAAAGTCGGGAGATTCAATCATGATGGTAAAACGAGCGAGGCTTGCCACTGTCCTAACGGCGTTCCTGCCGGCCGCATCTGTTCAGGCACAAGATCTGCCGGATGGCGTCGGGAAGAACCTTGTGATGACGGTCTGTACTCAATGTCACGAGTTAACCCGCATAACCAGCAAGAAGAGGACGAAAGAAGAATGGAACGACACCGTCGACAAAATGGCCACCCGGGGCGCGAGGGCGTCCGATGAAGAGTTCGAGACCATCGTGACCTACCTGACCAAGTACTTTGGCAAGGACCAGCCTCCCGACAAGAGCAACTAGCGGGCTGTCCCGGCCAGAACGTTATTAGTTTTGATCCGTCTGAGTAATCATGAGACGGAATCAGGCGGTGTTGCGTATCACGGACGAACAAAGGAGCGAGTTGAGCAAGTGGGCGGCATCGCGCACGCTACCAGCCGGGGATGTGTTCCGCGCACGTCTGATCCTGGCTCTGGCAGAAGGTGAGACCTACCAGCGGATCATGACATCGCTGCAGACGTCGGCGCCCACGATTTCGCGCTGGAAGCAGCGTTTCGAGCAGGCAGGCGTTGAGGGATTAGACCCGCAGCATAAGGGCAGTCAGCCGCGCGTGGCGGACCCGGCGCTGCAAGCCAAAATGGCGCGCAAGATGCAGCAGAAGCCTTCAGACGGATCGACCCATTGGTCGTGCCGGAAGATGGCGGAGGCGCTGGGCGTGAGCAAGTCCACGGTGCAGCGCGTGTGGGCGCAGATGCGGCTGAAACCGCACCGACTGGATTCGCTACATGGCTAGCAACGATCCGCAGTTTGAGGAAAAAGCCGCCGACATCATCGGGCTATACCTGAAGCCACCGCAGCATGCGGCCGTATTCTGCGTGGACGAGAAGACCGCGATTCAAGCGCTGGACCGCCTGGATCCCGTTCGGCCTCTATCGCCGGGGCGCGCCGAACGACACGGATTCGAATATTATCGGCACGGGACGCTGTCGTTATATGCCGCCCTCGATGGGAAGACCGGCCAAGTGCACGGCATGACAGCGGGGCGGCACACTAGCCGGGAGTTCATCGCGTTTCTAGAGGGCTGGGTGGCGCGAACGGAGTGGGCCAGGGAGATCCAGGTCGTGCTCGACAATCTGTCGGCGCACAAGACTAAAGAGGTCGAGCGTTTCCTCGCGCATCCGCAGGTGCACTTTCACTTCACACCCACCTATTCATCCGGGCTGAATCAGGTGGAGTTGTGGTTCGCTAAGATCCAGCGCGACGTCATCCGGCGGGGAGTATTCCGGTCCGTAGCCGACCTCGGCAACAAGCTCCGCAAGTACATCCGCGCCTACTCCAAAGCAGCTCAGCCCTATCGCTGGACTCATACTGATCCAACCCGCCGCATCCGCCCTAACAAAATCGCCGGGACAGTTTACTAGGTAGTGGTAACCTTGCCCTTCAACGAGTGGACGTCGATCCACATAATCGGGCCGTCGCGCGAAGAGTTCGAATCCATCGCGAGCGTCCAAGTAACATTAAGGAATCTACCGTGTTCCCGGGAGCCAAACCTTTGTGAGACTTTGTTGGATGCCCGTGTGAATCGCAAGTAGGATCGGCAGGGCAGAGGGCCAAACTGGTCAAGACCGCCTAACATGAAGCCTTATTAAGAATCGTCCACCCCAATTTCTGAGAGAAGTTCGTAAGAGGGTTGCGCTTGGGGAGCCAACGACTTTGCCTCGAAACGTCTCTCCCCGGCGGTTCACGACATGGATGCCGCGGTCCCTTGAATGTACGCGGTTTGGCGCAATAAACGCAGGTTTCCTCGTTCTCCAACTTCGTCGGAAACCGCACTCGGAGCGTTTCCGGTCACCAATTCAGGCACCACGGCCCACATTCCCTGATACTTTCCGACCCCCCGCCGGTTAGCTGCGGTGATGCATCTTGCGTTTCCCGGCGGGTCCCTCCGTCACGTTGGGGCCCGATCGCTGTAACATTACGCCCTTGTTCGTAACCTATGCCCACCTCAGCCGAATAGATTCGAGGTTGTCAGGTTCAATCCTGTCAGTTCTTGACTGCGCGCGGCCCGCATGAGCGTAGCGATTCGGTCGGCGGCCAGCGCGGGTTCCAGTCCGTCGTTGCGAATGTTGGAGACGCAGTTCCGCTCTGCGTCAGGGCGGCTGACGCTCGGCGCCCAGGTTAGATACGCGCCCAGGCTGTCGGGCGAGCTGAGACCCGGGCGCTCCCCAATGAGCACGACGGCGAGACGAGCCCCCATGCGCTCGCCGATTTCGTCGCCAATGGCCACGCGCCCTTGCCGGACAATACAGATTGGCGCGACGCGCCAGCCATCCAGCCGCTGTAGCAGTGCATCGATCAACACGGTTGCATGGCGGTGCACCGCGGTTGCCGACAACCCGTCGGCGACCACCAACACGGCATCCCAATTGCCATCCGTCAAACGATTCGCCGACGCTTGATCCAGGCGGCGGCCCAGATCCGGACGGCGGAGATAGGTGGCCCGATCCGGTGCCGCGCTCGACAGCACCAGCGCCGGGCGGATGGCCAACGACGAAACATCCATGGGGTGATGCACCGCGTCACGCGCCCGGGCATGCGCGAACTGGAACGCCAGCAGCTCTCGGGTCGGCAGGCTGTGCCCGCAGCGGCCCAGCGCAAGGCGCGCGGCCGTTAGCTCGCGGAGTCCCGTCCATGGATTCTCAATCACCATGCCAGAGCCCGCTCAAACACCGGAGGCAGCGCGCGGGCCGTTCGCAAGCGCAAGCCGCCTTCTAAGATCCCCATGCGCGAGAGCCAGGCTTCGAATTCGGGCGCCGGGCGGAGCTGCAGCATCGAGCGCAAATACAATGCATCATGAAACGACGTGCTTTGGTAATGGAGCATGATGTCGTCGGCGCCGGGAACTCCCATGATGTAGTTACAGCCGGCCACGCCCAGCATCGTGAGCAACACATCCATGTCATCCTGGTCGGCTTCGGCGTGGTTCGTGTAGCACACATCGCAGCCCATCGGCAGGCCGAGTAGTTTCCCGCAGAAATGATCCTCCAGACCGGCGCGCAAAATTTGTTTGCCGTTGAAGAGATACTCGGGCCCAATGAAACCCACGACCGTGTTCACGAGCAGTGGGTCGAATCTTCGCGCCACCGCGTACGCGCGCGCCTCACAGGTCTGCTGATCGACCCCGTGATGGGCGTTGGCGGATAGCGCGCTTCCCTGTCCGGTCTCAAAATACATGACGTTGGCTCCGCGCCCCAATTCGCATGCGGCGTGATGCGCCTCGCTGAGCATACCGAGACTGATTCCGAAAGCTCGATTCGCCGCCTCCGTTCCGGCAATCGACTGAAAGATCAAATCCACGGGTGCGCCCCGGCGTAGCGCCTCCATTTGCGTCGTCACATGCGCCAGGACGCAAGTCTGCGTCGGAATCTCAAGGGCCTCGCGAATATAATCCAGCATCCGCAGCAGCGTTTCGACGGTGCCAATATCGTCGGATGCGGGATTCACGCCAATGACCGCATCGCCGTTCGCATACATCAAACCATCGACGACGCTTGCAGCGATGCCGCGCGGGTCGTCGGTGGGATGATTCGGCTGCAACCGTGTGGCGATGCGGCCGGGCAGCCCAATGGTGTCGCGGAAGCGCGTCACCACCCGGCGCTTCGCTGAGACCGTCACCAGGTCCTGTACCCGCATGATCTTGGAGACGGCCGCCGCCATTTCCGGAGTGAGGCCGGGCGCGACCGCCGCCAGCGCTCCGTCTCCGGTTTGCTCGTCGAGCAGCCATTCGCGCAATTCTCCCACCGTCAGATGCGAGACCGGCGAAAACGCCTCCGCAACGTGCGAGTCGAGAATCAGCCGCGTCACTTCGTCGGTTTCATAAGGGATCACCGGCTCTTCGAGGAAACGCCTCAGCGGAACATCCGCCAGCTTGATCTGCGCCGCAGCCCGCTCTTCGGCGGAGCTGGCGGCCAGGCCTGCCAGCTCGTCGCCGGAGCGCGCGGGGCTTGCTTTGGCCAGGAGCGTTTTCAGAGTCATTCGGCGGGCCTCTCCGATTGTAACCGGCCAAGCGCCTGTGGCTTTCTACTAATAACCAAATTCCAATGGGATTCATAAATCTGTAATTTTTGTCGGCCGCGCGGCTGAGAAGTGTTGGAGAGGCTCAGCTCAGCCGAAGCGCAAAGCCAACCACACGACGGTCCTATTGCGCAGCGTCCGTTCTAAGCCTGGCTTTTGCCGTAACTCCCGTGATGGGACAGGCGGCCACCCGGAGCGGTGCGGTCGATTTCCCACTCGACGGGGAAACGGGCCGCTTTGAGCGAAGGAAGGACGGCCGCTTTTCTGCGTTCCGGTCGCCGAGCGCTCCAGCGTCTCTCTCAAGTGCTCGCGCCGCTCATCCAACGCGATGAGCGGCGTCACGCGCGTCTCAGCGAGCGGATCTTCCCCACGGAGCAATGCATCTTTGTCTCAGTCTCTGGGGCGGCACAATCAAGCCATCCGCCATCGCGGCAAAGCAACATCGACTGGGTTGACCGGGCGGCCGGGTTCTTTTTTAAGGGAAGGACAGGTGCAAAATGCACCCGGCCATCAGTTTCCCCTCCGGAATTTGTCGAACGGAATGGCGTCTTCGATGTGAACACGGAAGCTCCAGACGGAGGCTGGGCCCCGGTCCTGGTTATAGCCCGGATTCGCCACGTGCTGGTAGTCGATCGCGACCGAGATCCCTCGCCAAACGTGAGCCGTATAGTATGTCTCGAAGATTCTTTCAAGGCCGTAGTTCAGCGCACCGTCACCCAGGATGAAGCCCAGTCCTCCCAGAGCCAGATAGCGCCGATGGTCGCCGGAGAGCCCGTTTGCGACGAATGCGGCGCCCACTCTGTCCTGAGCCCGGCGCCACGGCTTGCCGCGAAAATCGGTGCCGATTTCGGCGGTCCGGTCGATTTCCGTATAGGCGAAGGATTCATTGGCTCCGTCATTCCATCCCAGACGTCCAAAGGCCCTCCACAAGGGCGTCAGCTCCTGTTCGGCATTCAGCCCGAAGCCGTATTTCACCCTCCCCGGCTTGCGGTAAGCGGTGATGTCGGGAACGGCGTCATTGCCCGACAGGAAGCCCCCCGACAGGAAGCCATGGATGGCTTGCCGATAGCTGCCCATATCGGCATGATTGACGAACCCGAGTGCTCGCACGATGGTGGCTCGCTTCGGAAACAACGCGGTGTGATATTCGAATTCGAAGTTCTCACCGCGCGCGCGAGCGATGTTCCAGTCGAGCGTGATACCGTTAGCCACCGTGGGCATCAGCATCTCGCCAAATCGTACTGCCCAGAATTTGTCATAGTATTCTGCGACCAGTCCATACGAGTACCCGCGGGTGTCCGCGGCGTAATCATAAGCGCCGTTATTCACGATCGCCCAGTTCATGAACTGGAGGTGGCTGTCGCTCCCAACGGAGTTCAGGTCGAAAAAATCCACCGTGCTCATCTTTCCCACGCGGAGTTCCAGTCGCCTGATTGGGACCGTAGACGCGAGCGACAAAGGATTGCGCGTGGCCTCGGTCGTTTCCTTGCTCAACGGGATGGTGTAGTGCAGCATTACACGTGAGACGTATGGATCTTCACTCAATGTTGGGTTGCGAACCACATCCAGGTTGGTGAAACCGGCAATGCCGAGCGCGTTGCTGAGGCCCGCGCCTCCAGCGCTTTCGACATCCGCCAGGATCTCCAACTGTTTCGTGATCTGGAACCCCGTGTAAAGCGTCTCGACCCGGGAGGTGGCGTGTTCCTTATCGGGCAAAAGGCTGTTCGGACCCGAATACTGAGCGTCGAAGGACGGATGCTGCTGGCGAATGAAGTTCGCTTGTGCTGAAACCCAAAACCGGTTCCAGAATGAATCCTGATCGGCCAGCGAGGGCACGGGCGCGTCGGTGCCTTGAGCGAAAGAGAGCCAGGGTGCGAGAGCCAGAACGGCAACAGAAAAGCGCAAGCCTAACTATGGTTGAGCATATGGTGGAGCGAAGTCAACGACGCCAGGCCTTCCGCACAGAACATTCACGATTCTGTAACATGACAGTAATCCGCGGCCTGATTTTCGATGTCACGATTAGAGACACGACAACGATGACCCGCTTTAAGAAAACGTGGTTGGCCCACGTTGCCTGCTGCTGCGCCATGGCTGTCCCATCGCTGGCCTGGCAAGCGGGAAATGCTGGTGAAACCAGACGGCTCTACGTGGAGCCGTTCACAACCAAGGAAGGCTCGGAAAAGCTCCGCGAAGACGTGCTTGCTGAAGTTCGCAAGCTGAGTTCAGTCTCACTTGTTTCGGGCGAATCGAGTGCGGACCTCATTCTGGGCGGTGGCGGGGAGCTGTGGATCAAGGGTTACATCAGCTTGAACCCGCGGTCCGGCCGATTGCCGTCTAACGGGACGCCGGTCTATGCCGGATATCTTTCCGTCGAGTTGCGAAATACGGAAGGCATCACGTTGTGGTCCTACCTCGCGACGCCACCGGCCGGATCCAGGGACGTCTCGAAGGATCTCGCGAAACGGATCGCCAAGAATCTGCCTGAAGGCCTGGAACAAGCGGGAGCGCCATCCCGGACGCCTTCCCCACCCCAACCCGCGACGAGCCTGAAAGGGGCCGGCGCCACGTTCCCCGGTCCGGTGTACGAGAAATGGTTCGCAAACTACAAGCGCGAGAATCCGAATCTTCAAATATCGTATGACGCCATCGGGTCGGAGGCCGGGGTCCGCGGACTGCTGGCCGGCGAGCTGGATTTCGGAGCTTCAGACAACCCGGAAGCAATTCATCAGCTGGCCCCTAGCGAAGAGAGCCATTATCTATTCATCCCGACTGTGGTCGGAGCGGTGGTCCCCATCGTGAACCTGCCGGGCTTCGTAGGTGAGATCGCCTTCACGCCGGAGGCTCTGGCGGGGATTTATCTTGGGAAGATCAGGAAATGGAACGACCCGATATTAACCCGCGCCAATCGAGGGCTGCGCCTCCCGGATCTGAACATCACCGTAGTTCATCGATCGGACGGAAGCGGCACCACCTACGCATGGACCGACTACCTTTCGCAGACCAGCCAGGAGTGGAAGGATCAAGTCGGCTCGGGTTTTGCCCCCATGTGGCCGACGGGGCGCCCAGCGGGCGGCAATGACGGTGTCGCCAAGTTGGTGAAGGAACTGGGTGGATCGATCGGGTATGTCGAATATATCTATGCGCTGCAGAACCACCTGAGTTTTGGGAAAGTCCGGAATCAGAACGGAGAGTTCGTCGAAGCGAGTCTTGAAAGCATGGCCATTGCCGTCAGCCAGTCCATGGAGCTGAACGACGACTTGAAGGCTTCCATTGTGAACGCTCCCGGGGCGGGCGCTTACCCGATTACCTCGTTCACATGGTTTGTCGTTCCCAATCGCATCGCCGACGATGGGAAGCGCAATGCGATTTCCAGTTTTCTGAAATGGATGCTCGGGCCGGGCCAGACGCAAGCCGCTGCCATGGGGTACCTGGCGCTACCGAAAGACGTGGTAAGCAGAGGAACGGCGGCGATCGCGAAAATCCGCTGACTTCGACCAATTGTCACCGATTCACGGATCCCAGTTACTTCACGCCCACCCGCAGCAGTACGTTGAATCCGAAAGCGAAGATTCCCGCCCCTAGGAGCACGCAAACGGGCAGCGTCAAGACCCAAGCCAGGAGCAGATTCCTGAGGGTGTCGGTCTGCAGCCCGGAGCGATTCGCGAACATGGTTCCGGCGACTCCTGAAGAAAGCACGTGAGTCGTGCTGACTGGGAGGCCCAGTTGATCGGCGGCCAGGATAGTCCCCATGGCCACCAGCTCTGCGGATGCGCCCTGGGCGTAGGTCAGGTGCTCTTTACCGATTTTCTCGCCTACGGTCACCACGATCCGCTTCCATCCGATCATGGTCCCCAGACCCAGCGCCACGGCAACTGCAACTTTCACCCAACTGGGGATGAACTTGGTCAGCTTATCCATGTGTTTCTTCAGGTCGGCGACGTTTTTCTGCTCCACCGGGTCGGAAAGCTGTTTCTGCTTGATGAGTTTGCCGAGTCCTTCAGAGGTCAAGTACAGGTCGCTGCGGAGAATGCGGCGCTGGTCCGCGCTGAGCTCGCTGAGCGCCTTCTTGCCGGTCAGAATCTCAGAAATCTCGCGGCACTTCGTTCCGATCGCCGCAAAGGTGCGGTCCGTGACATGGCCGGTAGTCTTCAAGTACGAGGAAACCTCGTCGGCGGCGATTTGATATCCACCCATGGCGATACCGGGCGAATGGCGGTCCATTTGAAAGGAGATGGTCTCCGTGGTAGCCGCCAGGTCGGTGATCGAGGACTGACCGGTTCCCAGGTCCACGGCGAAGCTCAGCGGCAGGATGCCGACCAGAATCAGCATAATCAGGCCCATGCCCTTCTGGCCGTCGTTGGAGCCGTGCGCGAAGCTTACGCCGGTGCAGGTGAGGACCAGCAAGCCGCGAATCCACAACGGCGGCGCTTTTTCTTTATCGGGCGCGGCGTAGAGATCGGGGCGTTTGATGAGCTCCTTACATAACACCAGCAGCAAAGCGGCGCAGCCAAAGCCTACTATGGGTGAAACCAGGAGTGTTCCCCACTTCCGAGGCCTTGGCCCAGTTGATGCCTTCGCCGAATTCATGGTTTCCCGACAGCCACGAATTCGCCAGGCCGACTCCCATAATGGCCCCGATCAACGTGTGGGAACTGGACGCCGGCAGGCCCAAATACCACGTACCGAGGTTCCAGATGATGGCGGAAATCAGCAGGGCGAAGACCATCGCGAAGCCCGCTCCCGAGCCCACGTTGAGCACTAGCTCCACCGGAAGAAGCGCGAGGACGCCGAAGGCCACCGCGCCGGTCGACGTCAGGACACCGATCAGATTCCAGCAGCCCGACCAGATCACCGCGATCCACGGCTTCAAAGAATGGGTGTAGATGACCGTGGCGACCGCATTGGCCGTGTCATGAAACCCGTTCACGAACTCAAAGCTGAGAGCCATCCCGAGCGCCAGCAATAAGAAGATCCCGCTTCCCACGGAGATCGATTGTCCAAAAAGTTCCATTCGTCCTCCCGACAGACGGTCTACTGAGTCTACGCGAGTTATGTTTCATCCTTGTTAATAGGAGCCACTTTTCGGGCCGGAACTACTGGCGGCGCTGGGGCCAGACCATGCGGACCAACGCCGAGATGGCCAGCATGAGCACAGCTAGCGAGGCGGCAAATAACAAGACCATGGCCAGCAGAACCGTCACTCGCCAGAAGACGTTTCGGATCGAACTCCAGGCGAGAAACGAATATGTGCCCCACACCGCAAACAACAGCGAGCCCAAACAGATCCGAAGCAGCGCGCCGCCGGCGGCAATCACGGCTTCGGCGAAGCTCAACCTGGGCTTGAAGGAATAGGGGATGGCGAAGCGCTCGTAGGAGGATCGGGCGGGATCCCGGCCGTCGCGCTCCACTGGGAAAGCAGCCAAATCACGTAGTTTTTCCAGTAGCGAGGTTTTCACCGTGTCTGGTCAAATTATCGCGCAGCCCCAGGAAAAGATGAGCATTCTTTTTCGCGAATTTTCGGTGAGCCTGCAACCCCGAGTTCACGAAGTGTCGATGGAGCCGTCACAATCCACAGTTAGGCTGAAGACGCGGCGGCACTCGTGCCGACGCTTGGCCAGATCGGATTGGGGTTGTAGTTCGACTTCTACTCGCGAAGGAACTTGTTCTGGTTCGGAAAGTCTCTCCGATTAGCTCACGGCAAACTGCGCCGAGCGGCCAAATTCGCCGGGTCTTTAGAGTCTCCGCTTGACCGGTTGGAGTGTGTTTTCCGCTCTGAGACACGGAACAGCCCAATTCTCCGTTCGGCGTTCTGGCGTTCCCGCTATTTAGCAGTGCGCCGATTTGGCGTAGATCAATTGTGGAGAGGGCTTCAGCTTCGCTTCCGGCCCGACTCCACCGTAAACGCGGAACCGAAGAGCGCGGGCGTGCTCTGGTCCGCGAACATCGCGATGATCGCCCCGAGCGCAGCCAATCAGGCTGTCGTAGCCGCGGTCTGAAGTCCCATCTGCTGGAGAATGGCTTGGAGCCGGGCGTGTGTTGAAAGCCAATGGAAACGGCGGTCCGGGGGGACCGTCAGCAAACGCAGGTTTCGCTGCTTCACGCCCGTTTCAAGCCATCGCAGCGTTTCTTCGTCGTCACGCAATCCCAGATACACCGTGGCGATGTCGACGGCCGGCTGGCCAGGAAACCGAAGTGACGAATCTTCACGAACCGCGACGGCGAGATGTGAAGCAGGAAGCGCCGGATATCCGAACTTGGCCCGGCAGATGATGCTGACCGGCATCGATCAGCTCTGGCGGGCCGACATCACCTACGTCCGGCTGGAAGTGGAGTTCGTCTACGTGGCGGTGATTTTGGACGCCTACTCGCGGCGTGTGATCGGCTGGGAGCTGGACGGCACACTGGAGGATTCGCTCACGCTGGCAGCCCTGCGCATGGCGCTGTCGCGGCGCACGGTGACGCCGGAGCTGGTGCATCACTCCGACCGCGGGGTTCAGTATGCCAGCGGCGACTACACGCAGTTGCTGAAGGATCACCCCATCCAGATCAGCATGTCGCGCAAGGCCAATCCGTGGGACAACGCGGCCTGCGAGTCCTTCATGAAGACGCTCAAGTGCGAAGAAGTCTACCGCACCGAGTACCGCGATGAAGCCGAGGCGCGCTCGCGCATTGGCGAGTTCATCGAGCGCGTCTACCACCACAAGCGTCTGCACTCGGCGCTGGACTATCGCCCACCGGCGGAGTTCGAGCGCGATCTGCGCGCCCAAAAGAGAAAGGCGGCCGCTGCGCGGCGGTTTATTGCATGAGTTTTCTCAGGCATCGGAAAATCTTTCCATCCGATGGGGGCGCCAACCTCGCGGCCAACGCCCCAGCTCATCGTCTGGATGAGTTTCCGGCTGGCTATTCCTTGGCCGGTTGCGCTCCCGCAGAGCCGACCGCCGCTTCACCAACCGATCACCATTTTGCACCTAGTTCTTTTCGCCGTACAATGAGTTTTCATCGAACGGCGAGCCGTAGGTTAACTGGTTGTCTCAGCCCAGGGGTCCACTCCACTTTTTGTGCTGCTGAGCCAAACTCTTCAGGCACTCCCGACAGAATGGTTCTCAGGATGATCGTGAAGATAATCGTGAAGATAGAGGAGGTTCTGCGTGTCGTCCATGTGAGTAGGATTAGCTCAGGGCCTGCAACGGAGATGTTAGGAAACCACCCGTCACCGGCCCGCTGACATATCGTAGTGCTCATGGCCAACCGCAGGCTGATGGCTACTCCGTCGACCTTCTTTCTGAGGTGGTACGCGAGAAGTGCAACGCGTGTGCCTGCTCGCTGTCGGTGCCGTATCGGCGCACTGAATCTTCATAGAACTGCTCAATCAGTAGCCGATGCAGTTCCTTCTCGCCATGGGTGAAAAACAGCTCGTCCTGGCCTGGCACACCACCAACGATCATTATTCTCCTCCTGCAACGCGAATGAGACCAAACAATATTGGGCACAGCCACACGGCCAGCGCGATACCGGAAAGGCTCAACGCGGCGACGTAGGGGATTCTCAAGGGACCGTGTGGGGAGGTGTTAGAAAGTTACTCTATTGATGCTTCCTGGCTCGGTTTTGTTTCGGCGCTGGGTGATGGGCCCCGCGTAGCCCCCCGCCGGATCGTCACCCGAAGGTCACCCGACCGTCACCGCCAATAGCCTCCAGGATGACGGTCGGTGATGATGTGGTGAAGATGCCCGGCCCAATCGTCACCCCCGCAACCCACACACAACACAGTAGTTTTTCTAATTTGATGATGATGGTGATGATTCAGGAGGAAAAGCCCGCCAGGCCCCCGAACCCGCCCCCTCCTGGCTCACCACGTCACCCGACGGAATCGCTGGGCCTTGTTTGAAACATATTCGGCTCCCCTGCATCTGGATCAAACAGTGGGCCGATGAAGAACCTCAACTTATTGCTGGAGTTCAAGCTGGCTGGAGACAGCCGACTTCATGTCAAGAGCGCCACACGCATCAAGGTGGATGGCCGGGGCGACCTAACGCTGTACGACGCTTGCACCGGCACGGCGGATACGCTCAATCTCAACCACCTGGAGTTGGTCAGCATCCAGCCCCTGATCGGCGGCGACCTTCACGCGGAATATCGGACCGGCTTGCATTAGACCCAGCCCTGCTCCGATCAAGCACCATCAGCTTGTGGCGTTCACGCGTCGCTCGCGCCCGCCTAGTTGTAGGCTGCACTATCCCAAGGTTCGATCAGGAATCTACTAAGCCCTACTCTCCTTGATCGTGTGGGACAGTGCACGTGGCCTGCTTCGTGATTGTGTTCCCGGCCAGATCACTCGCCGTCGCTGTCAACGTGTAAACCTCGCCCTTATCGGCACCGAGTTGGACAAGGAATTTACCTGGGCCGCCAGTGATCACGATTTGACCATTCGCCGGATCGTTGCTGGTTCCAGTGACCTTGAATGAACCCGGAGCGAGGCCCGACAATGCGTCCGCGGCTGTCACCGTGGCAACCTGAACTAGCTTGTGGTTCGGCGGCCAAATGGTACATCCCAGTCCTGGCAGGCCCGAAATCACGGGCGGAGTCTTATCGATGTTCACTTTGGCGGTTGCAGGGAGGCTGATGTTTCCGGCCTTGTCGGTGCAGATGCCAGTGGCGATCTGACCGGCGCCCTCGTTCATGAACGTGACCGGTGCCGAACAGGAATCGATTCCAGACAGCGCATCAGTTCCACTGAAGGACACTCTCACGTTGGTGTTGTTCCAGCCATTGGTATTCGGTGCTGGCGTGATTGTCGCCGTTGCGGTTGGCGGCGTCTTGTCGATCCGAACGGTAAGGGTCTTGGCAGCCTCTTGGCTCCCTGCATTGTCTGTTGCAAAATAGCTCAGGATTGTAGTTCCTTCGGCTGAGATCGTTACTGAAGCAGCATTCCCCGCCACGGTTTGCCAGCCGGTATACTGAGCGCCATCAAGGGTGAACAGAATCTGATTGACGCCAGGGCCGCCGGGGTCGGTGGCCTTCAGCGTGACTGTGACAATCCCATTGTTCCAACCACTCGCGTTGGGGCGGGGTGACGGAATGGCAGTGGTCGCGGGCGGTATGGTGTCTCTACTGCGCACAAAACCGCGTCTTTTGCCCTCGCTATCGTCCTGGAATGTTCCCGTAACGACGCCGCTAACATTGATGCTCCGGCTTATCGTTAGTCCCGAGGTGTTGGGATCAAAGACGGCGATATTTCCACTAAAGTCGCGCGTAAAGCCCCGTAGCTTACTACTTTGGCTCGCGTCACTGAACATTCCCGTCACATCTCCGCCATCGTTAATGCTAAAAGGATAGGTGAGTGACGTGTTGGGAGCGTCGAAAACGGCGATATTCCCACCCTGGTGACGTACAAAACCCCGCACGTTGCCTTGACTCCCGTACTGAAAGTATCCGGTAACGTCGCCGCCCGCGTTGATGCTGAAACTTCCAGTGGATACCGACGTAGGGGGATCGAAGACAGTGATATTCCCCACGTGGTCACGCAAGAAGCCATGTGAGCCCAGGCTCGGGTTCACATCGTCGAAGAATCCAGTGACGTTGCCGCCTGCGTTGATGCTGGCAGGACCCGTGTATGACGCATTGGGGGCGTCAAACACGGTGAAATTCCCATTCGGGTCCCGCACAAAACCCCGTCCCTTGTTACTCTGGCTTGCGTCCAGAAAGATCCCAGTGACGTTGCCGCCTGCGTTGATGCTGGCAGGGGCGGTCGTTAACGCGTTGGGAGCGTCAAACACCGTGATATTCCCATTTCGGTCGCGCACAAAACCGCGTTCCTTGCCACTCTGGCTCGTGTCAATGAAGTATCCGGTAACGTCTCCACCGTCGTTGATGCTGGTGCTCACCGTGAATGACGTGTTGGGGGCATCGAAGACCGTGATAGCCCCACTCTGGTGACGCACAAAACCCCGTGTATTGCCTTGGCTTCCGTCGTTGAAGTATCCCGTGACCTCGCCGTTAACATTGATGCTAAGGCTATCGGTGAACGATGCGTTGGGGGGATCAAAGACGGTGAAGATTTGGGCGTACGGTGTACCAGCGTCTAATGCCGATGATGTCGTCGTGACGTACTGACTGTAGGATTTGACACCGGTCGTTTGCGCCGTGGCTGAAGGGGGAAAAATAAAAGGGAGGAAAATATATCGCTGGCTTTGAGCCAAGGAATCTGAAGGGAGGAGACACGAGAGGATCACGGAAAGAACAATAGCGACCTTGAAGAAGACGTTTTGTTTCATCGCGAACCCCTCCTGCACTATGCCTGGATTTAACTTTGGCATCCGGGCATCGGTCAAGTATACAGCAAGTCGCCTCGATTGCAACGAAGGTTGTGCTCCGGAGGCCGGGGCGGGAGTCTCATTCGCTCGCGGGTTTCAAGCGTGCGATGAACACGCCGCAATCGATCGTCTTGACCGTACCGGGCCGCGCCTCGGGAATTGCCCGGTAGTTCGTTGAGATTTGCGACTCTCACCCAGAGGCATGATAGCCTCTGGGCAATGTTTCCAGGCATTGAAGGGAGAGTCGCTAATGAAAAAACCATACCAGATTGGAGCCGGCCG
>Ga0209517_10001773_pt1 | contig 31686 bp, 30 predicted proteins | sample PeaSoiMetSII2010_FD_187695 | JGI IMG/M metagenome (GOLD analysis project Ga0209517, IMG submission 187695) | Peat soil microbial communities from Weissenstadt, Germany - SII-2010 (SPAdes) (version 2) | ecosystem: Environmental > Terrestrial > Soil > Wetlands > Peat | place: Germany... | reverse complement strand
ATCATCCGCGGCCAGGACCACCTCACCAACACCTTCAAACACGTGCTGATCTTCGAGGCGGCCGGCTGCGCCCCGCCTGTGTTCGCGCACCTGCCGCTGCTCTTCGCGCCCGATAACACCAAGCTCTCGAAACGTCGCCACGGCCCCGTTGTTTCCGTCACCACCTATCGCGATGCCGGCTTCCTGCCCGAGGCCTTCACCAACTTCATCTGCCTGTTGGGATGGTCGCCCAAGAACGACCGCGAGCAACTGACGCGCCAGGAACTCATCGACGCGTTCTCGCTCGAAGGCGTCAATCGCAGCAACGCGGTGGTGAATTTCAGCGAGGCCGATCCGTTCGATCCCAAGGCGGTGTGGCTCAATGCCGAGCACATCCGCACCATGGCCGTCGAAGACCTCGCGGAACGCCTGATGCCGTTCGTGGGGCAGCTCACCGACCTGCCCACCATGGTGCGCATCACGCCGCTCATCCGCGAGCGCATGAAGCTGCTCCGCGACGTCCTCACCGTGGCCGACTTTTTCTTCGTCGGGGAACTGCCACCGTACGACGCCACGGAGCTGATCCCCAAGAAAGGCGATGCCGCCCTGGCCCTCCGCGTCCTCGAACGCGCCGCCGAAGTCCTCGCCACCGCCGAATTCTCGCACGACGGCCTGGAGAGCGCTCTGCGCCCGGCGGCGGAAGCTCTGGGCATCAAAGCCGGCCAGATGTTCGAGCCCATCCGGGTGGCCGTCTGCGGCCGCAAGACGGCGCCGCCGCTTTTCGGTACCCTGGAAGTACTGGGCCGCGCCACCTGCCTCAAGCGTATCCAGCAGGCTATTGAAAAGCTTGGCAGGCCATCGAAAAGCTGAAAACCATATGAATCCCACCACGGGCCCGTCGCATTTCATCCGCGACATCATCCTCGAAGATCTCAAGACCAACAAGTACGGTGGACGCGTGCACACACGTTTTCCTCCGGAGCCGAACGGCTACCTGCATATCGGCCACGCCAAGTCCATCTGCCTCAACTTCGGGCTGGCAGCGGAGTTCTGCGGCAAGACCAACTTGCGCTTCGACGATACCAACCCCGAAAAAGAAGAGACCGAGTACGTCGATTCCATCATGGAAACCGTGAAGTGGCTGGGTTTCGATTGGGAGGACCGCCTCTTCTACGCTTCCGATTATTTTGGCCAGTTGTACGATTGGGCCCTCCAGCTCATCCGGTCCGGCCAGGCCTACGTGTGCGACCTGACCGCCGACGAAGTGCGCCAGTATCGCGGCACCCTCACGGAGCCGGGCAAGGAAAGCCCCTACCGCAACCGTTCCGTGGACGAAAACCTGGACCTCTTCCAGCGCATGAAGGCCGGCGAGTTTCCCGATGGCTCGCGCACCCTGCGCGCCAAAATCGATATGGCGTCGCGGAACCTGAATATGCGCGACCCGGTGATGTACCGCATCCTTCACGCCGAACACCACCGCACCGGCGACACTTGGTGCATCTACCCCATGTACGATTTCGCGCACGGGCAGTCGGATTCCATCGAGCGCATCACCCACTCCATCTGCACGCTGGAGTTCGAGGATCACCGGCCGCTCTACGACTGGTACCTCGATCAGTTGGGAATCTACCATCCGCAGCAAATCGAGTTCGACCGGCTCAACCTCACCTACACGCTCCTCAGCAAGCGCAAGCTGCTGACGCTGGTGCAGGAGGGCCATGTGCGAGGCTGGGAAGATCCGCGCATGCCCACTCTGGCCGGCATCAAGCGCCGCGGATACACCCCCGAGGCCATCCGCAATTTCTGCGGCGTCATCGGCGTTTCCAAGACCAACGGCATCATCGAGCTCGGACTGCTCGAGCACCACGTGCGTGAGGACTTGAACAAGCGCGCGGCGCGCGTGATGGCCGTGATCCGCCCCCTGCGCGTGGTGATCGACAATTACCCCGAGGGCCAGTTCGAAGAGATGGAGGCGGTGAACAATCCCGAGGACGCCTCCATGGGCACGCGCCAGGTGCCGTTCTCTCGGGTGCTCTACATCGAGCGGGAGGATTTTCGCGAAGACCCGCCCAAGCAGTATTACCGCCTGTCCCCGGGCCGCGAAGTGCGTCTGCGCTACGCATACTTCATCACCTGCACCGGCGCTGTCAAGAACGAACAAGGCGAGGTGGTGGAAATCCACTGCACTTACGACCCGGCCACCAAGGGAGGCAACGCGCCCGACGGCCGCAAGGTGAAATCCACCATCCATTGGGTCTCGGCCGCGCACGCGGTGGACGCCGAAGTGCGCCTCTACGACAACCTGTTCACGCGCGAGAATCCCGGCGAGACCAAGGAAGGCGAAGACTTCACATCCAACCTCAATCCGAATTCGCTCGAGATCCTGCGCGGCGCGAAACTCGAGCCGTCCCTGGCCGGCTCGCCGGTGGAAAGCCGCTATCAGTTCGAGCGCCTCGGCTACTTCTGCGTGGACCCCGATTCCACCCTCGGCAACCTGGTGTTCAACCGGACGCTCGCCCTCCGCGACACCTGGGCCAGGATCGAGAAAAAAGAAAAGGCCGCCAAACTATGATCGGCGACACCCACTTGGTTGTGGGGCAGGCAATCCTGCCTGCAGCCCGCTATCGGGTTCTTTCAGGCCCAGCCGTGGCGCACGCACTCGTGCGTGCCGCGCCGAGACTCGTCTCGGCGCTTGGCCCCGCCCGAAAAACACATCCGAGCCGCGACCGTCAGGGAGCGGTCCCATGATCATCCTGGGCATCGGAGGCATCCTGGGCGACGCTGCCAGCGCCATCCTCAAAGACGGCGAGCTGGTAGCCGCGGTCGAAGAGTCCAAGCTGGTGCGGCGCCGCATCCGCTGGTCGGGCGGCGGCGAGATGCCCGAGCAGTCCATCGTCACCTGTCTGGAGCTCGCCGGAGTGAAGCCCGCCCAGGTGGATGCCATTGCTATCGTCCGTCCGATTCCCGAAACCGGTTTCCACCTCAACCTCCGGTCGCAGTTCCCCGCCAGCCGCATCATGGTCCTGGAGCATCACCTGGCGCATGCCGCATCCGCCTATTACCCTTCGCCGTTCGACGAAGCTACGGTGCTGACCCTCGACCGCGGCGGCGATTTCCGATGCGGCTCCTTGTGGCACGCGCGCGGCACGCAGTTGACGCTCGATCAGGAACAGTACCTCTCCGATTCGCTCGGCGACCTCTACGGCAGGGTGACCGAGCTCCTGGGCCTCAACGCCAACGAGGACGAGCACAAGGTCCAGTGGCTTTCGGTGGGCGGCGATGAACGCTACCGGGACCTGTTTCTGGAGATCCTCTGCTTGTCGGATTCGGGGCCGCACATCGACCGTTCCTTCTTCAGCACCGAGCGGCTCAAGCACGGAGGCTTCGGCGCCCGCCTCTATGACGGGCTGGGACTGAAGGACGGAGAGCCCATTCCGGAAGCCATGCGTCCGCACGTTGCGGCGGGTATCCAGAAGGCCGTGGAAGCAGCCGCCATCCGCATGGCAGGCCACGGACACAACCTGTGCCTCGCAGGAGGACTGGGCCTGAACGCCCTGCTGGTCTCCGCGCTCGAAAACAGCTCGGGATATGAGAACGTGTTTGTCCAGCCCGCGGCCGGCAATGCGGGGACTGCCATCGGAGCCACGCTCGAAGCCTGGCATGGCGCGTTCCGGCAGCAGAAACGCGTGCGGCTCGACACGGTCTGTCTGGGCCCCGCCTACAAGGCGCCCGAAATCAAGCAGGTGCTGGAGAATTGCCGGCTGCGCTTCCGCTACATGACCACCGAGGACGAGGTGATCGAGACCGCCGTGGCCCAGTTGAACGACAGCAAGATCGTCGCCTGGATGCACGACCGCATGGAGTTCGGCGCGCGCGCGCTGGGCAACCGCAGCATTCTGGCGTCGCCGCTCGATCCCTATTCCACCGAGAATCTCAACATCTTCATCAAGCACCGCGAGCCGTTCCGCAAATTCGCCGCGTCCGTGCCCGCCGAGCTCGCCGCTGACTACTTCGAAGTCGGCCCCAATGCGCGCTACCTGTCGACGGTAGGGCGCGTCCGTCCGGAGCACCGCGAGCGGTTCGCCGGCGCCATCCTGGCCGGTGACCTGGTGCGCGTCCACACCGTGGACCGCCACGAAAACCCGCTCTACTGGAAGCTCCTGCACGCCGCCGGAAAGTCCACCGGCCTGCCGGTCTTATATAACACGTCCTTCAACCTCTTTGGCGAGCCGTTGGTGTGCACGCCGCGCGATGCGGTGCGCAGTTTTTATTCCTCCGGCATCGACGCCATGTTCGTGGGACACTTCTTCCTGCAGAAGTAGTCACTCCTGGAAGCCTTCCAGCATCCAGATGTCTCCCTTGGAATATCCCACGGATGTGAGGAAGCTCTTGCCATCGGGAGCCAGGCTGTAGCCGTGCACATCGTTGGCGTCGGGAAGCGTGCGGTTGATGTCGGCCAGCACCGTTTCCTTGCGGCTCGAAATCTCGATCGACACCAACAGCAGGCGCCGGTCGGCAGCCATCCGTACGCCGGCCACGCGATTGCCGTCGCGCGTGAACCCGGTATCCTGCCAGCCGCCGGCGCTGCTCAACAACAGAGATCTCTGCCCGTCCGGTGAAACTACCCAAAGCCCGGAGCTATCCACGTAGGTAATCCAGTCCCCGCGCGGAGACCACCTCGGGCGGTAAAAGGATGCCCCGGTCTTAACCACAATCGGGCTCCCCGCGCCGCCGGCACTCACGCGCATGAGGACCGGCCCGCTACGGTAAGCAATCCAGTTGCCGTCCGGCGACCACACGGGATTGAATTGGTCGCCTTCCTGACGGGCCACCACCACGGGCGGGCCGCCCGAGGACGACATCACCCATATGGTGTATTTCCCGCCAGTCACGCGGATGAAGGCGATCCGTGCGCCATCAGGGGAAAAGGCGGGCTCGGAAACCCGCTCCGCGCCATCCCGAAATATCTCGCGAGTGATCAGCGGCCGCCCTACGCCATCGCTCACACGGTGCAGCCAGATTTGATCCGCGCCGCCCACTTCGCGCGAGTAGGCGAATTCATTGCCGGAGGGCGCCCACGAAGGGCAATGCTCCGCCTGCGAAGTGGCCAGCACCGCGCGCGGCGGCGAGCCATTCAAAGGCATCTCCACTATGTCGACATCCGAATGCAATGTTCCGAACGCAATGCGCCTGCCGTCCGGGGAAACGGCCGGCGTAACCTCATGCCCCACCCCGATCGTAACCGGCCAGAGCGAGCCGGAGCGCGTGTCCGCCAGTACCACGTGGTTTTCCGCTCGGAGCGCCGCCGAACCCGAAAACAAGATGCGGCGGCTGTCCGGCATCCAGGCAAACGGCAGCGGCTGCGTGCCCCGGCTGAAGGTGCGAATCTCCAGCGCCTTGCGCGCCGCACCACCGCCGGCCACGGGGACCGTCCAGAAGTGCGATACCCCTTCGCCCGTCGCGGCGAAGATGCCGATCTGCCGCCCGTCCGGTGAAATCCGCAAGTAGGGTGCCCCGTATTTGCCGCCCGCGAACGGCGTGTCCCGATACGCCACCGCCTGCTCCGGAGGCGCTTGCCGGTAGAGCGCCAACCCGTCGCGTTCCTGGCGCATGAACACGAAGGTGCGGCCGTCGGGGAGTATGGCAGCGGCCTCCACGTTGGGGATGACCTGCTCCGGCGTGCCGCCCGCGGCTCCAATGGCCCACAGCCCTGCGGCTGCCCATCCGGTGGGTCCCACGCTCCCCTGAAAATAGTAGATGCGGCTGCCGTCGGGCGACCAGAACGGGAAGTCGCAGTCCTTCTCCGAGTGCGTGATCAGCGCGCGCGTGGAGCTCCCCAGGCTGCGCGTCGCGATCTGAGACACGCCGTTGACGTCCGCCGCATACGCCAGGGTGGAACCATCCGGAGACCATGCCGGCTCCCCCTGAATCCGCGATTCGGTGGCGAACGGGGTGAAGTGGAGTTGAGTCAGGTCAGGCCCAGCCGGCCGCCCCAGAATTCGCACCGCCAGACCGCCGGCCGCGGCGCACGCGAGTGCCCCCATCGCCGCCACCAGCCACCACGGCAACCGTCGTCGCCGTTTGGCAGCGGCCGGCGGCGTGGGTGCTCCCGTACTCACGGAGAGCCGCTCCAGGGCGAATGCCAGGTCGCGCGCCGACTGAAAGCGTTCGTCCGCGCTCTTCTCCAGGCAATGCCGCACAATCTGATCGAGCGCCGCCGGAACCTGCGCGCCCGCGCCGGCAAACTCCAACGGCTCCTTGGTGAGGATGGCGTTCAGCGTCTCCACCTGCGATTCGCCGAGGAACGCCCGCCGCCCGGTCAGCATTTCGTATATCACGGCGCCCAGCGAGAAGATATCGCTCCGATGGTCGATCGCCCGGCCGCGCACCTGCTCGGGCGACATGTAGCCCGCAGTCCCCATCACCACGCCCGGGCTGGTGGCCAGCTCCACCGTGGGCGCGCTGGTCGCGCCGTCCGCTGCCGCGCCGGGGCTCATCAGCTTGGCCAAGCCAAAATCGAGAATCTTGATCCGGCCATCCGTGGTGACAAACAGGTTCTCCGGCTTGAGGTCGCGGTGCGCGATGTTCTTGTGGTGCGCCGCGGCCAGGCCCTGCGCGGTTTGCAGCGCGAAATCCACCGCCTTGCGGACCGGCAGAGCGGCGCCGTTCATGCGCTCGCGCAGCGTCTCACCTTCCAGCAGCTCGGAAATCACATACGGGGTTTCGCCCGAAAATCCGAAATCGAATACCGCCAGGATGTTGGGGTGATTGAGCGTGGCGGCGGCGCGCGCCTCCTGCTCGAAGCGCCGCAGGCGGTCGGGGTCGTGTGACACCGCGGGCGGCAGCACCTTGAGCGCCACTTCGCGGTTCAGGCGCGTGTCGTGCGCGCGGTAGACTTCGCCCATGCCCCCCGTGCCGAGAGGCGCCACGATTTCGTAGGGACCCAGGCGAGTTCCGGAAGTCAGGCTCATGAGATTCCCGATTGTACCCCATTGACCGGCATTCTCCGCCCGGTCCGTTCCCCGGCCCCTGGCCCCCGGCCCCTGGCCCCCGGCCCCTGGCCCTCGGCCCCTGGCCCCGTCCCGCATAATGGGACTCATGACCTCCAGACGTGAGTTCCTCCAGGCCGGTTCGCTGGCCGCCACCCTCGGTGCATCGGCGGGCGCCGCGCAATTGCCGTCCATTGGCGTGCAGCTCTACACGGTCCGCACCGTGCTCCCCGAAAAACCCGCGGAGACGCTGCGCGCCATCGATGCCATCGGCTACCGTGAGGCCGAAGCCACTTTCGCGGGGCTGGACCGCATCTGGCCCGCGCTTCAGGCCACCCGGCTGAAGCCTGTCAGCATCCATCTCGATTCCGCGATGGTCACCAAAGGCAAAGACGACGATATCGCCCGCGCCATGGACCAGGTGAAGCAGAAGGGCTTCTCCTACGCCGTCTACCCGTATCTTCCGCCCGCCGAACGCGGCGGCTTGGATGCCATCAAGACACTCGCCGCGCGGCTGAACGCCGCCGGCGGCAAGGCCCGCGCGGCCGGCCTGACGTTCTGCTACCACAACCATGCTTTCGAATTCCAGCCGATGGAGGGTACCACACCGTTCCAGGTGCTGATGGACAGCATCGATCCAAAGCTGGTCGGGCTCGAAATGGACGTGTTCTGGGTCAGCGTGGCCGGTCACGATCCGGTCGAATTGCTGGGCAGGCTTGCGGGACGTGTCCCGCTGCTGCACGTCAAAGACAAAGCCAGCGGCACGCCCGTGATGTACAACGAGTCGGTGCCGCGGGCGGCGTTCAAGGAAGCGGGCAACGGCGTCATCGACTGGCCCAAGGTCCTGCGCGCCGCCTCGGCCGCGGGCGTCCAGCACTACTTCGTCGAGCAGGATCAAACGCCCGGCGACCCGCTGGAGAGCCTCCGCCAGAGCTTCGCGTTCCTCTCCAAACTCAGCTTCTAGATCCATGCCGCTCTGGCTGACCGAATCCGACGTCCGCGCGGTCCTTTCAACCACCGAGCTGATCGACGCCATGGAATCCGCCTTGGCCGCGCTTTCCGGCGGCCGCGTAGTGCAGCCGGTCCGCACCGCCATCGAGACTGCCGACCGGACTTTCTTCGCCCTGATGCCGGCGTTTGACAAGGCCCACTCGATTCTGGGCGCGAAGCTGGTCACCGTCACTCCGGCCAACTTCCGCAAGGGTCTGCACACGCACCTGGCAGCCATTTCGCTGTTCGATCCGGAAACGGGCGAGCTCGTCGCGGTGATGGATGGCCGCTACATCACGGAGGTTCGAACCGCGGCTGCTTCCGCCGTCTCCGTCCGCCACCTGGCCCGCGCGGATGCTTCGGTGCTGGCCATCCTGGGCGCCGGCGTGCAGGCCCGCAGCCACCTGGCGGCGCTGCCTTGCGTGCGGAATTTCACCGAAATCCGCGCCTGGAGTCCCACCGCCGCCAACCTGCAGCGGTTCGTCGCCGAATCGCCGATCCCGGTCCGCACGGCCCAGACCGCCGAGGAAGCCGTGCGCGGCGCGGACGTGGTGCTGCTCGCCACGAATGCGGTGACACCGGCGATCCAGGACCAATGGGTCGGCGCGGGAACCCACGTCATCGCCATCGGCGCCTGCCGGCCGTCGCAGCAGGAAATCGATCCGGCGCTGGTGGCCCGCGCGCACCTGGTGGTCGATTCCAAAGCGGCGGCGCTCGCCGAATCGGGCGATATCGTGCAGCCCATTCGCGAGGGTCGCTTCACGGTGGACCACGTCTGCGCGGAGTTGGGCGAGATCGTTTCGGGCCACCAGCCCGGCCGCCGCGACCAGAGCGAAATCACGCTCTTCAAATCGCTGGGGCAGGCCATCGAAGACCTGGTGGCGGCCGACCTGGCATACCGCCACGCGCGGCAAAGTGGCCGCGGCATGCGTGTCGATCTGTAGCGAAAAAATAATGCTTGACCCTGACGTAACGTCAGGCCGGAAGATGATTCAGGAAGGAAGTCTTGAAGAACGGCAGCGCTAACCGGATGTATCGTACGCAGGAGTTCGCCGAACTGGCGAGCGTTACCGTGCGCGCCCTGCACCATTACGATCGCCTGGACTTGCTGAAACCCAGGCGCACCGGCGCGGGCTATCGTCTGTATTCGATCCGCGACCTGGAGAAGCTGGAACAGATCGTGGCGCTGAAATTCCTGGGACTTTCTTTGAAGCAGATCAAGGCCCTGCTGGAACGGGAGGCGCTCGAGTTGCCCGATGCCCTGCGCATGCAGCGCACCGTGCTCGAGCAGAGACGTGGCCTCCTGGACCGGGCCATCCGCGCGATTCGGGAGGCCGAATCGGTGGTCAAGCCCGGGCAGCAGACCGACGCTGCGGTTCTGAAAAAAATCATCGAGGTGATCGAAATGCAAGACAACACGGATTGGATGCTGAAATATCACAGCGGCGAGGCCCGTCGAAAAGTCGAGGCCCGCCGTCAGGAATGGACCCCGGAACTTCAGGAGCGCGTGTCGAAGCAGTGGGCCGATCTCATGGCTGAAGTGGAGACCGCGCTGGGAGAAGATCCCGCCTCCGCCAGAGTGCAGGCGCTGGCTGGACGTTGGGTGGGCTTGGTAGAAGAGTTCACCGTCGGAGACCCCGAGATCGCCGCGGGCGTCCGAAGACTCTATGCCGACCAGGCCAACTGGCCCGCAGGCTTCCAGCAGCAGGCCAAGCCTTTCATGAACCCGGAGGTGTGGACCTTCATGCAGAAGGCCATCGCCATCCGCAAAGCCTCGGCTACTTAATGATCTCGGGCGGCATAACCGGACGTTTCCGAATATCCTCCGCCGGCTTGGGGCCGACAAACAGGTACGAAGGATTGCCCTTGAGTTTCACGTGCACGCTGCCGCGCGCTTCGATCTCATTGGTGTCCTGGTTGTAATCGATTTCGTCGGCGCGAATAGAGACCGCGGATGTTTCCAGCTCAGCGTTGCCCCGCAACTGGTGCACCGGGCCATGCCGGCTGATGTTGGTGGCTTTTACGGAAACATCCGCATTCACATCCGGATCGCCTGCCAGCAGCAGAGACGCACAAACGAGGGACAGGATGAGGAACTTGTTCACGGAGGTCGCCTCCGTACCCAGCTTACACCCGTGGCGCGGGCCACGCCCTGGCCCACTAAGGTTTCGTCGCGAAGCCCTGTTCCCGGAAGTGCGCGTCGAAGCAGAACACGGTGCGTACTCCGCGAGTTCGCATAGTCTGGAAGCTCACGCAATCCACCAAACTTAACTTCTTTCGTGCCGCGGCGAGCACGGCTTCGACGCCGGCGCGATGCTGCTCCTCGGAGATCCAATCGACCTGCAGCAGCGGCGTGACCTCTTCGTGAAGCGCGCGAACGGCCGCTACGCCGAGCCGGTGTTGCAGCAAAGCGGCCGTCTCCAGCAGCACGTAATTATTCGTCAAGAGCACCGCCCCTTCGCGAAGCCATTCCACCCAGGCGTTTTTGGCTCTGGAGTGGTTGGCGTCGTCCCGGTCAAATACGGCATAAAGGCCGGAAGTGTCGAGAAAGACGGTCATTGCCCGAACGCCTCGGCCAAATGCCTGTCGTGACTGGCGCTGACATCGGTTAGGCCGGAAGAGAACTTTCCCGCTACCTTGATGGCTCTCTCAATCCGCTCCTCTCGCCCCAGCTCGCTTCGTCCCGCCAGGTACTGATCGACTCCCTGCCGGATCAAGTCGGCGACAGACCTCCCTGTGGCCGCCGAGGCATGCCGAAGAGCTTTGATCTGGCCATCCGTCAACTGCACCTGTGTTCGAATCATGACAACATATTAGCATTGATGCCATCATGTCGGGATTGACCGCGTTGTCCACGATTGTTCCCCATGATGTACACTCATTAGTGACAAAGGAAGTAACATGAAAATTGCACATCGTGGGCGGCGGCCACTTCAGAAAGGCCATTCCACACCTCCCATCCCCACTACGCGCAGGGTAGTGATCGACTTCCCCGAACCGCTTTTCCGGGAAACGGAACGCGCCGTCGCAGAGTTATCCACCAGCCGGAGCAGCCTGGTCCGGGCGGCCGTTGAACAGTACCTGGAAGGCTTGCGGCGCAAGCGGCTGGAAGAGGAACTCGCCGCCGGATACGCGGCAAACTCGGCCATGGATCGCAAGATCGCCGCCGAGTTCTCCGCGGTCGATAACGAGACGTTCTGAAATGCCGGGAAAATGCGTAAGGGGCGCCATCCTGGACATAAACCTCGATCCGACAGTCGGCCATGAGATCCGGAAGACGAGGCCGTGCCTGGTCGTGCAGAACGACGTCGGCAACCGGTTCTCTCCGCTAACCATCGTTGTCCCGGTGGCCGGTGCAAAACACGTCGCGAGGCCTTACCCCATTCACGTGCTCATCCCCAAGGGCGAGGGCGGCCTGGCCAAGGAAAGCGTGGCCCTATGCAACCAGATTCGCTGCGTCGACGAGGCGCGTTTTGGAAAGACCTACGGCCTCGTTTCACCGGCTACGATGGACAAGGTAGACCAGGCGCTGAAAGTCAGCCTGGCGCTGCCATAGTGGGCTAGCGCCGCCGGTTCATCCGCAGCAGGATGTTCAGAATCGCCACGAACACATTGAACAGGCCGGCAAACAGCATCAGCGCGCCGGGGATCGGGCTGTCCGCCTCCGGGTTGTTGAGCACATCGCTGGTGGCATACACCAGGATGCACACGCCCAAAATGCCGATGCCGGCGGCGATCAGGATTCCCAGCAGCCCGATGTTCAGGAATGCGTTGAGCACGATCGCGGCCACGATGCTGATGGAGATGCCGATCATCAGACCGCGCGGCGCGGAGAACGTCCGCCCGGACGACATCACGAACATCGTCACCGCGCCAAACACCACCAGGGTCATCAGCATCGCAATCTGAATGGTGCCGGGAGCGTAGAGGCTGGCGAAGCGCAGAATCGGCGCCAGCACCAGTCCCGAAACGAATCCATCGGCCACCAGGGCCGTCACGCCGAGCACCGGGTTGTGCCGCGCGGCGATGGCCACCCGCGGGATGAGGTTGAGCAGGAGCATCGCCAGGATCCAGCCGATCCAGCCCGTGAACAGCCCGGCCAGGACATCCGACTGCGCCCCCACGTAGCCCCCGCCGTATGCGCCCGCCACGCTGAGCCCCAGCAGCAGGTACGTTTTCTTGATGGTTTCGGCGCGGTCTCCAGTGAGTGTGGTGGTCCCGAACAGCTTGTCGGTAGCGGTCATGGTGTACGGCATGTAATCAGGATACCGTGGACCGGGGTGTTACCTGGCACTCTCCAGCGCCGCGATGGCGCGCGAGCACAACACCGCGTAGGTGCCCAGCCAGTGCGAGCCGTAGTATCCCGCCGCGGCCAGCGCCTGAAATCCGCTACGGCCGTTGATCACTGCAAGCCGGCGCAAAACCGGAATGCGCGGATCGCCGGCGGGTAGAGCCCTCGATATATCCGCCATGGCCTGGGCCCGTGCAAAGGCGAGGCCGATCAGGTGCGACTTGCCGCCTTGCAAATCCTCCTTCGTGATCGCGCTGACGTCCACCGGCGCGGTCAGGGGCTTGAATGCCGGAGAATAAATGGGGGGCAGAAAGTCGTTCAGCCAGGGCACGAAATGGGCGGTGTCCATCACTTTGCTCATCAATCCGGCTTCCGCCAGGCAGGGCGAGAGGAAATCGGGGCCGCCCGGCTCATAGGCGGTGGGACACACGCGATCGTTGAGGAAGAAACGGTTCGCCGCTTTCAGTACCATCTGGCGGAGAGGCCTATCGTCGGCCACCTCGGTGTAATCCAGAAGCAGGGCGATGGAGAAAGCCGTATTGGGATGCACCCCGGCGCGCGAGGCATACGGAAGATCCTTGAAGTAGTCCACCAGCTTCTTGGAGAACTGTCGCGCCAGGGGATCCAGGTTCTCGACCCAGGTCTTGGCTTCCGGATCGTCCCACGTGACGAACTCGGCATACAGTTTGAGCAGCCACGCGTATCCATAAGGGACCTCGAAATTCTTCGCCGATTTGAAAAACTCCATCTCGCCCTCGACATTCTTTTTGGCGAGATGCTCCTTGAGCTTTTCGCGGATCAGGGGCCCCACCGGAATCTGCGGAAACTGCTTGAGCACGGCCACCATGGTCCAGGTGGAATTGACGGCCGAGTGCCAATCGAAGCAGCCGTAAAAGACGCGGTTCTTATCGAATGCCTCAAGAAGCCGCGGCTTCTCCTCCTGAACCCACAGGTAATCGACGCGATTCTCGGGGACTGCCTGGGGGCGATCGACGCAGGAAAGCGGCAACGCCACCAGCGCCAGGGCCTGTTCCTGGTTGAACGCCGGGAATTGCGCTTCCGGCAAGGAACTGAGGTATGCCTTCAACTCCGCGGGGTTATCGGCCGCCATCAGCGGGCAGAAGGCCAGGAAGAGGGCGGCGGTCGCTTTCCATGCAGTTGCCATCATTCTTTCGATGATAACGGCGAAAGCGCTCGCCTCACAATGATAAAGGGCGGTCATCTGACAGCGCGTGAACTGGGAACTCCCCGTTGGCGGTCATCCGACATGCGCATTTTGCGCGTTGCCACTGATCTCGTGGCATCGGTGGATCCGAGCGTCCAGAGATTTCCGTACTGCCTGTTCACTTGCCGCAGATGAGGCCGCCCTCATCTTCGCCCGGTTCTATATGTCACCTCCCGCCAACCCAAGGTGGGCTGGCTAAGAAAGACGGCGTTGGAATCAACAAACCGGCCTTGATTCCACCTCCAGTGTCCGCCCGGACTGGTATGCTTGTCAAGAGCAACTTGGTACTGTTGGAGCCAAATTCACCCTAAATCGTGTTTCGAAGCCTGTTCTCCAAAAAGAGCGCGCCACTGACCGGAACGCCATCAGTGCGCCGCGTGAAAACGTACTCGGCGCAAAGCGGCTATGTGTATCAGTACTACTACGAGGGCCATCGCGATTTTCGCTCAGGCGGCGAGAGCGGTGTCGAGTTTGTCTTCACCATTTCCGCCGATCGCAAGAACTGGCATGCTACCTCCGTGCTGGTGAGCGAGGCCGCCCTGCGCGCGTGGGAACAGTCGCACGCGCGTGAACTCTCGTCCACGGAGCGCTATGCAATCGCCAAGATCGCGCTGTTTCAAGCTTTCGACGAACGCCCGGCGCCGACGCAAATGAAGGACGAAGTGCGCGTGCGCAACGCGGATGTGGACGCCATCATCGAGACTTTGGGCTTGTAGGGCGGAGTCGGGCCGGATATAACCACGCCGGCGTCACGATGCGATGCAGCCGCGGATCTTCCGTGGGAAACACGGCATGTGGCGTCAGGCGAACATCCGGAGTCCTGGGAAAGCGGTGCGGAACCACAGCGTATTCCGGCACGAATGCCTCCGTAGAGGTTGTCGACACGGAGATCAGCGCCTGTGACGCGTACGAGTCGGGGCCCCCGATATCCAGGGTGTTGTCGCCGGCCGTGAGGCCGGTGGGCACGGTGAAGTTGATCTGGTACAGCCCGGCCAATCCCGGTGCCAGGCCGGCGTAACCGACGGTGGCCGTCACTCCGTTGACGTCCACGCTAATCGTATTTGGTGGGGTCGTGCTGAGAGGGCTGACCGGACCCGCCGAGCCATCCGGTATCAGCGGGTTCACCGCGCCCAGCCCGGTCAGGTATGCCGACAGCGTCTCGCCGATCGTGGCGGGGCTCGAAGGCGTCACGAGCGTGCCGTCCAGATGCGTCACGGACCCATACCCGAGCCCGTTTTCGCTTTGCGTGAAGACGCCCGGAGCGGTCTTGTTCACGAACGTGGTTACGGTATTCGATAGCGTTCCGTTGTTGATCACCCGCACCTGCGCCGTCGTACCGGTTACCGCATACGGCACGATCGCCGAAATCTGCGTCGGGCTCACGTAATAAAGCGGCGCCTGCAAACCGCTGATGGTCACCTGGACCCCGTCCAGCGTCGTGGGGAAGGGAATCGCCGAGGCCACCTGCAATCCGGGTGGCGCCAAGTTCGTGCCGTACAGTACCAGCAGTTCTCCGGCAGCGATGCCCGAGGTAAAGGGAGCGTTGCTGGCGGAATTCTGTACGCCGGTCGGGCTGAGATAAACCCCGGAGCTCGGTGTGAGGCTAGGCGCGGCCAGCGCGACATTGATCCCCAGATAAGGACCGATACCCGACCCGATCCGCACCGCTCCGCCAGCCCCGACCACATAGTTCATGATGCCGTTGTTGTACGTGCCATTGGACGCCACGGAATACGAGTCGCTGTAAGTACCTCCGTAAGCAGCGGAGCTGAACAGCGGATTGAGCGTCCGCTGGTGGTCCCAGATCAAGCCGCCGCCGGCGTTGAGCGATCCGTAGTAGGTATCCAGCAATCCATACCCGTTACCCAGTTCGGAGTCGTTCTCGTCGATCCCGGCCTCATAATAGAGCCCTCCGAAGTTGGGCGTGCCGGTTCCGGTCCGCACACCCACAAACATGTCCCAGGAAATCGGCGAGCCGCCAAAAACAAAATTGCCGTCCGGCGATATATACAAATACTTCTGACCCGAATTGACGAAGTAGGCGGTCTGGGAGTTCGAAGTCGGGAATGCCAGGTTGCAGCCGCCATTGCTGAAGGAGTACTTCTGGGTGGAGAGGGTCTGGGTGTAGACGCTGGAGCCAGCTTCCCCGACGTATCCGGTGAACACGACATTTCCCAGATTACCAGCGCCGTCCGGATTCAGTTGGAACTGATAGTTAACGGCAGTCAGCGGACTGCCGCTCGACAGGTCGATATCGGCAATCGTGTAAGAGCCCTTGAAAGTCGCATTGGTAGGCGCCGGCGAAGCCAGCGGCGCGGCGATGAACAAATCGTTGATACCGGCCTCCGTGGCGCTGCCCACAAAAATTCCCTGCGCGGAAACCAATCCGTAAACGGTGTACCCGCCGTAGATCGGGACATTGATGAATCCGTAGCCCGAAGCGGAGATGGAATAGGTGCCGGTGGTAGTTGGAGCCACTTGCTGCAACGCCCCGGCGCTGGAATCCAACACGGTAACCGACGTCATGGTGAAGGTTCCGCTCCCATTGAAGGAGAGATTGCCATACAGCGAGATCGCCCGGCTGAGATCTCCACTCGAGTCGCCGAGGATGTAAATTACTTCGCGGTAGTAGTACGTGCCTGTCAGCATGCCGTTCCCGTTGGTGTCCCAGGTCTGGGCGGCCGCCTGCCAGGCGGTCAAAGCCGGGAGAAGCAATGCCAATCGCGCGAGTTTCAACATTCGAGTATGGTAACCCCTATACATTTAAACACCCCGGCGCGCCGGTGGGTTTCATCAAATCCCGGCGCCGCCGGTTAACAGATCGTCGCGGTGCACCAGCTTGTGCAGGATTTCTCGCGCCGAATCGCCGGTCTCCGCCTCTTCCTGCGAGACCCGCACCACGCTCACGGATTCGGCCGCGCCCTGCGCAATGGCGAGATCTTCGGTGGACGATGCCACCACGATCGCCACCATGCCCGCGGAACAGGCGGTGCGGATGGCCTGCCGGAGGTGCTCCGGCTCCTCGATGACGTGGACCAGCCAGCCGTGTTCAAACAGCAGCCGCTCCAAGGCGTAGGCCAGCTCGCTCGATCCGGGCGGCAGAAGAACCAGCGAGGCGGCATGGCCCCGCGCGGCCTCCAGCTCGGCAGCAGTCACGCGGCCTTGGGATATGGACATACCCCCCGCCGCGGCGATCATCCCGGCTCCCACCGTTTCGTTGGTGATGGAGTCGATCAGAATGAAACTGCCGGTGGCCCGGTTGCGCCTGTAAGGGTCGAAAAAGAGCGGCTTGTGCGCCTCGATATCGATCAGACCGATTTCGTTGAGCTGCAGCTCGCTGGCCGGCTGGTGCTGGAGCGTGTTGATATCCACGCGGTGGCGCACCGCGGTGACCCGCGCGCGCACGGTTTGCGTGGTGTGCTTCAGGAGGTAGGGGCGCTGGGGCACGAGCGGTCTCTCGTTCATCCACACCACCAGGGCCTCGACGGAGCGGCCGATGTGGGGGCCAGGGTTGGCAGGCGGAAGCGCCTGCCCCACAAGCATGTCGCCGCGGCTGACGTCGATTTCGTCTTCCAGCAAGACCGTGATCGACATAGGGGCGAATGCCTGTTCGATTTCGCCCTCCCAGGTGACGATCGACTTCACCCGCGACACCTGGCCCGAAGGCAACACCGCGACCGCGTCGCCCCGCCGAATCACTCCCGAGGCAAGCTGGCCCGCGAAGCCGCGGAAATCCAGGTCGGGCCGGATCACGTACTGCACCGGGAAGCGCATGTCCGACAAGTTGTGGTCGTTGACGATGGGGACGGTTTCCAGGTGGTCCAGAAGGGTGGGGCCGTCGTACCAGGGCGTGCGCCGGCTGCGCTTGACGACATTGTCGCCGTCCAGGGCGCTGATGGGGATGAAGAGGAGATCGCGAACGCCAAGCCGGCCGGCGAAGGCCGCGAACTCGTCCCGGATGGCGGTAAAGATCTCCTGCCGGAAATCCACGAGGTCCATCTTGTTGACAGCTACTACAATGTGGGGAATTCCCAGGAGTGTCGAGATATAAGCGTGCCGGCGGGACTGCGGCAACACCCCCAGACGGGCATCCACGAGGATGACCGCGAGGTTGGCGGTGGATGCTCCGGTGGCCATGTTGCGCGTATACTGCTCGTGCCCCGGGGTATCGGCGATGATGAACTTGCGCCGGGCGGTCGCAAAGTAGCGATATGCTACATCAATAGTAATACCTTGCTCGCGTTCGGCGCGCAGGCCGTCGGTGAGCAGGGAAAGATCCAGGCCGCCGTTGGTGTGGTTGCGGGTCGCCTTGCGGACGGATGCCAGTTGATCCTCATAAATACCTTTGGAATCATAGAGTAGGCGGCCGATGAGCGTGGACTTGCCGTCGTCCACGCTGCCTGCCGTGGTGAAGCGCAATAACTCGGTCTGTGCCGGCACAGGCAGGATTGCCTCGGCCACGGGGGCCATCATCAGAAGTATCCCTCGCGCTTCTTCAACTCCATGGAGCCTTCCTGGTCATGGTCGATCACGCGATTCTCGCGTTCCGAGCGGCGGAACCGGATCATTTCGTCGATGATCTTGGGGAGCGTGTCGGCCTCCGAACGGATGGCGCCCGTGCAATACGTGCAGCCCAGGGAGCGCATCCGGCACATCACCATCTGCGGCTTCTCCCCGGGGAGCAGCGGGATATCATGTTCTACAGGAATAAGAGTTTCGCCCCGGACCACCATCGGACGCAACTTGGCGAAGTACATCGGAACGATGGGGATGTTCTCGATATGGATGTAGTTCCAGACATCCAGCTCGGTCCAGTTGGAAAGCGGGAAGACTCGGATGCTCTCACCCTTGTCAATTCGACAATTGTAGATATTCCATAGCTCGGGGCGCTGGTTCTTGGGGTCCCACTGGCCGAACGAATCGCGAAACGAGTAGACGCGTTCCTTGGCGCGGGATTTCTCCTCGTCGCGGCGGGCGCCGCCAAATGCGGCATCGAAGCCGCCCTCCGTCAAGGCATCCAGCAGGGCCCGCGTCTTCAGCAGGCCGCAGCATTTCTGAGTGCCCAGGCGGAACGGGCTGGCGCCGTCGGCGATGGCCTGGGTGTTGGTGTGGACGATCAGCCGGGCTCCGATTTCGGCGCAAAACCGGTCGCGGAACTCGATCATCTCGCGGAACTTGTAGGTGGTGTCCACATGCAGCAGGGGAAACGGAATCTTCCCGGGATAGAAGGCCTTTTGCGCCAGCCGTACCATCACCGAAGAGTCTTTGCCGATGGAATACAGCATCACGGGACGCTGGAATTCGGCAGCGACTTCCCGTATGATGTGAATGCTTTCGGCTTCCAGTGCTCGAAGATGTGTGAGAGTCATGGACCGAAGACAGCTTTCTCCAGTCTATCATGATAAAGTCTATCGGAATACTCGTGATTGCCGTCGCTCCCCTCTTGGCTCAAGAAGGAGCGATTTCCGCGGAGCGAATCCGCGCGGATACCAGGTTTCTCTCCAGCGATCTGCTCGAAGGGCGCGGAGTCGGCCAGCGGGGAGGTCAACTGGCCACCGAATACATCGCCACGCAACTGGAGTTGGCGGGCGCCAGGCCGGCCGGGGCGAACGGAACTTATTTCCAGCCGGTGCCGCTGGTGGGAATCGAAACCTCGCCGGCTGCGACCCTCACGGCTTCGGCCGGGAGCAAGAGCGTGGACTTCCAATGGCTGGACGATTTCGTGGCCCTGAGCCAGACCCAGCAGCCCGACACGCGCTTCGAAGCCGACGCCGTCTTCGTGGGCCATGGGATCACCGCTCCCGAATGGAAGTGGGACGACTTCAAGGGAGTCGACGTTTCCGGTAAGATCATCGTGCTGTTCACCAACGAGCCTTCATCCAACGATCCGAAATTCTTCGACGGTCCCGCCCTGACCTACTACGGCCGGTGGACCTACAAGTACGAGGAAGCGTTGCGCCGCGGCGCGCGGGGCGCCATCATCATCCACACCACGCCCACCGCGAGCTACGCCTGGGAGGTGGTGCGAAATTCCTGGGGCCACGAATCGCCCTTCGTGAAACTGGAGCCGGGCGACAAGGCGCTTTCGTGCCAGGGGTGGATTACGCGCGAAGCGGGCGAAAAACTCCTGGGCCTGGCCGGCAAGACGGTGGATGAGATGCTGGCCCTATCCGAGAAGCCGGACTTCAAGCCGATCGACTTGGGCATCCGGATTCGCGCCAGTCTGCCGGCGAAGATCCGGAACCTGGACACGCGCAACGTGGCGGCCATGATTCCCGGAAGCGATCCCAAGCTGAAGGACGAAGTGGTGGTCTTCAGCGCCCACTGGGACCATTTCGGAATCGGCACGCCAGTGAACGGCGACAACATCTACAACGGCGCAATCGACAACGCCACCGGCTGCGCCATCCTGCTGGAACTGGCGCGCGCCTGGGCGGTGCTTCCGCAGAAGCCGCGGCGCTCGGCGCTGTTTCTCTCGGTGACGGCGGAGGAGGGCGGGCTGAAGGGCTCGGAATACTACGCCAGCCACCCGCTGGTGCCCGCCGCCCGAACGGCCATCGATCTGAACTACGACGCACTCTACCCGTTTGGCCGCGCCAAGGACGTGGTGATCACGGGGGCGGAGCGCACCACGGTGTGGCCGCTGGCGCAGCAGATCGCCCGGCGCATGAACCTGGAGGTGTCGCCCGATGCACAGCCGGCGGCCGGCCACTATTTCCGATCCGACCATTTCTCGTTTGCGCACGCCGGCATACCGGCGTTTTCCATCGGCCGCGCCACGCAGTTTGCCGGCAAGCCGGCGGACTTCGGAGAGAAGGCCTACCAGGAGTACAACAGCAAGCACTACCACCAGCCCTCCGACGAGTTCCAGGCCGATTGGGATTTCACGGCACTCCAGCAGGCGGCGGAATACGGCTTTCTGCTGGGCCGCGAAATCGCCAATCAGGACAAGCTGCCGGATTGGCGGCCGGGGGAACAGTTCCAGAGGTGAGAAGGGGCACGTGGTCCGCCAAAACCGATACTGAGTATCGGTTTCTCGCCTACAGGGCGGTCGAGAGGCGGATGCGGTCGAGATGCTCCCGGCCGGCGCTCGAATTCCGCAAGGGCAGCGTGCAGGGACTTTTCGGCCTTGGCGAAGGTGCGTTCGCAGGGGTCGACCGGCGCCGGCCGGCGCCGGCAAGAATGCCTGGGCCACCTGTGATACGCTTGCAAAGGAATGGAGGCACCATTGAGACCGAAGACCCTGACAGTATTGGTAGCGGTCCTGGCCGCGTTCGCGCTGACGGCCCAGGATAAGAAAGATGCGAAGCAAGCGCCCGCGATGAAGTCCGGCATTCTGCATCCGGAAATGAAAGTGGAGAGTGGAACCTACGCCAACCCCATGGCCACCATCGGGACCAAGGCCGACCAGCCGTGGTCGACGACCAGCGTGGCCGCGGGTGTGGACAATAAGCCGCAGCCCGGACACGCCGTGTCGTTGGTCGGCGAGATCGTGGATTTCTCGTGCTACCTGCAACTCGGCAAGCATGGCGAAAAGCACCGCGCCTGCGGCCAGAAGTGCGCGCAGAACGGGCAGCCTATCGGGTTGCTCACCGAGAGCGGCACGCTCTATATGTTGATGCCGGAGGAGCACGACCCACGGCGCGACGGCGGCGTGGATGCGAAGGCCTCGGCGTCGGATCACATGGGGCACATCGTGCGAGTCAATGGCACGGAGGCCCAGGTGGGCGGCTACCGCGCCATCTACGTGATGGGTCTGACCAAATAGCGAATCGCGCGATGAACTGGAGAGGCATTGCGGCCGGGGCGTGCGCGCTGCCGGCCCTCTTCGTCCTGTGCTTCGCGGCCGACCCGAAGGCCCCGCTCGGGCTGCCGCCGCTTTCGTGGCCCAAGGCGAATCCCTATTCGGCCGCGAAGGTGGAGTTGGGACGATACCGCTTCCTTGACTCCACGCCCTCGGGCACGATAGAGTGAGGATCCAACGCGGTCGCAGACTGTCAGCATGCTGGAATGTTCCCGGGCTCACTTGGCAGATGGTCCGAACCTGCTTTTGGTTACAAGCTCCGCGGGAATTCGCGCGATTGAATTTGACAGGGACCAGCCGGTTCCACAGGGCAAGCGCAACGATGGAAATCCTCTGCTCCTCGAGGCAGCGCGGCAATTGCGCCCCTACTTCGCGGGCGCGCTACGGGAGTTCCACCTTCCGCTCGACATCGAGGGCACCGATTTCCAGAAGCGCGTCTGGCGGCAGCTCACGACGATCCCCTACGGGGAGACGCGCAGTTACTCGCAAATCGCCGAGGCCATCGGGTCGCCACGGGCGGTGCGCGCGGTGGGTGCGGCCAACGGCGCCAACCCAATTGCTATCGTGGTTCCCTGCCATCGCGTGATCGGGCCAGCGGCAAGCTGGTGGGATACGGCGGAGGACTGCCGCTGAAGAAGCGCCTGCTGGAACGGAAGGTGCGGCGACGCTCCCTTTGAGATACCGGTAGATTTGTGTTGAGCCAATCCCAGGTGGCGGGTTTTGCGGCCGCTACGCCGCGCGCACGTCGCGAATCACGGACGTGGTGATCGGCAGGTAGGTGGGGTGGCCGAATTCCAGGCGCATGCCGCGTCCGATGAACCCGGTCTTGATCATCGATCCCCCCCACGTGGAGCCGTGAATCGTGACCAGCACCGGCTCGGGACAGAAAACCGGGTGGCCTGAAATGAGGGCCTGGCCCAGACCCTGATACTGAATCGTGTACGCGCGGTTCTCGGTTTCCACTTCGAGAACCGTCCCCGGCGGTACGTCGCGCAGGTGGACGCCACCTTCGATCTCCGATTGGACAATGTTGTGGTTGACGGCATCGCTTAGGTGCGGGCTCGGCTCGAATAGCTGTGGAATCTCCAGCCCGGTTGTGGTCGTCATTCTTTCCACTACTCCTAGGTTACGCGATTCTGTACCCGAAATGCGACCCCCCCAAATGGGGGCGTCCCCGATATCACATTCGGGTAAACCGTAAGTATAATCCCTTGCGATCGGGTTCGCCAACCGCCATACTGCGAGAAATGAGACCGACACGCAGGGAGTTGCTGGCTGCCATGCCGGCATCCGCCGCGGCGCTGGCGCAGACCAGGAACACCGGAAAGCGGCCGAACATCATCGTAGTCATCTCCGACCAGTTTCGCTGGGATTGCGTGGGAGCCATGGGGCTCAACCCCATGAACCTGACGCCCAATCTCGACCGCATGGCCGGACGCGGCGTGCTGTTCCAATCGGCCATTTGCAACCAGCCGGTATGCGCTCCGGCGCGGGGCACGATGTTCACGGGACAATATCCCACCCGGCACGGAGTGTGGAAGAACGGCATCGGCCTGCCGGAGAACTCGACGACGTTGGCTACCGTTCTGCGGCAGGAAGGCTACTCGGCCAATTACATCGGCAAATGGCACCTGGCGCCGGACGGCGGCGTGGCCAATGCCGGTCCGGTGGCGGCGGCGCACCGGGGAGGATTCCTCGATCTCTGGGAAGCGGCTAACGCGCTGGAGTTCACTTCCCACGCTTATGAGGGAGACCTGTTCGACAACGACGGCAAGCCGATCCACTTCTCCGGTCAATATCGCACCGACTTCATGACGGAGCGCGCGCAGCGCTTTCTGCGGTCGGCCAGGCAGCCGTTCCTGCTGACGCTCTCGTACCTGGAGGTGCATCACCAGAACGACACGGACACGTACGACCCGCCGAAGGAGTACGCCAAGCGGTTTGTCAATCCGTTCATTCCTCCCGACCTGCGGGCGCTTCCCGGGTCGTGGCCCAGCCAGTTGTCCGACTATTACGGCTGCGTGGCGAAGATGGATGACACCATCGGAACCATCCGCCGCACGCTTACGGAAACCGGCCTCGAGCAGAACACCATCCTGGTATTCCTGAGCGACCACGCCTGCCACTTCAAGACGCGCAACGCGGAATACAAGCGGAGCCCGCACGAGAGCTCGATCCACATTCCGCTGATTATCGAGGGGCCGCGGTTCAACCGCGGATTGCGCATCCCGGAACTGGTGAGCCAGGTGGATTTGACGCCGACGCTCCTGACGGCGGTGGGGCTTCCCGTGCCGGCGTCCATGCAGGGGCGCAGTTTTCTGCCGCTCCTCGACCGGCGGACGGAGGGCTGGCGCAACGAGGTGTTCTTCGAGATGGCGGAGTTCGTGACGGGCAGGGGCTTGCGCACGCCGCAGTATACGTATGCCGCGATGGCGCCGAAACAGCCGGGGTGGCGGGCAGTCCCCGCGGCCGACCGCTACGTGGAGTACATACTCTACGATCTGGCGGCCGATCCCTATCAGCAGGTCAACCTGGCGGGGCGGGTGCCCTATGAAAAGGTCGCGGAAGAACTGCGGGGACGGCTCATCGCACGGAACCAGGAGGCGACGGGGGCTAGGGCGATGGTCGAGCCGTGCTGGTTTCCGTACTCTTAAAGGCGTGGGTTGTCGTTGGGGATACTACCCCGACACCTTCCGGACTGCGGTCCGAAGCTCGGCTGCCAGACGCGGGACTTCGGTCTCGGGGTCATTGGCTTCGTACTCGAGCCCGGCAAAGCCCCGGTATCCGGACTTGCCGAGCATCTCCAGCAGGCGGTTCCAGTCGGCCGGCTCTTTTTTTCCGTCGGCGTCGGTCATCTGGGTCTTGAGGTGCACGCTGGTGGTGTAGGGCAGCATCGTCTCGAACTGGGCATATCCGTGGTCGCGCAAGTTGCCGGCGTCCGCATTGATGCCCGCCCACGGAGAGGCCGCCTGCTTCACGATCTCCACCGTCGGCCCGGCGGCGGTGGTCAGCCCGCCATCGTCCTCGACTCCCAGGATGATTCCGCGCGTGCCTGCATATTCCGCCCCGCGCTTCATCACCTCCGCGGCCCACCGGATGGCCTGCTGCTCGGTGGCGCCTTTCGGTATTTGGCCGCCGAAGACCCGTATGTGGCCGGCGCCGAGCCGGTCCGCCACGTCCACCCACAGCTTGATCTTCTCGAATTCGGCGGCCTGCAGCTCCGGTGTAGGTTGACACAAGGTGACCCGGACGCCGGCGTTATAGATGTGCACGCCGTTCTTGAAGGCGGTCTTGCGCAGCGATGCCAGGTACTCGGGCGAGGTATCGGGAAACCAATACACCGTGCAATCGAGTCCATCCAGGCCCCAGTCCGCGATCTTGCGGATCAGGTCCTCGTAGGTCATCGATTTCGCGGCCAGTTGCGTGCGGTAGGAGTAAGCGACCAGCCCGGCACGCAGTTGAAATCTGCGCTCGTATTGGCCGCTGAGCTGCGTCGCGGCGGGGAGCGCGGCAAGGCTCGTCAGAAGTTGCCGGCGGTTCATAAGGCGTCTCCTCTCAAAACAAACCAGCGTTCGTTGAAATCATACCGCGGAAACGGCCATGCCGCAGCCTCAGCAGCCTGACCCGGATTTTGCACGGGCGTAGCGATCTGCTATAGTGTCCGAACATGAGCCGCATACTGGTCGCACGCGTCGTGGTTGGTTCCCTGTTCCTGTTTGGCTGCTGGATCGCATATACGCAGAACCGCGGGGGCGCGCCCGCAGCGTTGACAATCAACAAGGTCAAGGACGATCTGTACGAGATCGAGGGCGATGGCGGCAACGTCGCCGTGTACATCACCAGCGAAGGAGTCATCCTGGTGGACGACAAATACGATCGGGACTTCGACAACATCATGGCCAAGGTGAAGAGCGTCACCAGCCAGCCGGTGAAATACATTCTCAGCACGCACCATCACGAGGACCACAGCGGCGGCAACAGCAAGTTCTTACCGGCGGGGGCCGAGATCATTTCGACCGCCCAGGCCCGGTCCAATATTGTCGAGCACAAGCAGTCGAACGCGTCACCGGGAATGGTCGGCGCGCGCGTGGTGTTCACGCAGGAGACCGCGGTGTTTCTCGGCGGAAAGGAAGTGCGCGCGCGGTATTTCGGACGCGGGCACACCAATGGCGACGCAGTGGTCTACTTCCCCGCGCTGCGGACCATCCACACTGGCGACCTGATGGCGGGCTCGACCCCGCTCATCGACTACCCCGGCGGCGGGAGCCTGGCGGAATGGGCCAAGACGCTTGACGAGGCCATGAAGTGGGATTTCGACACTGTGATTCCCGGGCACGGGCCGGTGACGACCAAGGCCAACCTGCTCACCTACCGCAACAACGTGGAGAAGTTGCGCATCCGCGCCGCCGGGCTGATTCGCGAGGGCAAGAGCCAGGAGGATGTCGGCAAGGTCATGCAGGCCGAATTCGGCTGGACCCCCACGAGCTTGCAGATGCAGTGGAGCTTGCCGGGGATGATGGCGGAGTTGAAGTAGCCGGCCATGCGCAACCCAGCTTGGTTGGCTCTCGTGGTTCTCGTCCTGGCCGCCGGCCCGGCCAAACCCGACGTGCTGGACTCGGCAGCCAATGGGTTCACGGTCAAGGTGACCCTCAGCATCCAGGCGGCCCCCGATGACGTGTACCGCAGGCTGATCAATATCGGCGACTGGTGGAGCCCGGCGCACACTTTCTCCGGGGATGCGCACAACCTGTCGATCGACGCGAAGGCGATGGGATGCTTCTGCGAAAAGCTTCCCGGCTCTGCGAAAGACTCAGCCGGGGGAAGCGTTCGCCATATGGAGGTGGTATACGCCGCGCCGGGCAAGTTACTGGTTCTCAGCGGCGCCCTGGGTCCGCTGCAATTCATCGCCGCCACCGGCAGCATGAAGATCCAACTTTCTCCCGCCGAGCGAGGCACGAAACTGGAAGTCACATATACCGTCGTATGCTATCTGCCGGCCGGTACGAATACCTGGGCCGCGCCGGTAGACACCGTCCTGACGGAGCAATTCACGCGGCTGAAGAACTACATCGAACGGGGCGCGCCCGTTCCGAAATAAAATGATTGGCCGAATCAAGCAATCGCTGGCTTATTGGTGCCTGACCGCCACGGATTGGCACTGGGACATCCACCAGGTCTGCCGGACGGCGTGCTCGCTCGGATGCCGGAGCGTGGAACTGGTGCCGCCGGAGTTGTGGCCGGTGGTTCGCCAGTATGGCCTGGAGAATGCCATCGCGCACAACGGCATGCCGGATCCGGTCTTTGCGAAGGGCCTCAACAACCTGCGTTACCAGGAGGAAGTGATCGCCCGCACCAAAGAGGCGATCGACCAGTCGGCGGATGCCGGCATACCCAACGTCATCGCCTTTACCGGGTACAAATGGCTGGATGCCGAGGATCCGCGGAGCGGCGAGATTTCGCGCGGGGAAGGCGCCGCCAATACCGTGCGGGGACTGCGGGAACTGGCCGCGCACGGTGAGGCACGGGGCGTCACCATCTGCCTGGAACAGCTCAACACGCGCGACGATTCCCACCCCATGAAGGGCCACCCCGGCTATCAAGGCGACGACATCGATTACTGCGCGGAGATCGTCCGCCAGGTTGGCTCGCCCCACGCCAAGCTGCTGTTCGACATCTACCACGTGGCGATCATGAACGGCGACATCATCCGCCGCCTGCGGCAATACCGCGACTGGATCGGACACATCCACACGGCCGGGGTTCCGGGACGAGGCGAGCTCGACGGCCGGCAGGAGATCAACTACGCGGCGGTGATGCGGACGCTCGTCGAAATCGGATACCAGGGGTACGTCGGGCAGGAATTCATCCCCACCCGCGATCCGGCCGAGTCACTGGCGGAAGCGGTGACGCTGTGTGACGTGTAGCCGGTGGGAGAACCGCCCGGCAGAGTAAGACCAGCTTAGACCGGCAGCAGTTTACTGCATGCCGCCGCCTCGGTCACTTCCCTGCCACTACTTGTGGTATATTTATTCATAGCAACGAATAATCAACCACCATGCCCCAGAAAGCAGGCATCGTCGGATATCGCGGCTATAGCGGCGCGGAACTGGTGCGCCTCCTCCAACGCCACCCCCAAGTCGTGCCGGTCCTGCTGGACCACCGCGAGGAATCTAGCCACCCCGCTATCCGTGGGGCCATGCCTCCCGCCCATCTGCCGTGTACGCCGGAATCTGTTCATTCTGAAGGGCTTGGAATTGTCTTCCTGGCCACCCCGCCGGAGGTCTCGATGGAGCTGGCGCCCGCCATGCTGGAGGCCGGCGCGCGCGTGGTCGACCTGAGCGGCGCATTCCGGCTGCGCACCCCGGAAAACTACACCGCCTGGTACAAGGAACCGCACACACAGCCGGGGCTCCTCGCCGAAGCCGTCTACGGGCTTCCGGAATTCTGCCGCGAGCGGATTCCTGGCGCTCGCCTGGTTGCCAACCCCGGTTGCTATCCCACCGCCGCCAACCTGGCCATCCGGCCGCTAGTCGAGGCGGGCGTGGTGGATCGCGCCGCCGGAATCGTCTGCGACGCCAAGTCGGGCGTGAGCGGCGCCGGCCGCAAGCCCAGCCTCAAGACCAGCTTCTGCGAAGTCACCGAGAACTTCTCGGCTTACTCCATCCTGAAGCACCGGCACGTCCCCGAGGTGCTGCAGGTTTCGGGGCTGGAAGAGCGCGAGCTCAGCTTCACCGCGCAACTGCTGCCGCTCGACCGCGGCATTCTCGAAACCATCTACTTTCGCGCCACCGGCGTCCAAAACGCCGAAGAACTGCTGCGCATTTACGAAAAGCGCTATTCCGGGGAGCCTTTCGTCCGGCTGTACAATCCCGGCCACATGCCCGACCTGCGCGGTGTCGCGCGAACGAATTTCTGCGATCTCGGGGTGACTCTGGACGCCCACACCGGCCGCGCGGTGGTGGTCAGCGCCATCGATAATCTGGTCAAAGGCGCCGCCGGCCAAGCCATCCAGAACATGAACTTGATGCTGGGGTTCGAAGAGACCGAGGGCCTGCGGTGAGGGTCCTGGTCAAGCTGGGCGGCACGCTGCTCGATTCGCCCGAGGCCCGCGATGCCCTGGCGGCCCAGATTGCCGAGGCGCGCAGGGGCGCAATCGAAATGGTGGTGGTCCACGGCGGGGGCAAGCAGATGACGCGCTTCCTGGCGGAACGCGGAATTACGAGCCGCTTCGTGAACGGGCTGCGCGTGACTACTCCCGAGACCGTGGATGCGGTTCTGAAGGTTTTCGCCGGCAGCGTCAATCACGAGTTGGTTGCCAGCCTGAACCGCGCAGGCGCGCTGGCCGTGGGACTCACGGGCATCGATGCTTTTCTGGTGGAGGCGGAGCAGATGGACGCCGCTCTGGGTGCCGTCGGCCGGGTAACCAAGTCGAATCCCGCGCTGCTTCAGCTTCTGTCGGCGCACGGCTATCTTCCGGTGGTGGCCTGCGTGGCCGGCGATCGGCAGGGCCGGGTCTACAACGTGAATGCCGACCAGATGGCGGTGGCCTGCGCCGCGGCCTTCGGCGCGCGGCAGCTTATTTTCCTCACGGATGTCGAAGGTGTGCTGGATAGTACGCGCCGGGTGCGCCCTATCCTGACCGCCGGTCAGGCCGAGCGCCTGATTGCCGATGGCATCGCCACCGGCGGAATGCAGGCCAAGCTGGAGGCGGCGCTGGCGGCGCTGCGGCAAGGCGTCGAACAGGTGCGGATTGCCCCCGGCGCAGCCGAGGGCGTGCTGGCACGGATTCTGGCCGGCGGTGACATTGGTACGCAACTGGTGCTGAGCGAGGTGCCGGCATGATCAGCGCGGTTCGCGCCGATGCCTTCGTCGATTCGCCCGTGGCCGGCCCGCGCCTCACCGTCCGCAAGGCGGTGATGCACGACATTCCGCCGATTCTGCACCTCATCAACGGGTACGCGGCGAAGGGTGTCATGCTGCCGCGCACGGAATTCGAGCTGTCCGAGGCGATCCGCGATTTCACCGTGGTAACAGCCGGCGGCGACCTGCTAGGCTGTGGCGCGCTGCACTTCTACAGCCCCACGATCGGCGAAATCCGCTCACTCGCGGTTCACCAGCGGGCCAAGACGCAAGGTGTCGGCCGGAGGCTTGTGGAGGCCCTGGTCCAGGAAGCGCAGGAATACGAGCTCGATGCCGCATTCGCCTTCACGTATGTGGTGGACTTCTTCCAGAAGGTGGGGTTCCACGTCGTGGAGCGGGGCCTGCTTCCGCTCAAGGCATGGAAGGACTGCCTGCGCTGTCCGAAATTCCAGGCTTGCGACGAGATCGCCGTACTGCGGGTGTTGCGGCCGGCGCGCTGGATGGAGCCGCAGCCCCAAGCCTGCGCCGCGGACGATCAACTGATCCAGATCCCGACGCCGCGACAGCCGTAGCTCAGGCAACTTGTCTGCGCGTAGCCGGATTCCTGCCTGTGTTTTCTCTGCTCCACTACCCCCAAAGTAGGGACTCCCACCTTACCCCGCAAAAGACCGCGGAAATAATCTACATTTTTCAGGCCTATTGGATGTAGAATCCAATTTAAGGATATCAAAACCCTAAACCGGAACTTGATCCTGATCCTGATTCTACTTGTGAGGCAAACATGAGAGCACAGACGGTTGACGTGAAATCCTCAACTGGAAGGGTCCTTTGTTGTACTGTTTTCCGGCCGGGCGGCAAAAAGCTGCTGGCAAAAGGCCACATCATCAGCGATGAAGACGTCCGGGTTTTGGAATCCGAAGGCATGGAAACCATTTGGGTGACCGAGCTGGAGGAGGGCGAGGTTGGCGAGGACGATGCAGTTTGCCAGGTTGCCAGCGAAATGGGGTGCGGCAGCTTCGAGATCCGCCTGGCGGCGGGCGGCCGGGCCAACCTGCTGGCCACGGAGAACTGCTGTGTTCTGGTGGACGATGAGCTGCTCAAGCAGATCAACTGCACGGCCAGCGTAGTGATCGCCACGGCGCTCAATTTCAGTTATGCTGTGGCGGGCCAGCGGATTGCGACCGTGAAAAGCGCGCCCTTCGCGGTAGCCAAGGATCAACTGGAAGCGGTGACCGGTATCCTGAAGGAACGGGGCCCGATCCTGCAAGCCCGACCCGTCCGAACCCCGAGTGTGGGAGTTCTCTACACTGACTCCATCAGTGGCGAACGCGCGCGGCAATTGTTCGAAAACATCATGCGGCAAAGACTCGAGCGGTTCGGGGTGAATGCGAATTTCGTTCTCTCCTGCACGGAAGACGAAAATTCCGTGGCCCGCTGCCTGCAACATTTGCTGCGGTCGAAACCGTGCGTCATTCTGGTGGCTTCTACTACCGCCCCAGCCGGTCCGGAAGATGTGATCGGCCAAGCCATGACGAAGGTTGGCGCCTTGGTGGAGCGATTCCTGGCGCCCGTGGAACCGGGCAACCTGCTCCTGCTGTCGTATCGGGATGAAACGCCGATCATTTCGGCGCCGGGCTGTTTCCGGTCGGCCAAGCCGAATGTGGTGGACCTGGTTTTGCCGCCGCTGCTGGCCCGTTATCACGTCACAGGCTGGGAGGTGGCCTGCCTGGGACACGGTGGTTTGCTGGCGTGACGATTTCCTCCACCTGACGAAGTAAGCTCCTCCACGCCTGCAATCTGAACCTCCGAGCAGATTGCAGGTGCTCCTTTCCGGGCGTCCCCCCAAGACGCCCGGTTTTTTTCGGTAGCGATCCCTGCTGCTATTCACGCCGCAGCCACGTCCCGCTTCACGAAGAACACAATCGCCGTCACCAGAAAGACCCCCGCGACCAGATACACCGCCGACGCCAGCGCGATGGCCACGCCCAATCCGTACACCTGGGCCAGAACGCCGATGACCAGAGGGGCGGCGGCGCCTCCGCCCAACCAGCCGACGGTGTTCATCAGGCCGGCGGCGCTGCCGCGCGCCTCGGCCGGAATTACATCGTACACGGACGCGAAGATGTTGGCGTCGTACATGCCCTTGGCGAACCCCCAGAAGGTGAGTGCCAGCACCAGCCAGGTGGTGGAGCCGGTCATCCCGCAGAGCACCACGAACGGAGCCCCCGCAAAGACGCCGATGGCCTGGACCATCAGGCGGCCACCGGGCCGCGTCTTACGGAGCGAGTCCGCCAGCCACCCGCCGATGGGGGAACCGGCCATGCTCGCGAGCTGCACGAAGATAGTGGCCGTGAGACCGGCCATGGCAAGTGTCATGTGGAATTTGTCGTAGAGGAACTTGGGCATCCAGGAGAGCAGCACTACCGCGACGAAGTTGGCACAGAGGAAGGCGGCCATGAGGCAAAGGACAGTGGGCTTGCGCAGCAGAAGGGCGAACGAGTCGAGCGGTGGTGGACAGGCCGGGAGGCTGGTCCTGACTGGCTCGCGA
>Ga0209517_10001772_pt1 | contig 31710 bp, 17 predicted proteins | sample PeaSoiMetSII2010_FD_187695 | JGI IMG/M metagenome (GOLD analysis project Ga0209517, IMG submission 187695) | Peat soil microbial communities from Weissenstadt, Germany - SII-2010 (SPAdes) (version 2) | ecosystem: Environmental > Terrestrial > Soil > Wetlands > Peat | place: Germany... | reverse complement strand
ATAGGTGTCGCCGAATTCATGGGCGAAAAAGCCGTCGTTCATCAGCGTCAGCGCCAGGCCGAAGCGGACGTAGGGATAGTAATCCTGGGCGAACACGAGCGTGGATGGCGGGATGCTGGTCAGCGGTGAGTAGCCGTAACCGTAGGAAATCTGCGCCATGGGCGAGGACTCAATCATCGTGACAGGCGGCTGGAGGGCGAGGCCAAGCCAGTCATTGTAAGTGGTGAACAGCGCGGGATAGGCCATGCGGCCTTCGAGCACGTCGGACGTGTCAAAACCAATGCTGATGCCGTTGAACGATTGCGCGATGCCAGGCTCGGTGATGTCCATGGCATGGCCGCACGTGAAGGCGTTGGGCATGAGTTGGCGGAAAGTATCCATTTCGTGGAGGACGCCGGCCTTCCACTCGGCGTCCAGGGTCGTTGGGTCCGTGGGGATGCCGTCATCGTCGGCGGAAATCTGGATGGGGTTGCCGTAGATGTCCGTGGTGAGCCAGGACTGCGTGGTAAAGAAGTTGTCGAAGAATACGCCGTCAACCGTGAGACCGGTATTGAGCACGGTTTGGTAGGCGAATTTCGCCTGATATTCGGCGACATAAAACCTGGTGAGATTGAGGCGATAGGAACCCGGCCACACCTCAATGGAGTTGCCGTTTACGTCCTTCAAATAATAATCATCCGGCAAACCGCTGTTCTCGACGGCATTGATGGAGGTGAGGACGCGGATGTGGGGATTGAGCTGGCGCAGGGTGGCGACCTGGTTCGAGGTCGGCGTCGCACCGAGCCAGAGGTCTATGCGGGACATGTACGGTAGGCCATTGGTCAGCCACAGGTCCCAGCCCCAGAGGTTGCCTTTGCGCGGATAGGGTGGGTTGGCCTCGGACAGCGCGCGGTATTGCAGGTGCAACACGTAATCGGGATTCGCGGCACAGCGCACAAAGACATCGTTGACGAAATTCGGATCGGGATTGAGACCGGTGATGACGGTGCTTTGTGACCGTAAACCGGCGCCGGAGTCGAACGCGGTCATTTGCGCGAAGGGCAATGGCAGGCCCACGGCGTAAGCGCACGAGGTATTGGTTATGGTCTGCACCGTGAGGGCAACACTGGTGGCGCCTACCGGCAACAGGGTGCTCGGCGGCTGAGCGTTGGTGATGGGAATGCCGTTCCAGGCGAACATGCTGGTCTGACAGACCACGCCGGTCTGAGTCACGCTGACCGGTGTGAATTGATAAATCAGTTGCGTGCCCGTCGGGACATTCGTGGCCGGCAGCCAGACTTCGTTGGGTTGTGGGGCGTCCCTGCGCTGTGCGCGGGCGGCGATCTCGGCTGCGTCGGCCATGCGGCCAGAAATCCGCAGTTCATCAATCAGGTAATAGGCAGTGTTGCCGTAAAGATCACCCCCGATGGCAAGGGTGGTGCCGCCCGGGTTGGGCGCGATGTAATGGCCTTCATTGTTTGCGGCGGTGAGCACGCCATCCACGTAAAAGCTCATGATGCTGAACGCGGCGGAGTAAGTGAAGGCGAGGTGATGCCAGTCGCCGGCCTTCCAGCCGGCCATGCTGCCCAGTGAACCGTAGGCGCTTTCCCACTGGCCGTTAACGTTGCCCCCGACATAGAGGATTCCGCTGCTGCTTTGGTCAATCCGCATGAAATCACCGTTCGGGGCATTGTACTGGAACAAAAAATGGTCCCGAGCGGAATAGACGGAGTTGGTGCCGTCGGCCCGCAGCGCGACCCACATTTCAATGGTGCCCTGGTCGAGCTGGAGGTTGTTGGTGGTCGAGTATTGCAGCAGGGCGCCGGTCGGCAGGGCGAGGCTCAATCCCCATTTGCCAGGCAGATAGGCCAGGCCCTGGGCGAGCGTTGGCGTTTCACCGTTCACGCCCGTGGCGTTGCCATCGAAGTGCAGCAGCAGGTCCTCTGCGACCGGCCCGACGGCCTGCGGCGTGCCGTTGGTGAGCCAGGCGAAAAGGCTCCCGGACTCTGCCTCGCCGCTCGCGCTCAGATACTGGGCGCTGCCCACGAAGTATTGATAATCCGGGGTGAGCTTCAGCGTCGCGCCGGAGCAGGTGGGCGGGACGACCTGTGCATTGGCGGCTGATACAGACAACCAAAAGAGGACCGCGAGGATTAATCCAAAGCACAGGCAATCCCGAAGTGAAGCTAGTCTGGGAGACCGCGAATTTTTTTCCATTAACGGGATGTGTTGTGACGGCCAGCGGCGCCGCCGAAAGCCCACGCTAGCAAATCCCAACCCTACGGGCAAACCAAATTAATTTGGCGTGAAAATGCGCCGGGGTTTCGGTTCGCTGTTTTCAAAGAGTTTGATGAACGAGTGGTATTCCCAGGCTCTGAGCGAATGCTTGCTCGCCGCGGGTGCATCCTCGTCCGGTTAACGGCGCTCAAGTTCCCAACTCCATCGACTTCAGAAAAGAATTCCATCGTCGGCAGGCGGGGCTTATCCTGCCTCCATGCCTGGTGGCGAGATGAGATTCGATAGGTTTGCGCGAGCCAGGATTGCGCTGCCCTTATATGTTGTTTTCTATGTGCGTGTTCGTGAGCTCAACCTCTCTCTCGGGAGTGGGTTTTGAATTGGTCCCGCTGTCGCTCGCTTGGCCTCCGGCGAGCGAAGCGAGCCGGAGGCCAAGCGAGCGGCAGCGGGACGGCGCCGAAGCAATCCCACTGGGCGCTTCGCCGTCCAAGTTTTCTGCTTCTGTAATCTCTGTAATTTACAGATGGATTAGTCCCTCATTTTTGTTTCCCTGTTCCGGCAGGGAAATGAGACCGCTGCCCCTGCATCAGAGGCAGCGGTGCCGCGTGCGAGCTCGTTGGGCTTGTGCCGGATCTCTTTGCCGGTGGCCAACGGTATTTGCGCCATGAACCCCTTTGCGGCTTTTCAGGCGGGCTCCAAACCGCTGGCGGCCCGACTCGCAGCGCGCTCTGGCCTAGTTCTGTTCGTGCTCTGCCTTGTGTTGTGCCTGTCAGCAGTAGTGTGGCGGGCCAGAGCGCGCGCCGACGCCGGGCGGGTCCACGCCCGCACTGCGGCCCAGGCACGAGCCACTGCGCTGGAGTTGCAGCTCAGCCAAGCGGTGAGTGCGGCGGAGGTGCTGGGCGCACTGGCCAGACAGAGCGGTGGTGGGATCTCCAATTTCCAGACGGTCGCGCTGGAGTTGCTCGCCTCCCGGCCCGGACTTGCCTCTCTTGAACTGCAACCTGGCGGCGTCGTCAGCGACATCGTGCCCCGGGCAGGACACGAGCGAGCCATCGGGTTTAACGTGCTCAAAGATGCGGCGCATCGCCCCGGGGCGTACGCGGCCATTCAGAAGCGGGTTCTCACTGTAACGGGGCCGTTGACACTCTACCACGGAGAGGCGGGCATCGTGGTGAGGGTGCCGGTTTTCCAACGGGGGCGCGATGGCCGCGATTACTTCTGGGGTTTTGTTGCCGTCTCCATGGGGTTGCCGGAGGCCTTGGCTCGGGCCCGGGTGGATGAACTCGCGACGCAAGGCTACAACTACGCCTTCTTCGCGCCTGCCTCGGCTCAGCAGAAGTCGATCACCATCGCCGCGCGCGGAGCGTTGGCGTTTCAGGACGCCGTGCAGGAACCGGTCCGGGCGCAAAATCTCGAATTCCGCCTCGCGGTGCGGCCACGGAGCGGCTGGGTTAACGCGCCGAAGGTGGCGCTGGAATCCCTGGGTGTGCTCGTGATTTCTGGCTTGCTCTGCCTGCTGGCGAATTTGCTGGAGAGGCGGCAGGCCTATGAAACCGCCGAACGGAAACAGACACAAAAGGATCGCCGTGGCGCAAAGGACAGTGCCGCGGCCGCGCAGGCGGAGTCCACGCTCGCCGAGTTGCAGGAGCGTTTGGCGAGAACGGTGCGCCTGGCCAGTGAGACTAGCGAGATCGCCCAAAACAAGCTGAAGCAAGCGGAGTTGAGCGCGCGTGAACTGCAAGCCCGACTGGACGCTACTGCACGCGCGGCGGAGGAAGCCGCACAGGCCAAGCAGGCTGAACTCGAGCAGGCGCGCCTGGCGCTGGCGCAAGCGCAGCAGGCCATCAGTGAGCTGCAAGCCCGCTTGGAAGCGGCCGCCAGCGCCGAGAGCAAAACCGCTGCGGATGCGCTAGCCCGGCTTCAGGACCAGGCGCCCATTGCCGACCTGACGGCCCGCCTGGACGCAGCGAAGCGCTCAGAGAGGGAAGCCGCCGAGGCCAGCGCGGCCAGACTTAAACAGGCAGAAAAAGGTAACCGCGTATTGGCAGGGCGCTTGCTCAAGGCAGAGGCCCGGGTCATCGAATTGAGCGCTCTGCTCCAGAAAACGCAAGCAGACTTGAAGCGCCTGCAGAATGATTCCGCCGGGAGCGCCGGCGTGCGGACAGCGGCACCGGTTGTGCTTGCTGCTCCAGTTGAGCAAACCTCCGCAACCGAGATCGCTCCTGTTCCAAGTCTGTTCGAAAGACAGCTCGAAGCGAGTCAAACGCCAGCCAAGCCTGCGCCTAATGCCCGCGCGATAGGGTCGGCCGAGGACTCCACACGCCCAGCGCTTGAGCTTGCCTCGACTTCTGCGGCATTGGCGCCTCAGGAGTTGGAAACGTCCGCCCGAGGCCCGTTGAGTCAAATCACTGCCCAGCCGCAATCCGAGCCTCTAGCGGTGGAAGCAGGCTTGGAAAACCACTCCGCAACAACGGCTGCGCTTCCTGACCTTCCCGAAAGAGCCGTGCGTGATCTCGTTGCCGACCTCAAACCCGTGCTGAAGCCAGAGGAAGGCAAGCCTGCGCCCGCCCGCCGACTGCCGACCCCGCCTCCGGTGAACCCTGCGCAACTGCGCAAGGCGGTGAACGAGATTCTCCCTTTGCTCGCTGATCAGGATCCGGGCGCCAAAGATTGCCTCAAGGCCAACCGCGCCACTCTCCGCTCCGCATTCCCCTCGAAAGCCTACGAAGAATTCGAGCAACTCGTTAAGCGAGGGGAGTTTGCCGTGGCACTGGATCAGTTGAAGAAAGCCACCAAGAAACACGGGGTCTCCCTGTAGCCTGCCCTTTTCGACTTTCTCGGGTGGGTGTTGATCACCGCAGCCGGTAGAAGCGGGTGGGTGGAGCGGGGAAGGCGTCAGAATCGTAGAAAGTAAGGGTAGAGCCGGTGCCGGTGAGGTTCGTCAGGACGAACCAGTGAATCAAATCAGCCGAGAATTGAACCTGGTACGACTGCCCGGGGATACCCGGCCAGGTCAACTGGATGCTGCCGGCTGCCGGCCCAGGAGACACCTGAATGGCAGGTTGAATGAACGTTACGTTCGTCGCCACCAGCGTCAGATTGGTGGACGAATAGATGGGCATCAGATAAAGCCCATTGGTGAGCTTCAGCCCATTGTTCACCGCAAAAGTTCCGGTCCGCGCGCCGAACGTCATCACCGTGAACGAGTTTCCCCGGGCCGGAACAAACCCATTAATAGGAGAGAGGTTGAGCGTGCCGTTCAGCGCAGCATTGCCCGAGATGTTGAACTGATCATACTCGGTGATTGGCGCAAGCCCGCCGAGGTGGATCGTCACTGTTCCATTGGAAGTGCTGGTGTAATCGCCGTTGACCTGCGGCGGGTCCACGCCGAGTCCGTTGTTGATCAAACGGCCGATGATGCTGCCCTGGCCGAAGAGCTTGCCTCCATTCAAGAAAAGATTTGGCGCCCCAAGGCTCCCCGAGGGCCCCACGCTGAGGCTTCCGCTTTGCTGGGTGACTGGCCCGGAAGCCACGACGGACCCGTCCACTATGATCTCGCCGTAATTGGTCATGGCGTCGGCATAGACAGGACCACCCAGCCGCATTTGGGAATAATTCTGAACTTGAGGCGCCAAATGAAGAGTTGCACCGTTCGTTACTTGCATCAGGCCACCATTTTGAATGGTGGACCCTGGGCCGGTCAGATCCAGATCCTGACTGACGAGGAACAGTCCGCTGGGTGCATTAGTTAACATCGAGCCAGTCATGTCCACGCTGCCCGCCATTACAAAGTAACCCTGGTTGGTCAACGTGCAGTTCAAGAACCCCTGGCCGGCGCTCTGCACGGAATTGGTAATGGTCACCTCCGGAGCAGTCAGAATGTTTGAGACCGACAAAGTCCCGCCGTCGAAAAAGAAGGTGCCGGAAGACACATATAACGTCCCAGCCCCGGCCATGATGTTCCCGAGGAAGCGGAGATTCCCGGAAACTTGGACGGTGGCATTGCTGGCAATGGTGAACACCTGGAGCGGCTTGATGCGGAATTCGTTGGTTGGGCCCGTGGTGACCAGCGTGCGCCCGTACGCAGTAATCGCCCCCGACACGCATTCCAGCGCAGCGCCCTCCACGGAAATCGTCGAACTGGAAAGGCTGCCGTTCTCAATGCTCACGGTGCCGCTGGCTACGTCGATGCTGCCGGCCAGGTCCTCCAAATCCACAAACGAGGTGACTCCGCTGCCCAGGCCGCTCGGGTTGTTAGTGTCTGCAAGTGTCTTGACAAAGCTGCCCGAGTTGTAGAATGCTACCGCGAAGGTGTGATCCGCAAGATCGGTGAACTGGCCGCGATTCAGGAAGATCGAGGAACTTGATTCCCCATCGAGCACATCGCCGATGCCCCGCCAACTCGCCGTGCCGCTGTTAGTGATGAACGCTTGGGTCAGCGTGGTGTCGAAAAAACCGCCGAGTTGAATCGTTCCCGTGGAAGCAATATTCACGTTGGACACGGTGCCGCCTTGCAGGATCAGCGTGCCGCCATTTGAAATCAGTCCGGGGGATAAACTATTGGAAACGGATTGCATCGTCCCCCCTGGATTGAGCTGCAGGGTCCCCGCCACGTTCAGAGGAAGGAGGCTGGGAATGTTTGCCGTTCCATCCAGGATACAAACCCCGGCCCCGGTGATTCGACCACCCAAATTGTGGAGGAAGTGCAGAAAGAGGACGCCATTACTCTCGGTATGATACTCGCCGGCGCTGGACGAAAGCGCCGACGCGTATAACGAGAGGGTTCCCGACCCGACCGAGATGATGCCGCTTAGGAGTGTGTTAACGTTTGGTCCCGGGACCGACGAACTCATCCCCAGGTAAGCGGCATTGGTGCCGGTTGGCTTTTGGATACTGCCGATGTTGACCAGAGAAGCACCGCCGTCCAGGGCCGTTGTGTCCTCGAGCATGATGACCCCGTAGTTGTCGAAGAGCAGGTTGGAGGAGCACAACAACATCGCAGGCCCCGCCCCACCGGATTGCAGGAGCGCAACGGTGCCATAATTGTACAGCGAACGGTTCAAAGAGCACGACCCGCGGACATTCATGGCGCCATAGACGTAAAGTTTGCCTGAGCCGCTGATCGTCGGATTGAGCAACCCGGCGGTGCTGTTAAAATCAAACGTTCCCCTCACGATGAGGTCACCCGATCCTCCGAGGGCGCCCTGGTTGATGATCTGCAGGTCATGCACCTGCACGCTGTTGGAGATGACGGCTGTGATCAGGTTCGGGCCGATGGTGACGTTGTCGTTGTTCCCAGGTATCTGGGTTGACGGAATTCCCCCCACCGCCCAGTTGGCGGGATTAAACCAGTCCGCGCTGACCGCCCCGGTAAAGGTGTAGTCTATTTGCCCGCTCAAACGAAGGATGGAGGCGGCCAGCAAACTAGCCCCGGCACAGCATTTGACCACTTTCATAGGCTGCGGTTGAACAACGGCAACATGCTACCCCGCGTTGCCTTTGTCAATTGGTAACCTATGCCTAACATCCGAGCCATAAGTGGCAGCCTCGGTCTGGGAATTGGACAAGGAAACGCCGCTCACATTGCGCTGAGGGCTCTGCAGCCAGGCGCGGGTCCCGGAAATAATACGTGACGTTTTCCCGAGTCGACCGTCTAAATCGCCTGGAATCAGATGATCTGAAAAACCTGACTCATATATGTCAACCCCACGTCTTCGAGCGTTCGCCGCTGGTTCGGTCGTTATTTGTTTGTCTGCCCTTGGGCAGGCGGCGGTGCTGCACGTCCCCGGCGATTACGCCACCATCCAAAATGCCATCGACCACGCCCAGGCTGGCGATGCCATTCTGGTGAACCCGGGGGTATATTACGAGGATATCAATTTCAAAGGCAAAGCGCTCACGCTCACCAGCACCAATCCGGCCAATACGAGCGTGGTCCAAAGCACGATCATCCATGGTTCCGGCCACAGCAGTGCCGTGACCTTCACCAATGGCGAGACCTCAAACTCAGTTCTGGCTGGCTTTACCATCACCGGCGGTTACGGAACCGTCAACCCGGCCTTTGGCACGAACATCTATTGGGGCGCGGGCGTTTACTGCAACGGTTCTTCCCCCACCATCTTCGGTAATATCATTAGCGCCAATTCAGCCCCGACAGGCGAGGTGAGCGACGCCGGCTATGGCTGCGGCATCGGGTGTATTGCATCCGGCGCCACGATTGCGCGGAATCTACTTACCGCTAATTCCGGCTACGCCGGTGGGGGGATTCTGGTTTATCTCGGACACGCCCGGATTGCCAGCAATTTAATTTACGGCAACTCGGTGGTCGTCGGCGGCGGGGCGGTGCTGATCAGCGGCGGCCAGTTCATCAACAACACAGTCGTGGCCAATGACGCCCAGCTCGCCGGAAATATCTATGCGACCTCGGATGCGAGCGGCCAATCGGTGATAGCCGATAATATCATGAGCGGCGGGACCGGCGGCAGCGGCATCCACGTGGACAGCCAGGACACGCTTACACAAATCGCTTTCAACGATGCGTGGAATAACGCGGGCGGTGATTACACCACCAATAGCAGGACCGGCCTCGACGGCAACATCTCCCAGGACCCGCTCTTCGTCGATGCCACGAACAATGATTATCATCTTCAGGATACCTCACCCTGTATCAATGCCGGGGACCCCGAGTTCCAGCCGACTCCCGGTGAAGTCGATTTCTATGGGAATGCCCGCCTTTATGCTGGCCGCGTCGATATCGGGGCTTCCGAGTACTTCGATAATTACCGGCCCGTCGCGGAAGCCGGTCCCGATCAGTTGGCCACGGTAATGGCTCTGCCGGCCGTTTTCAGTCTGGACGGAAGTGCTTCCTCGGATCCCAACGGCGCAGCCATTTCCTATCTCTGGACTCAGCTCAGCGGCCCGGCGGTCAGTCTTAGCGCTGCCACCACGGCCAAACCCTCGTTCACCGCTTCCCAGCTCGGCATTTATGTTTTTCAACTGGTGGTCAACAACGGCACGTACAACAGTTTTGCCGATATCGTCCAGGTTACCGTCACCAATGCTCCGCCGATCGCCTCGGCCGGCCATTCTCAAACTTATCCCGAGGGCATCGCTTCCGTTACCCTGGATGGTTCCGGCTCCTTCGACCCGCAGCATGGGACACTGACCTACCACTGGAGCCAGCTCAGCGGCTGGGAGGTTCAGTTGAGCGACGCGAGCGCGGTCCAACCCACTTTCGCGCACCCCTGGCCGGGCACCTACGTTTTCCAACTGGTGGTCAACAACGGGGTGCAGGACAGCCAACCGGCGGTAGTGACGATAACCGTTGGCCCCAATCATGCCCCGGTCGCCAATGCCGGGCTGTCTCTATATGTGGCTGGCGGCAGCCTGATGCTGGATGGCACGGGCTCCTACGACCCGGATGGCGATGCCTTAACGTATCGCTGGCAACAGATTTCCGGGCCTACAGTGACGATGGCCGGGACCAATAGTGCCACCCCGATGCTCAGCGGGCTAACGCCCAGAACCACCGTCCAAAAGTGCGTCTTTCAACTGGTCGTCAGCGACGGTTCCCTCACGAGCCAGGCCAGCAGCGTTACGGTGACCATCGTGCCGAACTACGGCACCAACACGCTCGTGCTGGTGAACCCGCCTTTCGATCCCGGGCGGCCGACCATTTTGGCGTTCGGTGGCGGCAATTGTACCACGGGCAGCGGCATGACTTTCGGCGGTGAGTGGGAAACGCAGGCCAACTGGCTCACGGTCGAGTCTTATACCGCCGCTTACAACAGTTATGGCGATATGCTGCTCGTTTATCTTTCTAGTGTCGCCCTGGACTACCAGCAGCCGATCCAGACCATCGGTTTCAGCACCGGCAATAAACCGGCCATGCAAGTCGCCTGGTATGTCAATTCGGCCTACAGGGACGCTCGCTATGCAGTCAACCGCGTCTCGTTGTGCGACGCCGTCTGCAACAACCTCTCCTCCCTGGTTTCATCATTCCAGGCCGACCCAGTCGGCGGCGAGCAGTGCTGGGTGGACAGCTATATCAGCAACGATAGTCATTATTCGCCCGCCAGCTATCTCCCCGGAGCGCTGAACGTGACGTGCAACCCGGCGCGCGAGCATTCCTACCCGGTCAACCGATATGCTGCCTCCAGCCTCGATTATACCAACGGCGGGCTGACCGCCTTCGCGTACTTGTCGGTTATCGGCAGCGGCAAGAATTATCAGCTCAACCCGACCGCGAACAAATACTACTTCGTCATCAATTCCAGCGAGGCCATTGTGTTCTACAATCAAGCCACCTACCCGGGAAAAATACTGGCACCGGTGCAGCTCACCGGTCCGGCCTCCGGCAGCACTCTGGACACCAACGGTCCAACCTTTGGTTGCGGGACGGTCCAAAACGCCGTTCGCTATCAACTGCTCTTCGGCTCAGACTCGAACCAGGTCATGGATTACACCGTCGTTTCCGATACGACCAATCCCCCGAGCCAGACCGTGGTGAGCCTGCCATTCAACAACACCTGGTGGACGGTAAAAGCTTACGACCAATACGGCTCAAGGATTTACGCGGACCCGTGGCTGATCAAACGGCCACAGAATCGGCCGCCGGTCGCCGAGGCCGGACCCGACCAGGTGGTCTATGCCGGGCCCGACGGCCAGGCGACGGTGACGCTCAACGGCTCGAACTCAACCGACCCGGACGGCGATCCACTCACCTATGCCTGGGCTTGGGCTATCGATGGGACCGCTTACCTTTCCAATGGCGTGAGCCTGACGCTGACATTGCCGGTTGGCGTGCATGCGATTCAATTGATGGTGAGTGACGGGCCCTTGAATTCGCAACCTGATGAGGTCACGGTAACGGTTAAGCTCCTGCCGGTCGCCCTCTGCGCCGATGCCGTCGTGGCCGCGGGCACGAACTGCCAAGCCGATGCCTCGGTCAATAATGGCTCGTTTGACCCCAACGGCGATGCCATCACTCTCAACCAGGTGCCGCCCGGCCCCTATCCGCTGGGTACCAACACCGTGACGCTGACCGTGACGGACAATTACGGCGGCTCGAACTCGTGCAGCTCCCGGGTCATCGTGCTGGACCGGACTCCTCCGGTGCTGGCGTGTCCAGGCGAGCAGATCCTCGAATTCCAGGACGAACACGGGGCGGTGGCCGCTTACAGCGTGACGGCGACTGATCTTTGTTCGGGCGTCAGCCTGCTGGTCAATCCACCGTCGGGCAGCCTGTTCCCCATCGGAGTCAGTCAGGTCGTGGCCCAGGCCATCGATCGCGCCGGCAACACGTCCCAATGCGTGTTCGACGTGACGGTGCTCGGCGCACGCGGCGTGAAGTCCAACGTGCTGGCTCAATTAATTGCCTTGCGCACTACCGCGGCTGGCAACCGGGCCGACTACCGGGAGTTGAGCGAGGCGATCGAGGACTTGCTCGACGCGTTGGGTGTCGATGGGCCGGACGCGCCGCATTGGGCGGTCGAGGCTCATCGCCCCGAGTGTTGCCCGCGCCACCATCACCATCCTAGGGGGCCGCTATGGCTCGATGAAACCCACCTGGATCGCCGCCGTGGGGCAGAGGTGTTCGGTTACGAAAAAGACGCCGTCCAGGAGTTGAGCGAGCTCATCAGGGACCGTCAGAGCGGCATTCCCCAGGCCACGGCGTTGGACCTGATCGCCCGGCTGGTCCGGTGTGATCGTTTGCTGGCTGTTGTCAGCGTCGAAGACCTGTTGAAAGCCAGTGGCGACACCAACCTGGTGAGCCAGAGTCTCAAGGAAGTGGCCGCCGGCGACCGGGATGCGGCACTCGGCAACCCGGCCCAGGCCGTCGATCACTATTGCCAGGCCTGGATTCACGCCCCTCCCGGCCCTCGTATAATCTGTACGGCCCGCGGTAAAATAAAAGTGCAGTTCCCGGGCAGCACCACCAAACGGACGTATGGGCTCCAGGCCTCCACGAACCTGGTCGATTGGGTGACGGTGTGCTCAGGCGTCACCGATGCCGAGGGCAACGACAGCTTCACCGATCCCGACGCCGACAAAGACCCCGCTCGGTTCTATCGGCTTATTACGCAATAATCCCTCACCCGCGCAGCGCTGAGCATGTGCCGCCGGCAGAAGCGTTGGAGAAAACCGACAGAGAGCTTTATTAAAAACAATCCGACCCTTGCGTTTCATAGCTTGGGGCGAGAATCTCGACCTGGAATCTCAGGCGGATGCGATAATTTGACTCATCTATGAAAACCATTGTTTGGACCTTGATGTTGGTTTTGAGCGCGGCCAGTGTACCAGCGCAAGTCTATAACACCCTGCACAGTTTTGGCAGTGTATATCGCGATGGTACTGGGCCGTTGACGGGTCTGGCGTTGCACGGCAATACCCTTTACGGTACCACGGTCAGCGGCGGCACGAATTACAACGGAACCGTTTTCAAGGTTAATACCGACGGCACCGGATATGCCACGCTTTTGAGTCTGTCGAACAGCGTCGTTCCCGAAGGCGACATGGTCCTGATCGGCACTACGATCTTCGGGACGATGTTCACAGGCGGCTCGGCCAACGGCGGAAGCGTGTTTAAGATCAATACCGATGGCAGCGGTTACGCCGAGTTTTACAGCTTCTCCGACATGATGCCGTCTTTCCCGGGCACCAATAGCGACGGCAACCGGCCGCAAGGAGGATTGGTAACGGATGGCAGCACACTTTACGGAACGACCACCTACGGTGGCACGAACGGCAATGGGACTGTCTTCAGGATCAACACCGACGGGTCGAGGTTCGCGGTGATCAAGACATTTTCCCCCACGTTCCTGGGCACGAACAACGTCAGCAACAATATCTTGATCAATTCGGGCACCAACGGCGATGGCGCGCGACCGACGGGCCGCCTGGTTTTGGACGGCAATACCCTGTACGGTACGACATTTCACGGCGGCACGTCCAACGGCGTGGTGTTCGCCATGCAAACCGACGGCAGCGGCTACACTGTCTTGAAATATTTTCCCGGTCTGACCGGAGTCGGCACGAACGGCGACGGAGCCGGGCCGTATGCCGGGCTGACGTTGCGCGGCGATACGCTCTATGGCGTTACCGACGGCGGCGGAGCATGGTCATATGGAACGGTTTATGGGTTGAAGACCAACAGCACTGGCTTCGCCAAACTGCACGACTTTCAATTTGGCGATGGCACGTATCCCATCGGCTCCCTGTTTCTGGATGGAGGAACACTCTACGGGACCACCCAGGCGGGAGGCGCCTCGAACAGGGGCACGATCTTTATGGTGCTTACCAACGGAGCGGACTTCACCGTATTGAGAAATCTTGATGTGAATTCGGGTTATGACTGCAAACCGCCGTTCATCCTGATCGGAAGCACATTCTATGGAGCAGCGGCAGCGGGCGGGACCAACGGCGGCGGCGCGATTTTTGGATTGGCGGTCCTGCCTCAGATAATGAACGACGGCAATTTCGGGATTCGGTCCGGTGCCTTTGGTTTTGATTTCACCGGCATTTCGAGACAGACCGGGATTATTGAGCGCTGCACGAACTTGGCGCAGCCAGCCTGGTCGCCGCTGCAAACAAATTTGCTAACGGGTGCACCCCAGTATTTCTTCGACGCGCAATTCTCTCAAGATCAGGGCGCGGACGGTTTCTACCGCATTCGGTCGCCGTGAGTCTAGCGATGATTCATGGCACGGCGCGGTTCTCTTGGTCTAGCGCTCATTAGAACCTGGACAAATCCTGCACGCCTTCCGGTCCACACGGAGACCCGAAGCTAACATTTGATCTATCCCGTATTTTTTCTCCTGGGGGGCGGAACCAGCGACCAGCTTGCGGAAGCATCCAGTCAAGCTGGCGGATTGTCCTTCTGCCTTGCGAAACCAATATGCGCTCGGACATACTTCTTGGCGTGCTTGAGGCCATTGAGCTTGCAATTCACTGTTTCGTGGTCGGCAGCCTGCGGCTCCGCCGCTTCGTCCTGATGGCGGTCTTGCTCACCGGTTTCGCGGGTGGCCGCGCGCAGGCCGAGGTTATCTTCCAGGACTTCTTTACGCAGCCGGCCGGCAACATCGCGACCAGCGTGCCTTGGATTAATGTCGAAGGGTACGCCTGGCAGATCGGCGGCGGAACTTCGCAGGTGGCTCTGGATGGCCAGGGCCATATCTATAACAGCTCCTCCAACGCCACCGTTGCCGCGGGCATTGCGCTGGTTCCCATCGGCCCGCACGGTTCCATGACGGCTTCGGCTCTCATCCAAATTCCGGCGGGCTCGACTGAATCCGCCGACCTGGGCTTTGGCAGCGCCAATTTATTTTTGACCTCCGCCGCCAGCGGCAGCGGGCCTTGGATCAGGGTGATGGGAACCGGCACCGTCAATCTTTACGGCGGCCCGGCCCAGAGCAACGTCACCACGGCTGTCAATGCTTTCACCAACACCGGCCGTCCGGTCCAATTCTTCCTGACTTACGACGCCTTTCTCGGCGCCGCCACCGTCGGCTCCGTCGTCGGCGGCGCGACCAATCCGATCTTCAACCAGGTGCCCGTGGTGAACAGCGCCGGCCCCGTTTCCCCAAATTATCTGCTCTTTCAGTTTTCCACCAATTTAACCGCGCCCACGGCGCGCTGGATCGCCAACGTGTCGGTGGACTGGTACCCCCGCCCGCCGCCAATGCTGACACTGCCCGTGCCGTTCCTGACCAACATCCTCGTGGGCGCACCCGGCACCAACGACATCCAACTGATTCAGAACGCGCTTAACCGGGCCGCCGGCTCGGGCCTGCCGTCGCAAGTGCTTTTTACCCCGGGCGCAACCTACGTGCTGACCAACAGCTCATTGATCGGCGGGCCCGCGGTGACGCTTTCGGGCGCCACCAACGTTTGGGTCAACGGCAACGGCGGCAAGATTCTGATTACCAATCCGCGCCTTGGCTTTCTCGACGTCTTGCTGTGCACCAACGTCATCGTGGAAGGGTTCACCGTTGACTACAACCCGCTGCCCTTTACGCAGGGAATAGTCACGCAAAACTTTTATACCCAAACCCAGGGACTACACGAGTCAGCCATCGAGGTCATGATTGATGTGGGCTATCCGTCGCCGACCAACGCGAATTACCTGGACGCCAATGCCAAGCGCTGGGGCACCGTGATGAACCCCGCGGAACCGGGGCGCGGAGCCGACGACAGCCTGACGATCTGCAATTACACCAACGTCATCCAAACCAACCTCGACGGCGCCTACAAAGTGCTCATGCCCTATCCCAACCAGACGCGCACCATCGCGCCCGGCTCGATCTGGTGCATGATTTCGCGCTGGGACAATTCGATGGTTTTCAACGCCGCAAAATCATATCAGGTAACCTTCCTGGACAACACCAATTACACCGGGGCGGGAGCAAGCTACACGGCGACTCTCACCCCGCTGGTCAACGAGGTGAATTGCCAGGTGCAAATGGGCCCGCCGCCGGCGGGCGCGACGGCGCCACGCCGCCGCTCCTCCAACGCCGATGGCGGATTGATCGTCGAAAGCCGCATCGGGCCCTGGGTGCAGGCTTGCAATTTCACCGGCCTGAGCGATGACGTGGCCAACGCCTGCGTCAACCCGTTCGTCCCGTTGACAATTCCCAACAACCCGGCCGGCACGATTGCCTTGGGCGGTTACAGCAGCAGCGGTTCGCCCTCCACTTTGGTCGGGCAACAATTGCAGGTCGGAGACGAAATGATTTTTTTCGACGCGAGCAGCGGAGACCTGTTCGACCAGGCGCACGTGATCGGTGTGAGTCTCCCCAATGCAACCTTCGATCACGCCATCTCGAACATCAACGCGAACACGCTGCTCTTCGACATTACGCTGAACACGTCAGCCGTCTATCTGAACAACCAATTCAGCAATTCGCGCATTCACGGCATCTACGCCCGGGCAAACAACATGCTCATTGCCCACAACAACGTCAGCGGCATGGGCCTGAGCGCCATCTCGGCCTTTCCCGCGCTTGACCTCTCCACCCCAAACTCCTTCTTGCCCACGAACGTCGTCATCCTGGACAACGTGCTCTCGGATTGCAGTTTCTCTCAGGAAGCCCTCAGCAACGCCATCCCCACACAGGAACCGGCCTACGCGCTGCTCGAATTGCACAAAACCGCCGACAACACCGATTACGTGCCGTCCGGCTTTGAGATTTCCGGCATCCGCATTTTGTACAACGCGTTCCTCGACTGGCGCCGCGCCCCGCTGTCGCTGCACAATGCCACCGACGTAAATGTCATAGGAAATTATTTTGGCCCTCCGTTGACCAACGGCAACTATGTGCCCGCCGCCAGCAACCTCATCGTGGATTTGTGGGCGTCGGATTACCCAAACCTTCTCTTCACCAACAACGTCAACGCCACCGGCCTCCCTGACCCCAAAACCATTTTTGAGGACGGGACGGCCGCCCCGGTTGCCGGCGCCTTCCAGCCGCCCGCCGGCCCGCGGCTAACCGCCAGCCTTTCCGGCTCCAATCGGATTGTCACCTGGTTGAGCCCTTCCCCCGGCTTCGTGCTCGAGCAAACCGGACAACTCGGGAGCGGCTCGAACAATTGGGTCCTTTCCGCAAGCGCGCCCGTGCTCCAAGGCGCGTCCAACGTGGTGACGCTGCCGGTGGCGCCCGGAGAGGCTAGCGTGTTCCTGCGCGCGCGGCAACGGTAAGGAATTCCTGGAGAATGGGAAGAGGAGTGACGTGCGTGGATCACGCCGCTCCCCGCCGCCCGTCGGGGTCACAATCTTGACTGCCTCGAACTTGCTCGCTACCTTAATACCCTAGCACCCAATAAACACCGCCCAATATATGAGGAAATCGAAAGTAGCTAGCGCGGCACCACAGGTTTTTCGGTTTTTGACCAACCTAGCCTCTAACTGTTCTTTACAAATCGGGCAAAATCCGCTTTGAGAATGCGATGAATCGCACCAAGAAATTGCAGCAGTTTGAAAAGGCGTTGGACCTGTTCCTGGAGCGGGTGCGGAAAGATCCGAATTTATTGGCTGCCGTGCTGGTCGGCAGCTTGACCGAGGAGACGATTTGGCGGAAGGATGCGATTTGCCTGTGGCTGATTGAGAAGGACGGCGTGACCAAGCGGTTGCGCGCGGATGGAGAGGACCCGCGCATTTTCCGCACACTGGTTGAGGAAGGCGTGAACCTGCACGTGGAGTTAATTCCACGGACTCGATTCAAGCGCATGGTCGAAGGCTCGGCACGGACTGCGTTTCGCTACAGCTTTTTCGCGCGCCGAAAGTTGGTTTATAGCGACGATCCCGCCTTGGTGAAATGGTTTGAAGAAGCCGACACGCTGGCGCTCAAAGATCAGGAGCGTGAGTTGTGCATTGCGACGACCTGGCTGATTCATTCGCAGCGTCACGCCCGGCGTCTGCTTGAGGATGAGGAAGACCTTGAGCTTGCGTTCCAGGAGTTGCTCTGCTGCGCACATTGTGTGGCTGCCGCCGAAGTCATCGCTGTGGGCGAGGTTCACGAGGGATTGATGATTCAGCGAGCACTGCAATTGGCGCCTGCGGTGATGGAGGACCTTTATGTCAATTTGTTGAAAGGCTCGTGCACCGCACCAAGACTCAAAAAGCAATTGGCAGGTTTCGAAGCGTACTTGGAAAAGCACGCGGAAGTCCGATTGCAGCCCGCCTTGCGCTACCTGAAGAAAGAGAAGCGCCTGGTGCCGTTAAGCGAACTCTCGGATTACTTCGCGCATTCGCAATTGTTTCCCTGGCATTTGGAATCGGCATGTGAGTGGCTCGAGGAGAAAGGACGCCTCGGAAAATTCTCCGCACCCTTCGCGCTTACCAAGCTCAGCCGAGTTGAGGTAGAGGAACCGGCGTATCTCTGGGAGGAAGACTGAGCTCCAATCTGAAACCAGCGCCGCCTGAGTCGATGCGCACGACGCTCCTGATCCAGGGCGCGCGTGAGAATAATCTTCGAAATATTACCGTGGAATTCCCACGGAACAAGCTGGTGGTCATCACGGGTGTTTCGGGTTCCGGCAAATCATCACTGGCTTTCGATACACTTTATGCCGAAGGGCAGCGCCGCTTGCTCGCATCGATGTCCGCTTACGCCAAGCGGTTCGTGAATCAATTGCGCAAGCCGGATGTCGATTTCGTTCACGGTTTATCACCGGTCATTTCGATCGACCAGAAAACCGTCGGCAGCAATCCGCGTTCGACCGTCGGCACGATGACCGATCTTTGGGATTACCTGCGCATGCTCTACGCGACGCTCGGGACGCCGTATTGCCCACGTTGTCAGGAACCGGTCACGACGCGTTCACCGCGGCAGATGCTCGAGCGCGTGCTGCAACTGCCCCCAGGCGCCGAAGTGGAACTGCGCGCGCCGGTTTTCGAGATTTTCGGTGAGAGTTGGGAGTACGTGTTCGAGCAGGTGCGCTTGCAGGGTTGTCGCCGCGTGCGGGTTGAGGGCGTCGAGCGCGACCTCGGAAGCGACTTCGAGCTGGGCGAGGATGAGCATCCCTTCGTCGAAGCAATCCTGGACCGGTTTGTCGTCGGGCCGGGAATTGATCGGCACGTTCTTGCCGCCATCGAACATGGCTCCAAAGTCGGCGACGGATTCTTCTCATTTCATGCTGAGGGGCTTTCTGGTCCTCAACAGAAAAGGTTCTGGAAAGATTTTGGTTGTGTGGAACATCACCTCATTTCCGCCACGCTGCACCACGGCAATTTTACCTTTAACGATCCGGCCGGCGCGTGCCGCACTTGCGCTGGTTTGGGAACGTCCAAGCGTGTGCATCCAACGCTCCTCGTGCCCGATCCCAGCCGCAGTTTGGGCGATGGTGCGATTGTGAAGGAAGCGTTCAATCACGACAAAAATGCCTGGGGTGGGCGATGGCTCTACAGCCTGGCCCAACATTATGGTTTCAGCCTCGAGGCGCCTTTTTCCGGACTGCCGAAGACGGTCAAAGATTTGATTTTTTACGGAAGCAAAGGCGAAAAAATCGAGATTTTAGTGCCACCTGGCGCGCGCCAGGGTGAGCAGCACGAAGGCAAAAAGATGCCGTTCCAGGGCATCATTCCGCAAATCGAGAGAAACTACCGTTGGTACCGGAAGCAGGGGAGCAGCCGCGACGGAATGGAGGAGTACCTGCAAAAGGTCATGGTGGATTATGATTGCCCGGATTGTGGCGGCGCGCGCTTGCGCAAAACGCGGAGCCTCGTACGGGTCGGAGGCAAGACGTTGCCCGAGGCGGGCGATCTCCATTTGCGTGAGTTGCAGAAGTGGCTTGGCTCGCTGGATCTCACCGCCGATAAGACCGCGGTTGCTGCGACCGTCCTTCGTGAGATTGAAGGCCGCGTCGAGTTGCTGATTGGAATCGGGCTGGACTATCTCAATCTGAATCGTCGCTCTGGCACATTGTCGGGCGGGGAATCCCAGCGCATTCGTCTCTCGACCCAAATCGGTTCGGGATTAATGGGAATGCTTTACGTGCTGGACGAACCCAGCATCGGTCTGCACCCAAAAGACAACGTAAAGATGATCGCGACGCTCGCAAGGCTTCGCGATTTGGGTAACACAGTGGTCGTAGTTGAACACGATGAGGAAACGATTCGCGCCGCAGATTGGCTCATCGAGATTGGTCCAGGTCCAGGCGTTCACGGTGGAGAAGTAGTGGCCCAAGGGCCGCCGGCCAAAGCGCTCGCACATCCAAAGTCACTTACCGGTGCCTATCTCAGGGCCGACAAGAAAATCGAAATGCCAGGAAAGCGCCGCGCGACACGTGGCCAGCCCCTGCGAGTTCGTGGAGCGCGACACAATAATTTGCAGAACCTTGATGTGGAGATTCCGCTCGGCGTCCTGGTGTGCGTGACGGGTGCTTCCGGATCGGGAAAAAGTTCGCTGGTCCACGACATCGTTTACAAAAAGCTCGCGTCGCTGCGCTACGACAGCCGCATCTTGGCCGGATCGCACGATGCCCTGGAAGGTCACGAGGCCATCGACGACGTGATCGACATCGATCAGTCACCCATTGGCCGCTCGCCACGCTCTAATCCCGCAACGTACGTGGGCGTTTACGACGCGATTCGTGAATTGTTTGCCCAAACCGACGAGGCCAAGAAGCGCGGGTTCGGTCCGGCGACCTTCAGCTTTAATGTGAAAGGCGGCCGGTGCGAGGAGTGCGCCGGAGACGGCACGATCGTGACGCAGCTTTCGTTCATGCCAGACGTGGAGGTGACCTGCCCCGCTTGCAAGGGCCGGCGCTATCGGGACGAGACGCTGGAAGTCGCCTGGCAAGGGCGGAACATCGCAGAGGTGTTGAAGCTCTCGATCGAGGAAAGCGTTACCTTCTTTAAGGATCAGCGCCCGATCGTGCGGAAGCTCGAAGTACTGCACGAACTCGGTCTTGGCTATCTGGAAATCGGTCACGCGGCGACCATTCTCTCCGGCGGCGAAGCCCAACGTGTGAAGCTTGCGGCTGAGTTGGGCAAGCTGCGGCGCGGCCGCCACAATCTCTACATTCTGGATGAACCGACCACCGGTCTGCACCTGGCTGACATTCAACGCCTGCTCGATTGTCTCCAGCGTCTCGTCGAGGCGGGACACTCAGTACTGGTGATCGAACACCACCTCGATGTCATCAAATGTGCGGATTGGGTCCTCGACCTTGGGCCCGAAGGCGGACACCAAGGCGGACGTCTGATCATCGCTGGCACGCCGGAAGCCGTCGCCAAGTGCGCTCAGTCGCACACCGGCAAAGCATTGCGAGAACACCTTAATGGCCGGCTGGCCAAGTCGTAACAACCTCCCGGGGCGCCGCCCGCGTGTCAATCCCACCCTCGACTTAAACCACTGGCACCTTTCATCTCTCGTCCATCATCCGCTGTTCCGGCCCCGTCCGGGCCAGCCCTAACAATGGAACGCCATGAGTGTGGCGGAATTCACGATTCACGGCCGACCCTTTTACGACCCTTTTACTCCTTTAATCGAACCGCTTGGCCCGGAGGGCGGCGATCTTGGTTAATTTCTCTCGATGCTTTCTTGCTGCTGTCAGCAGGCCATTATTGAGCTTGCGTTTGAACTTGGTCCGTTGCTTGTATTCGGCTACTTTTGCGTCCACCCACGTACGCAGACTCTGGCCTGCCGGGGCCGGGCCGAGGTCGTTGAGCACGGGCGGTCCGGGATTGACCCACAGAATCTGCTGCCATTCGTTGGTTTCCATGTCTATGAACGAGATGTAACCGCCCTGGAGCAGGTCGCGCGGATACTTGATCGCGCCGGTGTAGCTATACTGTGTTCCGGCAGACGGCGCGGAGTCGTAAAAGTGCGGTGTGATAAAGTCCGAGACGGCAACGCCCTGGATGGTGTAGGCGAATTGATCGCCTTCGCACGGGTCACAGGCCTCGACCAGGTAATTAAATTGCCCGGAGGTGTCTTTGACTCCGTTTCCTGAGATGGCGATGGCAAGGGAGGATTGCAGCCGATTGCCGTAGGGGTCCACCAGCATCTCTAGCGTCTCGTGGCTGGCGTCAATAGTCCATTCATCGCTTTCGGGCGTGGCAATGACCTTTGAATAGGGCTGATTATGCTGGTCCATGTGCACGCCGCCCTCGCCGGGCGGCAGACTGGCAACGAGCCGCACCGGCCAAACGCCCGCCGGAATTTTGCCGGCGTGTGGCAGAGCGGAGACTGTGGCTTGAACATTCCAAAACCGTGGCAGGTGCTGCATCACCTGAATATTCAGGGCGCTGGCAACAGATTGAACCAGTTCCGGGTCCAATTTTCCGGTCGTATCAACTAACCCGACTTGAATCAATGACATAGAATCCTTTTCGATGCTTTTCTCCATTGTTCGTTATCAAAAGGCCCTAATCCCAAAGGCGCAATTCCCACAAATGGCCAACCGACAACAGCCGTTGCCGAAAACTTCTTGTGAACCAACTAAGCCTAGCGAAGAAAGGAGCGCAGCGTCAAATAAAACTTATTCACAGGTTATTCACAGCTTATCCATGCAGGGTGTTGTCTGCAAACTTCCGTAGAGAACAGGAACCTTTGCTGGTAGCACGGCTCCCAGGATTGGTTGGTTTTTTCGTCGCGCGCCTGACAGACTCGTACCGCTATGTCTATCGCGAGAAAGATGCTGGTCCACATAGTCTGGCTGGCCTTGTTCATTTGCCCTGCCTTGTCCGCCGGCGAGCTTTCGCCGGCGGCGTTACGCTGCGAATACAATTTGAACCCGCTGGGCATTGACGAGCTGCAGCCGCGGCTGACCTGGCGCGTCGAATCGGCCGAACGTGGGGCCAAACAGGCGGCGTATCAAATCCTCGTCGCTTCGAGCCCCGAACTCCTGGCCAGAAATGCCGGCGACTTATGGAACAGCCGCACCGTGCGGAGCAGCCAGACGGTAAACATCGTTTATGCGGGTCAACCGCTCGTTTCTCGGATGCACTGTTTCTGGAAAGTTTGCGTCTGGGATGGACATGGCAAAGCCCGGTGGAGCAGGCCCGCAAGCTGGACAATGGGACTTTTGCAGCCGGAGGATTGGACGGCGGATTACATTTCGTTCCACGACCGGACGGCGGTTTGGAAAGACAAGGACATGCTTTTCCTGCCGCCCGCCCATCAGTTTCGCAAAGAGTTTTCCGCCTCCAAACCAATCCGGCGTGCCACTATCTATGCGACCGCACTGGGCATTTACGAGCTTTGGCTCAATGGCCGGCGCGTGGGTGACGCCCGGTTCGCGCCAGGCTGGACGGATTATCACCAGCGCGCCTATTACAATACCTACGACGCGACGCCCTTGGTCAAATCCGGCCGCAACGCGCTTGGCGCCTGGGTGGCCGACGGCTGGTATGCGGGCTACGTCGGCTTTGGCCTGCTCAAGGGCATCGGCACCGAAAAGATCGGCCGCTTTACTTATGGGAAAACTCCCGCGCTCATGGCCCAACTTGAACTCGAATATGCCGACGGCTCTCGCGAAATCATCCCTACCGATGAGTCCTGGAAAGTCACCGGCGACGGCCCGGTCCGTGAGGCGGATTTTTTGATGGGGGAAAGCTACGATGCGCGTAAAGAAACCAAGGGCTGGTGTCGTGCCGGTTTGGACGATAGTAATTGGGAGCGGGCGATCCTCGCTTCCGAAAACGGCAGCGTGCCGGCCACTTTTTACGAATATCAAAACCCTTCGCAGCCCAGTGACGCGCCGAAGCTCCAAGGCCATTCTGTGGAGCTCGGGTTCAGGCGCCCAGCCAGGCTCGAAGCATTTCCCGGCCGGCCAGTTCGTCCGATTCAAGAAATCAAGCCGGTCGCCATCACCTCACCGAGCAACGGTGTTTATATTTTTAATCTCGGCCAGAATTTTGCCGGCATCGCGCGGCTTAGAGTCAAAGGTCCGGCCGGCTCCCAGGTTCAATTGCGTTACGGCGAGATGCTTTACCCCAACGGCCACCTGATGACAGAGAACCTGCGCAAAGCGCGCGCCACAGACACTTACACTTTGCGCGGCGCCCGCAACGGCGAGGAATGGACTCCGCGCTTCACCTTCCACGGTTTTCAGTACGTCGAGGTGAGGGGCTATCCCGGCGCGCCCGGCAAAGACGCCATCACCGGCATTGTCTTGCACAGTGATACGCCTCTGACCAGCGGCTTCGAGTGCAGCGACCCAGTGCCAAATCGCCTTTTTAAAAACGTGGTGTGGACGCAGCGGGCCAACTTCCTGGACGTGCCAACGGACTGTCCGCAACGCGATGAACGCATGGGATGGATGGGCGATGCGCAAGCTTATACCCATTGTGCCACACTCAACGCCGACGTGGCGGCCTTTTATACAAAGTGGCTGCGCGAACTGATGGAGGCGCAACGGCCCAGCGGCGCCTTTCCCGACTACTGCCCCTTTCCCTTTCAGTACGAATGGGATTTTGCCACCGCCTGGTGCGACGCGGGGGTGATCTGCCCGTGGACCATCTGGCAGGCTTACGGTGACACGCGCATCCTCGAGCGTTGCTGGTCGTCCATGGCGAAGTTCCTTGACTGGCGGATGGCCGGGAGCAGCAATTTTTTGGGGGTCGTCCACGGCAACGACTGGGGCGACTGGCTGTCTTTTGGAAAAAAGACACCACTGGATTACGTGGACACGGTTTATTTTGCCTACTGCGCACAGTTGATGTCGGAAATGGCCGCCGCCCTCGGCAAGCAAAAGGAAGCTGCTCAATACGCCGAGTTGCTCCAACACATCAAAACCGCCTTCGCCCAAAAATACCTCCAACCGGACGGCTCGCTCACGGTGGACACGCAGACCGCCTACGCGCTGGCGCTTTACGTCAATTTGATTCCGGCCGAACTGCGCGCCCAAGCGGGCAAAATCCTGGCCGGCAAGCTGCGGGCGGGCGAGGCGCAGAACAATTCCGGCATGACGACCGGCTTTCTCGGCGCCCGGCCGTTGCTGCCAGTGCTGACGAGCGTGGGTGAGAACGACCTGGCAGTGAAGCTTTTCCAGAGTCGCAAGTTCCCCTCATGGGGCTACGAAGTAGAACAAGGCGCGACGACTATTTGGGAGCGTTGGAACAGCTTCACCAAGGAGCACGGCTTTGGCGGCGAGGATGGCCAGCAGAACGCCTCGATGAATTCCTTTGCACATTATGCCTTTGGCGCAGTGTGCGAATGGATGCTGGGCGACCTAGCCGGAATCCGAAGCGACGGGCCCGGCTACGACCGGATCATTATCCATCCGCACCCATCCTCGCCCCACAGCAATCCCGAACGCGAGCCCATCCATTGGGTCAAGACGCACTACGACTCGATTCACGGCCGCATCGTGAGCAACTGGCGGCGCGCCGAACATCAGTTTGAGCTGGATGTGGAAATTCCCGCCAATACGAGTGCGACCATTTATTTACCGGCGAAAAACGTCGAACACGTCCGAGAAGGCGGCCAACCGCTGGCCAAGGCTGAAGGCATAACGATCCTGGGGGCGGTGGATGGCACCGCCGTGCTGGCGGTGGACTCGGGCAGTTACCATTTTGTTTCCGCGTTCTAATTCCAATGAGCGTTCAAGATGAGACCAAGGCTCGCAGGATTTTGGGTCTCTGGCAAGGCGCCGAGCGAGGCGCATACACGCAGCGGTCTGTAACGAGCGAGCAACGAAGCCAGAGGCCCAAAGGACCAGCGCATTGGTCTCATCTTGAACGCGATTTGGAATAATCAGGAGCGCGCCATGCCTCAGCGCGCATTGGACGCCACGGTCAACGAATCGTGAAGAATTCTCCGTTCCGGCCCGACCGGCTACGGCAGCGTGAGCCGCCAAAACTGCTGGCTGGCGGGCGCTGCCAGCACGACTTGGCTGTTGGTGCCCGCGTTTGCGGGCACGTTCGTCAATGTCACCCAATTCGTGGCGGTGAGCGAAGCAATGGCCTGCAGGCGATACGGGCTATTCGTGAATGGCCAATTGAATACCAGCGAGTTGGGTGGCGAAAAGCGCAGACTCAATGGCGGATACGTGAGCGTCATCGAGACGTTGTCCAGAAGGATGGCGTTGGTGGCGGCAATTCCATTGGTCGCGTTTATCCCGTGGAACGACAGAATCGGCGAGGCCGTCGTGGCGAGGTAGTTGGTGCTGAAGCGCTGATAAGGTATGGCGTTGGACGAATCTGGAAAAAAGGCGGTCAACATGATGTCCTGCGTCAGGTCAATGCCAAAGGACGTGCCAATCACCGCCCACATGGCGGCGCCGGTGCCCAGCGTGGAGCCGTCCGTGCCCAGGTAGTAACTGATGTTGTAGAGCGCCCCGACAGTCAGGTGGACCGTCGTGCCGAGGCAGTCCTGCGAATTGTCGGTCGGGTGTCCGCGAAAATAGGCATAGTAATCGCCCTGCGCGGCCACATCGGGATAAACGCTCGATTGGGCAACACCGTAGTTGCTGTTATTGTCCGCGGGGCCCAGCCACCCCCAGTCGGTAAATTCTCTCTCGCCGGCCGGGCCCGCCTCAAAACTCCCGTTGGCCACCAGGTCTGTCTGCGCCCGCGCTGCCCCCATAGACAGGCCGAGAGCCAGCCCCACAACCGATAACACGGCGAATATTCTCATACATGGGCTTTCAAGATTTTTTCCATCTTCACTATTTCCCGAACATTGGTGAACCGGATCTTGCTCCGTTTACCCAGGACACGTCTACTGAGGAATCCGCGGGTGCACTACAACGTGGAAGGACGCCAGCTTTTTGGAGTGCGGTGGCAGCCCCGAAAGCTCCTGCTCGCGAAGGCTTTCGGAGTTCGGGGTTGGGCGGAGCGGAGCGACGGGGCATTCTCGAATGCTCGTAGTCTATCCAATGCATTCCTCTGTAAGTGCAGAACGTAGAGTGCAGAATTCCGTGGCCCTTAAAGCGAAAGGTGGGGCCGGTTTACTGGCCGAGCATGCTCAAGCAGGGGGTCTATCTCGCGCAGCACAACCTCAGTCCCGGGCAGATCTTTCCGCTGACTCAGCCGAGCCGCGCGTTCCACTCCTTCAAAGGCAAGGGCCTCGGCCGGGTCGCTCACCCAGCGGCGGCAGCCCGCATAATAAAGCCCGATTTGGCGATGTCGCAGGAGCACTTTCATGGCGAACGAGGCTATCCCGCCCAAATCACAAACGGAATGGGGAATTGACCCCAGCTCGATCTTGGATGGTTCGATTTGGACTTGGATTTTGGTCGCTCCGGCGCGCGCTTTTCAGCGTTTCCCTCGGCGAGCGCAGCGAGGCCCGGCCCGGTGTCACTTTAGCCTTTCCCCTACAAATGTCACGTGGTTGTAACACAAACCCACTCCCGCGGCGGGCGGCGTTCGGTTAAGATGGGAAGCGTCATGGATTTCATATCAACCAGAGCACCGCGAGCAACAAAAACACGCTCTTAATTTTGCCCAAAAACTGAAGGATCTTTATGCCACAAGCTGTGTTCTCAGGTTTCTTTGCCAGCAGCGCGTTGCGCTTCGCCTTCGAAAAAGCCACCACCGAAGGCAAGCTGTGCATCGGCACTCTAATCCTCGTTTCGGTTTTTAGTTGGACGGTCATCATTTCCAAGTCCCGCCAGCTCTATCGAGCCCGCAAAATGGGGCGCAAATTCTTCGCCGCCTACCGCCAAACCCGCGACCCGCTCGAATTGGCCCGGCGCGGCGAGGAATTCGACGGCGCCCCTGCCTACGAACTCTACTATACCGGCGCCGAGGAGACCGAATACCACTTGAAAAACAACCCCGTCCAAGTGGTCCAGGTCAAAAGCAAAGGATCCGGCGTTCCCACGGCCACGGGAGTGGAAACGGATATTTTGGCTCGGCAGATCACCACAAAAATAAGCCCGGGGTCGTTCGACCAGGTCCGCGTGGCGCTCGAACGCGCGGCCACCGCCCAGGCCTTGTCGCTCGAAAAAGGCATGATCGTTCTCTCCACTGCCGTGGCTGGCGGCCCGTTCATCGGGCTCCTGGGCACCGTCTGGGGCGTCATGGAGACCTTCTCCGGGATTGCCCGGGCCAACGCCGCCAGCCTCACGGCCATGGCTCCCGGCGTGGCCGGCGCGCTCATCGCCACCGTCGTCGGCCTCTTCGTCGCCATCCCCGCCATGTTTGCCTACAACTACATGGTCACTATGGTGCGCGCCATCACCCAGGAATTGGACGGCTTTGCGAGCGAGTACGCCACGGCCATCGAGCACAAATACGTGGACAACCGTTCCCTCGTCGAGGAACTCCGGGAAGCCCTCCGGCCGGTCACCAAACACCCGGCGATGACTGCACCCGCGCTGTCCGAAGCGTCTATGGGGGAGTCCGAGATGGCCGAGCCGGCGTTCGGCAACTAACCCATGAAGAAATGTTCCAAAAGCCATCACCAGGCCCTCGCGGAGCTGAATATCACTCCGCTGCTGGACCTGGCTTTTGTGCTTTTGGTGATTTTCATCATCACTACCACCCCCATCGTGAACGATCTTGAACTGGACCTTCCTACGGCCGCCCACCGTCCTAAGGACCCCAAATCCAAGGTTAATTACGTTACTGTCGAGAGCTCCGGCCAGATGTTCCTCAACAAAGAGGAAGTTACCGATTTTGCCGCCTTGCAGGAAAAGGTGGTCGCGTTGCGCCTGGAAGATCCTGATTTGAACGTGGTCATCCGCGGCTCCTCGAAAGCCAAGTACCAGCGCATCGTAGGAGTCATGGACGTCCTCCAACAATCCAACGTCGGCAAAGTCAACCTCGCTACCGAGCCATTCCCGGATGGAGCCGCCAGAAAGGAGTAATTGCTTATGATCCAAAAACGCAAGAAACGGAACTCGTCAAAGGTCAATCTGACCATCTCCCTCGTTTTCCATAGCCTGCTGATCCTAGCCATTGTCTTCCTCGCCGCGCGCGAAGGCCTGATTGGCAAGAAGCTCAAGCAACTTGCCGTCACCATGGTTCCTAAAGAGAAGAAGCCCGAACCGCCCAAGGAAAAACCCCCGGAGCCCAAGGTCGAACCCACAAAACCAGCCGAAGCGCCCAAACTGGCCGCCGCTGCCCCGCGCGTGGACACCGCCCCTCCTGCCTCAGCACCGCCACCGCCGTCCGCTGCCGTGGGTACCGCCGCCGTGGCTGCGCCGGCCGCAGTGAACCTGCCGGATATCAGCTTCGAAGACGGCGCCAAGGATGTCCAAACCATCTCCGATGCGAACGGTGTTTACAAAGCGCTGGTCGAGCACTCACTGCGCTCGCGCTGGAACCGCCCGGAGGACATTGCGGACGACAACTATGCCGCCGAAGTCGAGGTGTCCGTTGACCGCTCCGGCGAGATCAAAGGCTACACTTGGCTCGCCGGTTCGGGCGACAAGCGCTGGGACGATTCCGTCCGCGCCGTCATGGGTCAGACCAGAACCATCAGCCGGCCGCCGCCCAAGGGCTTCCCGCCGAAATTCAACGTCCGATTCGACGTCGAAAGCCTGCGGACCGAGCCGGTCATGAATTTGAGCACCCGGTGAGAAAAGTCTCCAAGACTCATCACGGTTCGCTGAATGAGTTGAACATCACGCCGCTGCTCGACTTGGCGTTCGTGCTGCTGGTGATCTTCATCATCACCACTCCGCAGTTATCCAATGACCTGGAGATGAACCTGCCTTCGCCGAAAAAGGAACACCCGCCCACGCCGCCGCCTAAGGTCAACCGCCTCATGGTCGAGGCCAGCGGACGCATCCTGCTCAACGAGCAAACGGTCGAATTGCCGGTCCTCAAACAAACGCTCCTCGCCCTCAAGAGCACCGACCCCGATCCCACCGTGGTGGTTCGCGGCGCTGCCGACGTGGATTACCAGCGCGTCATCAGCGTCCTGGACGCCTTGCAGCAGGCCGACATCACGAAAGTCGGCCTGGCCACCGAAACGACCAACTAGCGAGGCGCAGCCTCACCCCGGTCCTCTTCTGGAGGTAGGGCGCGTCACTCCGTGCGCGCCGTTCGTGAGCGGCCGAACATAACGGTGCTCGGCCAGTTCGGCGGCGGGAAGCGGCCTTCGCTCGGAGCTAGCTACCATGGCCCACCTTGTGTTTGTCAAGATAATGATTAAAGAATGCCTGTTCGATCGGGCAGCAAATCGTCGAAATTCTCCACTCGTTACCATTCTCATCGACTCCTGCCGATACAAACGCCCACGCGATACGCGTTTGACTTAATTCCGTAGTCAAACGCTTCGGTCACAGTCTCAAGATCGAATTTGTCGTGCACCAAATCTGCAAAAGGAAAGCGCGCGTGGTGTTGCTCCAGGAAGCAGACCGCGGCGATAAAATCCTGCTCGTTATAATTATGCAGCCCTCTAACCGTTTGAACATTTCGGACGAGTTGTTCCGCGTTGATTGCGAGCGGGCGTTGCGGAAACGTGGCGCCAACGAGGACCGCCGTACCGCCGACGCCAAGCAAGCCGAGCAAGGTCTCCATGGCTTCCGGCGCGCCGCTGTAATCGAGCCCGATCATGACCGGTTCCCGGCGAAGGTCGGCCGCAAGTTTTTCCACCACCGGCAAGCCGCCGGATTTCAGGTTGGCGGTGGAATCCGCGCCGAACCGCTTGGCGATGGCAAGTCGTTCGTCATCAATGTCCAGGGCGGCGATGCGCCGGGCGCCCGCGCATTTGCACATCGCGCACGCGATGATGCCGAGCATTCCCGCTCCGGCAATAACCACCGTGCGCTCCAGCACCGGTCCGGCCAGGCGCAACGAACCTGCCACGGTGGCAAACGAACAGTTGAGGAGCGCCACTAGCGGCAGCGGGATCAGCGCATCGATCCGTATCACCGGCGTGTGCCGCCGCAGGATGCAGTATTCGGCCAGCCCGCCGTGCAGCGTGCTGTCCGGCTTGATTTGTTCGTGCCCGTACTTGAAGACGTCGGGCGCCTTCTGGGGTATCCCCAGGCGCGATAGCCGCGAATCGGGATTCGCGGCATAGATGGCCCAACTCACGCGATGGCCCGCGCGCAACTCCGCTCCGCGACAATCCTTAGCCGGCGAGCCCGGCGCCAGCTCCTCGATAACGCCGACGACTTCATGACCAAGAATGGTCGGTGTCTTCTCGGTGCGCTTGCCCGAGAAGGTGTGCAGATCGCTCCGGCAGAGCGTCGTGTATTCATTACGGACGAGAATTTCCCCTTCACGCAACGGCGGGACCGGTACGGTTTCCATGGTGAACTGCCGGCCGTGGCCATGGAACACCGCGACTTTGCTTGTCTTCATAAGCTAATAATCTCTAATCTAACCCGGGGGAGAGGCTGATCTACAGAAGGAAAGGGAGGAAACGGAGCGGGGGAGAGGGGGGAAGGCTAAAGGCTAAATTGACCGGCTAGTTTTAACCGCTAATCCGATGCTAATGGGGTCCTCCACAAGAGCAAACAGAGGAAACTGAGGGGATCAATTTAACGATGCACGCCTTCATCGTACGCTCCGCGCCCTCAGCGCGCAAAACCAAGAGCCCTGGAGGGGCGAAAGATGATAGCCCAGGGCGCCCCGCACATGATTCCATGTGCGGATGGCAGCCCTGGGTAAACGATGCAAAATAAAATTACTCCCCCTTTTTCGGGTTGGCTTCGTGGGCCGCCAGCCCGCAAAGCCAACCCGAAAAAGGGGGAAACCGGCGCGGTGAGCAGCATGGGGACAGGGGCAATCAGCAGGCGATCCATGGCACGGTGGTGATTGGGACAAAGGGCCAAGCCGTTGTTCCCCCTGTCAATGGTGGGCTGGTCGTTGCGCTGGCGGACCACCTCGAAGTAACCCTTGAACGTTGCGACCACCAGCTCGTCGCTGAGCGGGATTTTGTTCCTGGTCAGGAGGCCACGGTCAAGGAGGTCGAGCATGTCCTTGAGCCGCTTGGCTTGGTCCTGGGCTTTGATCAGGAGTTGATTGAGGCGCTGGGTGACATACACGAACGGATATAAATAAAGGGACATAATTGTTGCCTCGGGGCCCTATCCGTGCCAGACTCCGGGGATGCGCGCTCGAATTCTGCGGTTGCATTTTCAAACTCGCCG
>Ga0209517_10001768_pt1 | contig 31739 bp, 33 predicted proteins | sample PeaSoiMetSII2010_FD_187695 | JGI IMG/M metagenome (GOLD analysis project Ga0209517, IMG submission 187695) | Peat soil microbial communities from Weissenstadt, Germany - SII-2010 (SPAdes) (version 2) | ecosystem: Environmental > Terrestrial > Soil > Wetlands > Peat | place: Germany... | reverse complement strand
CGTGATCTTCACCCGTATTTCTTCCGGCAGCTTCTCGCGGATCTCCGCCGGCAGCCGGTCATGCACGTGTCGCGCCCCGAGCTTGGCCACATCCACCACCGCCATGGGCGCGGGAGTAGCCACGGCCACAATCAACCAGATCAGCGCCGACAACGCGAATCCCGCCAGCGCGCCGATCTCCAGCCAGACGGCATGGCGCGGCCCAAAATGCCGGATCACGGCAAACGCCAGCAGAAACACAGCGGCCGATGCCGAAGCCAGCACAATCAGCGAAATATCAATGATGCGGTGCAGTTTCTGACGGCTGCGGCAGCGCTCGCAACTGGCGAAATGTAACTCGTAGTCCCCGCGCATCTCCGGAGCCAGGCCGGAAATGTCGTAGCGCCATCCCGCAAGGATTTTCCCTACGATCGGTTCAACACACTCACTCATAAGAGGCTACAACCGGACGGGTTCCAGAACTTCCGTCTGGCTAGCGAGTAACACATGGTTGTGCCACAGCCCCTGACGGCCGCCGAGCGCCTGTTCCGCCGCTGCTCGCGCGATTTCGGGATGGTTATTCTGTTCAGACAAATGGGCCAAAATTAAGTATTCGGCTCCTCCATCATAGTCGCTGGAGAAGAATTCCGCGAGCGCGTCATTCGACAGATGCCCGACCCGGCTCATCACCCGTTGCTTCACCGACCACGGATACGGCCCCGAACGCAGCATCTCCACATCGTGATTCGATTCCATCACCAGCACGCTGCAGGCCCGCAGATGGTCGCGCACGCTGGCCGGCATATAGCCCAGGTCGGTGGCAAAGCCAACCTTGACGCCTTCCGCGCGAAACGTGAAGCCCACTGGATCGGCCGCGTCGTGCGGAATCGTGAAGGGCATCACCTCAATATCGCCCACCCGAAAGCCGCGCCCGGCAGCGAAATGTTCCGATTTCGGCAGTTCCGGAATCTCGCCCTTCTCGTCGCGCACCGCCCGGCTCCAGGCATGATGCGTCGACGCGGTCAGAAAGACAGGCACGTTCAGCGTTGTCGCCAGCCGCTGCAGCCCGGCAACATGGTCAGAGTGCTCGTGCGTGATCAGGATCGCGGAAATTTCCTCGGTGCGTTCACCGAGCGCCCGCAACCTTTTGAAAGTTTCGCGGCCCGACACACCGGCATCCACCAGAATGCGCGTTGAACTGCTCGCCACCAGCGCACAGTTTCCACGGCTGCCGCTCGCGAGCACCGACACCGACACTCCCATATAGGCGTAGCTTACCCCTATCGGCTGTGGAAACGGGAACAGTTTTTCCGTGGCCGGTACCTTTGGTGGGACTGCCCTGCTCTTTGGTGGAGAGACGGGGCTTGCGTCTCCCGCTACGAGTCACTGGGGGTGCGGGCGGAGACGCGGCAAGCCGCGTCTCTATGGAAAATTCAGACACCCTTCGAGGGTCTCGGGCTAGCGACCACCGCCCCCGCTCACTTCTTCCCGAACAAATTGTCCACCACGCCTCGACCCACCGCTCCGCCAAACGCGCCGGCAATTCCTGGCACGAACGCCAGAAAAGATTCGTAGATTTGCGCCCGCTCCGGTTTTTCCGAAAGAAGGAAATATGCCAGCCACTCCACCACCGGCACAAACACTCCGACCAGGACAACCCAGCGCCAGGGCTTTCGCGGGCTCAGAAATCCCAGCAGCATGTTCGCCGCCAGCACCACCATCGCCGTCAACAGCAAGTCGCCGACTTTAATGTCCAACCACCCCGCCAGCGCTCCCGACATCGCCGCCAGCAAATAATAAAAACCATCGCCGCCAGATTTTCCTTCCGGAAGAATGCCGCCCCAGCCTGTCGTCATAATCCTTGTCTGCCCTAATAACTCCAATTCCCGGCCTTAGCGCCTGAAGGCGCTTCCATAATGAAAGCGTTACGGCATGCCTGAAGGCATGCCCTGACACGAACCTCAATTTCACCACGGGCTGCTACGGATAAGTGTAAAACCCGCGCCCGCTCTTGCGTCCCAGCCAGCCCGCATCCACCATCTTGATCAGCAGCGGACAAGGCCGATACTTCGGATCCCCCAGCCCATCCTGCAGCACCCGCATAATATCCAGACATACGTCGAGCCCGATGAAATCCGCCAGCGTCAGCGGCCCCATCCGATGCGCCATCCCCAGCTTGAACACTTCATCGACCGCCTCCGCCGTAGCCACGCCCTCCATCACCGCGTACATCGCTTCATTCAGCAGCGGCATCAGCACGCGGTTCGAAACAAATCCGGGAGCGTCATTCACCTCCACCGGCGTCTTCTCCAGCTTCACCGCCAGCTCGCGCACCGTCTCAAACGTCGCCTGTGAAGTCGCGAGCCCCCGAATCACTTCGACCAGTTTCATCACCGGCACCGGATTAAAGAAGTGCATCCCAATGACTTTGTCGGCGCGCCCGGTCAGCGCCCCAATCTTCGTGATCGAAATCGAAGACGTATTCGAAGCCAGAATCACTTCCGGCCTCACCATGCGATCCAGGTCGCGGAAAATCTCCGCCTTGATCTCAAACTTTTCCGTCGCCGCCTCGATCACCAGATCGCAATCCCCCAGCTTCGCCCGATCCACCACCGCTGTAATGCGCCCCAGCGTAGAGACCTTGTCGCCCGCTGGAATCTTGTTCTTGGCCACTTCGCGATCCAGGTTCTTCGCAATCGTATCGAGCCCCCGCTCCAGAAATTGCTGCTCCACATCGCACAGCACGACCCTGAACCCGCACCGGGCAAACACGTGGGCAATCCCGTTGCCCATCGTGCCCGCCCCAATCACTCCGACAAGCTGAATCGCCATGATTGCCTCGCTCGCAAAAAAGGAAACTGGAAAGTTTAGCAGAGTGGACTTTGCGCTCTAGTCACCATTCCCCGAATTAGGTTGGGTCTTGATCTCACAAGGTGTGACGAGTACGATATTCTCTTAGATATACCGCAAAGTCCGAGGGCAGGTTCCTGACTCGGACAAGCTAAATGGGCCTATCTTAGAAGAGTTTCTCGAAGAACATCTGGGGATTGAAAACTGACGCGGCCGCTGGAATTGATCTGGCCGATCATGCGTATACGATTCCAAGCGGCTCGCTTAGGGGTGAGCCATGGCATTGCACCCTGGGGAACGGGAACGTCACTTTCCGGAAGAAGCGCCAGTCGCATGGGACCCGATCCGGCGGGCCCTGGAAGAAAACGAAGACTGGTGTCGCGATCTGGTTGAGCACAGCCAAGACCTGCTGTGCGTCCACGACCTGGAAGGCCGATTCCTGTCGGTCAATCCTGTTCCCGCGCGTCTGCTTGGTTACAGCGTAGAAGAAATGATGCAGAAGCCGATGCGGGATTTTGTTGATCCGCAATTCCGCAGTCAGTTCGATGTCTATCTGCGCGAGATCGAGCGCACGGGGGAGTCTAGCGGCCTGTTGGCGGTGATGACGCGATCGGGAGAGCAGCGGATCTGGGAGTATCACAACACGCTGCGAACCGAAGGTGTGCCGGCGCCGATTGTGCGGGGGATCGCGCACGACGTCACGGAGCGGGTGCGGGCGGAAAAGGCGTTGCGCGCCACTAATGAAAAGCTGCTGAGGACGGCGCGCGAACAGGAAATGACACTCCAGGGACTGACTCTGTTCCGGACACTGCTCGACCAATCAAACGACGCCATTCAGGTAGTTGATCCGAAAACGCTGCGTTTCCTCGATGTGAATGAGAGGGCGTGCGTAGAGTTGGGGTACAGCCGGGAAGAGCTTTTGTCGATGACAGTTTTCGACATCGACAAGGGCATGGACGAAAATTTTCGCGCGCGGATGGAGCAACAGTTGCGGGAGTCGGGATTCGGAATCATCGAGAGAGTGCACCGGCGGAAAGATGGAACGACGTTTCCGGTGGAAGTGAATCTGCGAAAGGTGCAGCTGGAGCGGGAGTACGATGTGGCCGTGTCGCGCGACATCACGGAGCGGAAGCGCGTGGAGGAGAGGCTGCGAGAGTTCGAAAGAGTCGTGGAGAATCTGGAAGAGATGATCGTGGTGGTGAATCGGAATTACCGGTACGTGCTCGTGAACCCGGCGTTCCTGAGCTATCGGGGGATGACGAAAGAACAGGTAGCAGGACGTTTGGTAGGGGAGGTAATGAATCCAGAGCTGTATGAAACAGTGATCAAGGAAAAACTGGATGAGTGTTTCCGGGGGAAGGTCGTCAACTTCGAGCTCAGGTCCAGATATCCGGAGATCGGGGAGAGGGATCTATCGATCAGGTATTTACCGGTAGAAGGTCCGGCGGGGATCGATCGCGTGGCGTGCGTTTTGCGCGACATCACGGAGCGCAAGCGGGCGGAGGAGGCGTTACGGGAAAGCGAACTGCGATTCCGGGCGGTTTACGAGCGGTCCCCGGTGGGCATTGCTCTGGTAGATTCGCGCACCGGGCGCTTCCTCCAAGTCAATCCGAAGTACTGCGAAATCACCGGGCGCAGCGAAGAAGAACTGCTGCGGAGCGACGTGGAGAGCATCACCCACCCCGATGATATTGCGCGGCAGCACGAGCTGGTCGAGGAAAGGCTGGCTAGTTACGAGATGGACAAAAGGTATGTTCGCCCGGATGGATCGGTGCGCTGGGTCAGGATTCTGGTGGTGCCGATGTGGGGTAAAGGAGAGACGCGCCGATGGCAGATGGGTCTGGTGGAGGACATCACCGAGCGAAAACAGGCGGAGGACGCTCTCCGCCGTAGCGAGGAGAATTACCGCATGTTTGTCGCCCAGAGTTCCGAAGGCATTTTCCGCCAGGACCTGGACGCTCCGATTCCCGTTGATCTTCCGGAGGACGATCTCGTTCACCACATTCTCTACAATTCTTACCTGGCGGAATGCAACGACGCGATGGTCAAGATGTATGGTCTGAATTCCGTGCAGGAATTTGTCGGCAAGCGGCTGACGGAAATGCTCGATCCGAACGATCCAACCAACATCCAGCTCACTCGGGACTTTATTCGTTCCGGCTTTCGCGTGCTGGAACGAGAGTCTCACGAAGTCGACATGCACGGCAATCCCAAAGTCTTTCTCAACAGCATGATCGGCATCGTCGAGGGCGGAAATCTCGTGCGAACCTGGGGCATCCAGCGGGATGTCACGGAAAAAGTGAAATTGGAAGAGGAGCGCAAGCGCACCGAGGAGGCCTTCCGGCAAAGCGAGGAACGGTTCCGGGTGGCACTTAAGCATTCTCCGATTGCGGTGTTCAACCAGGACCGGGATTTGCGCTACACCTGGATGTATAATCCGCAGCTTCTGCGGCCGGTGAGCGAACAGCTGGGAAAGACGGCGGGCGAGATCTTCGACCCCGGGGAGGCTGCACGCGTCACGGAAGTTCGGCGGCGGGTGCTGGAAACCGGCGTGGGAGTGCGGGATGAAATGCAGGTTACTTGCGAGGGCAGGAAGCACTACTTGGACACGACGATCGAACCGGTGTTGGACGCGGCGGGGGCGGTGATTGGACTCACCGGCGCCAGCATGGACGTCACCGAGCTCCGTGTGGCGAGCGAAGCGTTACGCGAAGCCCAGAGGAAGCTTACGGAAGAAAAGCTTTATCTCGAGCAGGAAATCGATGCGGAACTGGGGTTCGGGGAAATCATCGGGCAGAGCAAGGCCTTGCAAGCCGTGATGGAGCTTGTGGGGAAAGTGGCAGCCAGTGATGCCACCGTGCTGCTGCTGGGCGAAACGGGAACCGGCAAGGAACTGGTGGCGCGTGCGATCCACCGCTTGAGCCAGCGCGCCGACAATAGTTTCATCAAATTGAATTGCGCGGCGATTCCGTCCGGGCTGTTGGAGAGCGAGTTATTCGGTAATGAGAAGGGCGCGTTCACCGGAGCGGTGAGCAAGAAGATTGGACGACTCGAACTGGCGGACAAAGGCACGCTGTTTCTGGACGAGATTGGGGAGATTTCGCTGGCGTTGCAGCCGAAGCTGCTGCGGGTCTTGCAGGATCAGGAGTTCGAACGGCTGGGTGGAACGCAAACCTTGAAGGTGGACTTTCGTTTGATTGCGGCGACGAACCGCGATTTGGCTGATGCCGTGCGAGAGAACGAGTTCCGCAGCGATTTGTATTACCGGCTCAACGTGTTTCCGATCCGCCTGCCACCGTTACGGGAGCGGCGGGAGGACATCCAGTTGCTGGTGGAACATTTTGTGCAGAAGTTCGCCCGGCGGATGAACAAGTCGATCACGAGCATTCCCAAGAGAACCATGGACGCACTGATGGGGTGGGAGTGGCCGGGGAATGTGCGGGAGTTGGAGAATTTTATCGAGCGATCGGTAATTCTGAGCCAAGGTTCGGTGCTGGTGTCGCCGCTAGGCGAACTGAAGCCGAGTACCACGGAGGAGAAAAGCGTGAATGAAACTCTGGAGGCGGCGGAACGCGAGCACATCCTGCGCGCTTTGCGGGAAAGCCGCGGGCAGATCGGCGGGCTGGGCGGGGCAGCCATGCGGTTGGGATTGAAGCGGACAACGCTGCAATCGAAACTGAAGCATTTCGGAATCAATCCGCGGTCGGGACAGCCGTAGGGACTTGCCGCATCTTGGGAGACGGGGCGAGCCCCATCTCTACGCGCGAGCAGAACTATGATCGCGGCAACGGCGAGGCTAGGTCGAGGACGAAGCGGACAACGATTCAAATTCGCCGCGGAGAGATTCGTTGCCGGTCAGGGCTTCGCATTGTTTGTCAAGAGCTTCGTAGTCGGCTTGATGAGTTTGTTTGAATTGGCGGAGCGCTTCGCGTGATGTCCAGTGGTCGAAGGTTAGATAGCGTCCAGGCCGGTCGATATCGCCAAGAAGTTGACTGCCGCGATAGTCGGAGCTCCGGCTGAAGAGTCGGACCCAGTCGCCAGCGGGGCCGTAGGCTTGCTCAAAGGCGAGTTTCGCTTCCGGGTGGACTTGGAATTCCCAGATGACGAGATAGTGGGGGCTGTGAGTGTTCACGCAATCGAGTCTCGGCGGCCGAGCCTCCTAACGGATGACATTGTACGCGGCCCTCAGAGCTGTCTCTCTTAAACCCCTGCCAAGCTTGGCTCGGCCCATGCGGGCGAGAAGTGCCTCTCCGCATGGGTGCTAAGGCTGGGCAATCGGTTACAATCCTCGCGCAAATGAACCGCGAATATAACAAACAATACAGCCACGAATTGGGGCGCGACATGGAGTCGCTGGTGTATGGGCACGCCGGACAACCGATCCTCGTTTTTCCGACCTCCATGGGACGTTTTTTTGAGTATGAAGATGCGGGGATGATCCGCGCGCTGGGCGGGAAACTGGAAGCGGGCGCGATTCAGGTGTTCTGCGTGGACGGCGTCGACGGCGAGAGCTGGTACAACAAGAGCGTGCATCCGGGAGCGCGGATCTGGCGGCATGTGCAGTACGAGCGCTACGTGGTCAACGAGTTTCTGCCGTATTTGAAGTGGAAGAACTGGGCTCCGCAGATCGCGGTGACGGGATGCAGTTTTGGCGGCTACCACGCGCTGAATTTTTCCATGCGGCATCCGGATGTGGTTTCGGCTTGCGTGACCATGAGCGGATCGTTCGACATCAAGAGCTTCCTCGACGGCTATTACGACGACAATTGCTACTTCAACAATCCTCCGGACTACTTGCCGAACATGGGCGATGAGTGGTTCCTGAGCCGGTGCCGGCAAATGAAGATTGTGCTGGGAACGTCGGACTGGGATATGTGCCTGGATGCGAACGTGAAGATGGCGGGGATTTTGCATGGCAGGGGGATTCCGCATTGGTTGGATATCTACGGGGATAACAGCAAGCATGATTGGCCGCTGTGGCAGCGGATGGCGGGAAAGTATTTTTAGTCGTTGGTCGTTCGTCGTTGTCGGTTCGTTGGAATTGTTGATTGCTATCTCGAGTCCAGAGAGTCTGAGTAATTTGTCGGGAAAATTGAAAAGGCCGCCCGCAGGCGGCCTTCTGTCATTCCAAAAAAAGCCGTCTAGTTGCTGATCCCCGCGCTCTGTGGTGCTTGCGGGACGGCTGCCGCTGCCGTGGCGGCCGCGGCTTCGTTCAGGATGCGGTGGTGAATGGTGAACAGCGCCAGTTCCAACCGGTCCGACACACCGATCTTGTCGTAAACATTGCGCAGGTAGTTCTTGATCACCTGCTCGGTCGTGCCCAACTGGGTGGCGATTTCCTTGTTCTTGTATCCCTGCACAATCAGCGCCACGATGCGCAGTTCCTTGGCCGTCAAGCGGTCACGGACGCGCAGCCCGACCATATCGTTCTCGGTGAGCTCGCTCGGCACCGCCATGTCCTGCACCCAGGTTTCGCCACGGGCGATCTTGCGGACACAGTCCACCAGCGCGGGGCTGGTGACGTTGCGATAGACCACGCCATGGGCGCCCGCCGCCATGTAACGCTGCGCGCTCTCGCCGGTATCGGCGAGGACCACGACGCGGGTCTTGTTCTTGTTGGCAGCCGAGAGGACGGAGTTGAAATCGGAGTGGAAGCCTCCGGCAATGATCAGCACGGCGGCGCGAAACTTGTCGAGCGCCATGAACATCTGCTCGGCAGTTTGCGCCTGGGCCACAATGCGCATTTCGTCTTCTACGGCCAGCACCTTGGCGATGCCAGCGCGGAAAATCGCTTGATTGTCGGCCAGAATAAGCTTCAGCATGGATCGCGCTCCCGGTTAACTGTTGCGAACGAATTCGTAAGAATCGATTACGCAAGCGACGCCCCGGTTGTCCCCGGACTCGGCGCTGGCATTCGGCTCATCGGTCCGCACCACGCGGCCGCGGCACTGAATCACAACATTTTCCTTGCCGCCCGTTACTTCCGGCGGCAGGGTGATCTCAAACTCTACTGGCGAGCCGACCTCGAGCGAAGCGTCGGCGCGGATGTACACGCCTGCAGCGCTCAGATTGCCGGTCACACCGCTGGTCTCCCCCGCGGTATCTTCCCTATGAATCTTGATCGGCAACTGCAGCGGAAACCTTTTCCCGGTACGCGCTTCGCTCACGACTCCTCCTCTGCTGTCGCTCTGCGCTTCAATCCAAAGGCAGAAAACCAAGCCAGAAAACCACGGAATTCCCAGCCCAAAGCCTGACGAGCAGCTATCGGCGTTATATCACGGAAAATACCTCAAAAGAAGCCCAGATTACCGAAGTAATGCCAGTAGGAACTAGGTACCTCCCCAAGCCCAGCCGGCGGAAGCAGCCCCACGCAGCCTCAATACGAGGAGAATCCCGCATTCTTGGGGGGTGACGCATCTCCTGGCCAAAGGCCCACGTAGGGGAAACCGAGCAAAGCTCGGCTGGGTTCGTGTTGGCGACATCGGCGGTTCCAAATTTCATCATCCCTGGCACGCCAGTCTAGCACTGACTGGCGGCTCAGAAGTATGCTCCCAAACCAAGCCTGGAGTCTGTGGCGTACAAACACCCCCGCCCAGGCAGAGCTTGGACGCGGCACCCTCCCGGGTTCGAACAATGGCTTCAGAAGAAGCGGGTGACGCCCTCTTCGAGAACGACCAACTTGTCTTTCACGCCGGCCTTCAGCGCTTCTCGTTCCAGCAACTGGAGGGGCTCTTCGATGGGCTCATGCGATAGGCGAAACGTTCCATAATGCATGGGCACCATCCAGCGGGCCTTCAGGTCGAGGAAGGCCTGGGTGGCGTCGGCGGGGCTGGTGTGCACATTGCGGAATTGCGGCGGATTGTAGGCGCCGATGGGCAGCAGAGCTAGTTCCGGCGACAAGCGGCGTCCGATTTCGCGGAAGCCGGCGAAATAGGCGGTGTCTCCGGCGTGGTAGACGGAATGTTTGCCACTGCGCAGGACGTAGCCTCCGTAGCCGCGGTGCGAATCTTTGAGGATGCGCGCTCCCCAGTGCCGCGAGGGGACGTGGGTAATATCGAGCGCGCCGTGGCGATAGGTGTTCCACCACTCGAGTTCGACAATTTGTTCGAAGCCCAGATCGGAGACCAAGTCAAATAAGTGATGGGGGACGACGAGCGTGGGCGCGGTTCCGTTTTGGCGCCTCGTTTGCCGCGCGATGGTGCGCAGCGACTGGCGATGCAAGTGATCGAAGTGCGCGTGCGTCACCAGTACGACATCCATTGGAGGGAGGTCGCGCAGGTTCAATCCCGGTTGACGCAGGCGCTTTAGAATGAACAGCCAGCGCGCGAAGTTGGGATCGATGACGACGTTCTGTCCGCCAATTTGCAGAAAAAAGCTGGAATGTCCGATGAAAGTGATGCCGAGTTCGCCGTTCGAAACCAGTTTTGGTTTGTGGGTCTTGCCGGTGCGAGGTGTGACCGCGGAATGCCGCACCAGGCGCGCGAACTGACTGGCTCGCTTGCGTAGAGTAGAATTTCTCAATGAGGACTTTAACATCGGTTCGACCAGTACGATTCGACTAGTCCGCTGGAAACGCGGACTACTCATTACATTATCGGCTTTGTTTGATCAAGTTCCTAGTAGATTTGGATGTTTGGGGGCCGAGATCGACGTACGGGCGGCCCATTCCTCGGTTATTGTTTCCTGGGCGGTTGATTTCTCCAGTGTAAACAATCTTGATTTCCTTGATCGTTACCTTGCTGGTCCTATTTATAATCCAAAGTTCAGCCGAAATATGTTTGGAGGAACCAACTCTGATGCGCGTCGCTTTTCTTGGCATGGGAATTATGGGACGGTCGATGGCCGCCAATCTGGTCAAAGCCGGACACGAGGTCGCGGTTTGGAATCGGAGTGGCGGCAAGGACGTGGAAGGCGCGCGCAGCGCGGCTTCTCCGGCGGATGCGGCGACGGGCGCGGAAGTGGTGTGGATGTGCGTCTCCGACACAAAGGCGGTCGAGGCGGTGCTGTTTGGGCCGGGCGGCGCAGTGCAGGTTCTGGCCGCGGGCACGATTATTGCCGACTCGAGCACGATTTCGCCCTCCGCCACACAGCGCTTTGCGGAGCGCGTGAAGGCGCGTGGCATCGACTACGTGGACGCTCCGATGACCGGCTCGAAGATCGCCGCCGCGGCGGGGAGCCTGATCTTTATGGTGGGCGGCGACGAAGCTGTGCTCGCTCGCCTGCAGCCGCTTTTTCAGGCGATGGGCAAGCAGGTGTTCCACATGGGCGAAACCAGCAAAGGACAGGCCACGAAGCTGGTCATGAATCTGCAGATTGCGCTCATCTACGAAGGGTTCGCTGAAGCGCTCACGCTCGCCGCCAAGCTGGGCGTGGACGTGGAAAAGCTGGTGCCGCTGGTGCAGGCGTCGATGGTGCGATCTGGGGTGGTGGACTACAAAGCTCCGTTCATTCTGAAGCGCGACTTCTCGCCCAATTTTCCTCTGCGGCTGATGCTGAAAGACATTCGCCTGGCGCTCGATGCCGCCAAAGAGTCGCGTGTTCGCCTGCCCGGACTGGAAGCGGTCGAAGAGGTATACGACGTTGCGGCCGAGGAAGGGCAGGCGGATCTGGACTACGCGTCGACGCTCACGCTGCTGGAGAAGTGGGCGGGGGTGGAAGTGAAAGCTGCGGCGAAGTAGATCGCGTCTTATAGCAAACCCAGATTTGCCGTGACCACGCGCAGTTGCCGAGCTGCGCTCGGCTTGGACAGCCGAGGCCGGCTGTCCCTACACGAGCGCTATTTCTACTTCTTCGCGAACGAGCGCACGTAGTTCACCAGGTGCCAGATGTCATCATCCTTGGCGCGGTCGCCTTCGGGGGGCATTTCACCCTTGCCCTTCCGGATCACGTAGAACAGTTCGCCGTCGGTGCGATTTTTCAGCGCGTCCGGATTGGTGAAGTCGGTGACGTTTTTTATGTCCGAGGCCATGTCGCCCTTGCCATCGCCGTTTTTTCCATGACACATCTCGCAGTCGTAGCCGTACAGCTTCTTGCCCTTGGCGAGCGAGTCCGCCGTCGGCTTAACAGGATTTACCCTGGCCGCATCTGCGGGGGGAGTCTTGTTTTCGGGGGCAGGCGCTTGTGCGGGGGGCTGATCCTTCTGCGCCCATAACGCGAACACAAAAAAGAACAATGCGAGAAGGACCAGTGAAGCTTTCTTTAATACTTCCTCATTCGACAATTTCTTTTTCAACACACACCTCCGGTTCGGAAACACGGTTGAAACATTTAACGATACTCCACGAGAGGGGCAACGTGCACGAAAAGGTTGCAGGCTAGGAACCGCCGAGGAATCACGCATGACACCGCAACCCGTGACTCACGGTTGTGTTGAGATCAGGTCTTTATGCTGACCCGCTTTACGCTCGTAACCCCTTTAACCACCGAGGATTACAGAAGTATTACAAAGTGGTTTGCGCGATCTTGATATTGTCTAGGCTGACCTCAGTCAGACGGTTGTGGGGAGAAGGACGATGCGCGAGACAATGACAGAGACAATGAGCGAGACCGCGATGGAAGCAACAATCGAGAACAGCGAAGGAACCAGCCTTCGCAAAGACCGGGCGATCCGCGCCGGGATCAACTGGGGCACGGCAATCGCCATGGGCCTGTTTCATGTGGGCGCAATCGCGGCGTTATTTTTCTTTACCTGGCCGGCATTTTTCGTCGCCATTTTCTTGTGGTGGGTATCGGGCAGCCTCGGGATCGGGATGAGCTATCACCGGCTGCTGACGCATCGCGGGTACAAGACGCCGAAGTGGGTGGAGTACTTCCTGACCTGGTGCGCAACGCTGGCGCTCGAAGGCGGTCCGATTTTCTGGGTGGCGACGCACCGGATTCATCATCAGTTTTCCGACGAAGTAGGCGATCCGCACTCGCCGATTGATGGCAAGTGGTGGTCGCACATGGGGTGGATCCTGATGGGCAAGTCGATGCATCACGACACCACGACCCTGGGCCGCTACGTCCCCGACCTGACCAAAGATAAAGTTCACGTCTGGCTGACCAAGTATCACTACACCTCAAACATTATTGTGGGCGCGATCCTGTTTGCGATTGGCGGATGGCCGTGGCTGCTGTGGGGAGTGTTCGCGCGCGTCGTGGTCGGACTGCATGCTACCTGGATGGTGAACTCGGTCACCCACCTGTGGGGCTCGCGGCGCTTTGTGACCAAAGACCTCTCGACCAACAACTTTTTTGTGGCCGCGCTTACGTTTGGCGAAGGCTGGCACAACAATCATCATGCGCATCCGGTATCCGCGCGCCACGGCATGACGTGGTACGAAGTCGACATGAATTGGTACGGCATCTGGGCGCTGAAAAAACTGGGGTTGGCGCGCCACGTGTACAAGGTTGCGCTCGATAACCTGCCGCCCAAGCCGGCGCTGGTTCGGGATATGAAGGCGGCTGCGGTGATGACGGTCGCTGCGAGCAACGATTGAAAAAAGGTCACAGGTGTTAGGTCTCAGGTCTCAGGAAAATCTGTCGTGATCGCGTCGCTATCGGCGCTGGGCTTCTGATTGTGCCTACTAGAGACGCGGCAAGCCGCGTCGGAATGAGTTGACATTGCTGCGGTTTGGTTTTTGCCTTTCCTGACACCTGACACCTGTTCTCCTGCCCGCTACAATCTCCCTGTGCGCATCATCAGCCGGCAGAAGGCGATCTATTTTTTCAGCACGCTGGGCGTTTGCCTGATTGCGGCGGCCGTCGCGCTGAACGTCAGCTGGATCATCCTGAACTGGCGCGCAGGGCTGATGCTTTTTTTCGGCGGCATACTTTTTCTGGTCATCATCGCCGGGCTGGTGCTCAATACGATTTTTCTGGTCCGGGAAATTCGCCGCAACGAGCAGCACGACAGCTTCATCAACGCGGTCACTCATGAATTGAAGACGCCGATCGCGTCCATCCGGCTCTACCTTCAAACCTTGCAGAGACTCGAAGTGCGAGAAGCGCAGCGGCGGCAGTTCTACGAGCTGATGCTGCTCGATACCGAGCGCCTGCTGCACACCGTGGAACAGGTGTTGAAAGCGGGTGAGGCGGCGCAGAAAAAAAGCCCGCCGCAGCGCTTACCGGTGGAATTCAATACGCTGGTGCGCGAGTGCATGGAACTGGCGCGGGTGCGCCATCACTTGCAGGCGGCCGATCTCGAGTACCGCGAGTCTTTGTCTTTGCAGGACGGGTCTTTGCAAAACGGCAACGGGGCGCGGCTGATGGGCGATCCAGAGGAGTTGCGGACCGCGGTTTCGAACCTGCTCGACAATGCGGTGAAGTACTCGCCCGATGGCGTACACATCTCGGTAGAGTTGGAGGCTCCCGATGAGCAGCGGTTGGTGCTGCGGGTGCGCGATCAGGGCGTAGGCATTCCGGAGCATGAGTTGAAACGTATCTTCAGGCGGTTTTACCGGGTGACGCAGCGCTCGCTCTCGCAGGCGAAGGGCACCGGGCTGGGATTGTTCATCGTGCGGTCGATTGCGCGCAAGCACGGCGGCCGGGTATTCGCGCAGAGCGAAGGGGCAGGGAAGGGAACGACCGTGACCCTGGAATTGCCGCGGAGAGTGGCATGAGCCGGGTGCTGGTGGTGGAGGACGAGGCGCACCTGGCGCAGGGCTTGCGCTACAACCTGCAAGCCGAAGGACACACGGTGGAAGTTGCGGCGGACGGCGAGACGGCTCTGGAGAGGCTGGTCGAAAAAAGAGAACGGTTCGACGCGGTGGTTCTCGACGTGATGCTGCCGGGCAAGAGCGGCTTTGATGTCGCGGCTTTGCTCCGCGAGAAGAAGAACTATGTGCCGATTCTGATGCTGACGGCGCGTGGGCGTCCGGAAGATGTGCTGCAGGGATTCGCGTCGGGGGCGGATGATTACCTCGCCAAGCCGTTTGAGCTGGCGATTCTGATCGCCCGCCTGGAGAGCCTGCTGCGGCGCAGTGTCTGGATGAAAGACGCCGAGCCGAAGGGCGCTGGCGATAGCCATGACGGTGACAGGACGCGGTCGGCGCCGGCGGGCGAGCGGAAAGCTGGCGGCGATACATTCAGTTTTGGCGGCAAGTCGATTGACTTCGGCGAACTGGAATTGCGCTCACTCGGAAATACGATCCATCTGACGGTAATGGAGGCGGAGTTTCTGCGATATCTGGTGCGCAGCGAAGGCCGCGTGGTTTCGCGCAAGTCCATTTTAGAAGATGTTTGGGGATTGCACGAAGATACCGATACCCGCGCCATCGATAATTTTGTAGTGCGGCTGCGGCGGTACCTCGAAGAGGATCCATCGCAGCCGAAGCATTTGCAGACGGTGCGCGGAGTGGGCTATCGGTTTGTGGCGGAGCCGGTGTAACCGCAGGCAGTTGCCGAGCTGTGCTCGGCTTGGACAGCCGCGGGCGGCTGTCCCTACGCGAGCAGAGCTACAGCAACTCTGAATCCACTTCAGGTTGATCCCGAACCGCTATTTGCCGGGCAGGTAACTCAAATCGGGACGAAATTGGATGATCTCGCTCGTCTGTTTCTCCACGGAATGGTCAATTCGATCGACAATGGAATCGGCCTCCGCCTGTCCAAAAGCTTCTTTGAGCATCTCGCGGAAGGGCTTCATGTCAGGTTTGTCCTCGAAGTCTGCCCAATTCTTGCGTGGCAGGGATAGCACAAAGACTCCTGTCTGTCCGCCATTCACCAACTCGTACCATTCGTAATTGGGGGGCCACTTCGTTTTCTGCGAGGCCTCGTAGATACGGCCGATCGCGGACCGAAAATCCGAGCCCTTCCCGTAGCGCACCTGGAAGATGAGGATTTCCGAGAACTTGGAAGGCATCGTGGCCCCGCTGGGAGGGTTACTGATCTTGGGCATGAACTCATAGTAGCGAGCGGTGACGGACTCCACGTAGGCACCCACAACCTTCTGGAACTCTGCCAAGTCGGTCTCGTCCGGAATGGCTGGCTTGTCGAAATCCGCCCAGTGTTGGCCGAACCGGCCGACTAGGTACGTTCCCGTATTGTCGCCGCTGAGTGTCTCCCATACCAGCAATGGCTGGGGGTCGTTCTTCTCCTTGTGCCAGGCCGCTTTCTGCTTCCGTCCAGCCTCGTACTGCGGCACCATTCCGTTTTTCGGTTTCTGGAACTCAATACCGGCCAGCGTTCCGGGTTTTTCCTGGGCGGCCAGCGAACATGCTGCAAACAACAGGATCCCAACAGCTGACAACAACTGTTTTTGTTTCATTGTGTCCTCTTTTCGTCGGTAGGTTGTTTGGTTTCCGACACTTCAAACTGCACCAGCAACACTCAAAGTTGCTTGCTCGTCACATCAAGTCCTAGTTTCAATTTGGCGCCGGAGTGTAGATGGAAGAAACCCGAGCATCTTACACGATTTCGTGCGGGCATGGCGAGAAATGTTGGTTGGCCAATTTCCGAATCTTCTGGGAACGCGAACCACTGCACACCGGTTCTACTCTTCTTCAGCAGCCGCTTTTCTTAGTGCTGTTTGGCCGACGAACTGGCGGCCAGTTCGCGGAAAAGTCCGAGCAACGCGGCTGCGGCTTTCTGATCGGAAAGGTCTTCTAACGCCACGGTGGCGGTGAAGTGCGGCGAGGTGGAGTTGAGGCGCACACCGACGAAGTCCTTGTCGCGCCAAGAGGCCAGCGCATTGACCACCGGGCTAAGTTCGACGGGCCAGTCTTCCTTGGTGGTGAGAATGACAGGGCCGGGGCGGCTGATGGTCCAGGAGCGAGTGCCGGTCGAGTTTTTTGCCCCCGAGCTTTTTGCTCCCGAGTGCCCCGACCAGCGGTGGCGGATGACGTCGAGATGGAAGCCCGGGGGGAATCCCATGTTGGCTTCGAAAGTGAGCGTTTCCTGCTGTTGGCGCCAGCGGCTCAGGGCCCATTGCACTGGGAGCGGGCGCGGCAACAGGCGAATGGTGAGACAGGCGTCCTCAAACCAGCGTGAGGAAAAATGAAGTGTGGCCTTCAGCCGGGAACTGCTGCCCTGCCATCGCAGATCGGCAACACGGCCTTTTCCGAGGCATGCGGCTTGAACCCACTGCAGCACGTTACCTGCCCGCCTGCGGTTGTAACGCACAAACCAGGCATACCAGAGGAAGGAGAGCGCGAACGCCACGACCACGTCGATGAGAATGAAACGCGCCACGTTGCCTCTGGTGAGAAATCGTACTTCTAATAGATGCAACTGCGCAAGGGGAGAAACGGAAAAAAGGCTGATTGCGGAAAAAGTCAATTATTGATGGCCACGCGAGCTACGAGCTACGAGCCACGAGCAACCAGTTGATCTTGTTTTGCTCGAAGCTCGAAGCCTAAAGGAACGTCTGATTTCGAAGAGCTTACCCTACTCTCCCGCCACAATCCCGCTACAATGGCGGCGTGCCGTTCCGAATCCGACAATTCGAGAAAGCCGATTTTGACACGCTGTGGCGGATCGACCAGGCCTGCTTCGATCCGCAATTGGCCTACTCGCGACCGGAAATGGCTCTCTATATGCGCCGGCCCGGGTCGTTTACTCTGGTGGCCGAAGGTGAAGGCGGTGAGGTTCCGGGCAACGGCAACGCATTGGCGGGGATTCCGGGTTCCGACATTCTGGGTTTCATCGTGGCGGAGGCTCGCCGAAAGAGTGGGCACATCATTACCATAGACGTGGTCGCGGAGGCTCGGCGGGCGGGCGTCGGTTCGGCTTTGCTGCGAGCTGCGGAAGATCGATTGCTGCGGGCGGGCGCGCGCGCCGTGGCGCTGGAGACGCCGGTGAATAATGAAGCCGCGATCCGCTTCTACAAGCAGAAAGGGTACTTCGTCGAAAAGATGGTCGCGGGCTACTATTCAAACCAGATGGACGCCCTGGTGATGACGAAAGAGCTGGCGCGGTCGCCGGTCGGATGACAAGTGCCGAGCTTCGCTCGGCTGGACAGGGGGCGGCTGTCTCCACGTGTGACGTGGAAGAAGAGGAAATGGCTTCATGAAGATTGCGATCCAGGGAGAACTCGGTTCTTTCAGCCACGAGGCGGCGGAAGCGATGTTGCCGTCGGCGAAGGTGGTGCCGTGTTCGCGTTCGCTCGAGGTCTTCGACCAGGTGAAGCGGGGAACGGTGGACGGCGCGGTGATTCCGATTGAGAACTCGCTGGCGGGTTCGGTGGCTGAACATTTCGATCTTCTACTCAGCCGCGAGGTTCACATCGTGCGTGAGTTTCGCCTGCGCATCGTGCACAACCTGATCGCGCTGCCGGGCACCAAGCTTGGAGAGGTCCGGCGCGTGTTCTCGCATCCCGTGGCGCTCGATCAGTGCCGCGACCTGTTTGCCAGGAATCCGAAGCTCGAGCCGGTGCCCTTCTACGACACGGCGGGAAGCGTGAAGCATGTGGTGGCGGAAGGTTTGCGCGATGCGGCGGGCATTGCCAGCCGGCGGGCTGCCGAAGTGTATGCGGGAAAGATTCTAAAGGCGGGGATTGAGGACGACAAGAAGAACTTTACCCGCTTCTTTCTGGTCAAACGGGGAAAGCAGAGGGCGGCGCGCAATGCGGATAAGACTTCGCTGGCGTTCAGCCTGAAGAACATTCCGGGAGCATTGTTCAAGGCGCTCAGCGTGTTCGCGCTGCGCGACATCAGTTTGAGCAAGATCGAATCGCGGCCCATGCGCGGGCGTCCGTGGGAATACATGTTTTTTGTGGATCTGCTGCGCGGCGACGATAAAGACTCGCGCAACGCCCTGCGGCATTTAAGCGAGGTTGCGGAACTGGTGAAAGTGCTGGGAATTTATCCGGAAGCGTGAGGGCAGTGGCCAGTACCCAGTGGCCAGTACCCCATTCGGGATTCATGATCGCGGAAGGCAATGCCGATGAAAGCGTCGAGGGAAGCGCGGCAAAACTGCCTGCGACGTGTCCCTATCAGCAGCCTTTCGTCACAATCTGCTGTGAGGCGGTGCATTGCGGGAACCGCAGCTTCGGTCTAGCCTGAAAGTGGGCCGTTCTGGCCCGGGGCCACAAGGAGGGCTTATATGCGTCAGATCTTTGCAGGAATTCTTATCTTGATGTCTGTCTTTATACTGAGCGCGTTTTCGGCTGCCGAGAACCAGTTGGGAATTGCCGACAAGTATCAGGTGAACTTTCCAGAGAAGGTCCGGGTGGCGGACACGCTGTTGCCGCAGGGGAAGTACGAGATCCGTCACGTGATCGAGGGCTCGGAACACATCATGGTGTTCCGGCAGCTAGGGACGAAGAAGCCGGTTGAGGTGCGCGCGAAGTGCACACTGGTTCCGTTGAGCGCGAAGGCCGATAAGGATCAGACGATTTACCTCTTGAATGCGGCGAACGAGCGAGTTCTGCACGAGCTGGTATTCAAAGGCGATCGCGCGAAGCACGTGTTCTAGTGGAGGCCGGGAGCACGAGAAAGTAGCTGATTTGATGGGGGGCGTGCAGGAAGGGAGGCACGTCCCCGGAGCGTCAGCCTCAGCGGGAGGCTGAAACCCTTCCGTGTCTTGCAAAAGGCTAAAAAAGGTCTAGAATTCAACAACCTAGCACGAAGGCTGCATCCTTTTGGCAGTTGAGTTCATCCAAAGTTGAGTGAAAGTCACTCAAGGAAAAATCATGAGCGATCCTATTTCTAACGAGCTCACTTCTTACGAAACTACCGAGCGGTCCCTGCCGATTCTGCCGGTGCGCGACACGGTGCTGTTCCCCCATGCGGTGCTCCCTCTGACGGTGGGGCGAGAAAGCTCCGTGCAGTTGATTAACTCGCTGGGCGAAGACAAGACCATCGTGGTGGTGGCGCAGCGCGAGGCGCGTGTGGACTCGCCGCAGCCGACCGATCTGTACGGCATCGGAACGCTGGCGGTGGTGCACAAAGTGGTCAAGATGCCGAACCAGAGCCTGTTTGTTTTTGCGGAAGGACTGGAGCGGGTGCGGCTGGCGGATTTCGCGCAGCTTTCGCCCTTCATGCGCGCGCGGGTGACCTCGATTCCGGAGACGATTCCGCCCAAGGATTCCGAGATTGAAGCGCTGCAGCGCAACGTGCTGACCCTGTTCCAGCAGATTGTGGCCGGTTCGCCGACGCTCTCGGACGAGCTTTCGACGGTGGCGATGAACATTGAAGAGCCAGGACGGTTGGTGGACTTTATTGCCTCGTCGCTGCCATCGCTGTCGACGGCCGACAAGCAGGAGACGCTGGAGACGAGCGACGTCCGGGTACGGCTGGAAAAAATCAATCAGCACCTGGCCAAAGAGCTGGAAGTGCAGCAACTGCGGAACAAGATCCAGTCGGAAGTGCAGGATCGGGTACAGCAGACGCAGCGCGAATACTACTTGCGCGAGCAGATGAAGGCGATCCAAAAGGAACTGGGCGAGCAGGACGAGGGCCAGCGCGACACCGACGAACTGAAGCAAAAGATCGAATCCGCGGGCATGCCCGACGATGTGAAGAAGGAAGCGCTGAAGGAACTGGGGCGACTGGCGCGCATGTCGCCGATGGCGGCGGATTATTCGGTTACACGGAACTACATCGAGTGGCTGGCGATACTGCCCTGGGCGAAGACTTCGGGTGGAGAAATTGAAATCCTGAAGGCGAAAGAAATTCTCGATACCGACCACTACGACTTGCAGAAAGTGAAAGACCGCATACTGGACTACCTTTCAGTGCGGCGGTTAAAGCCCAATATGAAAGGGCCGATTCTGTGTTTCGTCGGGCCTCCGGGCGTGGGCAAAACTTCGTTGGGTAAATCCATTGCGCGCGCGCTGGGACGCAAGTTCGTGCGTCTGTCGCTCGGCGGAGTGCACGACGAAGCGGAAATTCGCGGCCATCGGCGCACCTACATCGGAGCCTTGCCGGGGCAGATCATTCAGGGGATACGGCGCGCGGAGACGAAAGATCCGGTCTTCATGCTCGACGAAATTGACAAGGTCGGGCGCGACTTCCGTGGCGATCCGGCGTCGGCGTTGCTGGAAGCGCTCGATCCGGAGCAGAACGCGACGTTTCGCGACAACTATCTGGACGTGATGTTCGATTTATCCAAGGTTTTGTTCATTACCACCGCGAACATGCTCGATCCGATCGCGGAGCCGTTGCGCGACCGCATGGAGATTATCGAACTGCAGGGGTACACCGAGGAAGAGAAAGTTCACATCGCCTTCCAGTACCTGATCCCACGGCAGATCGAAGAAAACGGAATCACGACAGAGCAGATCGACTTTCCGGAAGAGGCGGTCCGGCACGTGATCCGTCATTACACGCGCGAGGCCGGGGTACGGAACCTGGAACGCACCATCGGCACCATCTGCCGTAAGCAGGCACGGCGGTTGGCGGAAGGGAAGACCGAGAAGCTGGTGGTTAGCAGGGAGATCGTGCAGGAGTTTCTGGGCGGCATCAAGGTCCGCAGCGAGGGCGAAATTGCCGAGCGCACCAAGCGCCCGGGGGTGGTGGTGGGACTGGCGTGGACGCCGGCGGGCGGCGACGTGTTGTTCGTCGAAGCCAACCAGATGAAAGGCAAAGGTGGGCTGACCATCACGGGTCAGATTCAAGATGTGATGCGCGAGTCGATGCAGGCCGGGTTAAGCTGGGTGCGTTCGAATGCGAAGGAGTTGGGCATCGACGAAGAATTCTTCGCCAACCATGACATCCACATTCACGTGCCCGCGGGAGCGATCCCGAAAGACGGTCCTTCGGCGGGCGTCACCATCGTGACTGCCCTGGTGTCGTTGCTGTCGGGCAAGCAGGTTCGTCCGCTGACGGCGATGACGGGCGAGATCACGCTGAGCGGGAACGTACTGCCGGTGGGCGGCATCAAGGAGAAAGTGCTGGCCGCCAAACGCGCCGGAGTGCATGACGTGATTCTCCCGGCAGAGAACAAAACCAATGTCGAGGAAGACCTGACGCCCGAGCAGTTGCTGGGATTGACGACCCACTACGTAAAGACCATCGACGAGGTGCTGGAGTTTGCGCTGCCGAGTTCGCCGCGCGAGCAACTCCAGGATGCTGAGGAGCGCGAGAAGGTGCTGAGCACGTAGGACAACTGTCAGCTATCAGCTGGCAGCTCTCAGTTGCCAGCCTTTAACCATGGGCTGGCAATTTTCTTCTGTAAGTTTCTGTCCTCTTTTTTCTATACAGCGAGTGCAATCTGCCCCGGAGGGGCGTCCGAACTTAGCCCAGCGCTTCAGCGCTGGGAAAGTCGACCCAATGATTCAAGTCCCGGAGGGACGACCGAGTCTCACACCAGTTGAGCGCTCCTCGCCCTAGAAGAATCCGAGCAAAGAGGCGACAATGGTTCCCGGGTTAGTTCCCAGCTGCCGCCTGTTGTCCAGAACTCCTCGGCAACAAACGTAGGTGAACGAGGATGGTCAGACGATTTCCGACCAGGGCGTTGAAATTCCGCGAGGCACCGATGTCTTCGGCGTTGCTCGCGTTTGGCGCTTCGGGAAGGGCAGGGGCCATCAGAAGCGTTCCCGTGCACTGGGAGCCGCGATAGTCCTCACTCACACCGGCTTGCGCTTCGCAGTTTTTATCCTGAACTACGGGCGGCCAGTAAGTACTGACTGCAGCCCTCAGCAGTTGGGGGTAATCCTCGCGGAACATACGCGTCGACCCTGACGCCACGATGCTGCCGTCTTTCTGCCCCTTCCCGTCGGCCGCCGGAAGAGCGAAAATGAAAGTGGCTTCGTGCGAAACGCGATGGATCATCGGGGGGCCATACACCGGTCCCGCGTAGGCTTCATTCGGGGTCGCATCGACGTTGCGATCCACACGGGTCAGGATCAGATTGCCTGTGGTTTGCAGCCGCCCGTCAGGCGTTCGGACAGCTCCCTTGGAGTGGAAACATACCAATGTGTCATTCGATAGATCGGCCAGCCAATGACTCAGGAATTTCCCATCCTCATCAATAGCGGGCGACATAGAGGTAGCCGGATAGATCCTGAAATCGAAAGAGGACTTGGCGAGGTCGTCGTTGTCCAGTTCGACTCGACCGTTTACCCTGCCGAAGCCGAGGGTTACATCTATCTTTGGTTTTCCCATAATCCGTTGTCGCGTCAGTGATCAGTCGAGCATCGGAATGGTTGGCGTCCACCTGCCAGGACCCGCCGTTGAAAGTAGACTTGCTGGGAGCGCCCAGAGCGAGCATTCCCGCCACTGCGAATAGAACCGTGTACTTAAGCATTTTCTTCTCCTCCATGTAGATCTGTGTTTTTCATGAAGCTGGCCAACGAAGTCGACGTAGGCTGGCTCCCTGATCATTCATTCCCGTGAAGGCGCAGCTGACTACGATGCTGCCTTCCCTCCATCCATTTCAGGGGCGGTGGATTCTTCACACGCCCTGATACACCAACTCAACGCGTTTCCGAGAATTCCCCGTAACTCGTCGAGGCGGCCTGTTTCTTGAGAGACGGCGACCAACTCCCACTGCCGGTATCCAGCAGGGATGGTGACGCCGTAGATTGGCGAGCTCTTGTCATCGGCATTAGCGACGGCGGCCACTAGTGATGGGCCAGGATTGTCCTTGACGCTCTGGGCGTAGGTCATGGGGGTGAACAGGGCGCAGGCCACGGCGACCACGTAATTGAGTGTGGCGTGCATGACGGCTCCTTTCAAAAAGTGGTTGGTGGAGCAACACACCAGCAGCCGAGGCGCTAGGGGCATGGCTCCAAAGAATTCATTAAAGTTTTTTCGACCCGAGTTCCCAGACTGCGATCTTCCTGGGGTATTTTAGAGGCGACGGGCTGAAATCATACACTTTTGCGAGTTTTTGGGCGACCAGCTGACGAGCAATCTACCGTGCATTACGGACCTCATGCTGGACTAGCGGACACCTCGCCTTGTACCCAAAATTCCAGGCCTTCTTCGGTGAGTATCAGCCGCCAACCCTGATTGTCTGGGGCGAGAACGATTTCGTCTTTCCGCCGGAAGGGGCGACTCCATACGCCCGCGATCTCAAGAACATCGAGACCCACATGCTGGATACCGGCCAAGCGCTGGAGACGCACGGGGAAGAAGTAGCAAGTCATATCGAATCTTTCTTCCTCAAGCGGCAATCCAAAGCGGCATAGATGCCGGGTCGGCGTTGGGCTGGCCCGAAGACGAAACGAGAACCCATGTCCCACAACTTTGGATCGTTGGTGTTCACTCCGGCCATTAAGGCCTTGCAAGAGCGATACGGCAGCCGTCGGCAATACGAGAGGCTTGAGGGGTCAGAGTCGTCGCCCGTTCGCCTTGGCCCGCAGGAGTCGGAGTTCATCGGCGAACGCGACACCTTCTATATGGCGACTCTGGGCTCGACCGGTTGGCCTTACGTTCAGCACCGAGGCGGCCCGAAAGGTTTTCTGAAGGTGATCGACGAAAGGACCATCGCTTTCCCCGATTTTCGCGGGAACAAGCAGTACATCAGTACCGGCAACCTGATCACTGACAACCGGGTAGCGCTTATCCTGGTCGACTATCCAAGACAGTTACGTCTCAAAATCCTGGGTCGGGTTGAGATTTTCGAGGGAGAGCAAGCGCGAGAGTGGCTCAAGAAAGTTCGCGACCCAGAGTACAAGGCATTTACCGAAAGGGTATACGTAATCCGAATCGAGGCCTTCGACTGGAATTGCCAACAACACATTGTTCCTCGGTACACGGAGGAAGAAATTCGAGAGGCGGTCGCCCCCGCAGAAAACAGAATGCACGAATTAGAGCAAGAGAATCAGAAACTCCGGGAGGAGCTCTGGCGTCTCGGCAAGAAAAACGGAAATATTTAACTCAAATCACACCGAAGGAGAAGATGTCATGCCTACAATCACGACGAAAGACGGAACGCATATCTACTACAAGGACTGGGGAAAGGGCCAGCCCATAGTGTTCAGTCACGGCTGGCCGCTCACCGCGGACGACTGGGACGGACAGATGTTGTTCTTCGGCCAGCGTGGCTACCGAGTCATCGCGCATGACCGGCGAGGGCATGGCCGCTCCACCCAGACGTGGGACGGCAACGATATGAACACTTATGCCGATGATCTCGCAGCCCTCACCGAAAAGCTTGACCTGAGGAACGCCATTCACGTGGGGCACTCCACAGGCGGCGGAGAAGTTGCCAGGTACATCGGGCGGCACGGCTCGAAGCGCGTCGCCATGGCGGTGCTCATCAGCGCGGTACCGCCGCTGATGGTGAAGACGGACAAGAATCCTGCGGGCGCGCCGATCGAGGTGTTCGACGACCTGCGAGCCCAATATACGAAAAATCGGCCGCAATTTTACAAGGACATCACGCTTCCGTTCTACGGCTACAACCGGCCGGGCGCCAAGATTTCGGAAGGCATCCGCGAGCACTGGTGGTTGCAGGGCATGATGGGAGGAATGAAGGCGGGCTACGATTGCATCAAGGCTTTCTCCGAGACGGACTTCACCGAAGATCTAAAGAAGTTCGACGTGCCGACCCTCATTCTTCATGGCGACGATGACCAGATCGTGCCCATCGGCGCGGCGGCCCTGCAGTCCGCAAAGCTGGTAAAGAATGCCACGCTCAAGGTGTATCCAGGTTTCCCGCACGGAATGCCGACAACCAACGCGGACCAGATCAATGCCGACCTGCTCGCGTTCATCAAGCAAAGCCGGGCAGAAGTAGCAGCATGATTTCAGACCACGGCCGGTACATTTGCATCTAGGCTGATGTACAGGCAGCTTTCCCTGTAAGAGGCGACCCAGTGGTATTTTGGCGTTGCACAATCTCGCTGGAGGTGCACCGGTGCAACGCGAACTCGCAGGTATTCTGGGCCTCGCTGGAACTTTGATATTGTTGGGCGCTGCTTCGGCGCCAATAGCAGGCGATGACGTTCCATGAGCGACGATGGGTGTTCCAGCAAAATGACCACACTGCAAGCCGGAACCATGAAGAGACGGAGGCATGCGGCTTCCATGAAATATTCCGGCCAATGACCGCGCAGAGCATCGCCCAAGCTAGCGTTTGATACGAATCGTTCCCGAAAAACAGGCCGACGCTCCGAGATAGGCTGGGGGCTAAAGACGGCGATGGGGGAGCGCTATTCGAAAATCGTTCTGCTCACGCCAAATGAGAGTTCGCAAGGCAGTATTGGTGACCAGAAGGAGGCTACTACTGTGTATGAGGATGAGCATGCCTCAGATGACCGAGACCGCCGTTTGAAGGCAAGCTCCACAGTATTTCCCGTCTTCGACCGTCTTTCTTCAGAGCTCGGTTGAAACGGTGATGGAAGACTCCGAAAAGATAAACGTTCAAGCTCTCAATCTGCGCACGCTTCCCATTGGAACACTTGAGGGTTTTCGCCACTGACTGCAACACTCCCTCCCAGACTACCGTCGCCAAGGCGATCGCCTCATCAAAGCTCTTTCCCGGTTGCTCCTTGCGTGCATTGCTTGGACGCCGGGCCAAAGGCGCCTAGCGTGTCCAATCTGTGAGGCGTCGTAGAGGTTTCCAGTAATCGGATCGGCGCAGCCCGTGTCCGGAGTGGCGCCACAACAGGAACTGCCTCCAGATTTCACGCGCAGGGCGGCTTCGCCATATTTCTGTTTCACAACTTCCTTGATGTCGGTGGTTTCGGCGGTGCTCATGAATGACTCCTATTTGCAAATCTGAACGATGTCCTGTGGTTTGAGTGCCTTGTTTCGGGTACAGCACTCGGCGTAGAGAAACTGCAGCAACTCCTGCAGGGCATCAGTGTTGGCTGTGTAATGCAGGAAAGTGCTTTCACGGCGGACTTGAACCAAGCCTTCGTTCCTGAGTTTGTCGAGATGGTGTGAAAGAGTCGAGTTGGGGATGTCCAGTTCTTCCTGAATCTCTCCGACTACGAGACCCTCCGGGTGGGCAGACAACAAGAGTTGCATGATCCGCAGTCGCGCCTCTGTTCCCATCGCTGAGAACATGTCGGCGTACTTGGTCACTTGCTCCGTATTCTTCTTGGTCGAGACAATCGCCATATTTCCATGATTGCAGAAATATGGTTAGGCGAAGCTGTCATTGACATCCCGGAGCCGGAAGCCTAGCATTCGGCTGTTTTTCTTCCCCAAAGAAAGGTCCGATTGGCATGACGTCTGGGAAAAGCTACTACCGAGTCATGCTGGGACAGACGAGCGTTTACGCAGCGGAGTGCTTCGCCGGGAACTTCATCGGCACAGACTTCGGCATCGACCAAGACCTGACCAACAAGCTGCCGGAGGAATGGCGAGTCTTCAATCAGGAGTTCATTCCCATTTACCTCGCAAAGCACCCCGACAAAACGAAAATCGGCGCAGGGTTGGCGTGTGGAGCTTTGTGGACGGTCTCGAAAGGAATCAAGAAGGGGGACATCGTGCTCTGCCCGGATGGATCTGGTCGGTATCGTGTGGGCGAAGTTCGCGGTGATTACACCTACGAGCCCGGCAAGATTCTTTTCCATCGCCGTCCTGTCCATTGGCTGAACGTCAGCATCGACCGCGCTGCCATGAGCGAGGCCTTACAACATTCGACTGGGTCAATCGGCACAGTTAGCGATGTCTCGCGCTACCGTGAAGAAATCGAGAAACTCATTGGTGGCGTTTCTGTGCCCAAGCTCATATCAACCGATGAAACGGTCGAAAACCCTACAGCTTTTGCGTTAGAGGAACACCTTGAAGATTTCCTGGTAAAGAACTGGCCACAGACCGAACTGGGCAAGGAATATGACATTTACGAGGAAGACGGTGAGAAGGGTCAGCAATACCAAACCGATACTGGACCGCTAGACATTCTTGCCATCAGCAGAGACAAGAAGCGGCTGTTGGTGGTGGAGCTGAAAAAGGGACGAGCCAGCGATGCCGTTGTAGGGCAGACGCTACGTTATATGAGTTTCGTGCAAGAGATGTTGGCCGAGAGAGACCAGACCGTTCATGGAATCATCATCGCTCTCGAAGACGACCAGAGAATCCGCCGGGCATTGGCAATGGTGTCGAACATCCGGTTCTGTCGCTACCAAATCAACTTCAAATTGATTGGGGCATGAAATGAACGGCCTCGGTCACCCGCCAGCTCTCAGTTCGAGATTCTGAATCATAGCAATGGCGTGGGAGGATACGTATGAAAGGGAAAAAAATTTATCATCATTTGTACTTCCAGGTATTGACGGCGATCGCCATGGGTGTTCTGGTCGGGCATTTCTACCCCGAAACCGGCGCGGACATGAAACCGCTGGGCGATGGCTTCATCAAGCTGATCAAGATGATCATCGCTCCGATCATCTTCTGTACCGTTGTAACCGGGATCGCCGGCATGGAGGACATGAAGAAGGTAGGCCGGGTTGGCGTCAAGGCGCTGCTCTATTTTGAGATCGTCTCGACTCTGGCCCTGGCGATCGGCCTGCTGGTGGTCAGCGTGATTCAGCCCGGTGCGGGCATGAATGCCGATGTCTCCAAGCTGGACACCAAAGCGTTGGAGACCTTCACTGCAAAGGCACAGTCGCATGGCACGCTTGACTTCTTGATAAGTATCATTCCCAACAGTGTCGTGGATGCCTTTGCCAAGGGGGATATTCTGCAGGTACTGCTCTTTTCGATCTTATTTGGTTTTGCTCTCTCCATGCTCGGTCCGCGCGGCAAACTGGCCTTCAACGTGATTGACGAGGTTGCACATGTGCTGTTCGGCGTCGTGGGAGTTATCATGAAGGCGGCGCCCATCGGTGCCTTTGGCGCTATGGCTTTTACCATCGGAAAATTCGGTCTCGGTTCCCTGAGTAAGCTGGGCATGCTGATGGGCAGCTTCTACCTGACCTGCCTGCTGTTCGTCTTCATCGTCCTAGGTGCTATTGCCAAACTGTGCGGCTTCAGCATCTTAAAGTTTATCAAGTACATCAAGGAGGAGTTGCTGATCGTGCTAGGAACCTCCTCCTCGGAGTCCGTCCTGCCCCGCATGATGGCCAAACTGGAGAATCTGGGCTGCAGCAAGTCGGTGGTAGGTCTGGTAATCCCGACCGGCTACTCCTTCAACCTTGACGGCACCTCTATCTACCTGACCATGGCGGCAGTCTTTGTGGCCCAGGCAACCAATACCCGGCTTACCCTGATCCAGACCCTTACCATTCTAGGTGTGCTGCTGCTGTCATCCAAGGGGGCGGCCGGCGTTACCGGCAGCGGCTTTATCACCCTGGCGGCCACTTTTGCCGCCGTACCCACCATTCCGGTGGCTGGCCTGGCTCTGATTCTCGGCGTTGACCGCTTCATGTCCGAGGCGCGCGCCCTGACCAACTTGGTTGGCAATGGTGTGGCAACAATGGTGGTTTCCCGCTGGGAGCGTGAACTCGACAAGGACAGGATGTCGCGGGTTCTAAACCAAGAGAGTGAAACAGAAGCCGAAGAACCTGAAGCAATTCTGGAGGGCATCCCGGCGCCTGGCGCGGCAGCCGGGCAGGCTTGATGAGATAACACTGGAAGTCACCATATTCCGAATCATGAAACTACGGTTATCCCGGTCGTTGGAAATTGAAAAAAGTGGAGGAAAGAGCCATGAAAAAAACCATAGCAGTCTTAATTGTGATCGGATTGTTCTCATTCGCATTTCTGTCGTACGCTGCCGATCGAGACGATGCAAAGGCCCTGGTGAAGAGAGCGGCTGCGTATGTGAAGTATCAAGGAAAAGAGAAGGCGCTTGCAGAGATCAGCACGCCCAAAGGGATGTTTGACAAGGGCGAACTTTATGTATTCGCGTACGATCTTCAGGGCGTTATGCTTGCTCACCCTAAAAATCCGGCACTGATCGGGCAAAATTTGATCGCCGTTCCGGACGCCGAAGGGAAGCTGTTTCGCAAGGAGATAGTGGAAAAGGCGAACTCAAAGGGTTCCGGATGGGTCGATTATGTGTATCTGAATCCGGAAACAAATAGACAAGAGCATAAGACGACTTACATTCAGAAGGTGGATGACATCATTATATGCTGTGGAGTGTACAAGGATTACAGCCATGAAGGAGATTGAACCAAAACTTTGTCGCAAACCCTGTTTTGAAAGGCATCATTCATGGCCTCCTCAGCAGAATCTGTGGGCTGATTCCGGTTCAGGAAGTCATGCCAGCGTGTGATAAAGGTAGACCTGCCTCTTCTCAGGGGCTATTCGGTGCAAGCCAAAGAAGGTCTTTTCCTTTCAGTTGATCCTGTTGTCCTTCTGGGTTGATGGTCGGCCAACCTGAAGTTATGTCCCGGCATTGCGATTCGGACCGCCCTGCGTTCACTCCCGGATCGTCGGAACCCTTCCCTTACGGACGCGCAGGACACTCGCCTGCGCAGTGCCGACGAACTCGGCGTGCTGGCAGGACGTCTGATATCCGATCTGACAGTTGGGACAGGTGTTGTCGGACGCGAAGAACGAACCGATGACGAACTGGCCGGGCTTGATGGAGGTGACTGCGCTGCCGACCTCCTCGACAATGCCGCAGTACTCGTGTCCCATCGGCGTCGGCTGGGCAACCGGATTGATGCCGCGGTATGGCCATAAGTCAGACCCGCACACGCACGTGGCCGAGATCTTGATGATTGGTACTCTAGCTTCATGAGGAAAGTAATGGTCGGCCAAGTGAGCAAACGCAGGATTAAGAGCAGAAATGAAGATGCGGCGGTCGTTGACATGCCGGCTGAAATGGCCCGCAAGATTGCTGCTCATGTTCCAGCTGCAGGGGAACAGGCAACCGCCATACCAGGTCTCACGCTCTATCGACGAACTTCACCGACTCCTTGCTATCCCGCTACGTACGAGCCCAGCCTTAACGTCTTCGTTCAGGGGCGAAAGCGTGTAAACCTCGGTGGAACGACATACCTATGCGACGAATCGACATTCCTCCTGAGCTCTGTTGATGTGCCAGTCGTGAGCCAAATCGTCACAGCAAGCGAGGAAGTGCCCTTGCTGTCGTTGCTGCTCAAACTCGATATGGCAATAGTCCGTGACATTCTCAGCCAGGAGGAGTTCCATGCCCTTGAGGGTTCATCCCAGGGTCGTGGCATCGCGATTGGGAAAACGACGATCGATCTGCTGAGGCCCTGTTCTCGGCTTTTGGACCTTCTTGATGTTCCAGAGGACATACCCTTCCTGAGTAAACTGATCCAACGTGAGATCGTGTACCGCTTACTTCGAGGCCCTCAAGGAGTACGTCTCCGTGCGATCGCAACGCTGGGCGACCAAAGTCACAGAACGGCGAGGGCCATCGCTTGGCTCAAGGCCAATTACACGAAACCGTTGCGTGCCGAAGAACTCGCGGCGGTTGCACGCATGGGCATGTCAACACTGCACCATCACTTCCGCGCCTTGACCGCGATGAGCCCACTTCAATACCAAAAACAGCTTCGATTAGTTACCGCGCGCGAGCGAATGCTGATCGAGGGGCTCGATGCTGCTAGCGCAGCGTTCGAAGTCGGGTATGAGAGCGCGAGTCAGTTCAATCGCGAGTACAAACGCTTCTTTGGTCAACCCCCAGTACGGGATATCAAAGCGCGTCGACTCGCCGGGCCGCAACAACTCCCGACTTAACGTATCCACACGCGCCGGAGAAATGGGTGAGAGAGGGACGAGAGCGCCGTCTCCAGGACGATAGGGACAACGACCGGCCCTTACCACCACAAGAGAGCCGGTCCTTACTGAAGCATGTAGATAAACTCGTGGAAACGGCGCCGCAGTTAGGCGCTGGGCGAAGTTCTTCTCAGAGACGCAAGCATCCGGCGGAGGAAGTAATCCAAATGGGCACCAAGCGGATTAGTACTGACAAGTCCGCTTTGCTCCCGTAAACTTCCGGATTGGGCGTTTCTCGTTCCTAATCCGGCCAGATCTCCCAGAATCGGACTTGAACTAAGTCGCTGGTGCGACGGACGCTATCGCGTGTCATGGAGCCAGCAGTTCTGGAGGTGGGTGATCTAGTTTGGGTACAGAGAAAGGAGGGTTCTCTGTGACCCATCTTCGCAAGAT
>Ga0209517_10001767_pt1 | contig 31742 bp, 29 predicted proteins | sample PeaSoiMetSII2010_FD_187695 | JGI IMG/M metagenome (GOLD analysis project Ga0209517, IMG submission 187695) | Peat soil microbial communities from Weissenstadt, Germany - SII-2010 (SPAdes) (version 2) | ecosystem: Environmental > Terrestrial > Soil > Wetlands > Peat | place: Germany... | reverse complement strand
GTTGGCGAAAGCGCAGCGCCGCAGCCGTTCGTATGTGGCCACCGAAGCCATTCGTGAGTACGTGAAGGTGAACGAGTGGCAAATCCTGGAAACCCGGAAGGCGCTGGCGGAAGCCGGCCGAGGCGAGTTTGCCTCACCGGAAGACGTCCGCCGCGTCTTGAAGAAGTGGACGAGCCCGAAGCGGAGGGGCCGTGCCCGATAGGCCCCTCGGGATCCGCTGGCTAAAGCGTGCTCTCGCCAACCTTGATGCCGAGGCGGCCTTCATCGCCCTCGATGATCCCGCCGCCGCTGGCCGCGTGGTCGACACCATCGCACGGACCGTCGAACTACTTGCTCAGCATCCCGGCCTGGGCCGCCCCGGGCGCGTCGAGGGCACTCGCGAGCTGGTTGTCGCCAACACCCCTTACCTGGTCCCCTACCGCGTGGGCAATAATGTTGTCGAAATCCTCCGCGTGTTCCACGGCGCCCGCAAGTGGCCCCATAAATTCTGACCGCCCTTGGCATCCAGAGTGCCTCGGCGGTCGTTGACGACGTGCTGCGCGGGTATCTTTCCCAGCGCGAACGCGCCGCCTCGAACGCCCGCGACGTGGAGAAAATCAACCGCTTTGCCGACGAGCTGAACGCCGAGATGCAAGACGTGCTCGCTTACCAGTCTCTCGACCACCTCTGGGAGGAGGGATGAAGACGCGCTACTCCCTTGACCGTCTCCCATAAATATGGGACGATAAGGCCATGAAGACGACTCTAGAAATTCCGGATGCCATCTTTCGGCGCGCCAAATCTCTGGCGGCGGAACGGGGAATTCCGTTTCGCGCCTTGGTTTCCGAGGCCGTCGTCGACAAACTCCAGGCCGAGAACGGCCGCGGCAAGCCCTGGATGGGGGCTTTTGGCAGGCTCCGGCACTTGCGCCGGGAGACGGCCAGGATTAACCGGCGGATCGAACGTGAATTTGAACAAATTGAACCCGAGGACCTTCGGTGATTCTGGACACCAACGGACTTTCGGCCTTTGCCGAGGGCGAACCGGCGCTTGAGCCCCTCCTTCGCAAAGCCGCCCAAATCGCCATACCGGTGATTGTCTTGGGCGAATACCGGTATGGCATTGCGCATTCCCGTGACCGGAAGCACTACGAAGAATGGCTGACTGCATACCTGTCGAGATTTCGAATTTTTGACGTTGACGAAGAGACTACCATCTCCTACCGCGATGTGCGCACGGAACTGAAGAGAGCCGGAACGCCCATCCCTTCCAACGACGTTTGGATTGCGGCGTTATGCCGCCAGCATCGGCTGCCTCTGCTTAGCCGCGACCGTCACTTCGACGCCGTGCCGGGGATTCGAAGGCTCGAGTGGTAAAGGCAAGACTCTTTTCATGGGGTGAAACGGTGCCTGACACCCTTTTCCCCCTGCGATTCGTTGAGACGCAATGCCTGCAAACCGCAGAGCTTCGCTCTGCGCCTGCCGGCGGTTATAATTATCGGGTGACGGCTGCCCGATGGTGCGGGCCGGAATTCCAGAAGTGCTCGGAGTGATGCCCTTAAAGAAGGCTAGACGTACCATGGATTCCGAACAGGTCGACTGTTGCTGTCACCCACTTTCTTATTTACGAATCAGATTTCGGATTTCCCTGGCCTTCTCGAGCCGAATGTGGAAATTGAGGTGAAAAATGGACGGCATCAGGTGTCTCGTTTGCGGGAGTTCCCAACAGGAAGGCGGCAAGTGGGCGGGGTCTGCTAAGTGTGCCAAATGCGGAGCCGCCATGGGGCTGCGAAGCGAACGGTGTCGGGTGAGCGACCAGACGATCAACAAATTGCTGCCCCACGCAAACTCTCTCGAAAACTATGGTTTCCGATTCTCAAATGAAAGCCGATTTGAAAAAAACTGGCATGAGAAACTCGGCGATGTCGCCAACGTAATGCTGATTGTAGAAGTGGTGCGACCCGGAACCGTACGGGACCTTGTACGCCTCCTCAAGAAAATTCAGATCCCACACGATGAAATCCTCCGCCTTCGACTCGATGAGCCTGAGGTGGTGACGGAATTGTATAAAGACGATGCTGCTGGCTAGGTATTACTGGAGCGGGTATAGGAAGGAAAAGAAAAAAGGGGCCCGGACACCCTTTCTTCCCTGTCCCCGTTTTGGCCGTCCGAGTGCGTTCCGCTGAGTCGTGGGCCTGAAATCCCCTTACTTGCAAACTATGCTTGGATTTTTCATTGCCAGCTTGAGGCAATCGGCTCGTTGCTGCGCTTGCTCGGCTTGCTGTTCAGGAGTCAGTGTCGAGGGTGTCGGCGCTGGTGGATGGAGCGCTTCCTTGACCTGCGCAGTAATCTCAGCCAATCTGCGGTTGGGTGTGCAGGTCATCATCCCATAGTAGACGCCGCTACGGTCAGTTGGTTCGTTGTCCACCAGAATTTCGATCTGCCCCTTTTCATTGAGCAGGGCTTCGCCAGTATTTCCATAACCACCCATCGAATTATGCGACCGAAAGAAGTAGCAGAACTCAGGAGCGTCGTTGTTGTGCTTCTGGCTGTATTTGTTGGTAGATTCCCTCAGATATACGGCCTCAAGAACAAACGAGTCTGGGTCTTTCATCATAGACCGAAGGACAGGCACGGCACCTGCCGCTCGCTTCACCACTTCGGGTGTGACTGCCGTGTGACCTGTCAGGAAGTAAATGCCTTCTTTCTTTGAGCCATCGGGTGCAGGTATGGCTACGTAGTCCCCCACGCCAAACTTGTGCCCGATACGGTACATTACTTTGATCGGAGGTCCGCCATCCACCAGCTTCATCATTTTCAAGGAGTCGGCACTGAATTTTTCGCGTGTGGCGACATCGCCGACCCTGCCATCGCTATATGTAAAAGTATAAACTTCGTGCCCCGACAGCGTGGACACAGAAACCGTGCCTTCCTCATACTTCCCATTATTGTCTTTGGCGAACGCTGAACAGACAATCGCCAACGTTAGCAGAATGATTGCGAATAGCTTCTTCATGATCCCCCCTTCCCCCAATTTCGGGCCCATCATGGGCTGTCTAATTGCGTTAATTTTGAATCCTCTTTCACTCATACCGCTCATTCGAGAATAGCTCCACGGGTGGCGCATACGTGCCGACGGTAGTTGTCGGCATGTATGCGCCCCTTGGGATCGCAGGAGTATATCACGCCACGATTTGCATGCTGCGGGCTTTTATAGTGGCCCTGTGCCGCGGCGAGGACCCGACAGTGGGCCCATAGATCGCGAGAACAGGCGTCCCGACGTAGGCGCCACCCGTGCTGCACAAACCAGAACCTACCCTAAGCTTGCTGCGGATGGTATTATAGCGGAGATGAGCACTTTGGAATTGAGTGACGAACAGGTCATTTCGCTGGTGCGGGGGTTGCCGGCCGAACGCAAGCGGGCGGCCCTGCTGGCGCTTGCCCAGGAAGCCCAAGCGGGCCGGGAAGATCGGATGCGCTGGGCCGAAGCGCAACTGCGACGGGCATCCGCCCAACGAGGGCTGGATTGGGACCGCTTGTCGGAAGATGAACGCGAATCCTTCGTCGACGCCTTACTGCACGAGAAATAGCCTTGCCGCTTACTGCCGTTTTCGACACCAACATCCTGTTTTCCGCGACGGGCTGGCGGGGAAATCCCTTTCAATGCGTCGAGCGGGCGCGGGCCGGCGAGTTCCCGGTCTTCACTTGCCCGGAATTGATGGAGGAACTGGCGGAGAAGCTGGGGACCCGCCTCCATTTCTCTGGGGACCAAGTCGCGGAAACGCTGGCTGACTATCTGGGCTTTCTGCAGGTGATCCAGATTCCCAAGGCGTTGACAGCGGCCTGCCGCGACCCCGAAGATAACATGGTCCTCGAATGCGCTCTTGAGGGCCGTGCGCAATACATCGTCAGCGGAGATAAGGACCTGCTGGAACTGAAAGAGTTTCGCGGCATCCGGATCGTCCGCGCCACCGAATTCTTGACTCTTCTCGTAACTTGACGGGTTGGCGGGTGACGCATACGTGCCGACGGTAGTTGTCGGCATGTATGCGCCCTTTAGGGTCGTAGGAGTATACCGCGCCACGATTTGCGTGCCGTGGCCTTTATAGTGGCCCAGTCCATTTCTTGACTTGCGCTCACGGGGTACCTAGAATTGAGCGTCTGCGACCCTGACCGGAAGGCTGACCGTATGTCACTGCGCATTCACAACACGCTGAGCGGGCAACTGGAGGAGTTCAAGCCCCTCCACGACAACCAGGTGGGCATGTATACGTGTGGGCCCACGGTGTACGATTTTCCGCACATCGGGAACTACCGGACATTCGTCTTCCAGGACATCCTGCGGCGCTGGTTGAAGTACCGGGGATACACGCTCCGGCACGTTATGAATCTGACCGATGTGGATGACAACACCATCCGCAAATCCAAAGCCGTGAGCATGTCGCTGCGCGACTACACCGCGAAATTCATCGAAGCTTTCCAGGTGGACCGCCAACTTCTGAGCCTCGAGGATCCCGAAATTGTGGTGCGCGCCACCGACTCGATCGACGACATGGTGAAGATGATCCAGACGCTCATCGAGAAAGGCTACGCCTACGCGAGCGAGGGATCGATTTACTTCCGAGTTGCCGCTTTCCCACACTACGGCCAACTGACCAAGATCGACCTTTCGGGAATTCGCGACGGGGCGCGGATTGATTCCGACAAGTACGACAAGAACAATGCCCGCGACTTCGCGCTCTGGAAAGCGCCCAAGGAGGGCGAGCCCTTTTGGGAAACGCCTATCGGCCCCGGTCGCCCCGGCTGGCACATCGAGTGCTCGGTGATGTCGATGAAGTACCTGGGCGAGACGTTCGACATCCACTCCGGCGGCGTCGATCTGATCTTTCCCCATCACGAGAACGAGATTGCGCAGAGCGAGGCGGCCACGGGCAAGCCCTTCGTGCGCTATTGGCTGCACGCCGAGCACCTGATCGTTAACGGCGAGAAGATGTCGAAGTCGCTGGGGAATTTCTATACGCTGCGCGACTTGCTGACCCAAGGCTACAAACCTTCGGCCATCCGGTATTTGCTCGCGGCTGTCCCTTACCGGCGGCACCTGAACTTCACCTTCGAGGGTCTGCATCAGGCAGAGCAGTCCATCGAGAGACTGAGGAATTTCCGGCTGCGGTTGACCCAGGAGAAGTTTCCTGCGGGGCAGAACACGGCTCTCGAGGACCGGGCCCGCGCCGCCTGCCAGGCGTTTGAAGAGGCCATGGACGACAACCTGAACACCGCCGAGGCCCTGGGCGCGGTTTTCGCGATGGTGCGGGACGCGAACACAGCCATCGACCGCGGCGAATTCCGGGCGGACGATCGGGCCGCCTTCCTGGACACGCTGGAACGCTGGGACCGGATTTTCGCCGTCCTCGAAGATAACGATAACGCCAAGCTGCGGAAATTCGGAGTGACGAGAGAAGCCGCGCCGCGTGCCGGAGGGCCTGCGGAGACAGCGATGCCCGCGGCGGTGGAGTCCGGGGCAGCCGGCAACGGCCACGGGAGCGCTGCGATGTTGGGATCGCTGACCGACGAAGAAATCGACCGGTCGATCGCAGAGCGCAACGAGATGCGCCGCAAGGGCAATTACGCTCGCGCCGATGAAATCCGCCAGAATCTTCAGAACGCCGGTGTTATACTCGAGGACAGCAAGGCGGGAACCCGCTGGAAACGGAAGTAGTCATGTTGATTTTCCCCCATCAGAAGCTCCTTGAAGAGATTAGCCGGCGCAGCCGGCGGAAGAGTTTAGCCCACGGCGTGAGCCGTGGGTCAATGAGGTCTCCCTCACCCCCATCCCCTCTCCCGCCCGAGCGGGAGAGGGGTGCCGAAGGCGGGGTGAGGGCCATTCAACCCAGGGCCTACGCCCTGGGCTACTATCTTTCGCCCCTTACGGGGCTCCGCGAACACGGGCCGCGTGACGTAGACTTCATCAACGAACTTCTTATCCGCGACACCAGCCTTCGGCTCAGGCTTCCTCATTTCGCCCGCCCTAACCTATTCGGTGGGGACTAATATCTCTCCATGTAATACTAAAAACACAAATAGAGCAGGGGCCCGCTGGCCATGGGCCACGCGATGGGCCGCCCTGCAAGATTTGCAAAGGAGGATTCACATGGAGAGCAAAGTTCCCTCAATCAAGACGCCGCTGCCCGGTCCGGAAGCCCGGAAGATCCTGGCCCTCGATGAAGAGTTCGTCTCGCCCTCTTATACACGGGATTACCCCCTGGTCGCTAGGAGCGCGCAGGGTGCGAGCGTAGAAGATGTGGATGGAAATGTGTTTCTGGATTTCGCCGCAGGCATTGCGGTGGTGTCGACCGGCCATTGTCACCCCGACGTCGTGCGCGCCATCCAGCGCCAGGCGGAAACACTGATTCACATGTCGGGCACGGACTTCTACTATCCCTTGCTGGCTCAACTGGCGGAGAAGATGGCGGAGATCACCCCCGGCAAGTTCCCGAAGCGCGTGGTGTTCGGAAATTCCGGCGCCGAAGCCATTGAAGCCGCCATCAAGATCGCGCGTTACCACACCCGGCGCAACCGCCTGATTGCGTTTTTGGGCTGTTTTCACGGCCGGACATTGGGAGCGCTCTCCCTCACCGCCAGCAAAGCCGTCCAGCGGCGCGGTTTTGGTCCCCTGCTGTCTGGAGTGACGCACGTTCCCTACCCCAATCCCTACCGCTGTTCCGCCGGCCATCGCGTTTCGGAATGCGATTGCGACTGCACGGATTTCATCGAGAACCAACTCTTTAGAACCGCTGTGCCCGCGGATGAAGTCGCGGCAATTGTCGTGGAGCCCATCCAGGGCGAGGGAGGATACATCGTGCCCCCGCCGGGCTTTCTGGGCAGGCTGCGCGAGATCGCGGATCGTCACGGGATTTTGCTGATCTTCGACGAAGTCCAGTGCGGAATGGGCCGCACCGGCAAGATGTTCGCCTGTGAACACTCCGGGGTAGCGCCGGACATCCTGGTCACAGCCAAGGGGATTGCTTCCGGCCTGCCGCTCGGCGTTGCCGTGGCGCGAGCGGACGTGATGACTTGGGGCCCAGGTGCGCATGCTTCCACTTTCGGGGGAAACCCCGTGGCCTGCGCGGCGGCGATGGAAACGATCCGGCTGCTCGAAGAAAAGTACGTTGCCAATGCCGCGCGCATGGGAGAATACATTCTGGGGCGGTTGGCTGATTGGCCAAGCCGGCATCCCTCGGTCGGGCAGGTGCGAGGCCGCGGCTTAATGATCGGGATTGAGGTGATCAACAACCAGGAAACCCGGGCGGTCCATCCGGCGGCGCGCAATCAGATCATCGAGGAAGCGTTCCAGAAGGGTTTGCTCATTCTGGGCTGTGGGGATAGCACCGTGCGCCTGATGCCGCCTTTGATCATCGAGCAGGAGCAAGCGGATACGGCGCTCGATATCCTCGAGCAGTGCCTTTCTGAGGTGGAGCAGTGAGCTGAAGACCGCGTTTGTCATTCCGAGGCCACGCTCTTTGGGCCGAAGAATCTCAGCAGTTTTTGCGAGTTGAGGGGCAGAGTACGGAAACTGCCGAGATCCTTCGTCTTCCCGATCAGATCGGGACTCCTCAGGATGACAAGACTGGCGTGTCGTCCCAAAGCGGACGAGTGTTGTTATAATGAGTTTGTTAGCCCGATTGATATATCGCGCGCTGGTTTGGAAAGAGCGTCAACGTGCCTCGAGGGCAGCTTCCGTTCAATCGACACCGCGGGGCGAATCGGAGAGTCTGGACCTTGGCGCACGCGGCGAAACTCTGGCCTATTGGTATCTGCGCCGAGCAGGATATACTGTAGTAGCGCGAAACTGGCGCGCCCGTTCAGGCGGCGGAGAACTCGACTTGGTGGGGTGGGAAGGGCCCACCTTGGCCTTTGTGGAAGTGAAGACCAGAACTTCCCAGGTCGCGGGCCCACCCGAAGAAGCTGTCACTCCCAACAAACAGCGGCGGGTCATCAAGGGAGCCAAGGAGTATCTGCGGCAGCTCAAGCGGAAACCCTTGAGTTGCCGGTTTGATGTTGTGAGTGTCTCGCTTCACCCGGCGAAGGGCCTCGAAGTCAGGCTGATTAAAGATGCCTTCAAAGCCTGATGCGACGCCCATCGACCGCGTGCAGCCTTTAAAAGGAGCATAACTTTGCCCGAACTAAGAAAAGACCCCATCACCGGGCGATGGGTGATCATTGCAACCGGCCGGGCCACGCGGCCCACGGATTTCGTCCGGGATAAAGTCCAGATCCGCGGTTCCGGTTTCTGTCCATTCTGCTACGGAAACGAAAGTAAGACGCCGCCGGAAATTCAGGCCTACCGCAGCGACGGCAGTGCGCGCAACACACCCGGTTGGACGCTGCGCATTGTACCCAACAAATTCCCCGCCCTGGGCATCGAAGGAACGCTCAACCGGCAGGGTGAAGGCCTTTACGATAAGATGAATGGCATCGGGGCGCACGAGGTCATCATTGAAACACCGCAGCACAACCTGACCTTGGCCACCATGCCCACCTCGCGCGTCGAGGACGTACTCTGGGCCTATCGGGACCGGATTCTGGACCTGGAAAAAGACAAACGCTTCAAATACATTCTGATCTTCAAAAACCACGGAGAGGCTGCCGGCGCCTCGCTCGAACATACGCATTCCCAACTTATCGCGCTGCCCGTGGTGCCCAAGCGCGTGCGCGAAGAGGTGGACGGGGCGCGCGAACATTACAATTTCAAAGAGCGCTGCATCTTCTGCGATATTCTCCGCCAGGAGAAAGAGAAGAGTGTGCGCCTGATCGCGGAGAATGACGCTTTCGTGGTGATCGCACCGTTCGCTCCTCGTTTCCCTTTTGAGATGTGGATTATACCGAAGACCCACCAGTGCGCGTTCGAGCAATCCCATAAAGCGGAGTTCGAGCAACTCGCTCCGATCCTGCAGGATATGCTCGCGCGCCTCGACCGCGTGCTGGAGTTCCCTGCCTACAACTACATCATCCATACCGCGCCCATAGGCGAGTCCGCGGAGGACTACTACCACTGGCACCTCGAAATCATGCCCAAGTTGACGAAGGTCGCGGGATTTGAATGGGGTACGGGGTTCTACATTAATCCCACTTCACCGGAGGAGTCCGCCAAGTTCTTGCGCGAGGCCGCGAAGCCCGTGGAAACTCCTGCCGTCGCGCAGTGAGGAAGCAGGTCAATGCAGTGGCTGGTGGCTACAAGCTGTTTCAAAACGTCGCGGAACGTACTGAATTCCATTAGCCTCTATGCAGGGGAAGGGCCGCTGAATGGCGCGAAGGACATCCAACCAGACATCGACGGCTCAGCCCCGCAGGGGCTGGACATGAGTAGCCGGGGGCAGCGCCCCCGGAAACGTGGCCCCCTCCTACCCTATCCCCTCTCCTCGCAGGCGGGGAGAGGGGTGCCGAAGGCGGGGTGTGGGGCTTGGTCCGGGGGTTTCACCCCCGGCTACTCAATTGGCTCCCCTCCGGGGAGCAGCGACGATCGGCGCTAGGGCCCCACTGGCGGTGGAGCATTGGCTTCCCGCGTATTCAGAAACCCCAGTTTCGATCAGGTGCAGGAGGTTTTGAAACAGCTTAGAATGCTTCGGGGTTCCTGCAAACCTGATTTCTCCGTCACTCGCCACTGGGCACTGTTAGCTTGACTTCGCCAATCTCCGCTTTCTATAATCTCGTGAGGAGCAAGCTAGGTGAGCGAGCGGGAATAACTCAGTGGTAGAGTGCGACCTTGCCAAGGTCGAAGTCGCGGGTTCGAATCCCGTTTCCCGCTCCAAAGCTTCAGTGACAAGTGACGAGTGTTCAGCAGGGACGAGTCGAGTTAGCGTTGTGCTCGTCACTTGTCACTCGTCACTGCTTCACGGCGCGGTACCCAAGTGGCAAGGGAGAGGTCTGCAAAACCTTTATGCGTGAGTTCGATTCTCACCCGCGCCTCCACTCATTCTGATCCCATCATCTCCACCAGGCCGTTCACAATTCCCTTCTCCGCGCAGCCCGGCTTCAGGTGGGAGGCCGTGTTTTCGTAGCTGATCGGCTCAAAGGCGTCGTCGCTGGGGATGTAGCCGCTCGATCCATTCGCGTGGGTAACCATTACTGTGGCATTGAAGGGCGAGTCTTTCTTCAAGTGCAGATAGATGCGCGTGAAAACTTCACCTGATACACCTGCCAAAGCCACGCTGTTCAGCTTCACCAGGCTGAGTCGAATACTGACAGGGTCCGCGTCCTCAAAGGTGTACTCGGCGCGCGGCGTGGGCCCCGGAGCTACCCGGCGCCCGGGACAGTCAATGACTCGCTCGGAGGCTTCGATTCGCGCCTGCGACGACATCGTCGTTATGCTATTCGCTACGCGTACGGATTCTTCCCCCAGAATTCGTCCCAGACCGTCGACCATGGTGAAGTCTTCGCCGCGATCTTCCGTGATGGGGTTTTGATCTCCTGCCGCGCCGCTCGTCCAAATGGCGACCGGACCTTCGCCGCCTGCCTTCTCCTCCGCTCCAGTCTCCAACTCCCATCCCGCGTCGCTGCGGGTAGAGATCTTGCCCTGGAAGTACTGCTCGACGTAGCGGGAGGTCGCGCCGGCCAAATCACCGGTTATGGCAAGATTGTCTGGCCCCATAACCACCGCATGTACGGGGTAGTTAATGAAAAAAGCAATGGGCTTACCAGCCATGTCGGCGAATTTGAGAACCGCCACGGTTTTGTCGGAAGGTCCGTCAGGGTTGTAGCCGAGCCACCACCATCCGTTCTTGGGGAAGAATTCGCGGCGATTGATGTTCACATAGGCTTTGCCGGTCCCGAATCCGAACTGCGCCGGCTGGAGATTTGCCTTGGCCTGGCGCACGGCCTCGAACGCGTCATTCTCCAACTTGGCGGTGTAGGCAATCGTCGGGTCGGACGGCGGAGTCCTTCCGTACATATTAGCCGGTGAAGGCGCGCTGTGATCATGAACCGCCGCGAGCAGGAGATGATCCGCCGGAATAGCCAGCTCTTTGGCAATCCGCTGCGAAAGCTCAGCCCAGACGGGGTTGGGCACGCCGATCAGCTCCCATGCCACAAGCGCCGCCTGGCTCGTGCCATCGCTGACCACGATGGCCCGAACATAAATGTGATCGTGAATTCGCTGGAAGCCCTGCGTGCGCCCCCCATAGCCTGACATGGGGAGCGCAGCGTCAGGGGCCGGTGTAATGTCGACTCGCGCAGCGCCAACCTGAAGTGTTCCGCGTGACGCGCCAAATGATACCAAGCAAGAGGTAGCTAACAAAACGACCAGGCAAACACAGATACGGAAGGGTCGTGCATTCCCCATCGTAGTCTCCTTCAGCCGGTTTTCTGACCCCAAAGGTTATCACACTATTTGCCTGACAGTCGCGCTGGGGCTACCCTGAAGAGAAGTAATGGCCGGCCACGAGGACCGCCCTACACCACCAAGGTGGAGCGAAAATCTCCCCTTGACTATTGACAGGAGGGAGTCCATAATCACCTGTCGATAGCTGAGGGGAAAAATAATGAAGGTGGGACGCGGTCGACAATAGAATCGAGCGACTGTCATCCTGAGCGAAGCGAAGGATCTCTGCAGTTGATCGTAGCTCGTTGAGATCAAAATGAACTGCACAGATCCTTCGCTTCGCTCAGGATGACAGGATCGCAATCATGGCTGAACCATGCGCTGGTTTCACAAACTGCCGCTTCGGTTCCGATCCCTGTTCAGGCGCAGATCTGTCGAACAGGAACTCAGCGACGAACTCCGCTTCCACCTGGAGCGAATGATTGAGGCGAAGGTCGCGCGAGGAATGACGGCGGAGGAGGCTCGGTACGCTGCCCTGCGCGAATTGGGCGGCGTTGAGCAAATCAAAGAGGAGTGTCGCGACATGCGCCGAGTGAACTACCTCGAGAATTTCCTTCAGGACGTTCGTTATGGGTTACGCCAACTACGCCGCAGCCCCGGTTTCGCTGCGGTCGCGCTGTTGTCTCTGGCGCTCGGAATTGGGGCCAACACGGCCATCTTTCAATTGCTGGATGCGGTTCGCCTGCGCTTGCTTCCGGTGGATAATCCGCAGCGGCTCGCAGAGATTCGCCTGACGAACCTACACGGCCGCATGGGAAGTTTCTTCAACTGGCACCCTATGCTCACTAATGCCATTTGGGAACAGATCCGGGCAAATCACGAGCCCTTTTCCGGCGTTGCGGCCTGGGCGCCTGACAGCATCAATCTGGCGCCACGCGGAGAAGTACACCTGGTGCGCGGGATCTGGGTGAGCGGCGATTTGTTCAACGTGCTGGGCGTTCATCCCCTTCTGGGCCGGACCTTCACGAAGGCGGACGATCAACGCGCCTGCGGCGCCGGTCCGGGCGCAGTGGTGAGTTACTCGTTCTGGCAACGCGAGCTGGGCGGCGAGGCGTCCGCCCTTGGCAGAACGTTGACGATTGATTATCATCCCGTCGAGGTCTTGGGCGTGACGCCGGCAGATTTCTTCGGCCTCGATGTGGGCCATACCTTCGATGTGGCCCTTCCCATCTGCTCGCAGCCTGTTCTTGGGGGCGAGGACAACTACCTCGACACAAATTATGATTGGTGGCTCACGGTCATCGGCCGCCTGAAACCGGGTTGGACTCTCGAGAAAGCAACGGCGTATCTGGGCTATTTCGCCAGGTATCTTTGAGGCCACGCTGCCGGCCGCCTACGATGCCGACCACGCCAAGAAGTATCTCGCTTTCAAGTTGGCGGCATACCCGGCGGGAAGCGGCATCTCCTCGCTACGCGAAAGTGCTTCGAGCCCTCTGGGGCTATTGCTGGCCATCACCAGCCTCGTGCTCCTGATTGCCTGCGCCAATCTGGCCAATTTGATGCTGGCACGCGCCAGCGCGCGTGAACGCGAGGTCGCCGTGCGTCTGGCGTTGGGCGCCGTCCGCCGCAGGCTCGTCCGGCAATTGCTCGCCGAAAGCCTTCTGCTGGCTGTGGCCGGCGCCGGCGCGGGATTGCTTTTGGCCCGCACGCTGGCCCACTTTCTCGCCTCGTTCCTAAGCACCCGGTTCAATGAGGTGTTTTTGAATCTTAATCCTGATTGGCGCGTATTTGCCTTTACGGCCGGCGTGGCGAGTGTGGCCACCGTCTTGTTTGGGTTAATGCCTGCCTTGCGCGCCACGCGCATCGCTCCCGGTGAGGCGATGAAGGCAGGAGGCCGGGGGCTTACGGCAGACCGGCAGCGCTTCGGTCTTCGCCGCGTCCTGGTGGTGTCACAGGTCGCTTTTTCGCTGGCGTTGATTGTCGTCGCGCTGCTCTTCACCCGCAGCCTGCGCAACCTGCTCACCGTGGATCTGGGATTTCAGCGCACCGGCATTCTGGTCACCAATCTCGATTTCACCCAGCTCCATCTGGCGGCTCGCCACCTGACTTTCAAGGAAGAACTGCTCGAGCGGATTCGTTCCACGCCGGGAGTGGACTCTGCCGCGGACGCAGCCATCGTCCCTATCAGCGGAAGCTCGTCGAATCGCACCGTGTGGATGGAAGGCTCCGATCCATCACAAGCCAAGAGCCCCTGGTTCGACTGGGTGAGCCCGGATTTCTTCGAAACGATGGGAACACCGCTGCTCGCCGGGCGTGACTTCAATGATCACGACACTCCCAATTCCCCCAAGGTCGCGATTGTGAATGAGGCGTTTGTTCGGCAATTCTCCACTGGGGCGAACCCGCTCGGGAAAAGGATATGGCAAAAGGCAGAGCTTGGGCGGCCGCAAGTTGCGTACGAAATCGTTGGATTGGTGAGGAACACGAAGTATCAAGATCTTCGCGAGGACTACCCGCCCTTGATTTACGTCCCAATGTCCCAACTCGATGACTGCCGTGGCGGCTGCGTGGATTCGGACACGATCCTAATTCGTTCCAATAGCTCCTTTGCCGGCCTTACGCCAGCCGTCAAGCAGACCATTGCGCAGGCGAACCCGGATATCTCGATTGAGTTCAAATCGCTCGAGGGCATGATTCATGACGAGCTAATCGGCGAGCGACTGATGGCGACGTTATCGGGCTTCTTCGGAGTTCTGGCTGCCTTGCTGGCCGTCGTCGGCCTCTACGGCGTGATGTCCTATATGGTGGTGCGGCGCACCAATGAGATTGGAATTCGCATGACCCTGGGCGCCGGGCGGGGCGAGATCACGCGCATGATCATTGGCGAAGCCGGAGTGCTGTTGGCCGCTGGGCTCGGCGTGGGCATAGTGCTTTCACTCGCCGGAGGCAGGGCGGCAAGTTCCTTGCTGTTTGGCCTGAAAGCCTACGACCCCTTGACGCTGGCCATCGCCGCGGGTTTGCTCTCCCTCATTGCCCTGGCGGCAAGCTATCTGCCCGCGCGCCGCGCCACGAAGGTCGATCCCATGGTGGCGCTCAGATATGAGTAGCTTCCGATGCTGTGAATGGGTTGATCACAGGAACGCTGAGATCGTCAAAATGCGCGATATTGCGCGTCGCCAGCGTAGCTCGACAGGCGAGCGCGATGCCTGCGATCATCGTGTCCCTCAGCTCGACGGTGCGTCCGAGTTTGTGGCGAATTGCCATCAGATCGCTGGCTTCACCGGCGGCCGCAACATCGAACGGGGCGATCCGCTGCTCCAGCAATTCTGTCAAAACTCTTTCGAAGGCCTCCATCAATGCAGTGCGCCGCTTCCCGGCAGGCATGATCTGCAACCCGTACCGAATTTCGAGAACGGTCACCGAATTTGTCCAGAGGGATATGGGAGGCTGCTTGTCGAGCCATGCAACGACGTGCCGATCGGGCACTGAGCTCATCAAGGTCGAAAACACATTGGTGTCGAGGATAATCATCGAGCGAAGGATGCGGGCTTGACCTCGTGGCCACGAAGCTCCGGGATTTCAGCCTTCAGCCCGATGTTCTTAAACAGAGACGCGATCACGGTCCCCAATCCGCCTTGGGCGACATCTTTCTGTCGAGCGGCATTCCGCAGAATATCTCGCACTTCTTCCTCCATGCTCCGGTGATGCCTCCTGGCACGGCGCTGCAACCGCAACTTTACATCCGCCTCGATGTTGCGCACGACGAATTGCGCCATCATTCCCTCCTACTGATATCATGATACCACAGACGAAAACTTCCGTCGACCCCAATAAGAAATTGGCTTGCGTGGGAATCCATTTTCTGTCGGCCAACGAAATCCTCGCATGCCAGCCGCTACCAATTCAACCGCAGCGAAAACTGTATTTGGCGGGAGTTCTCCGCGGAACTGATATTCCCAAAGTTCGAAGTGCCGTAGATCACCCCGGGCCGGTCGAAATTGGGATGGTTGGTCAGATTGAAGAAATCAGACCGAAACACAAATCCAAACCGTTCGTTCAATCGCATCTGCCGTTCAAGGCTCATGTCCCATGCTGCCAGTCCGGGGCCCGTAATAGCGTTGCGACCTTCATTACCGGGGATGCTGAACGCTCCGAGGCCGTCGTAGTAGAGGGGTGGAGGAACGAAAGCGCTGGTGTCGAACCATCGTGTAGGCGTGCGCTGGCCGGTGGGCAGATTGGGATTCGCGATCAGGTCAGGCCGGTCTGTGCCGTTCGAGTCAGTACCGCTCAACGCGGTGGCCAGCAGGGCCGTGAGAGGTTGCCCGGATTGAAGAGTGAGAATGTTCGACAGGTCCCAGTTGCCGATCACGCGTGCTGCCGTCCCGTCGCGCAGCCACGCTCGCCCCGGGCCAACGGGCAGTTGCCAGTTACCCGAAAAAACGAAACGCTGCCGCACGTCGAAATCCGAGAGGCCCCGCTCGGCCTTCAGGTCATACACGTTCTGAGCTTGATTGGTTCCGTTGAGCCCCGAAGCTGTGTCGATTGACTTGCCGAAAGTGTAGCCACCCACGAAAGAGAGACCGTGGGAGAAGCGCCGTTCCAGCCGCGCGATCAAAGCGTTGTAGTTCGAGTTAACATCGGTGGCCCGGACGAACTGATTCGAGCCGGGTTGCGGATGATAACCCCGCCTTTCATCCGGCAAGTTGGGGACACCCTGGTTCTGCAACGAGCGGCGAGGCAGTTTGTGTCCGTCGGATCCCGCGACGCTTATAGAGAGAACTGTATTGGACGCGATTTGGTGATCGGCCGATAAGCTCCATTCGTAGACATAGCCGTTCCGCAAATTAGGCGGCGAAGATATGGCGGTGGGCTCAGCATTGCCGAGCGTATAGGCAAGCGGATAAGTGAGGATGGGCGGGGCATACGACTGCCCACACGCACCGGGCCCGTAGAACCGGCAGGTGTCGAGGCCGAAGAGGAATTCGGTGATAGGGGCGCTAAGGCGTGTTTCGGAAGCGTAGTCAAGTTCGCCAAGAGAATTAAAGACCCCGAATCCGCCGCGCAAGGAAGTGGTGTGACGCCGGCTGAAATCGTAAGCGAACCCGAAACGCGGCGCCCAGCCGGCCCAATCCGGCCGAATAAGCGAAGGCGGCAGAGCGGCTTGCTGAGACGTGATGAAGGATAGCTCGTAGAGCTTCTGAAGGCTCTCGATCAGCGGCGCCGAGATCAAAGCCGCCGCCTGTTGCCTGTCGTTCCGCACAATAAAGCGCGTCGCGTCACTGGGATCGAGAATCGACGCACGCCCGTCGGCGTTGGTAGGCGGCGAGTAAAACTCCTCTCGCAAGCCGTAAGTAAGGGTCAGGCGGCGCGTGGCGTGGAACTCGTCAGAGAAATAAGCGCCGAAATAGTCCAGGCGATCGTTTCCGCCGGAGTTTCCCGCCTGGGCGTAAGAGAGGAAGGGCCGGCCCAGCAGAAAATCCGAAAAGGCGGTTCCGGAAACCGAGCTTGCGCCGTCGCTGAAAGAGAAAACTCCTTGTCCAAAATCCTCGACCAGATAAAAGAGGCGATACCGCCGCACGTCGGCGCCGAACTTCCAGGTGTGCCGGCCCCTGACCCACGCTACGTTATCGGTGAACTGGAAAGTATTGTCCTTGCGGATTTGGGGTTGGAAGATATCGCTATCACCCATGTCAGCGTAGCCGGGAACGTCGATGGCGGGTATGCCGTCGTTGGTGGCGCCCGGTGCGCGCGCGATTCCCAGCGATTCCAGGAATCCGCTGTGAATGTTCTGCGCTTCTTTGGTTCCAAAATAATAAGCGTATCCGAAGCGAAAATCGTTGATGAGCGTCGGCCGAAAAACCGACGTGATGCCGAGCGCCAGGTTCCTTCCCGTGTCATCATGGTTGGTGCCGAAGCCTGGCGGCGCTGAGGGGTTATTTGCGAAGGAATCCGGCACGAAGGGAAACAGTTGTTTTTGATTGAACAAAAGAAACCGGCCAAAGAACTGGTGTTTCGGCGTCAGCTCGTCGTCAATCCGGGCCATCGCCTGATCTGCAGTGACGCTGTGAAGCCCCACGTTGATATCGTTGTTTTCGCCGGGAGCCGCCCCGGAATTGTTCGGCAACGGAATACGATCCAGGAGAGCACGGGACACCGGGTCGATGCTTGAGGCCGGGATGATGTTACCCTGAAGCGGCTGCCCTGTACCGGGATTGATAAGAGCAGGAAAGGGATTGCCCGTTTCAGGATTAATACCACTGAAATCCCCTGCGCGGATGGCGGCTGTGGGCAGCAAGGTAGTGTTGGTAATACTCTGGCGAATGCGCAAACCTTCGTAATTCGTGAAAAAGAACGTGCGGTTGCGGTGGATCGGGCCGCCCAGGCTCGCGCCAAACTGGTTCTGGTGATAAGGCGGGATTGGAAGCGTGGGATCGTCGAAAAAGTTCTTTGCGTCCAGCACGCTGTTGCGCACAAACTCGTAGGCCGTGCCTGAGAAGCGGTTGCTGCCGGAGCGAGACGCGATGTTGACTTGCGCGCCCGAAGTGATGCCCTGGTCGGTCCCGTAAGAGTCCTCGACGACACGGAACTCTCGGATGGCATCGATCGAAGGGTTCACCGTCAGGCTATAAGCAAAAGGCTCCATCAGCGTCACGCCGTCGAGCGAAAAGTTGTTCCGCTCGGAGCGTTGCCCATTGACCGAAAAGCCCAAACCCAACGCCGGGGTGTTGAATTGCTGCGTAGAACCGTTAGGGTAAGGAGGAGTTGCACCCGCCGCCAGTAACGCGAGTTGCGAGAACTCCCGGCCGTTTAGAGGAAGAAGCGCCACCCGGCGATTCTCGATTTCATCTCCGATGGCCGGCGATGCCGCTTCGACAAGTGGCGGTCGAGCGTCCACCTGGATTTCAGTTTTCGCGGGGGAAATTTCCAGGTGAATGTCGACGCGCGCGGGTTCTCCAACTCGCAGCACCAACCCGCGCTCGACCTTGGAAACGAAACCTGCCTTGGCAATTTCCATTTCGTAGTTTCCCACGGGCAAGAAAGGAAAGCTGTAAAAACCGTTCGCATCCGTCTGGGCGTGCCGAACCTGGCCGGTGGCAGGATTTCGAAGCTCGAGCGAGGCCACGGGAATCGCTGCGCCGCTCTGATCGAGCACCATTCCTTCCAGGTGGCTGTTCCAGGTCTGCGCGTGAAGATTGGGAGCCGTTGTGATAGCAAAGAGTACTAGAGCCGTCACGACGAGCCCGGCGAACGCGGCCACAGGCGCTCTGGCGTGCGGCAGCTTGCTGCCGCTTTCCTCGCGCGAGCTTGCTCGCGCTTCACCGCCTCGAGTACTGCGCTCCTGTGCACGGCCAGCAAGCTGGCCTGGCCGAAAGCGGCAGCAAGCTGCCGCACTCCAAAGCGCTGCTTTCTGTGCGAACTCTGTCTTCTCTACGGTGAGATTTGTCCTGGCTTGGCTCATCATCCCAGTTTCTGGTTGGGGCAAACAGGAGGGGACAAGGGTGGGCACCTGAAGGCGTGCACGCGCTGCCCACCTCTGGCGGTGCGCACACACTCGCGCCTCAGGTCACATCCGTCCTGACCTTCTCCCATCCGGACTGTACCGTCGGCCCCGGAGTTTCACCGGATCCTGGGGCTTGCAGGCCCTCCACGCTCAGTCTGGGAATTCTCCCGGACGCCTTGCGCTGACTCGAGCGCTTCCGACCACCCCTCGCGGGCTTTACCGCCGATTGGGAATTGGGAAGGCGCGCAATTCATTCCTTCCCTCACCCTGCCCCGAAGGTCGGGTTAATTCAAGAGAATCTTAGCATTTCTTCCGCAGGTAATACAAGAGACAGAATCTCGTTTCCCGTAGGGGCGGTTCGCGAACCGCCCCTATATGACTTATAATTGCCGTTCGTCTTGTTAAGCATTCAGTGATGACTCTGGAAACGAATGGCTGAACCACAGAATCAGAGTACTCGTCGCCGCGGCGAGCCGTGGGCAGCAGGGTCGGTGCTGGGGTATGCCTCGGCGAACATTTTCGATCGTCTTGGCGTCATTCATGCCGATCCGCTGATCGGGCCCTTTCTCCGCGGCGTGCCGAGCTTGTTCTTAGGCATCTTTCTGGTCTGGAGGCACCACACCCTGGACCAAATCAAGCCCGCTTCCCCGCGCTATATTGGCCGCCGCGCCATTTTATCTTTCATTTGGGCTGGCATTGTCTCAACGCTAGGATTGTTTCTCTTTTACTATGCCATCCGCCTGGGCGGGGTGACCGTAACCATTCCGGTGCAAGACACCTACGTCATTTGGGGGACGCTTATCGCCTGGCGATTTCTGCACGAGCGCATTCCTCGCTTTGCGGTGGTGGGTGTCCTCTTGATTTTTGGGGGCTTGGCAACACTCTCCTGGGGGCAGTCCAAGGGACATCCCGCGTCGCCACTCTGGTATTGGGCAATCCCCTTGGCTTTCTGCACCGCCCTAAGTTACGGGATATCCGGGGTCTTATGGCGTGACGGCCAACTCCGAGGCGCGCATCAATCCACCGCCATCTTCTTGCAGTTCACCACCAGCGTACTGGTTGGATTGGTTGGATGGGCCGCCCTGGCTCACGGGCCGGCGTTGCTCGACATCAACTGGCATTCAATCCTGGCCCTCCTTGCCAGCGGGGTCCTTTCCGGCATTTTCGCTGTTTACTGCTTGTTTACGGCTTTTCGCCTGATGGCCGTGGCGCGCGTCTCCGCTTTCTCCGCGCTCACGCCGCTGGTGGCCACGCTTTTCGCCCACTTCTTCCTCCACGAGTATTTGAGTGGGCTTGTGTTTGGGGGTGTAGTCCTGGTGTCAATCGGAGTCCTGCTCACTCAAGTTTTCCGGCCCGCCGAAGAAAAGCAAGCCTGAGGCTTGTAGGGTGTGGATTGCCTGCTGTCATCCTGAGCGAAGCGAAGGATCTTCGCAGTTTGCTGGGAATCGACGAAAAACAAACTGCCGAGATCCTTCGCTTCGCTCAGGATGACACCACCGCAACTGACTACTGACAACTGACCACTGACGACTCTCCTACAACGCCGGCCACAGTTGTTCCCAAATCTTGAACTCGTGGTGGAAGCCGGTCTCTTCCGCACGGGTGAGCTTGCGGCCCGAAGCCACATCGAGGGTTTCCTGAAAAATCTTGCGGCCGACTTCTTCGGTGGTCTCCTTGCGTTCCAGAATCGTGCCGGCATTGATATCCAAATCCTCGTAGCTCCGGGCGAGTTGAGGATTGGAGCCGATCTTCATGACGGGCCCGAGAGCGCAGCCGATGCCCGTGCCGCGGCCTGTAGTGAACAAGCACACCTGCGCCCCGCTCAGGAAAAGCGCTGGTGTGCAGAGATGGTCGTATCCCGGGGTATAGAGAACGTAGAGTCCCTTGCGGTCGCCCAGCCACTCGCCGTAATCGATAAGGTCTTCAACGATCGAGGTTCCCCCCTTGGCCTTCACTCCGCTTGATTTCAGGTAAATATTGTAGAGCCCACCTTTGATATTGCCGGGTGAGGGATTATCGCGAAAATCCTCGCCGAATTTCTTCACGTAGGTCTCGTAACGTTTCAGCGCCCCCATCAACTTTTTTCCCACCGCCCGCGTGCGCGCGCGGCGCACGAGGTCGACCATGGCGGCGCCTTGAAGCTCGGGAATTTCGGGGAGAAACACCGCGGCGCCGGCCCGCACGAACATGTCCGAAGCAACCCCCACTGCGGGATTGGCGGTCACGCCGGACCAACGGTCCGAACCGCCGCACTCAGTTCCGACGATGAGTTTTGAGATGGGCGCGGGTTCACGCTTAAACCCGTTGGCGTAATGAAGCAATTTCTCGACGACTTCGAGGCCCCGCTCGACCGTCTTGCGGCTGCCTCCCACGTGCTGGATGGTCATGTTCACTACACGCTGGTTGTAATCCGGCACCGAATTCTGAAACACCGGGGCCGAACATTCCACGCAGGTCTTTCCGCAGCCGAGATCAACGTAAACCGCCGCGCCCAGGTTGGGGTGGCGCAGCGTGTTCACGAGCCATTGGTTCAGCATCGCAACCGCGTGCCCATCGGGCATGCCGCAACCGGACTCGTGCACGATGGGAACCACGCCATCCACGTTGGGAAACTTCTCGCGTGTGTAGATTTCTCCCATGGCGCGCCGGGCGATTTCCTTCACCTCCGTCGACGAGCACATCCCGGAAGTCACTACTCCGATCAGGTTACGGATGCCCACGCTTCCGTCAGGACGCCGGTAGCCTTCAAAGGTCAAGCGCGACAGGTCAGAGTCGAGCGCCGCGGGGCCGGGGTTATCGCGATACTGCACCCGCAGCCGGGGCAGCCGTCGTTGGATATTCGCCTCGTTGATCGGGTCGCCGGGTCGGAGCGAGACGGCCGCCAGACCGATCGGGTCGCCCAGCGAGATAAAGGCAGATCCTTCCGAGATCTCCTTGATGGCGAAGCTTTGACCGCGCAGGGCCCGCCCTGAAACAGTGAGCAATTGCTCGCCGTACTTCAGTTCGGTCCCTGCATCGATGAACTCCACGGTGACCACGGCAACGTTGTCTTTTCCGGGTTTGATGACTATCGCGACGTCCTCTAATCGTGTCGGTTCCATTAACAATCCTCACCACTGTCTTGAGATGCGGTTTCACGCCAAGGCGCAACACGCGCAGGGCAACCAATCGGCATCCACTTTGCGCGTCTTTGCGACTTTGCGGCTTTGCATGAGCTGTTTTGATCCGCTCGCGCGTTCTTAGGGGCTGCTCTCGTACAGCCCGCTACGGTTATTTTCAGCCCCGAGCCAAACTCACCCTGCCACCAATTCCGCGACCTTTGGTTGCCGCACTTTCGAGCCCACGAAGGCGTAGTAGGTGATGAAGAGGTAGCAGACCAAAACCACGATCATGGACACCGCCATGCTGTGGGTCAGTTGAAAGAGCAGTCCCATGATGGGCGTGGCCACCGCCCCGCCGATAATCGCCATGATGATCATGGACCCGCCCAGCTTGGTATTGGGTCCCAGCTCCTTGATGCCCAGGGCGAAGATCGTGGGAAACATCAGCGACATGAAGAAGCTGGTCAGGAACAACGCCCAGACTCCAACCCAGCCCGGAAACAGGATCCCCAAGCCCACCAACGTTATGTTAGCGCATCCGTAGATTCCCATCAGCCGGCTGGGCTGAAAGAACTTCATCAGATAAGTGGCCGTGAACCTGCCGACGCCGAACGCCACAAGGCTTCCAGTCAGGAAATAGCCGGCCACTTTCTCGGGCTGCCGGGTGTAGTCCTGCATGTACTGAATGAAGTAACTCCAGGTCCCCACCTGCGCCCCGACATAGAAGAACTGCGCGATCACTCCCTGAACGAAGTGGCTGTGGTGGAACAAGTCTTTGAACCTGCCGTGTTTGCGGCTGCCTTCGGGTTCTGCCTCATCGGCGATCTTGGGAAACCGGGTTCGGATGATGAGCAACGCCCAGATGAAAACCACCGTGCCCAGCACGAGATAGGGCGTCACAACGCGCATAGTTTCGGTTGCCAGATACGCGTCGTACGTGCCTGCCGCACGCAGCGCACTGACCTGCGCAGGTTTCAGCTCAACCCCAGAAAAAATGAAGATCGTTCCCACCAGCACGCCGGTCACTGCCCCGAGAGGATTGAAAGCTTGCGAGAAATTCAGGCGCCGCTCAGAAGTTTTTGGATCGCCTAAGAGCGCAATGAAGGAATTCGCGCCGGTTTCGAGAAACGCCGCGCCGCTCGCGATTACGAACAATGCAACCAGGAAAAAACCATATTCCCGCACATGCGCGGCCGGCCAGAACAGCATGGTGCCGGCGCTGTAAAGAAACAGGCCGGTCACGAGGCCCGCCTTGTACCCGAATTTTCGCATCACCAGGGCGGCGGGCATGGAAAGCAGGAAATAGCCCATATAGAAAGCCGATTGGATCAGCCCCGCCCTGAGGCGCGTCATCTCAAATGACTTCATGAACTGCTTGATCAGGATGTCGTTCATGTTGCTCGGAATGCCCCAGAGCAGGAACAGCGCCGTGACCAGGACAAACGGCACCATCCATCCCGCCATAAACAGCCGTGGCGCTTCGTGGGGATTCGAGCTATCGGTCGTCTTCTGCATAAATAGCACTCCCAAAATGAGCCCCAAAGGGGCGGCCTAGCACAGCCCAGGCCAGCGAAGGCGTGAAGAAATTCGGAATGTGTCATCCTGAGCGCAGACTTCATGATCCTTCGGCTCACCACTGTGCATGAAAATGGCTCTTTGGAGGTAACTCCTGTATTTTCAACAAAAGCTTCCGCCATTTTCATAGCAGCGAAGGATCTCTGCAGTTGTTCGTAAGCCGCTGAAGCATAAGAAACTGCGGGGATCCTTCGCTTCGCTCAGGATGACGGACCGGGCGGTTGGCCCTCCTGGTCAGTGCCGCGTGAATCCGAAAAAGTCAGGCGCTCGGAGCGAAGCGTAGGATCTGCACTCAGGAATTCTCCACGTGAAACTGCAGATTCTTCGCTAAGGGCGTACAAGTAACGCGAGTCCACGCGCTTCCGCCGCCTTGTTCAGGGCGTCGTCGAAACAGGCAAAAGTCACAGCATCGCGAAGCGTAATCTGCATCAAATCCGCGGTCGCCAGATGGAGCGCGTCGAGCGCGCGTAGGGCGTATTCCTCCGCCAGTTGACCCGCCTTTCGTATCAGCGTTTCGTCAATCGGCAAGCGGTGCAGCCGTAGCCAGTCCCGCTCGAACTCCTTTTTGCATTGGGTCAAGGCCGGGCGCGATATTTCGCGACTGCGGCCTTTTCTTGCCAGCGCCGAGCGCGCCTCGGCATAGGCCACGAGGCTGGTAGCAATCAGATCCGAATCCCGGACACGCTGCCGCACGAGCCCACTGCCCGCCTCCTCCGCGTAGAGTTTGACCAGCGCCGAGGTATCCAGGTACAGGATCAACCGCGATCCTCCAGGACTGTCTCCGCCAGACTCTTCTGCCCGGATCGTATGCGGATCGGACGCTTTGCTCCCAGAGGCTTACCGCCTTCCCCCAGTCGAACGCCGGATAACAGTTTCAGCCGGCGCAAGAGTTCCTCACCCGAGGGCTTTTCGCCGCCATTGTCGGGAAGGGTCACGAGACAAGCTACCGGCCGCCCCCGCGATGTGACCACGACGTCCTGGCCGGCGTGGGCTTCCTTTAAATAATGAGACAGCTTCGCTTTCAGATCGCGCACCGATACATTCATGACCACATCTTATCTCGTCGTGACTACAAACGCAAATTGCTGGACGGTCGTGAGTACCGCGGACCTGCTTTTTAGGTCCGCGGGTCGTCCCTCATCCCGGCGAAGAGCCGCAGACCTTAGAGTGCAGGTCTGCGCTGCGACCTCCGAACAGCCGCTCGCCTTGCCGCAGCCAGGCGTCATCCAGCGACAGCAAGGACGAGCCAATAGACTACCCCCGCCTCGACCGACCCAAAGAGAACATAGTAAGGGAGCGGAATGCGCGGGTTGGCTCTCTGAACCAGGACCAGAATGGCGACGTGTGCCCCGAGGCAGCCAGCACGAGCCAGTAAAGCCTCCGCCTCCAAAGGGATCGACTCAGATAGCAGAGATACCCATAGAGCAAAGCGGTGAACCAGACCGGCCAGAGTTTCGAGGGCTCGATCTTGCTGAACGCCAGAGCAATGCACAAACCAGCAAGTGCAATCGCACCCAGGAGCTGGGCGGCACCAATTGCGACTTTGTTCATTCGCATGTAGAGGCGCTGGCGCGAACCCCCTCACCCGTCCCGCCCCGCCTGATGAAAACGGCGGCTTCGGTCCACCCTCTCCCCCAAGGGGGCGAGGGCTGCGTGGCAAGGAGCTGGACGGGCCCTAGGTTTCGATGTCTTTGGTCTCGAGGCGTCCGTCTCGGTTCAGGCGTTCAAAAATGCTCGCAGTCTCTTTTATTCCTTCTTCCAGGAGCGTGTGCAGGTCCTCGCCCAGATCGTGGCGCAAGGCGCTGTCGTCGAGATCGGGCGCGATGGGCAGTTGATTGCCGCGCGCTTTAATGAGCCCCTGGGCCTCGGGCAGAATCTCTTCCAGCGTACGGATAAACTCGTCGACGCGTACTACGCTTCCCCGCGGGGTATAAACTTTGGCGCCTGGGAGATCGCGCTCCGCAGAGCGGATGAAGATCCGCGCGGTGTCCCGGACGTATTGCAAGTCGATAGCGCCGCCGAAGCCGATAACGTACGGCCGGCGCAAAACGGCGGCCTTGATGGCTTTGGTCGGGCCGGAGCTGATTCCGATGTCGCGGCCGACGCCGTAAACCGCCCAGGGACGAACGCCTACGCTCGGGATACCGTCGTTCTGAAAGTAGACGCGCGCGTTGCCTTCGTTGCACTGTTTGAAAACGCCGTAGTGCGTTCCCGGCAGCAAGGGCCCGCCCTCCGGGACTCGATCGCCGCCGTAGAACTCCTCGGGACCGAAAACCGCCGCGGAACTGGCATAAACTATGCGCCGCACCAGGTCCCGTCGCCGCCGCGCCACTTCCAAAACATTGAGAGTGCCGATGACGTTGACCATGGCTCCGCGCAGGGGATCAGCGGCGCATCCGGGCACCTGCACACCTGCCAGGTGCAAGACATGGGTGATTCCACTTTCCGCGATGGCGCGGTCCAGGTCGGCGTACTTCGTGACGTCTCCCTCGATGAAGTTAATCTCTTTGAGCTGACTCTCGCCCAGGATGGCGCTCAGACGCTCGAAGCCCGGATCGATGTCAAAAATGCTGGGTGGGTTGCCGCTTTCCACCAGCGTCTTGGCAATCCACGCGCCGATAAATCCCTTCGCCCCGGTAATCAAATAGCGCTTCGGCCGTTCCGAGTTGGAACGCGATGAGTTGGACTGGGTCATGCTCGTGAATTATAGCAGGTTGCGGACGGGAGGTGGGCAGATGTGCAGGCCGGCGGTTGTGCAGACGGGCCGGGCGGTCCATTCACGCCGCTTGACAGGAGGTCACCTCCTGCCGTAATTCTCACCCTATGAAGAAAGCTCAACCCACACCCCTCGAGAGGGGACGCGATTACACCGTTAAATCCGTGGTCAAGGCGCTGAACATTCTGGAACTTCTGGCGGAGGGGGAGCTGCCGGCTTATACGCTTACAGAATTAAGCCATCATCTGGGCCTTCACATTACCACCGTTCACCGTCTGGTCGCGAACCTCGTCAGGCAAGGGTTCGTCGAAGAAGCACCGGGCACGGGCGGTTACCAGCTCAGCTTCAGGGTGTTGCGGATGGGGCTTGGGGTGCTGAATCGCCTGGACTTTCGCCAAGTCGCCGAACCTCTCCTCGAGAAACTAACCCGCGAGACCCAAGAGGCCGTCCACCTGGCAATTCTCGAGGAAACTGGGGCGCTCGTTGTAGCCTCATACCCCAGCCCCCAACCGGGTGGCCCGGACGTCCGCCTTGGGGACATCGCTCCCCTGCATTGCAGCGGCGTAGGCAAAGCGCTCCTGGCGTACCAGCCTCGCAGCCTGTTGGGCCCTATCGTGCGTGCCGCGGGATTTCCTCATTACACCCGGAAGACGATTACGAACTTGGCGGGCTTGAGGAAGGAACTCGAACTGGTCCGCGAGCAGCGGTATGCGTTGGATCAGGAAGAAACACTCGAGGGATTGATTGGCGTGGCCGGTCCAGTCTTCGACCATACTGGGCACGCTGTTGCAGCTTTCAGCATCGCCGGGCCTGCGACGCGACTCTCTGCTGAGCGCGTTCCCGAAATTGCCCGCTTAGTTTGCGCTGCCAGCGATCAGATCTCCTATCGCTTGGGCTACCGGCCGGGGAGGAGGCAGGCAGGCCGGCAGAGGGCGGTGGGGAGATAGGCAAGTGGGCAGGTGGGCAGATGGGAAGATGGGCAGGTCGGAAGAGCGATGAGGAGTGGAAAGTACTATGGTTGAAGCGGGCAGAATTCAGTCATATCGGGACTTGCAGGTCTGGCAACTGGGTATGGACTTAGCCGAGGGTTGCTATCTCCTTACAAAGCGCCTTCCCAAAGACGAACTCTTCGGAATGACATCGCAGATTCGTCGGGCCGCCAGCTCCGTACCCGCCAATATTGCGGAGGGTTATGGGAGAGACAGCAAAGGGGAGTACATCCAATTCCTTAGAGTTGCACAGGGGTCTTTGAAGGAACTGGAAACCCACCTGACGCTGTCGAGGCGCGTTGGATTAATGTCCGAATCCGAAACGAAGAACGTCTTGGAAGAGTGCGACCATTTGGGTAGGATGCTGCACCGGCTAATCTGAGCACTCCAGCGATCATCACTCACGGGCGAGAGCAAAACATAGGCAAGCGCTTTCAAGATTCAGGAGCCTACAGCCGATCTGCCCTACCTGCCGATCTGCCGACCTGCCGACCTGCCGATCTGCCTATCTGCCCATCTGCCGACCTGCCCATCTGCCGACGTCAGTCCCCGGCATCTTGCAACTGGTTGTGGGATCCCTGCGATTCGTTCACCACGGCCTTGTTCAAATTGTGCTCGAAAACATTGCGGGCGAAAGTGATGCCGTCCGTCTTTGAACCAAGGTAGACGCCGACCGTTTGAGTAGACTTATCTCCCTTGCGCATTCCACGGATGGTATTCGAGAAGAACTTGACGTCGCGGGTCTCACCTTCGATGCGAATACCGTAGCCTGTGCCACCGGGGCGCCCGTTAGCCTCCACGGTGTTCTCGCTGAAGGTGTTTCTACTGGCGGCGTCCCTTTCCGGCTCGTCGCGGAAGAAGATTCCGGCCCGTCCGTTGCCGGACACCACATTCTTGAAGAAGACGTTGTCGGTATCCTTGTGCCCAAGGGAAATTCCATCCTGGCCGTTGTTCCAGGATTGGTTCTGTTCGTAACGCGCGTGTTGGACACGCCAGCAAAGGTAGAGGCCGTCTTGGCCGTTGTCGTGGGCGCGGTTGAAGCGGACCAAGCCGCGCAGCGCGCCTGTCCCAAGGTGGATGCCCAATGCGGCGTTCTTATAGACCTCGCAGTTTTCCACGACCGGATCTTCCACGAACTGCGTGCTGATGCCGTCGCCGGGACAGTCATGCGCCACGCAGTTGCGGATGGTCATGCGCCGGGAATGGAAGAAATAGATGCCGCCGGCCTGGCAGCCGTCGAGAACCCCGCTCGTCGCCCGGTTCCCGTCTACCGTCAACTCTTCGACACGCACATCCTCAACCTCATATCCGGCGATGAGGGGAAACGTGTTGAATACCACGCCGCCATTCGCGACGGAATAGTCCATGTGCAGGAACTTATCGAAGTAGAGCGTCTGACCTTCAATGCGGACGATGGTGCGCACGCTGGGCGTCCAGCCGGAAGGCGAGACCTTGTCGAGAAGCGTGACCCCCATGCCAGGAGCGAAGCCGTGCGCATCTTCAACCGTGGCCAGGAATTCACCGTAGTCGGCATCGAGCGCCAGCTTGCTTTTAACTCCCGCCGCTTTTTGCAGTATGGTTTTCGCAGGCCCTTCGCCCCGCAGGGTGATTTGGCTGGCGAGGCGCAGCGAGTTATTGAGTGTGTAAGTTCCAGCCTTAATTAGGACAATCCCCCCGCCCGCAGCGGCAACCCGATCGACCGCTTTCTGTAAAGCGATGTTATCCGTGCCGACCACATCGGCTTCCGCAGGACCCACGGTCACCGTCACGGAACCCTCCTTCAGCCAGGCCAAACGCCCTCGGGCAGCCCACGCTGCCAGCACCAGAATAAACGTCAGAATCCAACGCAAAGGCCTTGACGTGCGCCTGAGTATCCACATGGCAAACCTCCTGAATCGGGAGATCGGGTGATTTAGTGATGCGAGTCGCACTAGCCCCGTCAGGGGCGCAAGATAGTAGCCCAGGGCGCAAGCCCTGGGATCAACGGCCCCCGCCCCCTTCCCCCTCCCCCGCCCGGCGGGGGAGGGGGAAGGGGGGAGAGGGCCTGAGACCGGACCCACGGCTTACGCCGTGGGCTACATTCTTACGCCCGCTCCGCGGGCTTACCTCTTCAACGAACTGGTGAGTCAGGAAACCAGTGGATGTTCTGAACTTCTGTTCACCCGATCACCGGATCTCCCGATCACCCGATTACTCGATATGTTGCTGCCCCGGGTGCAGCGCAGTCTTCTTGCCATTCCAGTAAAACCAACCCGAAAGCTTTCCCGGCAAAGTCACGTCCGCAGCCAATCCTTGCCCTTTTCGTTGATAAGACACAACGATGTCCCCGGCCGGATGAGGCAGTGTGGCTTTAAGCTGCCTCAGTGGGCCCAGATGGGGCTCGATGGCAACCTCGCGGAAGCCGGGCGCCGCAGGTTCAATACCGGCAACCGTTGCCAGCAAGTCGAAGTTCGGGTGCGCGCTCCAGGCATGACAGTCGGAGCGAGTGGGCTCGGGATTCTCCGCCCACGTGGTCAGGCCGAGCGCCAGCATCTCGCGCCAAGGCTGTAGCTGGGCGATGTACTCATCTCCCAAACCCACTTTTTTCATGGCCCGAAAGAGGTAAAAGCGGAAGTAGTAAGTGGCCTGGATCAGGCTGGAATCGGCGAGCACGGTCTTCATTACCGCGGGTTGGTCGGCCGCGGGAATCGAGTCCTCGAGTACTCCCAGGATATTCGCGTGCTGGCTGAACGTCTTGCGCGCGGGCGTGTCGGCCAGAAGCTTTCTCGCCGGATCCCAGCAGTTGCGATAAACCGCAGCCGCGATTTTCGAGGCAAGCGCCCGGTCTCGCGCTGCCTGCTCCTTGCTGCCATAAGAGTCTTCAAGGTCCGCAGCATTGCGCAGCCCTGCGGCAAACTGCAGGCTGAGCATGGAGGATTGGCCGTTGCTTTCCTGGGCGGGCACGCCGTCCTCAAATTGTGGCGGCCAATCTACGAAGTTCCACCATTCCAGGCGGCCCAGCAATCCGGAAGGCGTGAGTCCGTGCTCGAACCAGCCGAGCGCGCCGCGAACGCCCTGCAAGTAACCACGCAGGAAATCCACATCACCGTGGTACCACCACAGGTCATGCATCATCCCGATCCAGAAAAGCGAGAACGGCGGGATGTACTGCGGCAGGAAGGAAGGATAGCGGCTCTGGGTCAAGCCTTCCGGCGTGCGTGATTCGTCCAGCGATTCGATGGCGTTCTTCACCAGCCGGTCATCGCCGGTCATGTAGAGCGAGATGAGCGCCTGGATGCGCGTGTCGCCGCCATATTGAAGTTGTTCCCAATACGGGCAGTCCATGTAGGTCTCGTGCGCGCAGAGCCGCGCCGTATGCCAGCCCACTTGCCAGATTTTTGATAGTTCGGCATCGTCGCTCTCGAAGCTGGCGCGCATCTGGAAAGGATAGGCTGTGAAGCGCGATCGGAAGTCTTCGATCACCAAGGGCTCGTCGCCGGTCTGGACATCCAGTTGCACGTATCGGAAAGTGCGCCACCAGAGCGGCCGGAACATCCGGCGCTGGCCGCCGTCGGGATGGAAGCGGTCCTGGATGCCGCGGATTTCTTTCCCCTCGATGTCGTTCCGATTGCCTTTTTCACGTCCCTTGTAAAGCGCCTCGGCGTAGGTCACCGAGAGGCTAGCGCCCCGCCCGCCGCTGGTAACCAACTCCGGATAACCGGTGGTCAGATAACTCTGATCGAAGAGCAGCGAGGCTTTTGAGTTCGCCGGCACCGTCATGGGACCTGCGCCCTGGATGAATTCAGCCGAGGGTTCAACCCCGCTCGAGCGGGCCACTCGTGAAAATCTTTCGAGCTTGTCTTCCATTAAGGGAATAGTTCGCGGAATCAACATCCAGCGCGAAGGAGTGTCCTTAATGCCCCGCGGGCCGCCTTCCGTGAGCGGTTTCGCCGCCACCCAATTCGAGTCGTCGAAATCCTTAGTCTCCCACCCCCACGGGTATTTCGCTCCGTCCACTTCTTCACCCGGACCCGTCACCAGATATCCGCCGATCTTATTCGCATCCAGGGGGATCATGCGCTCGGCCTGGTTCGTGAATGCCTTCCAGGTTGGCCCGGTGTTCGCGATCTCTTCCGTTCTGCCATCACCCTGAACAATGAAGCCGGTTTCGTTCATCATCTGCGCCTGTGGCGCCAGTTCGGCGAAGTTCCACACCACGGCGGCCAGAACGTTTTGACCCGCTACAAGGTGCGGAGCAATGTCGAGGGTCTCGTAACGCCAGTGGTCCAGATCGCCCCGCGCCGGACCCTCCAGCACCCGTGCGCCATTCACGAACAGCTCATAGCGGTTGTCGCCGCTCACATGGATAACAAACCGTTGCGGGACGGAGTCCAGTGTGATGGTCTTGCGGAAGTGAAAAACCCCGAATTCTCGCTGCGGTCCGTCAGGATGCGTGATCCACCATGCTTTCCAGAGATGATTCGCCAGATCGTCCCCAGTCGTTTGCGAAGTGGAGATCGAGCCGGGAACAAGAGAGAGTGCAGCCACTAACAGTATGAGCTGAATTGTATGCCGATGACGAGATCGGA
>Ga0209517_10001765_pt1 | contig 31755 bp, 24 predicted proteins | sample PeaSoiMetSII2010_FD_187695 | JGI IMG/M metagenome (GOLD analysis project Ga0209517, IMG submission 187695) | Peat soil microbial communities from Weissenstadt, Germany - SII-2010 (SPAdes) (version 2) | ecosystem: Environmental > Terrestrial > Soil > Wetlands > Peat | place: Germany... | reverse complement strand
GGCATGCATTGCGCAGACCAAGATGGGCATTCGCAACGGCTGCGCCGCGTTCGATGTGGCGGCGGTGTGTGCCGGGTTTGTTTACGCCATCACGATCGCCGGCCAATTCATCCAGAATGGTATGTACGAGCATGTGCTGGTGATCGGCGCCGATACCTTCTCCAAGGTCACGGACTGGAACCACCGCGACTGCGTCGTTTTTGGAGACGCTGCCGGTGCCGTGGTACTCGAGCGGAATGACCGGGAGAATGGGCTCTTTTCAAGCATTCTCCTCGCCGAGGGTGAGGGAATGGATCATTTCACAATCTTCCGTGGGGACACCTGCTTCAAAATGAACGGAAAAGCGGTTTACGAGATGGCTACAACCGCGGTGCCCGAGTGTATTCAGCAGATTCTCGCTATAAACGGGCTGGGACTCGAAGACGTCTCGATAATCGTTCCGCACCAGGCCACCGCTCGCGTCCTCAAGCGCATCGCTGAGGTACTCAACATCCCTTTTTCCCGAATGCAGACCAACCTGGAGTCGTACGCGAACACCGCTGGAGCCACCGTTCCACTGCTCCTGGACCAAGTAAACCGACGCGGTCTCCTCCGCGAAGGCGATCTTCTCTTGCTCGTGTCCATTGGCGCAGGCTGGACCTGGGGCGCAAGCTTATATCGATGGTGAGTTCCGATCTACCGTCACTAAAACGGATTGTGAAAGATCTAGCATGACCCAGTCCCAAGAGGTATAAGCTTCAGGCATGGATTTGATTTTCATATGTGCGCTGCCATCGACCTCTATTGGCGCGTCGTAGCACTCCACAGTCGGTTGCGCTCCGGGTCCGAATTGTTCTGCGTGCCTCCGAAGGTATCGCCAACAAGGTGCTGGCCCGCCAACTGTCGACGACGCTGCCGACGGTGTTGCTCTGGCGGGCTCGTTACCAAGCCGAAGGGTTGGCCGGCATTCTGGAAGATCGGCCGCGCTCTGGCCGCCCCAAGGAAATCTCTGCCCAACAAGAAGCCGCCCTCCTCGAGACGACCCTGCACCGCACTCCCAAAGACGCGACCCATTGGAGCGTTCGTTCGATGGCAAAAACGCAGGGAGTCAGTCCCGCGACCGTGCAACGCATCTGGAAGAAACATCACCTCCAGCCCCATCGGGTGGAAAGGTTCAAATTCAGCACGGATCCGCAGTTCGTCGCCAAAGTCCGTGACATCGTTGGTCTCTACTTGAATCCACCCGACCAGGCGATTGTGCTCAGTGTGGATGAGAAGAGCCAGATCCAAGCGTTGGATCGCACCCAACCGATTCTTCCTCTGCGGCCCGGCCTGCCGGAACGGCAGACGCACGACTACGAACGTCACGGTACCACCACCTTGTTCGCCGCCCTCAACGTCGCCGCCGGAAAAATCATTGCCCAGTGCCAACCGCGACATCGGCACCAGGAGTTCCTGCGTTTCCTGAAGCAGATCGACACCGCCACCGATTCCACCTTAGAGGTCCATCTCATCCTGGACAACTACGGCACGCACAAGCATCCCAAAGTGCAGAAGTGGTTCCGCGCACACCCCCGCTATCATGTTCACTTTACCTCGACCAGCGCCTCTTGGCTGAACCAAGTCGAGCGCTGGTTCGCGGAAATCACGCGCAAGCGCATCCGCCGCGGAACCTTTCGCTCCGTGCGCGACCTCGTTCATGCGATCCAGGAATACATCCGCGAAAACAACAAGAGCCCACGCCCCTTCCAATGGGTCGCCCGCGCAAACACGATTATTCGCAAGGTAAGAAAGTATAAATGGACTTTAGAGACAGGAGACTAGCTAGGGTCCATACCAACGTTCGTGTCACCAGACGCAAAGTAGCTCTTGGGATCCGCCTGCATTCTCGTCATACAGGCCGAGTTGGTAACTGGTGGTAGGCGTGTGATGCTAGCCAAGTGCAGCAATCCTTCCTGTTCTGCTCCGTTTCGCCATCTGCGAGACGGAAGACTCTTTCGCCTCAAAAGTGACCCGGCGCTCGGCTCGTGTAAATCCAACCGAGCGGAGTACTTCTGGCTTTGCCATCGGTGCTCGTCTACGCCGACCCTGCGTCTGAGAGCAGACGGAACAGTGATAACGGTTCGGCTCCCAGAGCCGATTCGTGGTGTCACCGATGGTGTCGCTCTGATCTCGGCAGATCGAGAGAATGCGAGCAGTTGCTCAAGTGCTTGTCGATCGGCTGAGAGATATTTCTCTTCGGGGCTATCCAAAACCTTTTCGAAAGTGTCGCAACCGGTCGTCGTGCTCGACCATTCGTCTTCCTTGCTGAGGCGACTGATGGTCAAGAGCCAGTGGGTTGTGATGGTTTGGTTTGGTGCTTTGTCCTTTGCCCAACCGCACCAGGTGCAAACGGAATAGTGACCATAGCCCGGACCAGGCTCTTCAATTTGGAACTGCACCGCAAAGCCCAACATTTGCTTTCCGCTTTCTACAGGACTCGTTCTCCCGGTCAGAATCCGAACGTGGGGATCACGGCCAACAATAGAGCGAAATTTCCCCGCCAGGGCTCCGCCCTCATCCTCGTCCAGTAACAGGATGGACCTGAGTTCATTCATCCACACGCCTCTAAGCGACATTTCGGACCTCGCAGTCACCCCACACCGCAGGGAGAGATGATAACGGCAGAAGGAACGCCGTTCAGACTTGGCCTCCGCGCGAAAGCCACCGAGCGGCCAGTTCTGGCGGTACCGGATTGTAGAAGAATCCGGAAGCCCACTCGAATCCAGTAATACGAAACATCTGGGGCAGGATTTCTATATGCCAGTGGAAGTCCTCCTCGATTGTTTTCCAGTAGTCCCCTCTTCGGCGCAGGAAGGGCCGGTCGTGGAGTGACAGGTTGTAGGCTGGCCCACCTATGCTTTGATCCAACTTCTGCAGCAGAGCACGCAGGATCCGAGCCAAGTTGTCAATTTGGGTTGCATCGATTCGGCTGAATGCGCTGCTATGAAACTTCGGGAACACGGCCATCTCAAAGGGAAAGCGCGACGCAAACGGAGCAAACGCGACAAAATCTTCATTCTCCGTGATCAGTCGCTTTCGTCCCTTCAACTCTTGTTGGAGCACGTCGCAGTATATGCAGCGCTCCTTCAAGGCAAAGTAGTCACGAGCGATCATGAGTTTCGCCTTAACTGCACGCGGCGTTATTGGGAGGGCCGCCAACTGCGAGATCGAATGACTAATGGTGTGCGCACCGGCTCCCACACCGTGGTTCTTGAAGATCAGCACGTAGCGCACACGCTGATCGCCCTCTAGATCGAGGATGCGAGCTATGTAGGCTCGGATGACGTTAGAGATTCCCTCGATTTCCAGCTCATGCAGGCTACGGTCATGTCGCGATGTCTCCGCAATGATCTCGTGCGCCCCCACACCGTTCATTAGATCGTGCAGCCCCTCGGCACGTCGTCCCAATTGGCCTTCTATCCGCAACTGTGGGCGGGAATTAGGCACCACCCGTACCGACCATCCCGGCCCGTTAGGAGAAGAGCCCGGACTTCGGATGGCGAAGACTTCCGGCGGCGTCGCGGCCTCGTTGCTCTCGCAGAATGGACAGAAGCTTGTGTCCCTTGCGAATTTCTGGAAGTGAAAGTCCGCCGGCTGCAACCCGGCACCCTCCTCCACAATTACCCAGCGGTCAGTGAAGATGTCCTTGCGCATTTGGGACATAGGACCCTTCCTCTCAGGAGTCGCGAACACCCAGAATAGCCGGGCACGCCACGCGGCGCAACCTTCCAAGGAACTTTCCAAGGAACGGGTTCGATTGTGTTGTGCTTGTTGAATCGGCGCACGGGAGGGCCCTTGCGCTGCAAGCACAACAACAGCTCACGGGGCGCGCTAGCTCGATCGGATCGGATTCTTTCGGTTGTGGCCGATGGGTCGGGCGAAGACTTATCGCCAGCCATACGGCGAGCGCTCATCGCAACTCACGGGACCTCAGAGGTTCCATGCCCACTGCATCCACTCACACCCAATCGGGCCGTGACACTGGCGGAACCGTCCGGCAGCGTTGCTAGTACGGTGGCCAACGCGAGCGACAACTGGTCACCGCTTGTAAGACTGATAACCAGGTGATTTGTGACAGAAATTCGGCAAAACAAAGCGGTCCCCAAAATTGGTTCGAACACCGATCTTCGAATCGTTTATTGGGAGCTACAATGACTGGTGCGAAAAATCTTTGTTCTCGTTATTGCTGTCGCGGTCTTGTTGGCGATTGCGGTTCTATTGACACGATCAGCTGCGCCTATTGTGGACCTGCCATCTCCAGTCACCACCCTCGGCCAGGCCACTCCTATTACCGTCCACGTTCGCGATCCGCGTGGTGTTCGTAGCCTCGCAGCGTTTGTCGAGCAGAACGGCGTCCGGTATCGCGTCTGGGAGGCCGCGCAACCTTCGCGCGTAACGGACGGCACATGGAACTTTACGGCCGGAGTCAACACCACGCCGCAGCTCAAAGATGGCAAGGCAGAATTGATCATTGAAGTTACCTCGAACGGTTTACTGCGGAAGACAGCGCACTGGGAACGCGAGGTGACGGTGGTGACGCGACCGCCAATCGTCAGTGTTGATGCAGCCCAACACTACCTATACCTGGGCATGGCTGATCTGGCGACCTTCAATGTTTCCGGTACATGGACGGAAGCGGGCGTGCGTGTCGGCGATCAAACATTTCGGGCCTGGCCTATGCCCGGCGGCAAGCCTGGCTTTTTTTCGCTCTTCGCCTTTGCTTGGAACATGCCGCCCAGCACAGTCCCGCTGGTGTACGCCTCCAATGGCGCGGGAAACGAAGTGACTGGCCCAATGGTGTACCAGTTTCCGAAGAAGGAGCAGCCAAAGTACACCGTACACGACTTGCAGGTCAGCGACCAGTTCATTCAGAAGGTAGTTAACGAGCTTGACCCGAACGGCTCGGGCGATCCCGTGTCGCGTTTTCTAAAGATCAATAGCGAAATGCGGCGTGCCAACAACAAGGTGCTTTCGGATCTGCGCTTCAAGACCGCAGACCGGTTCTTATGGTCGCAGCCTTTCATACGGCAATCTCATTCCCAGGCGGAATCGAGCTTTGCGGACACGCGGAACTATATATATAAAGGGAACAAGATCGACCGGCAGGTACACCTTGGATATGATCTCGCGGTTACGCAGCATGTTGGCGTGGAGGCGTCCAATGATGGCCGGGTCGTATATGCGGCTCCGCTCGGCATCTACGGCAATTGCATCGTGGTCGACCATGGTTACGGGCTACAGACGATCTACGGCCACCTTAGCCAGATTAATGTGCACGAAGGCGACATGGTGAAACGAGGCCAAGTCATGGGCGCCAGCGGCCAGACCGGATTGGCCGGAGGCGACCATATTCACTTTGGCATGCAGCTCGATGGCGTCCAGATTGACCCGAAGGAATGGTGGGACAGCCACTGGATTAAGGATCACATTGCGAAACGCGTAGACCTGCCCGGGTTCAACAACTGAGGTAGGGAGTGCGTCTGTGCCCCTACACGTACAAGAAGCCGCACTCGGCATGATTTGAGCTTCCATGCGATAGCTCCCGAACTGTCGGCGATCCAGAAGTAATCCGTTGCATCCAGACTACTGCGCCGAAACTACTGGCACGTCGATGAAGCTGGCTGCACCGGCCACGTGATAAACCCGCTGGGTCGCCTTCACATAGTCCGCCTGCTTCGCGAAGAAGATGTTCGGTACGAATGCTTGCGGGTTGCGGTCATAGAGCGGAAACCAGCTCGACTGCACTTGCACCATGATCCTATGTCCGGGCAGGAACACGTGGTTCGCGGTCGGCAAGATGAACCTGTATGTCAGCGGCGCGTCTGCTGCGATCGGTTTCGGTGTCTCGAAGCTCTCCCGATACCGTCCCCGGAAGATATCCATGGCTATGCCCAGTTGGTATCCGCCTAGCTCCTGCTGGCTCGGGACTTCATTGGGGTAGACGTCGATCAATTTGACGACCCAGTCGCTGTCGGTGCCGCTGGTGGAGGCGATGAGGTTCACGACCGGTGCGCCACTGATGCGCAGTGGTTCGGTAAGAACCGGCGTTTCATACGACAGCACATCGGGGCGGCCGTCAACGGCGCGTTGATCAGTGACCAGCCAGCGTCTCCATCCGTCGTAGTCCGCAAATCTCACGGGGCGCGGCAGATAAGGCACTGGCTTGGCCGGATCGGAAACGTACTCGTCATAGGCTGACGGAGCCTTGATATCGCGGTCCGCCGGCGCAGTGAAAGACAATCCAAAGCCCGCCGTCAGATAGAGCGGTTTGGATTTCTCTGCGCAGCCGTTCTCGCAGGCAAGCGGCCAGGACTTTAGGCGGTCCCAGTGGTTCTCGCCAGTGTTATAGATAAGCACCGGAGGAGTGTCAACCTGGGGCGCGCCTGCCTTCAGATACTGATCGAAGAACGGCTTCAGCACGTCACGACGGAATTGCAGGGCCGTGTCGCCGTTCCACTTCAGCGGACCCAGCGAAAAACCGTCGTCGTTGACTCCGCTATGGCGCCATGGGCCCATCACCAGGAAGTTCATGTTGTTCGCGGTTTCTTTGGATTCTGTTGCCAAATAGCAGTGAACTGCCCCCCATATGTCTTCCTGGTCCCACAATCCCTGAATCCACATCGTCGGGACCTTCAACGGCTGTGCAGCCATGATCTTGTCGAGCGCCTGCGCCTGCCAGAACACATCGTAAGAAGGATGCTCCGTAAGCTTGCGCCACCAGGGTAGTTGATCGAGGCCCGCAGCTTTGGCGAAGTCTCCGGCCGAGCCTGCGCGAAGGAAATTGTCGTAATCGTCGTAGCCCTGTCGCGCAATGCTGTGACTCTCCCCTTTTGCAGTGGTCTGACCGCTGAAGTAGTCGAAGTTGGTCTGCCTGAAAGCTCCGAAGTGAAACCAGTCGTCACCCATCCAGCCATCCACCATCGGGCTCATGGGCGCTGCGACCTTCAAAGCCGGATGTGGGTTGACCAGAGCCATGACAACGGTGAAACCCTCATACGAACTCCCGAGCATGCCAACCTTGCCGTTGGATTCGGGGACATTCTTGACGAGCCAGTCGATGGTGTCGTAAGCGTCCGTGGAGTGGTCAGTATTGGTCGAATTCAGCGGGCCCTTCAATGGGCGAGTCATAAAATAGTCGCCTTGCGAGCCATATTTGCCGCGGACATCTTGGAAAACAAAGATGTAGCCGTCGCCCGCAAACACGTCGTCGCCCTGAGGCAAAATCGCCAGCATGTGCGGCGATGGGACACGCTCTGCACGTTTCGACGCGTTGTAGGGCGTACGCGTCAGGATGATGGGCGCATTCTTCGCTCCCAGCGGGATGACAATGACGGTGCGCAGCTTCACGCCATCGCGCATCGGAATCATGACGTCGCGCTTAACGTAGTCGTAGGACGCGGTTGCAGCCTCATACTTGGCAGGGATGTCAGGCGTGAGCGGCGAGGTCTGAGCGAGGATCGCGGGCGCGAACGTCAGAAGAGTGGCCGCAATCAACGAACACCGGAATGACGACCCCCAGATCATGCAAGCACCTCCAGAACGGACGCAACGCCTGAGTAAAGCGACGCTAGTCCTTTTGCAGCAGGAGCTTCATTGTAGCGGATGCTATCTCGTTCATCTGCTGATCGCGATCATGGATGCGCATATGGCAGGCGCACTGGATCGTGGGTGCCCGTCTTAAGACATCGGGGTATTTTTCGGCTTTGCGGAAACTGTACGCCTCCGCGAGGATCAAGTGCGCAAGTTTCACGGCTCATCGCGATAGACGCTGATTTGTGGCGTACCGCCTTCCTTTAGCTTTGCGCGGAACATCCCGGGAGTGTTGAAGCTCCAGGCGAGTTGACCGTCGGGCGTGAGTGCGACGACGCCTCCGTCGCCGTGAATTGCGGAGAGATCCTTTTGCACGACCTCGTCGGCCGCCTCCTGCAAACTCATGCCCTTGTACTGCACGAGGGCGCAGATGGTGCGCGCTACGGTGAGCCGGATGAAATACTCGCCTGTGCCCGTTGCCGAGACGGCACAAGACTGATTCGAGGCGTAGGTCCCCGCGCCGATGATGGGGGAGTCGCCGACCCGGTTCCAGCGCTTGGCCGTGGTACCACCGGTCGAGGTACCGGCTGCGATGTTGCCACGGCGGTCGAGCGCGACGACGCCGACGGTGCCGTACTTGTGCGTGTCAGTCCTTTCCAAGGCGGCGATGGGCTTGGCCGGAGGCGCGGGCGCACCCTCGGGGCGCGGAGGAATGGGCGAGCCGTCCTTTTCTAGCTGTCGGACAAGCTCCTGCCAGCGGCGCTCGGTGAAAAAAAAGGCGGGCGGCACCTGCTCGAGGTGCACGTGCGCGGCAAAGTCATCGGCGCCGGAGCCGATCAGCATGACGTGGGGCGACTGCTCCATGACCGCACGGGCGAGCGAGATGGGGTGGCGCGTGCGCTGCACGTCGGCAACCGAACCGGCCCGCATCGTCTCACCATCCATGATTGCGGCATCGAGCTGGTTGGCGCCATCCGCCGCGAAGACCGCGCCACGACCGGCGTTGAACAGCGGATTATCTTCGAGGAGCTTGATGGCGGTTTCGACAGCATCGAGCGAAGAGCCACCCTTATCGAGCACGCCGGCAGCGGCGGTGAGCGCCTCCTTGATGCCGGCGCGGTAGTTAGCCTCGGCTTCGGGGGACATTGAGGAGCGCGCGATGACTCCGGCGCCACCGTGAAGCACCAGAGCCCACTTGTGCTGTGCAGAGGCGGGCCGCGAGGCGGGCGCGGGAGCACTCTGGGCCAGTGCCGCGGAAGAGAAGGCGCAGGCAAGAGCAAGGGAGGCGAGTGAGAATTTGCGAGTGAGCAAGTTCATGAAACTCCTTGAAGCGGTGTGAAGCGGGCCTGACGATTGACTCAGACAAAAGGGCGGCTTCGGCGCTTCCAGCCTTCGCCGCACTATTTCCGGTAGACATTCCTGCACACGATGCCATTCTTCATGACGAAGCTGACGCGCTTGAGCACGGAGATGTCCTGCAGCGGATCGCCGGGAACTGCGATCATATCGGCGTAGAAGCCGGGCTTGAGCTGGCCGATTACGTCTTGCCAGCCGAGAAGTCGCGCACCGTTCAACAGGCTGGCGCGGAGCACATCGGCGGCGGGCATTCCGTACTTCACCATCAACTCAAACTCGCGCGCCTGGGTACCGTGCGGAAAGGGGCCGACATCGGAGCCTAACGCCATAGGCACGCTTGCCGCTAGTTGCTTACGGAACTCGTCGGCATGGAAGGCCAGCATGGCGCGCTCACGCTCGGCAACGGCCGGTGATTCGGCATGGTCAGCGAAGTACTCGGAGATGGCAAACGTGGGTACGGCGTAGATCTGCTTCTCGCGCATGATGCGCATGGTCTCGGGGCTGAGCTGGTAGGCGTGATCAATGGAGGCGACACCCGCCTGGACCGCGTAGAGAGCTCCAGGTTCCCCGGTGGAATGGACGCCCACGCGCTTGCCCACACGCGCCGTTTCCTGGACGGCGGCTTCGAGCTCGGCCTTGGTGTACTGGTAGGGCGTTGTGAATTTGCCATCGGCGAAGCGATCGGGGCCGGTTTGATAAATCTTGATGAAGTCCGCGCCCTCCTTGAGCTGCTGCCGTATCACGGAGACCAGTTCGCCGGCATTGTTGGCGTAGGTGGCATTGGATGAGATGTGCTCGGCGGGATTGAAGTGGATTGCGTCTTCATGGCCCCCGAGAATGCTGATGGCGTTGCCGCTGACGCTCATGCGCGGGCCGGGAATCAGTCCGGAGTCGATGGCATTGCGCACGGCGGAGTCAGCCGAGCCCGCACCCTCGGTTCCCATGTCGCGCTCGGCGGTGAAGCCCGCCATCAGATCCTCGCGGGCCGCGATTTCGGCGAGGATCGTGCGCTCGGGTACGGATTCGACGACTGTTTGGAGGTCCTCGGCTCCAGGATGCAGAAAAAGATGGACGTGGACGTCGATGAGTCCAGGCATCAGGGTTGCCGCGCCCAGATCGATTACTGTGGCGCCACCGGGATGGGCGACCGAGGAACCAGCTTCAACAATGCGATTGCCGCGTACGAGCACCTCGCCGGGGCTGACGAGCGTGCCATGCTCCACATCAAGGATGTGGGCGGCATGGAGCACGATGGTGTCGTTAGCGGAAATGGCGGCGGGAGCGGCGGGAGATTGAGCCTGGAGAGCATGTACGGTGGCAAGAACCAGAATGAAGACGAACACAGGGGCAGCGGAGCGCGGGGATCGGAACATGCGCCAAATACTAGCACGCTGGCCGGGAGTCGGACCGCAGACAGACGCTTAGCGCTCAGTATGGCAAGGCTTGGGAGACCAGTTTCCCGGCTGCATGTGTCCCGTTGATCTTGCTTCAAAAGAGCCTGCTGAACGCCGCTTTCGACGAGATGCTATACAGTTGCTACGGACTCGGTGTCGACGATTGTTCAAGCAATTCCTTCAAATACTGCTGCCACACCGCTGCCCAGGTGTGGGTGCCGTGACCGTGCGTCTTCTCGGAAGTGGGTAGCAGTACGAACTTGCCGTTCTTCACCATCTTGATCTCGCGCTCGGCGATCCCCAGCTCCGGCGGATTGATGAAGTCATCGGCGGAATTGATGAACATCACCGGAGCTTTAATCAAACCGAGTTTCGGTGACGGGTCATAGTTCCGCGAGGCGCTGACCGCATAGAGAAAGTCGTTCGCATCCAGCTCTGCCGTGATCCGCTTCACCGATTCCTCAAGATACTTGTCGGCGGCATCGCGCATGGGCAGCTCTTCCTGCATGTGCAGCGGCGCACTCCCAGCGATCAGCAGGAAATCCGCGGCGATCTGCCGGGCGGCGCGAGGCTCGCTGGCATACTCGCCGTTCTTCCATTCGGGGTCTGACGAATTCCGTCGATAACCATCTTCCGCCACAGGCGGTTCCGCCCGGCGATTTGCACCGGCAAACATGCCAACGGCATCAGCGCATCCATCTCATCGGGATAGGCCTCGCCCCACATCCATGAATGCATGCAGCCCATCGATGTCCCCATCACCAAACGGAGGTGGTCCACGCCCAGCCCCTTTTCCACTAGCTCGTGTTGCAGCGAGACCATGTCGGCATAGTCATATTGCGGAAAGCGCTCATGCATGCCGTCGCTCGGCTTGCTGGATTTTCCGTGGCCGATATTGTCCGGCAGAATGATGTAGTACTTGCTCGCGTCCAGCAACTGCCCTGGTCCAAACAGCACGCCGGCAAATATCGGACGGAGGAATTGGTGGCCCGTACCTCCCGTGCCGTGAAGGATCAGAACAGCATTGGTCGGGCGCCCTCGGGCGTCCTTCACTGGTGTGCCGAGTGTCGTGTAGTGCATCCGCACATCCGGCATGGTTTCGCCCGATTGAAAGCGAAAATTGTGAATGACAAAGTCACCCTCGTGAGGCGCTGGCCAGTTGGCCGCATTATCTGCTGCATTCTGCGCTCCGGCTTGCCCCAGAGCCAGCGCCATCGCCAAAGCCACAGACAGTCCCAAGTGGTTCAGGATCCTTGCCGTTGTCTCAGCCATTGTTCCTCCACATAGCCGTCATTCTGAACTTCCAGAAAGGCTGGAGTCTACACCAGTTCCCGACAAGTCCGTTTGTTGGCGGACCCGCGCTTGAATCGAAAAGTGCCGCTGCGATGATGGTGATGGCCGGTGATCGAGTGTGTAGCCGAGTCAGCCTCGAGCGCCGACTTCTTCTTTTTCTTTGGCCGCGTAGTGGGACTCGACATAGTCGTCGAGAATCTTGATGAACTCGGCTACGATCTTGTCGCCTTTGAGGGTAGTGAACAAGCGGCCGTCCACGTAGACGGGGGCCTTCGGTTCTTCGGCGGTTCCCGGCAGAGAAATTCCGAGGCTGGCGTGCTTCGATTCGCCCGGGCCATTGACGACACAGCCCATCACGGCGACTTTCATTTCCTCCACGCCGGTGTGACTTTCCTTCCAGATGGGCATCTGGTCGCGCAAGTAAGTCTGGATTTGCTCGGCCATTTCCTGGAAGAAAGTGCTGGTGGTGCGGCCGCAGCCGGGGCAGGCGGTGACCTGCGGGGTGAAGCTGCGAATGCCCAGCGACTGCAGGATTTGCTGCGCCACGCGGACTTCTTCGGTGCGATCGCCGCCGGGCGCGGGGGTGAGCGAAACGCGGATGGTGTCGCCTATGCCTTCCTGCAGAAGCACGGCCATGGCTGCGCTCGAAGCCACGATGCCTTTGGCTCCCATGCCGGCTTCAGTCAGTCCGAGATGCAGCGGGTACTGGCAGCGCCCGGCTAGTATGCGATACACGTCGATCAGATCCTGCACGCCGCTGACTTTCGCGCTGAGGATGATCTGGTCGGAGCGCAGCCCATGCTGCTCGGCCAGCTTCGCCGAGCTGAGCGCGCTTACGACGATCGCTTCCATGGTGACTTCGCGGGCGTCTTTCGGTTCCGGCAGAAGCGAGTTTTCGTCCATCATGCGGGTGAGCAACGCCTGGTCGAGCGATCCCCAGTTCACGCCGATGCGCACGGGCTTCTGATACTTCACCGCAACCTCGATCATGGTGCGGAAGTTGTCGTCGTTCTTGCGTCCGATGCTGGCATTGCCAGGATTAATGCGGTACTTGGCCAGGCCCTCGGCGCAGCCGGGGTATTTGGTCAGCAGGAGGTGTCCGTTGTAATGGAAGTCGCCGACGATGGGCACGCGCAAGCCCTGCTTCTCGAGTCCCTCGACGATGTAGGGGATGGCCTTGGCGGCTTCGTCATTGTTGACGGTGACGCGGACGACTTCGCTGCCGGCGCGCGCCAGGGCGGCAACCTGCTTTACGGTGCCGTGGATGTCCGCGGTGTCGGTGTTGGTCATGGACTGCACCATAACTGGTGCATTACTGCCTACGCGGACGCCGCCAATGGTGGCGGTAAAGGTTCTTCGACGGTGAATTTCAGCCATAATCCTAGTTTAGATGATTTGGCCTGAAAAATGTGTAGCCTGCAAGTGGAGAAATTCAGGCGACTAGCTCAGTGATGAGACCCTCCCGACGGCTCCAGCTCCAAGGCACGGGGTTGATGGCCCAGTTGCTGAAGGCATCCACAACACCTGCGGGAACGGGTTGCTCGATGTCATTCAAAACCGCATAGGCCTTGGAATCGCGAGGCCGAACTTCGCGAGTGTCGTTCCATTTGTGTACGAAGACTTCAGCCGTGTCGCGGGTCGGACGGTTGATGGCGTGCAGTATTCGCTCGGGCTGGACTCGAGACTTTGGGATAACAAAATCAAACAGGTGGTCGTATCCACTAATCCCGGTGAACTTGACTTTCGGTGTGTAGCGAATCTCGTTAGCATCAAGCCATGCAATCACGTCTTCCAAGAATAAACTCTCGACCATTGGCTTTGCGAGGAAGAAAAGATCGTTCACGGCGAGCATGGCCTGGATCAGGTTGTGTTTTCTAAGTGGGAAAGTCTCCGGTGTAGCATGAATCTCAAGGGCTTCGTTGTTAAGTTTGACGCCGAAGCCGTTCAGTGTCATTTTCAGGAGATCGCGGCGTTTCTCGGTATTAAGGCTGCACCCCGAGGCTTCGAGATCGTGAATGGTGTAGCTATCGTCAGAAAGAAGGTAGCCGCCGTTGGCTTGACGTGCGTAAATCTGTAGCGAGTCGTTGTGGCGGTCAAGGTAAGGCGTGGTTATTTCGACCCAAGAATCGCCCACACCGCGCAGCGTCGTCCTGTCTTTGAGCCAGGAGCGATACTCATCCAGAAGCTTTTCGATTTCGCCGACGATCATCAGAACAATACCCGTTGAATTCTAGGCGTTCGCGTGATTGACTAACTGGGGCCGGAGTTGCCCATCTGTCAGCATAGCCTTGCCGGTAGACGTGCAGATGCGGGCACCGAACTTCCTGCCCATCAGGGTTTCGGTGCAGGGGGCCGTCAAGGTCAAGCCGCATTAAGATCACCACCTGCCGGGCCCGGTTCTGATAGGTCGCCTTTGTAAGCTTTAGTTGTGATCGGGTGACATCGAGCATGAAATTCTCACGTTTGTCGGAAGATGTCAGGGGTATTGCAAGCCAGCCTCCAGGACTGGGGAACTCCCTCCAAGTGTCATCGATGCGGTGCTTTTCCATGGCAATCAGAGCGTCGGCTTCCGCTTGCAGGAGATCGATGTCGGCCATGTTCCCATCCTACCAGCGTAGCCGCTGGCAGTGATTCAATCCTCCGCCTCCAGGTCGGAGACATTGCGGAACGAAGGCAGACCGCCATTGCGCGCCTCCTGCATCGCCGCTAAACGTGGCAGCGTTGGGAGAGAGTGAAGAATCTGGCGATTCTGAACTGCAGATCCCTCACTTCGTTCGGGATGACAATTCCTCGAGCTTTTCTACGAGTTCTCCCGTACGCAATCTGTTACGGCATCCTTGTGAGCCCCGGTAGCGTCTTCACGAGGTCGTTATAGATCACCATCACGGCAAAGAGCACCAGAAAGACGAAAGCCGCCTGGTAGATGCGTTCTTTGATGGGCAGGCTGATCTCCTTCTGCATGAGGCTCTCGATGAAAAGCAGCAGGATCACGCCGCCATCCAGGATGGGGATCGGCAGCAGGTTCATGATGCCCAGATTCAAGCTGATGGCGGCGGTGATTAAGAGCAGCGGAGTCCAGCCCTCCTCGCGGGCGGCTGCGCCAACCGCGCTGCCGATTCCAATCGGACCATCCACCTGGCGCATGGAGACTTTGCGCTGCACCATCTTCTGCAACAACTCCAGGATCAGGAAAGAGCTCTTCTTGTTGTCCGACAGAGAGCGTTGCAGAGCGTCCGCGAAACCGAGCTTCACAACCTTGGTGGGAAGGCTGGCGATGCCGATCCGATAGCGAAGGTCTTGCGAAGGCCCTGCGGGGGCGAGGATCGGTTTCACCGTGAACGTCTGTTTCTGTCCGTTGCGGAGAACCACAATTTCCAGAGGCTGATCTTTGGTGCGGTTCAACATCTGGACGAGCGCTTCCAGGGCGGGAATGTCCTCCCCATTCGCGGTGAGGATCCGGTCACCGACTTTGAGACCGGCCTTGTCGGCGGGCATCCCGGCTTCGAGCGTGGTCAAAGTTACGCTCGACTCTTTGGGCACCCAACCCATGACTCCGTATTGATTGGGCCCGAGCGGCTCTGGAACGAGGACCTTCTCCGTGACTTTGCCGTTGCGTTCGATGCCAAATTTCAAAGGCTGATTTGGGCTGAGCGCATCCTTGACGTCCACTTGTTCCCAATTCGGATTCTCGATGTCCTCGACCCGGACAATCTTGTCACCCTTCTGGATCCCTGCCCTTTCGGCGGGAGTATTGGGATTCACCCATCCCACCACGGCCGGCTCATCGAGCACGGCGGGGTATTCGTAGTGCACCATGTACACGCCGGTCAGCAGGGCGACGGCCAGCAAGATGTTCATCGCCGGTCCCGCGAAGGCTACGATGAAGCGCTGCCAGCGCGGATGCGACAGAAACTCCCCCGCATCGCCGGTGCGGTCGTCCATGGGATTCTCGCCCGACATCTTCACGTAACCGCCCAGCGGAATGGCGCTGATGCGATAGTCGGTCTCCCCTTTTTTGAAGCCCAGCAGACGCTTGCCAAAGCCGATGGAGAACACTTCCACCCGGACGCCGAAATACTTGGCGGCGGCGTAGTGACCGAACTCGTGAATCAGGATCATGAGTCCGAGCACGATTCCCATGACGAAGATGGTGTGAAGGAGGGACAGAAGCTGCGGCATAATTAACCAGATTACTCCAAAATTCCTATTACGAAATGGCCCTAACGGGCGATCCTTTTCGGCCCTGCTGCTTCACCATTTCTCTTGCCAAAAAGCGGGCCTCCGTGTCCAGACTGAGTACCTGTTGTATAGATTCCAAATGTCTGGCTGGCGTTGCAATCATTACCTCTTCGATGATCCGCGGAATTTCCTCGAATCCGATCCGCTCCTCCAGAAACGCAGCCACTGCAACTTCGTCGGCGGCGTTCAGGGCGATGGTCTTCGCGCCTCCGGCCGCCGCCGCTTCGTACGCTAAACGAAGACAAGGAAATTTAGCCATATCCGGGGGGCAGAAATCCAGATGCCGCAAGTCCATAATCGAGAAGCGCAACTCCGATGGAATCCGATCCGGATATGTCAGCGCATACAAAATGGGGAGACGCATGTCGGTCACAGAGAACTGAGCAAGTATGCTGCCATCCACGAATTCGACCAGGGAATGGATCGTAGACTGCGGATGCACAATGACTTGCACACGATCGGGCGGGACCTGGAACAAGCGGCAGGCCTCGATCACTTCGAAGCCTTTGTTCATCAATGTTGCAGAGTCGATGGTGATCCGTCTTCCCATTTTCCAGGTGGGATGATTGAGCGCCTGTTGCACCGTAATTGAGGCAAATTCTTTCTTTGGCGTCTTCAGAAACGGACCGCCCGAAGCCGTCAGCCAGATACGCTCGACCTCCTCCATGCGGCCGCCGCGCAGGCACTGGTGGACGGCGTTATGTTCGCTGTCGATCGGCAGCAGGGGCTTGCCCCGCTTCTGCGCCTCAGCGGTGATCAACTCGCCCGCCACCACCAGGCATTCCTTGTTGGCGAGGCCAACGGTCTTCCCCGCACGCACGGCTTCGTAGGTCGCCTCCAGGCCGGAGACGCCGACAATCGCGCTGACCACGAAATCCACCTTGGGATGGGTCGCCACCCGAACCGTGCCCGCGGCGCCGTCCACGACCTCAATCTCGCCTAAGCCGGCTTGCCGCAGCTTGGTCTGAAGCGCGTGCGCTGCGGCTTCGTCCGCCAGCGACACTACTCGCGGCTTCCAGCGCAGCGCTTGCTCAAAGGCGAGCTTGGCATTGTTGCCGGCCGCTAATGTGACGACCTGAAAGCGGTCGGGATAGCTTTCGACCACACTCAAAGTGCTGCGGCCGATCGAGCCCGTCGAACCCAGGATGGCGATGCGTTTCATACGGTCTTCATTATTGTAAGGGAGGGAGCAGGTAGCGGGGCAACCGGGTTGGGCCTAAACTCTGCCTACTGCATCAGCCGCCACGCGCCATACGCCCACACCACCGGCACCGCGAACAGCATGGCGTCGATGCGATCGAGCATGCCTCCGTGGCCGGGGAGAATCGTGCCGGAATCTTTCACTCCGGCGCCGCGCTTTATGAGGGACTCGACCAGATCGCCCAACTGCGCCGCGATGTTGACCACCGCCGACAGCAGAATGATGGGCCACAGTTGCGGCTGCTCCAAACCGAACATGCCATCGCGGCGTTCGATCAGGCCGGCTCGCAGCAGTGCGGAACTGATTCCGGGTGCGTGCTGAATCCACAGCGTGCCGACGATCACGCTGGCCAGGATCGAAGCTACCGCGCCTTCCCAGGTCTTCTTCGGGCTGATCTCGGGCGACATGCGGTGCCGCCCCAGCGACTTGCCCACGAAGTAAGCGAAAATATCTCCCGCCCAGACCGCGAGCAGCGTGTAGATCGTCCAGATCGCTCCCGCCGGCTGTTGCCGGATCTCGACCAGCAGCGCCATCGGGATCGCAATATAAGCGAAGGCAAATACCGAAGCCGCTGCCGAGGGATAGCCGCTGGTCAAGTTGGCGCGCTTCATTCTCATTGCCACGGTCAGAAACACAAAAGGTGCGATCGCGGCCGCCAGCGCCAGTCCGTAGAGCATGGCCGTAGTCTCAACCAGCGGCGTGCGATTGGTGGAAGCGACAATCACGAACACAAAGAAGAGCGCGGCAAAGGCATACGTTGCGGGCTCCAGGGGCTGGACTGCGTAGTGCGTCGCGAGCTTCAAGAACTCCGCGATGGCCAGCAATGCGACCGCTCCGGCTACAATCGCCAGCACATAAAGCGGCGCCTTCAGCACCAGCACCAGAACCAGGGGAATCAAAACGATGGCGGTCGCGACGCGCTTGATCATGGGATCACGCTTCACCGATCGCGAATCCAGGGTTGCTGTGACCATAGGCAGCTGCCGAACTGCCCTCGGCTTGGACGGGCGAGGGCGTCCGTCCCCACACGAGCAGCGCTCATCAACGCTTGGCCTCGGCGTGAGGCCGGACCGGCGTATGCGGACCATGCCCGTCCGGCCCCAGCCCGCCGTAGCGGCGGTCGCGCTTCTGATATTCTTCAATGCCCTCAAGCAGTTGAACGCCGCGGAAATCGGGCCACAACGTCGGCGTCACATAGATCTCCGCATAGGCAAGTTGCCAGAGCAGGAAGTTACTCAGCCGCATCTCGCCGCTGGTGCGAATTACTAAGTCCGGATCCGGCAGACCCCGCGTGTAGAGATTGTCACTAATTGCCTGCTCATCGACTTCCATGTGATGGAGGCCGCCATTGCGGGCGGCAGCCTCCGCCAGCGAGCGGAAGGCGTCGACGATCTCGCTGCGCGCGCTGTAGTTCAGCGCCAGCGTCAGCAGCATCCCGGTATTCTTCGATGTCGCGCAGCTCGCTTCTTCCATCTCGCGCTGCACCGAATCCGGCAACTCATGCTGACGTCCGATGTATTTCAAACGGATATTGTTTTCGTTGAGCGTCTTGATTTCCGCTTTGAGAAAGTGGCACAAAAGGCGCATCAGGAAATCGACTTCCGTCTTCGGACGCTTTTTCCAGTTTTCCTCGGAGAAGGCGTAGAGCGTCAACGCCGGGATTCCGATGCGCGCCGCGGTTTCGACCGTCGAGCGCACGGCGGTGACGCCGGCACGATGTCCCGCAACGCGCGGCATGTGCCGGCGCCGGGCCCAGCGCCCGTTTCCGTCCATGATGATGGCGATATGCTGGGGAAGACGCGCCGGATCGAGCCGCAGATAAACGTCAGTTTCCTTGCGCTCCATCCCAGCCGGAACCGTGTGTCGCAAGCGGAACTCTCCGAGTCGAAGCTAACACACGAAATCCAGTGTGTGCAATGCGATGGGAGCTTCCGAGTTTGCCGGTGGAATGCCGGGCGTCCCCGCCCTGCGCCCGTCGCTCCACCATCACACAGCTTCTTCCGGGAAGATCGGCAGGATCAGCCGCTCGGTGTGCCGAATGACCGTCAAGGTGCTTCGCGCGCCGACTTGGGCGTCGGTCAACAAACGATGCAGATCGTCGACGCCGGCCACTGGTTTCTCATTGAGCGCCACGATCACGTCACCCTCGCGCAAGCCTGCTGTCCGCGCCGGGCTGCGGTCTTCAATGCCAAGCACTACCACGCCGGTTTCCCGCGCAAGACTATAGAAGCGCACCACCCGGCGATGAATCGGAACCGTCTGCGCCGAGACGCCGATGTAGCTGCGCCGGATTCTCCCATCGCGCAGCAGGCGGCTGGCTACGAATTTTGCGGTATTGATTCCGATCGCAAAACAGATTCCCTGCGCCGGGAGAATCGTCGCCGTGTTGACTCCGATCACATGGCCTCGCGAGTCGACAAGCGGGCCGCCGGAATTTCCGGGGTTCAAGGCCGCGTCGGTTTGAATGACATCCTCGATCAGGCGACCCGAGTACGAGCGCAGCGATCGCCCCAGCGCGCTGATCACGCCCGCCGTCACCGTGGACTGAAACCCGTACGGGTTGCCGATCGCAATCGCCATCTGGCCCGGCCGCAGTTGCTGCGAGTCTCCGAGCGGAATGGCCTGCAATCCGGAAACATCGATTCGAATGACGGCGAGATCGGTCGCCGGATCGTCGCCAATGGTCCGAGCCGGAGCGCGCCGTCCGTCCGCTAGCGTTACCTCGATGCGCGTCGCGTCGTGCACGACGTGGCTATTGGTGAGAATCAATCCATCGGGCGTGAAGACGAAGCCGGAGCCGCCTCCGCGCCGCTCGCGTGGCTCACCCGAACGAGTGCGGGCCGATTGATGCACACTCTGATGCACCTCAACGTTCACCACCGACGGACTGACTCTCTCAACCGCGGCCGTGACCGCCCGCGAGTAGGAGTCGAGCAAGCCGGAGTCTATCGATTCGGCAGTCGCGGCGCGCACCGGCTCCTCCGGCAAACTTCCGCCCAGCGGATGATGCGAGGAGAGCGGTTCTGCGAAAAGACTATCCAAGTTCATGCTGGATAGATGAACGCCGGGGCAAATTGGATTCCAGAAGGAATCACGTGGCGACGGCAGCCTCGGCCGTCCGGGGAATCACAGCGCGCTGCCGAGCTTCGCTCGGCTGGACAGCCGAGGGCGGCTGTCCCTACGCAATGCGGTTGGTCACGCGCGGCTTACACCGTATGCATCCAGCACATCCCGCAGCGTCACGACCCCTTCCAGTTGGTGCACATCCGCACGGTTCACCACGGGCAGGAGTTCAATCTGGTTCGCCCCCATGCGTTCGAGCGCCAAATCCAACCCCTGGTCGGGGTGGACGTGCGGAAAAACCAGCGCATCCACCAACTCACCGAGCTTCTTATCCGCGCCTTCCGCCAGCTCACGCTCCAGCCACGAAAGATTGATCACGCCAACCACGCCACGTCGATCCGTCACCAGCCACGTTCGGACTTCGCTCGATCGAATGCTTTCCAGCGCTTCCCGCACCGTAATCTCGGCAGGCAGCAGCTGGCTCGCAGTCTTCATGACCTTCACGACCTGACGCCGGCCGTGTCGCCGGCGCGTCTCCGCCTTCGGCAGGTGTATGCCATCCTGCACGGCCAGGGCTTCGTAGATGGGCTCGTGCTGCAATCGTGAAGCAATGAACAGGCTCACCAGATTCGCAATCATCAGTGGGACGATCACCGCATAGTCCTGCGTCATCTCGAAGATCATCAGCACCGAGGTCATGGGAGCGCGCACGATCCCCGCGAAGGCCGCGCCCATCCCGACCAGCGCGTAAGCGCCCGGCGTCGCGGTGTAAGCCGGGAACAAATGATGCGCCACGGTTCCCACCGTACCTCCCAACATGGCGCCGATGAACAGGGCGGGGCCGAAGATACCGCCTGCGTTGCCCGAAGCATAACTGGTGGTAACGGTGAGAAGTTTCAGAACCACCAGCAGCAACATCATTTTGAACGCCATATTTCCGTTCAACGCATCGCCGACATAGCCATAACCTACGCCCAGAACCTGCGGCACAAACCAGCCGACCAGCCCGACCAACAACCCGCCCGCCACCGGTTGGAACCACAGCGTCTTCTGCGGAAACCGCAGGAAGCGCGACCGCATGCCCAGCAAGAGCTTGGTGAAGGCCACCGAAACTAGGCCGCCGGCCACGCCGAGCACGCCATAGACCGCAAACTCCGCCGGATGGACCAGTTGATATTGCGGAACCTTGAAGAGGGGGTTATTGCCGAGAAGGACGCGCAGGACCATCCAGGAAGTCGCCGATGCCAGCACCACCGCGCCCATCACTGGTGCGTTGAGATCGCCCACGATCTCCTCGAGCGCAAACAGCACTGCGGCCAGAGGCGTATTAAACGCGGCTGCAATGGCCGCCGCCGCTCCCACCGGGATCAGGTTCTTTACTTGTTCGGAGCGCAGTCCGAAGAGCCGTCCGAGCACGGAACCAATGCCCGCACCCACTTGAACCGAAGGCCCTTCGCGTCCCAGCGGAATTCCGCTGGCGAGCGTTGCCGAAGTGCAGAAAAACTTGCCCAGCACGGTGCGCAGCGTGATGCGCCCTTCGCGCGCGTACAAAGCAGCCTTCGTCTGCGGCACGCCGCTGCCGCGCGCATTAGGAAAATAGCGATACAGCAAGTAGCCGATGCCGAGCGACCCCACGACCGGAAACAGCAGACGCCGCCACGGAGCGCCGCCCACCGGATACAGCCGCATCCCCATGCGTTCCGTCAGCACGATGAAGGCGACGACCGCCGAGCCCGTCAATGCGCCGATCACCAGCGCCAAAACCAGAAAGACCTGACCCTCACGTTGCCGCAGTTCGGCCACGCGATCCAACAGCGAAGTTTTCCACCAACTCGTGCTTGTGGTCTGGACGCTTTCACTCATCTCTCAGGAATTTCTTCCCAACAGAATATCGCACTGGGTTGGCTCTTAGGGTTGGCAGAGAAGAAAACGAGGGGCACCCCCGCTTTCTTTCAGGCCAGTAGCGAATAATTTCCGCCTGCGTCTTCGGTCTCAACCATTTCTCTCAGTTCGGGATAGTGTTTCACCAGCGTCTCCGGGGCGCGGACTTTCTTTCCGTACAGTAGATGCCTCAACTCCAGCGCATTCACCGCGGCCTTCGCCTGAAAGTGATTGTTCGCAATCACGTACGTTGATTCGGCGCGCTGCGCGATAGTCTCGATTTTTTCTTTCCACTTCTCCAGTTCCGCGGGTTTGTAGAGGTAGTTGTAACGGTCGTTGCGGTTGTCGCTGTCGAACCCGCTGTCGAACCAATGTTCGTAGTTGCGGCCATGCAACCGGACGTATCCGACGCCCGACGTGACATGCTCGGTCGGCCCCAGCGAACGCCCCAGCAACGGCTGATCGATGTTGCAGAAACCGACGTTGTGGCGCATGAATTCGGCGATCGTCTCTGGCTGGTTCCAACTCTCGTGCCGCACTTCGACCACTCGCGGATACTCGATGAACTGCCGCAGCAACTGCTCCAGGTATTCGCGGTTCAGGCTGGTGTTCTTGAACGAGACGGGGAATTGGATGAGCAGTGCGCCCAGCTTGCCTTCCGCGGCCAGCGAGTCCAGACCTTCTCGCGCAAGCCGCTCGTCCTGGTCATTCGGGCGGATGCTGGCCGCCGAAGTTGGTTCCATCACCGCCAGCGGAGAATGGGTGAACGACCGGTGCAGCTTGGCGGTGAAAAGAAAATTTGGATTCACGGCTGCTGCCTTGCGCGACCAAAGACGCCCCAGTTCCGGCCGTATGTGTCCATAAAACGAGGTGTTGATTTCGATGACGTCGAAGAATCGCGCCAGAAATTCGACTGGATGAATTTTCTTCCGCGTCACTTCCGGCGGATAGAGAATCCCGTCCCAGTCTTTGTACGACCAGCCGGCAGTCCCGATGCGGATTCGCGGAGCAGGTTCCATACGGGCGGGCCAGACGTTTGCAGATCAGATGTCCGCAGGTTAGCACACAGTTAGGACTGGTCTCATAAACGGTTCCGGGAAAGGTTTTGGGAAGGGCACGGCTTCAGCCGTGCCGCTCAGAGCCACAAAAACGCGGGCTTTAGCCCCTGCGGGTCGCACATCATCAGCAAATAGACAATCTCAGTAGAGAAGAATCGCGACCCAGTACATCCCGGTCGGATACGCCGCATTGCGCGCGTAGCAAGCGCCGACCGCGAACTGGCGAACGCCCGGATCGCGCAGCATCCGCAACGCGCCTTGCGGCAGGACTTCTGGACGGCTCTGCGTGTAGGTGATCATTTTTCGATTGTCGTAGGCGGCGGCGAGCAGGTGGGCGTTCGGACGGCTCTCTCTTGCCAGCGAGCAGGCGGCCTCGTCAAGATTCGGCGGCGTGAGTTGGACGAGTTCCGGCAGTCCTGCCTGTTGCCGCATCTCATCGACGGCCCGGCCCACTAATTTTCCGCTCTGCTGCGCCGAATACGACGGAACCTCGTGCGCGAAATCCTGGACCACGTACAGCCGGCCTTTGCTCCAGATCGCCGCGACGCCCGCGATGTTGAATCCGCGATCAAGCAGGTTCTGCCGGTGCGGGGCCGAGCGCATCAGGACTTCATTCGCGCTCGGAGCGCAGCCAGCGTAGGCGATGTTCTCGCCGGCACGATCCATCTTCAGCGGGCTGACCTGGGCAATTCTTTCGAGCAGGGAGGGCTCACCGGACAACTGATGCTCCAGGCGCTCGCTCCGAACCATGCGCCGGGCGTGCGCTCGCGCCGCTTCGCGCAGACTTTCTTCCATGCGCAAGGGCGGCACGCCAGCGAGTTCCCGGCTCTTGTTTGCCCATTCCAAGAGTTCGTTCTCGGCGGCGGAGTCCTCACCAGAGGACGATCCGGCCGTCGAGTTCGAGTGGGGGGCGGGCTGCTCGTTGCGAACGTCGTTGCCGACATCGACGGCTCGCGAAGTTGCTTCTGCCGCGCAGAGTCCAGGAGTTACCGCCAACATCGCGAGTGAAACCGCCAGGGCCCGGAGCATAATTTTTGTGGTTGGCGTTTCGGCGAGGGGATCGCCGGCAAAGTTCCGCTTTCCATCTTTCACGCTAGCTTCTAGAATTCAGCTCAGCCACTTACTATGGAGACCATACTGCTGGTTACCGTGCTCGTCGGAACCCTTGTCCTGCTTGGGTTCTCGGCCATTCTGCTGCGCCGCGTTTCGGCTGCCGCGCAAGTGGATGTAAAAGCGGAAGTTGCAGGTCAGCTCGAAAGGTTCAATACCACCCTTGGCCAGAAGATCAGTGGCAGCACTGCCGATATGGCCAGTAGGCTGGAGCAGACTAAAGGGGACCTCCGGCAGCAGGTCACAGACCGCATCCAGCAAGGGTTTTCAGAGATCCGGGGCTCGGTCGAGCAGCAATTCGCCGCGGGAAGGGAAGAACAAAACCGGAGCTTGAGCGAGGGCCGGAGCGAGATGACCACTTCTCTTCTGCTCACAACGCAGCAACTCAAGAGCGAATTTCAGAGCCTGAATCAGCAGACCGCGCAAAGCCTCGACTCGATTCGTGATCGCGTGGACTCGAAGCTGATGGCGATCACCGAGCAGGTTCAGCAGAAACTTGATCAGAACATCAAGGAAGGATTTGCGCAGTTCGAAAAAGTTCAGCAGCACTTGAAGGCCGCCGAAGAGCAGCTCCGCGAAGTCGGCGCTCTCGGCCACTCGATTAACGATCTGAACAACCTGCTTAAGCTTCCGCATCTGCGGGGCCAGTTTGGGGAAGCAAGCCTGGAGCGGCTGCTCGCCGACTTCCTGCCCGCGCATATGTTCTCGCTGCAGTCATCGCCGGGCGAGGGCGGAGGACGCGCCGACGCCATCATCTATTTCCCCGACCGCAAGCTGCCCATCGACGCCAAGTTTCCGCGCGAGCAAGTGATTGCGCTCTTTGAGAGCAACGACAAAGCCGAGATTGAAGCGGCGCGGGTCGCACTGGTGCGCGTGATGAAGGCGGAGGCCAAGCGCATTCAGCAGTACATCCAGCCGGAGAACGGCACCACTGAAATCGCGCTCATGTATCTCCCGAGCGAGACGCTCTACATGGAAGTGATCCGCAACCGCGAACTGGGCGACTGGATGAATGAGCAGCACGTCTTTCCCGTCTCGCCCAACACCTTGCTGATGACGCTGCACACGATTGCGTTGGTACACAAGTGGTACGAAGTCGCCAGCCGCTTCGAGAAGAGCCGCGCCGAACTGGCCAAGGCGCAGAAGTCGTTCGACTTTTTCCAGAACCAGTTTGAAAACGTCGGCAGGAATCTGAACAAAGCGCAGGAAGCATTCGAGACCGCGCAGCGGCACCTGAAAAGTTATCGGGGAAAAGTTTCCGCGCTCAGCGGGCAGGAGCAGTTGGAGTTGGAGACGTCCGCATCAAGCGACAAGCCGCTGCCGCTGCTCGATAAAGCCAGCGCGTAGGCTCCTTCTGCAAAACCTCAAAGTGTTTCACGCGAAACATCGTGAAATGTTAAGTTGTCGATTCGGGAATGGTGCCGGGCTCGCCGCGAAACGGAGACTTTTGCGATATATACCATTGATAGAGTTCATGGTCGCTATTTGTGGTATATACTGAGTGAGAGGAATTCGCCAATGGCTGAGACGGGAATCGCCAAGCTGTTCCGCAATGGACGCAGCCAGGCAGTGCGGCTGCCGCGCGAGTTTCGCTTTGAGGGCAGTCAAGTTCGCGTGCGCCGGTTGTCGGAGGGAGTGCTCCTGGAGCCGTTCATCGCTGATGCTGCCGAGTGGTTTGCGGAACTGGACCGGCTTAGGGAGGGACATTTCCTTGGCAAAGGTAAAGATAAAGGCCGGAACCAGCCGGCAACGCCGCGCCGCGAGATCTTCAAGTGAAGTATCTGCTCGATACCAACGCGTGCATTGCGCTGATCAACGGCAAGGCGCCCGCGGTCCGGACCCGCTTGCAGAAGGCGCTTGCAAAGGACGCGAAGGTGGTAGTGTCTTCCGTCGTAGCGTTTGAGCTTTGGTATGGGGTTGCGAAGAGCGCCCGTCCGGAAGCCAATGCGCGGCTGGTGGAGACATTCTTCGCGGGCCCGGTGGGCCTGCTGGCCTTCGAGCCCGAAGATGCGAAAGTTGCAGGCCGGGTGCGAGCGGCGTTGGAAGCCGTGGGAAAGCCGATCGGGGCTTACGACCTGTTGATTGCTGGCCAGGCATTGCGCCATCAATTGACGCTGATCACCGCCAATGCGAGGGAGTTCAGCCGGGTCAAAGGTCTCGAATAGGAGGATTGGGCCAAAGGCTGAACTGCCCTCCCCCGTCTCAGGCGAAGCTCCGGACCGCTTCGCTCATTCCTTTCTCATACGCGGAAATCAACTTGTCCAGGGTGGCATTGACCTGGTGGTCGATTTGTTTCCGCGAAGGATCGGCATTGAACCACGCCAGCGACTGTCGAATCCCTTCGGCAAAAGTAGTCGTGGCGCAGTAACCGGGAACAAAACGTTTGATCTTGGAGTTATCAAAGACCACACTCACGGACTTATCACCTATCAATGTCCCCGTCTTATCAGGCAGGCACGCGGCAATGAAGTCGGATGGGATGTGCACCAACTGCGGCCCCACGCCGACGGCGGCGCCGACGATACGGAAAAGCTGGTCCCACGTCAGCACCTCATCCGACGTAATGTGAAACGCGTGCCCGATGGCTTGCTGGTGGCCGAGCAAGCCGACCAGTCCTTTGGCGAAATCGGTGTTGTGCGTGACCACCCACAGGGAAGAACCATCTCCCGGCACCACCATCTTTTGTCCGCGGATCATCCGGTCGACCGCGGTGTAAGACTGCTGCCAGCTATTCAGCACCAGAGGAATCAGGGTCTCGCCATAGGTGAGCGATGGCCGCACGATGGTCACTGGAAAGCCCTCGTCGCGATAGGCTTTCATCAGCCGTTCTTCACAGGCAATCTTGTTCCGCGAATAGTCCCAATGCGGATTGGCCAGCGGAGTGGACTCGGTAATCAAGTAGTGCGTTGCCGGTTTCTGATAAGCGCTGGTGGAGCTGATGAACACGAACTGCCGGGTGCGGCCCCGGAACAGCTTGAGATCGCGCTCGATGTCGGCCGGTGTGAAAGCGATCCAGTCGACGACAACATCAAACGACTCGTGCTCGAGTTTCTGCAGTACGGCGGGATCGTTCACGTCCGCGATCAAAGTCTTGACGCCCGCCGGAAGTTCGGACGCATGCTGGCCGCGGCTGAGCAGCGTGACATCCAAACCGCGCTTGGCGGCCAGCGCCGTGCAAGCCGTGCTGATGATTCCGGTTCCACCAATGAACAGAATTTTCATAGGTCATTATTTGTAACAGGAACTCCGCATCGTTTGCACTGGGCACGAGTGCGAACGACGAACACCCCAGCTCAAGCGGGGCTTGGACGGAGCACCCTAATGTGCTGACAAGCGCGGATTCGTTGCTATGCTTATCCGCAAATCCGCAAAGAAACGAGGTAACCGGGCCATACTCACTAGCCTTCTTCAGCAGCCAGCTAGTGCACGGTCACCGTCGCGGTTGCTTGCGAGCGGCCGAAGGGGCCCGTCGCGTAGAGGGTGTAGGTTGTGGTCTGGGATGGGTTGAGGGAAACGCTCGTTCCTCGCACCGCTGCGACGTCCGGAGAAATGATCAGGTACGAGGCGCCGCTTACGCTCCAGTTCAAAGTAACGGACCCGCCCGCGCTGATGGAATTGGGCGACGCCGTGAAACTCGCGATCTGCGGCGCGTTGCCCTGGGGCACGTTGGATGCGGTGTAGACCGGGTTCATCTGCATCACTTCGAAATCGGAAGCCGTCAGCGACGAGAGGATGTGCAGGTCATCGTTGTCCCAGCGATCGTCCGGCGCGCCGGTCAAGTACATCGAACTGCCATTGTCGGCCATGATGATGCCGTACTTCTTCAGCGCTTGCAGGATGACCTGGTTGGTCTGCGAAAACCCGGAGGTATCGAAGGTGGACTTCAAGCGCATGCGCATGCCCATGGGCGCGGCGTTGGGATCGGTTGAGTTAGCCGCCCAGTGCGACGCGGGCGGAGTGAACGCGGCGCGGCTCTGCTGCAGCGTGAAGCGGATCGCATGCGGGATCGATCCGGCGGCTACTTCGTCGTAGCGCAGCAAGCCCGGGAAAATGGGCAGCCCGGCGGCATCGGCGGAGGTCCATGCGTAGGGACGCTGTTCGCTCGCGAGCATGTCCCACACCGCCGCCGACCCCGCATTCCACGCACCACCCCCAGCGGGTGACCCGTTATAGAGTTCGTAAATCCAGCACTGATTTTGATCAATCACGAGCACGTGCATGTCGCCGTTGGGATTGGGATCTCCTTCGATGGGAGCATTCGGCGGGATCGGCATCGGCCCGGGATCGCTTTCGTCACCGTACGCGGTGAAGTTGATGGTGACGGGCGCGTGCCCGGCACCCACCACAACATAAGGAATCCCCATTATGCTGTTGTTATAAAGACCCGCGCCGAAGTCAGGATGAACCGGAGTGCTCCCTCCGATGAGGTTGATGATCGCGGCGGAGTTGGAATCCACGGGTGCGGAAGAGATGTCCTGGTTCCACAGGCTGCTGGCTGGGAAAGGCACGAAGCCATTGAGGCTGGCCCCTTGACCGGTCGCGATCTGGCGGCACGAGCTGTTGCCGTCAGTGCCGCCCCCGTCCCCTCCACCGTTGTTGGCATTGGTTGCGGCGCCGCCACAACCCAGGGTGGCGAGCAGGCAGACGATTGCGACGACAGCCAGGAATCTATGTCCCATCGGAGAGTTCCATGTCTATGGTCTCTGGCGGCAGCAGCCACGACAAATGCCGAAGGGAGGTGGCAGGCGGGAATTGGGACGATGGCCAGCCTTGCGGTCTCCATTTCCGATGGGTCGTTAGTGGTGGATGCTCCCCCTGCCTTTTCAATAACTTAGCCCCATAAAATGCCACAAATCCCAGCTTAACCACGATTTTCTCCCCTTCATTGCCTTCTTCGTGCGTAACGTTCACGGTTTCAATAGGATCACAGTGACCCATTCCACGCATCGAAGCTTCCAGGTCTCACGGGTAGGTTTCTTCGTGGAAAAGTCTATTTGAATAGGTTCCCGTACGCGGGACTGCGGGGACACTTCTAACTCCCGAGCTGAGGAAAGCGAGAGCAGAATGCACAAGCCGATTAAATACGTCGAGAAGGCCGTGACGGTTGCCGCCACGGGCGCATGGGCAGTGTTTGAACGCCTGAACCGCGTTGCTCCGAATGAGGCGCCGATTCCGAAGTGGTCCGACAAGCCCCTGCTGAAGTCCTGGGAAAAGTCGAAGCCGCCGCTCGGTTGGCCGCGCTCGACCGATTCGCTTTGTCCCAAGTGCGTGCCTGAAATTCGTCAGCAGATTCTCGACGGCCACCTGCCGGTCGATGTTCTGATGAACGAAAAAGTCGGCGAGATCAAGGCCCAGATCATTGAACGTGACGGCAAGATCTGGATGGTCAAGGACTGCCCCAAGCACGGGCACTTCGAAGACTTGATGTCGATTGACACGCAATTCTCGCAACACCTCGAAGAAGTTTTCCCGGGCCGCGACATTCGCGCCCATGCCGACGAGAAGCTGCATCATCACGGTTCATCCACCGTGAAATACGGACGCGGCGCCGTGCTCACCGTCGATCTCACCAACCGCTGCAACATGATGTGCGATCCCTGCTTTATGGACGCGAACCAGGTCGGGTACGTCCACGAACTCACCTGGGAAGAAATCAAGACCGTGCTCGACAATGCGATCACCGTCAAGCCCAAGCGGCAGATGTCGGTGCAGTTCTCCGGCGGTGAGCCTACGCTGTCGCCATACTTCCTGGACGCGGTTCGTTATGCCCGCAAGGTTGGATACAACAGCGTGCAGGCCGCAACCAACGGAATTGAATTTGCCAAGAGTTTTGAATTCTGCCAACAAGCGGTCGAGGCGGGCATGCGTTACGCCTACCTGCAGTTCGACGGAATCGGCAACGCCGCCAACGATCATCGCGCCGTCGGCAACCTGTTTGACGTGAAACTGAAAGCGATCGACAACCTGCATAAAGCCGGCTGCGAAATCGTGCCCGTCATCACCATCATTAACGGCATTAACAACGAGCAGGTCGGACGCATCATCCAGTTCGCGCTCGACAATCCCAAGAAGATCAGCTTCCTCAGCTTCCAGCCGGTTTCATTCACCGGCCGCGACGAAGCCATCACCGACGAACGCCGCGAGGCGCAGCGTTACACCTTGGCGCACCTGGCTCACGACGTAAAAAATCAAACCGGCTTCGGCGTTCCCGCCCGCGACTGGTTCCCCATCAGCTTCATGAGCACATTCAGCGACTGGGCTGATGTGTTGCACTCACAGGATGCGAATAACGACTGGGGCCAGCTTTCTTGCGGGTGCCATCCCAATTGCGGCACCGGCATGGCAATGATGGTCGATAAGGTAACGAAAGAGGCGGTGCCGGTGACTGCGTTCCTCAAGGGCGATCAGCTCGCGAAAGATATAGCGAAGGTCAACGATGCGGCTCGTTCGAAATTCTGGACTGCGTTTGGGATGGCGCTTTGTTTGATGAAGAACTACGATCCGTTCCAATCGCCTACTCACTTTAAGCTGATGGACCTACTTAAGAAGTTCGACAAGAACTTCAATGCTACTGGGAGGAATTATGGCAAAGTCGGTCCGGACCGGACGATGGATGATGTTATGAAGCGGCGGCAGGACCGGTGGAACTTCCTGTTCATCGCGGGGATGTGGTTCCAGGATCTGTTTAACTACGACTTCCGGCGGACTGAGCAGTGCATCATTCCTTATGCTACGCAGGAAGGCGAGATCAGCTTCTGCGCTTACAACACGGGCGTGGGCTGGCGCAACATCATCGAGAAGATGCACATGACGTCGACGCTCACCAAGTGGTACGAAGAGCACGGACGTCACGAGATCTTCGCGGGCGGCAAGAAAGTCAACATGGAAGACACGGAGCACGCGCTCTACCTGCGGGAAGAGATCGTCACCCACGAAGTGCAGCACGATCTCGACAAGCTGGGCATTGCGAAGACGGCGCGCGAAGAAAAGATGCGGGCCCGCGACAACAAAGCTCGCGACAACAAGGCCAAGGACAACAAGATCAAGAACGAAGCTGCCTACGACGCACGCATGGCGCAGCTCTATCGGGAAGTTGTCCTGAAAGAGAAGCCGGCAACATCGAATGAAGGTGGATTCATTCCGCTGGGCGCGATTAGTGCGGCGATCGCTCCGGCAAATGGAAACGGCAGTGCGAAGAGGAGTGAAGAAGTTGGCGAGCCGGTGGCGGGAGACTAGTTCTCGGTTCCCGGTTCTCAGAGGCCGCTCGAATGAGTGGCCTTTTGTTTTGACTCTGGAAGTCTCGCCTTATTCGGCGGGCACGAACTTCAGGCACACTGGCGAGGGGACGTGGTGGGTCTGGTTTGTGGGGGTTGGTCTTCCGGAGTTGGGGTCGATTCGAAAAACTACGATGTTACTGGTGTCCTGATTAGCCACTAACCAAGATGGCCGATCCCGGCCTGATTTCGCCAAAGAGTTCTCAGATGTCTTAGTCTCGACTTGATCTGACATTTGATAAACTCGCGCGACAAGCGCGAAAGGAGAATGTCAGATGAGTAACGACGAAAAGATCATCAAGAACAAAGTAGGGTTGCTGAAGCTCAGCGAGTTG
>Ga0209517_10001763_pt1 | contig 31768 bp, 27 predicted proteins | sample PeaSoiMetSII2010_FD_187695 | JGI IMG/M metagenome (GOLD analysis project Ga0209517, IMG submission 187695) | Peat soil microbial communities from Weissenstadt, Germany - SII-2010 (SPAdes) (version 2) | ecosystem: Environmental > Terrestrial > Soil > Wetlands > Peat | place: Germany... | reverse complement strand
GCTTCAACCACTCCAGCCTGTCTCGTTCCTCTTGGCTCATCGCGATTCGTTCCATCCTTCCAGCCTTCGGCCGTCAAGAGGAACTTTCTACTTTGGTCAATTAGGAACTTTTCACTTTGGCGCGACACGAATGCGCACCACAAAGCGCTGCGGATTCTGCCTTGTGCTATACTTACGATCCCGATATCATCCATGGACTTACGGAGAACCGTGAACGAGATTCGCGATCGCGTCACCCGCGAAACCGTCCGCTACAGAGTCTCTAGTGGCGCCAGTGATGTGCTTGCGCCTCTTCACGATGAAGTAGGTAAGCTGGTTCACTCCTCTGAGCAGCTTTACTCAATGCGCAATTCGGTGGGCCGCATGCCGCCAAGTCCCAAGTCGTTCCGCGCCTGGGCCGGCGGCCTGGCCGTGCGCATGGTGCAGCGGATGTTGTTCTGGTATACACCCCAGATTCACCGCTTTCAGAATCAGACCATCGCTGCGGTAGAAAACACCTGCTCCGTCATGAAAAAGCAATTGGCGGTGCTGAGGCAGCTCGATGCGGAGGTCGCCGCTATCCGGTCGGAGATGAGGATGCGAGGCGCGCCCCTGGCCCCCGGGCCGGATTCCATTTCCGCCTTGACGGACCGCGATCCTGGATTCGATGATTTTCTGTTCGCGATTCGGAACAGTCTGCTCGGCACTGCCGAGGAGCGGGCGCTGGAGATGCGGAAGCACCTGTCCTCCATTCTAAGTCTGACTCCGGCCGTTCCGGAGGGCCCGTGGCTGGACCTGGCCTGCGGTCGCGGCGATTGGCTCCATGCCGTCCAAAGCACCGGACGGGAGTGCCTCGGCGTGGAAAACAACTCAGCCGCGGTTTCGCACTGCCAGGCGCAAGGCCTTGACGTGGTCGATTCCGATCCCCTTGCCTTTCTACGTGACACCGCGGATTCGACCTATTCGCTGATCAGCGCCTTCCATACACTTAATCGTTGTACGGCCCGCGATTGCTGGCGACTGGTCCAGGAAGCAACACGCGCGCTGAGGCCCTACGGAGTGTTTATCCTGGAGTCCATCGACCCGGCGAGCCTCCTCGCTGGGTCCGAACAGGTGTGGCACGACCCGGCCGCCATGCGGCCGTTACCCCTTCTCACCGCTGAATTTTTGCTGGATTACTTTGGATTGGACGTAGTGCTACACCGTGCTCTGCGTTCCGATCCCGAGGAACGACGCACGCCCCTCACCGAGCTGGAGTTTCTCCGCCCGCTGAATTTCCACCTGTACCGTCCGCGCGTGTACGCTCTGGTCGCCCGCCGCCCCGCCGCAACCGCGGAGTCGCGCGGCGCCCACCGCCTAGGTTAGCCGGGATGAGCGCGTCACTCCGCGTCGCCATGTTCACACCGCTTCCCCCGGCCAGGACCGGAACCGCGGATTACGCCGGCCAGCTGGTAGCCGAACTTCATAAAATAGTGACCCTCCAGGTGTTCGAAAACGCGCGCGGCGTCAGCTGGAAATCCTTTGACGCCGTGATTTATCAAATCGCCAACAATCCCTATCACGCGGGTTTCTACAATCTGGCGATAGAACAGCCTGGTATCTCCGTGCTGCATGAGGTCAACCTTCACGATTTGATCAAGGACCAGACGCTGAATCGTGCGAACGAGCGGGCCTACCTCCGCGAATTGATGTACGAGGTGTACGGCCAGGACCTGAAAGACCCTGTGCGCGCGGAGTCGTTCCAGGTTCCGCAGCCGCGTGCGTTCAGCATGCTGCGCCGCCTCCTGGATCGCAGCGAGCGCTGCATCGTCCATAGTAAATATGCCGCGCGCGAATTGCGGCAGAAGGGCTTCTCCCGTCCCATTGCCGTGATTCCACATGGCTCCTCCGTCAAGAATTTAAACGCCTCGGCGAACCGGCAGGCGGTCCGTGCCGGGCCCGGAGCTCCCTTGATCGGTCTTTTTGGATTCCAGCGGCCTGACAAGAGAGTGCTGGAGTGTTTCCGCGCATTCGAAACGCTCCTGTCGTCGTATCCTTTGGCGCAACTGCTGGTGGTGGGCGAGCCTCATCCGGATGTTCCGCTACGGCAGTGGATTGCGCAGTCGCGCCTGGAAAGCTGCGTCCACATCCTGGGCTACCAAACCATCCAGGACTACGACAGCAATATGGCCGCTTGCGATATCATCTTGAATCTTCGTCATCCGACCTTCGGCGAAACCTCCGGCACGATGATGCGGGCTTTTGGACTGGGCAAAGCGGTGATCGTTTCGGATTCCGGGGCGAACTGCGAACTCCCCGAGGACGTTTGCCTTCGCATCCCCCCCGACGACTACGAAGCCGCTGTCCTGGTGGAATGCATGAAGTGGCTGCTGGAAACTCCGTCGCGAGTGGCGGAGATCGGGTGCCGCGCGCAGCAGTGGGTTGCGGACGCATGCTCCTGGCCCAGAGTCGCCCAGATGTACGCCGCATTCGCCCGGACGGCGGCCGACCGTACCGCTCCAGCCCGCAACGGCAGGGTGCGGCCAACTCCCGCGGACACACCCGCGGACACACCCGCGGTCTTTGAACAACTGAGCCCACAGACCGTGGGTGCGTACCTGCGCCGCTGGATCGATCCCGCTTCGGAAGCGACCGGCCATTTCCGTGCGCATTCGCATCGCCTTGTGCGAACCGTGCAGTGTATTCCACTTGGCACCACGCAGGATCGGATTCTGGAACTGGGTTGTTCGCTCCAGATCACTCCAGCATTGCGCCAGTTACTGGGTTACGGGGAAGTCCGCGGCTGCTATTGGGGACCACCCGGTGAAATATTCAAAGCCTCCGCGATTGCCACCGACGGCGAACTCTTTGACTGTTCTATCGATCTCTTTGGCCCTGACGCCGATCCCTTCCCCTATCCGGATGACTACTTTTCCACGATCCTCTGTTGTGAGCTGCTGGAGCACTTGGAAAACGATCCGATGCACATGATGAGTGAGGTCCACCGTGTCCTCCAACCCGGAGGCATCCTGGTTTTGACCACGCCAAATATTGCTTCTTTGCGCTCGATTGCCCAGGTGCTGAAGGGGGCCCATCCCGCGTCGTTCTATCGGTACAGCCGCACCAGACTGGGCGGCGATCCGGAACCCGCCCACTCTCGCGAATACACACCCGATGAGGTCCGGCTCTTGCTTGCGGATTCCGGATTCGTAGTGCTATCGGTGGAAACTGGCCCCTACGGCGAAATGGACCCGAAGGATACGCAGTGGGTAGTGCCTGTTCTACAAGGGCTGAAGCTGCCCACGGCGCTTCGCGACGATTGTATTTTCGCCGTGGGGCGCAAGGAGTCTCTCGCTAGGACCCGGTTTCCGGGATGGCTCTACGGGAAATAGCGCTCCGAAGTGCAGCGGCCGGCTGGCCCAATGTTCGCCGAGGTTCATTTAAGGGATGCGTCTTTTTATTGCCCTCGTGCATGGCCCCTTGCGCGGCAGCCCTGAGTTTGGGCCGGGGTTTTTGCGGGACAACGGTTGTCAAATCCGAGGCGGGACTTCAGACTAGAAGGCATGGCGCCTGTCGATCCGAACGAAGCGCGGCTGAAACACCTTGAGCGGGATGTCCGGGATCTGCAGATCGCGCTGGAACGGACTCGGCTGGCGGGGGACGCCCTAAACGAGGCCCTAGACTACGAAATATCCGCTTGCAGGAAGGAAATATCCGCTTGCAGGAAGGAGATAGCCGCTTGCAGGGAGGAGACCCGGAGGCTGGGGGCATGGCTAGAGGCCACGTCGCGGAGCACGACGGACATCGCACAGAGCCGCATTTGGCGAACGCTGGCTGCGATTGGGAAAATACTCCTGCGCTTGTCGCGATCGGGAAATCGTCCGGAGGTTCCGGCGCTGGCGCCAAGCGGTGACGGCTCTGCAGCGGATGAGCGTGGGACCGCTGAGTTAGAAGAGCTTGCGCCGAGCGGTGTCGATTCTACGGCATATGAGCGCTGGATCGCTGAGTTCGAGGAGCGTGATGATGCCTTAATCCGGAAGGAGCTTTCTGAATTTACGATTCAGCCGCGGATCAGCCTGATCGCTCCGTTCGGGGATGCGAGCCCAGCTGTTTTGGAGCGGACCATGCAGAGCGTTGCTGCTCAGAGCTATGGGAAGTGGGAGCTCTGTCTGACCGGGCGTGGCGCCGGACATCCAGTGCGGCAGGACACGCGCATAAAGACGCGCTGGCAGGTGAAGGATCCTTGGCAGGCGGCGCTGCAATTGGCCTTCGGAGATTACGTGGCGGTGCTGGAGCCGGGGGGCGCTCTGGCGGCCGATGCGCTCTTTCACATCGTCGATCTCTTGAACCGGGAACCGGCCACTGACGTGATCTATTCCGACGAGGATTGCATGGATGAGGCGGGACGCCGGGCCCGGCCGTTTTTCAAGCCGGAGTGGTCTCCGGATCTCATCCTGAGCATGAATTACGCGGGCCGGCTGCTAGTGTTGCGGCGCGGACCAGTTCTCGAAGTGGGTCAGTCTAGCCACGCTTACGACCTGCTCTTACGTGTGATCGAACGGACCTCGCGCGTCCAACACATTCCGCGCGTTCTGTACCACGCTACAGCGGAGGAGCCCGGGCGCGACCATCCGGCGGATCGCCAAGCGGTGAACGATCACCTGAGGTCCGCTCACACCGGCGCATGGACGGAGACTGATCCGCGCAACGGCCGGTGGAGAGTCCGGTATCCGCTGCCTCTGGATGGGCGTGTCAGCATCATCATACCGACGGGAGGCAAGGCCGACCTGGAAGGGAACCTGCAAAGCGTGGCTGCTGGAACCGACTACCCGCAGTATGAAGTCGTGGTGATCGACAATTCCGGCGGTGACGCCGTACGGAATTTGACACGCGAAGCGTACGCCGGTGCTCAGCCCATCCGCTACATCGACTGGCGGCACAAACCGTTCAACTACGCCACGATGTGTAATCAGGCCGCGCGCACCTGCGATTCGCCGTTCTTGCTGTTTCTGAACGATGACACGCGAGTGATCACACCCGGCTGGCTGCGGGCGATGGTGGAACTCGGGGCGCGCCCGGAGGTGGGAGCGGTGGGCGCGAGACTGCTGTTTCCCGACGGGAGCATCCAGCATGCCGGCGTCTTTCTTGGGTTGTATAGCCGTGCGGGGCACCTGTTCAAGGGGTTGGATAGCGTCGGGAGTCACTACTTCGGGCTGGACCGGGTAATCCGCAATGTGAGCGCAGTTACCGGCGCCTGCCTGCTGGTGAGGGCAGAACTCTTTTGGGACATCGGCGCGTTCGACGCGGATCATTTTCCGGTCGACAGCAATGATATAGACCTCTGCCTGCGGATCGGCGCGAAAGGCTACCGCGTGCTGTATACGCCCTATGCCGAGTTGTACCACGACGAGTCCCAGTCCAAGGGTGTTGTGGACCGCATAGCACACCCGACGGAGATGCAGGAGTTTTCGAGAAGGTGGTCTGAGATGATTCGTAACGACAAGTTCTATAGTCCCAATCTCAGCCGCCGGGACGTAGGCTGCTCGCCGCGGATAAAGGGAGATTAGAGAGCGCAATCCGGACATGAAAGCATTGCAACGAACTACGTTTAGAAGTGGAGGGCCGGATCGTAGACGGTTCTCGGCTAGACGGAAGCTGCGTTTGGTCTCGAAATCCGCGAACCACACCGCCCATGAGCGTAGCTACGGCATCGCGAGGGGGAGTGCAAAGGTGGGAGACTAAAGTTATGAGTCCAATCGACAAAAAAATCGAGAAGCAAGAAAAAGAGGGGAAGATCCCCAAGCCGATCGAAGATCTTCCCTCCGAATGGGCCAAAGAAGATCGCGAGATCCAAGGCGGCAAGCCGGACCTGGGAGAAGTAGAAGAAGATCCGTCGGAGCTCTGATAAATCGCCGGTAGTGACGCCCCACCCTGCCGATCCTTCCAACGCCGCTTCCGGTTTCCTCCAGGGCAGGAAGCCGTTGCAGGTTAAACGCTTACGGCGACCGGCCTCAATCGGTTGCCGAAATGATCCGGAACGCCCGGCCTCAGCGGCGCGCCTTGGCTGACCGTCGTTCTGGCCGATAATGCGAAGCCACTATCTTGATTTGCCGCTTTTCTTGCTTCGCGGGGAAGTGCTCGGAGTGAGACCGTCCCGAGGGACAAGCATGTTTTAGCGGAGTCCGAACGCTGCCGCGATCAGTTCATAAGATCGGCGACGGTCGGCGTGGTCGTAGGCAATTGTGACGATCATCATTTCTTCCGCGCCATAAAGATCGGCCAATTCCTCGATTCCTTTTTTCACCGCGGATGAACTCCCAACGATCGCGCGGCGTGGCCGGGCGACAGTGTCGGGACTCGGGCCGTGCTCGGCCAGGAAGCGAAGTGCTTTGTCGATTGGCGGCACCGGGATCGATTGGCCCTGATTCAACAATGCCCGCGTCATACGAGCGCTGGAGGCGATCCGCTGAGCGTCTTCATCGGTCTCCGCACAGACGGCAAAGCCGGCGACCATCACGCGCGGCTCAGCCAGAGTCTCGGAAGGGCAGAACCGATCGCGGTAAATCTGGGCGTAGGTTGCCCCGTCAGGATTGATAAAGTCGGCAAAGCAGTAGGGCAATCCGTTCTCGGCGGCCCACAGGGCGCTTTGAGCGGAGGAGCCTAGAAGCCACACGTCGGGGACATGGGGACGCCCGGGCAAAGCCGCCAGCCGTGCGAAGGGATGCCCGGCCGGCATGCGGTTCTCAAGATAACCGAGCAACTCGGCGAGTTGCTGCGGGAAGTCGTCAGGCGCGGGCTGGCGCCGATCGCGCTGCAGGGCGTACGCCGTGGCGTGATCCGTGCCGGGTGCGCGGCCGATACCGAGATCGACCCGCTCAGGAAAGAGCGCGCTCAGGATGCTGAAGGTCTCGGCGACCTTGAGCGGACTGTAGTGCGGCAGCATGACGCCGCCGCTGCCGATCCGTATGCGGCGTGTGATCGAACCAATCGCGGCGATCATCACCTCGGGACTACTGCAGGCCAACATGGGGGTGCCGTGATGTTCCGCCAGCCAGTAACGGGCGTAACCGAGTTCGTCCGCCAGGCCCGCCAAATCCAGCGTGTTACGCAAGGCGTCCGCGCCGCTGGAACCCTCCGGGATCGGCGATTGATCGAGGACGCTGATGTTCATAGCGCTGCATTCATAACTAAGAGACGCTGCCAAATTGGAAGGTGCCGCCCGGTAAGCGGCAGGCCGCGCTTAATACCGCCAGCTCTTCAGATCCGCCCCCGGAGGCGCGCTCTTCTCCATGCGCTCCAGCATCATCGGCACGTACATGGTGTTGTAGTGCAGGCGCGAGTAAGCATTCGGAAGATTCGGGTCGCCGTTCCAGCAGTGCTCCGCGCGATCCCCATACTTGACCTCGCCCTCGTACGGCGGATTGGTGGTCTTCTTGAGGAAATCTTCCAGGTAGTAAACCGCGTCGTTCAAGAAATACGTATCCGCGCTCCCAACGTAAATGTGGAGCTTCCCGCGAAGCTTCGGCCCTAGCTCCGTCCAGTCGCGCTCCAGGATGTTGCGCAGGTCGTAGTGCTCTTTCCAGTACGCCGCGATCTGAGGATGAATCTCCCCAGTGACTTTGTCGAAAATCGGCGCGGGATAGCCGTCGCTCCCCACCGGCGAGTACACCGCCTGCCAGATGTCGAACTGCTCTCCGGAGCGGCCCTTGCTCCCCAGCGCCAGTTCCATGTAATTCGCGTCCTCCAGCGTCGCGGTCACGTGACCGAGGTAGTCGCGCATTCCCGGCTGCGCGATTCTCTTGTGCGCGCCCTCCAGATAGTAGGCGTTCTTGTCCTTGTAGAGATCCACCACCGTGTACGCCCGAAAGTCCACCGGATCGGGACAAGCGACAAACGCTCCGTTGTAGTCATCCGGATAGAAGGTCTGAACCGCCAGCGCTTCCCATCCGCCCGTGGAGCCTCCGTAGGTGAATCTGGCCCATCCCTGGCCGATCGCGCGGAATTGTTTTTCGATATACGGAATCAGCTCATGCTCGATCGCGTCCCCGTAAGGCCCCAAATTCGCCGAGTTCACCGCGTAGGAATCGTCGTAGTACGGATTCGCGTGCTGAATCTGGATCACCAGAAAGCGCGGGAAATTCGGCGTAGTCCACTGCTGGTAAAACTTGTAGGCTTCTTCCTCCTGGATGCGGTTGTAGCCCGCCAGATGAAATCGCTCGCTGTAGTCGGGCTTCAAATTCGGATCCGGAGGTTCGGTCCGGAATCCGTCGAAATCCTCGGGGAAATGTCCGTGAAACACAGCCAGAGGATAGTGCGCTTCGGGATGCGCGTCGAAACCCTCGGGCACCAGAATGTGTGCGCCTAGGAACATCGGACGCCCCCAGAACTTGGTCAACAGCGGACTTTGAATCCTGACGTGGCGAATGTACTTAGTGTCCTTAAGCTCCGGTATCGGGGGAATCATCTGATCCAGCACGACGCGCACTGGAGCCTCCGTCCCTCCGCGCACCGCGATCTTCTGAGGCTTGCTGTAGAGATTCCCTGGGGCGAGATTCCAGTGCTGCCCTTCGCCGCGATCCATGGGTAACTTCACGGTAAAGCCATCCGAGCGATGGAACGTTTCGTATCGGTGCAGCACGATCTGTATGGTGTAGTCGCCCGGTTTCAAAAGAGACAGACTCCGGACGGGATAGCCGAAAGCGTGGTAGTCGATGGTCGCCGGCTGATCCGGTGCGAGCCCCTCGACATCGACACCAAAGACCATCTGGGATTTCGGCGTGTCGTCCACTTGCATCCGGGGCTCGGCCGTGGGGTCGGTCGAGACCACCAGCAGCAGACGGCCATCGATCGCCGCTGTGCTTTGCGACTTCGGAAAGGAAACCAAGAATCGCGGTGCGGATACCAGCGGGAGTGAAAGTGCCAAAGTGAGTGCAGTCGCGGAGCAGGCCTTCATGAGCCTAGTTTAGGAAAGTTCCGGCTAACGCAGCGGTTCTACCGCGGAGGGATTACGGTATCGCCACCGGAGCCTTCCCGATGAGGTAGGCTGGACGGTGGTCCGGTTGGGTCTCTAAGGAGAAGCTCATGCACACTCGAACGCTGATGTTTGCCGGGGTGACGCTGATCGCGGTGTCCGCGCGCGGGCAAACCGACTGGCCCATGTTTGCTCACGATCCCGCAAGCACGCGCTATTCTCCGCTCACACAGATCACTCCCGCCAACGTCTCCAAGCTGGCGCAGGCATGGATCTACGACTCGAAGCTCAAGCCCGACTCGAAGCCCACCCAGTCTTCCAAGAGTTCGCCGCTGGTGGTGAACGGCGTGCTGTATTACGACACCCCGTATAAAAGGCTGGTGGCGATAGAGCCCGAGACCGGAAAGATTCTCTGGAGCTTCGATCACAATCACGATGCGCGCGCGGCCCGCGGACTGGCCTATTGGCCTGGTGACAAGACCAGCCCGCCAACGATCTTTTTCGGGAACGAAGATGGTTTGCTGCTCGCCGTGAACGCCAAAACCGGCAAGCTGGTCCCAGGTTTTGCCCGCGAGGGCGAGCTGGATCTTACACCGGGCATGAAGGATGGTTTTCCTTACGCTCCATACGGCCTGAACGGTGCGCCGATGGTCTACAAGAATCTGGTGATCACCGGCTCGCATGTCCGGGACGGCGGCTCCCTCGGCGGCAAAGGCGACGTGCGGGCCTGGGACACGCGCACCGGCAAACTGGTGTGGACCTTCCACACCGTGCCGCAGCCCGGCGAGACCGGCCATGAAACCTGGCTGAATGACGGTTGGAAGGATCGTTCTGGCGCGAACGTGTGGAACTCGTTTTCGTTCGACGCTCAGACTGGGACGCTGTTTCTGCCCATCGGCTCGCCCAGCAACGATCTCTACGGTTGGGATCGCCCGGGCGCCAATTTGTTCGGCAACTCGCTGGTCGCGGTGGATGCGATGACCGGCAAGCTCAAGTGGTATTTCCAGACCGTGCATCACGACTTGTGGGATTACGATCTGCCGCCGCAGCCGACGCTGATCGACGTGGTTCACGATGGCAAGAAGATCCCGGCGCTGGTGCAAAGCGCCAAAACCGGACTGATCTTCATCCTGGACCGGCGCGACGGCAAACCTATCTACGGCGTGGAAGAGCGTCCGGTACCCAAAGGCGAAGTACCGGGAGAGTGGTATTCGCCGACCCAGCCGTTCCCGCTGAAGCCTCCGCCGGTGGCGCGCAACAGTTGGAAGCCGGATGAGATCGCCCGGGTCACGCCGGAACACGCGAAGTATTGCGAGGACCTGTTCAAGGACGCCCACAACGCGGGTCCGTATACACCCAACGGCTTGACCAAGACCGTAAATTTTCCAGGCCCGAATGGCGGCCCCAACTGGGGCGGCGGGTCGTTCGATCCGAAGCTAGGCTACTTTTTCGTCAACTCTCATGACGACGGCACCATCGCGACGATGGTGGCGCAAACACCCGCCAAAGAGCCTCCGCCGCGCATCAACAAAGCCGGCGATACCAGCCAGATGCCGTATGTCCGCAGGGCCACCGGCGCCATCACCAATCCGGCCACGGGCTGGCCGTGCCAGTCGCCGCCGTGGGGCGAGTTCACGGCGATTAACGTGAACACCGGCGAGATTGCCTGGCGAATTCCGTTCGGGCGTGTCGATGCGCTCGAAGCCAAGGGCGTCATGAATACCGGGTCGTTCAACATCGGCGGCTCGGTCGCAACCGCCGGGGGACTGGTGTTCATCGGCGCCAGCAGCGACGCGCGCTTTCACGCGTATGAGTCTAAGACGGGGAAGTTGCTGTGGGAAGCCAAGCTGCCGGACGCGGCGCAGTCCAACCCGATCACGTTTCTCGGCAAGGACGGAAAGCAGTACGTGGTGATCAACGCCAACGACTCTTTGGTGGCCTTCCACCTTCCTTAGAATTTGGCGGCGAGGGAGAGAAAACCAGCCTGTAACCGCCACTCTCATAGCGGGACGCATAGAGGGACGACGCTTGCAAGGCTCCATCGACCGCATTGTTAAATCCGTTGTCTGGCTGTGCGCTCTCCTGGCCGGGGCCATGCGCGCAGAGGGACAGGAACGCACCCCCGCGGATCAGCCCATCGTTCGGAGCGGGGCCGGCGTGCTTGCGAGCGACGCCGCGCGCCCAGACGTCGTGACTGCCCGTGATTTCGGCGCCGCGGGCGATGGGGTGGCAAACGATACTGCCGCTCTTCAGGACGCTTTCGCTGCCGCGTGTGCGGGCTCCGGCAAACTGTACGTGCCTGCGGGTACCTACAATATCAGTTCCCCGCTGACTACGGGCTGCGCGATGTTCATCTTCGGGGATGGCGCGACGCTCAGCATCATCCGGCAGACGGTCCAGCGCAGCGCAAACCACGGAATCATTTCGAGTCACTCCCTGACGCTTCAGGACATCGGCATTAACACCGCGCCGTTGCGCCAAGACTACGGCATGGCGGCGGTGTTTCGAAGCGATACCGCGTCCCCCGCGAGCGGTCAGACGTTTGCGTTTATTCGCTATAACAGTGCTGGCTTTAATTTCGGACTCGACGTGGCGGGGACCAGCACCGCCGATCAATTGGATGCCGTCACGGTACAGGATTGCGATATATCGGTGGGAACGGCGTGGGGAGCCGTATCGCAGCCGGTCAACGTTCGCACGGCCCGATCGGTTCTGGTCGAGAACAACACGTTAACGGGAGACGCGAATAATGACCACGCGATCTATCTGATCGCGGCGCGAATGGTGGTCATCCGGAATAATACGATCGCCAGGATTCAAAACTCCGCGGTCAAGATACTGAACGGAGGCTTTTGCGGGCGCTCGCCGGGCTGTCCGCCCGACACCGGACAAGACTATGCGGGTTGGACGATTGAAAACAACCGCATCAGCAACGCAGCGATGGCCATCGCGGTGTACCTCTACGGGACTACCGAGCTCCCGTTGGTCGATATCAACCACAACGAGATCAGCGACATCGCGGATACGTACGCCGGAGATGCTGCCGCTATTTACGTCAATGTCAATGACTCGGCGAGTATGGCCAAAGTGTCCGTGACTTCCAATGTCTATCGGACACTTTCGCTGGGCGGTGTATTTCTAGTGACCTCGGGCCAGGGAACTGTCAAGCTGTTTGAGGACCGCGGGGACAAGTTCATCAACTGGTCGGTGTTTGATCCGGGAACCTACTACGCCATCTCATCGAGCGGAGCGGGGCTGGGCGGGGCGGTGATCGAGCAGCTTTCGATGGACGCCCAGGGCCACGGGCGCGCGGCGCTCAATCTCAAAGCGTTTTCGCGGGTTAACGAGACGAAGGCCGAGGCGCCACCGACGCCGGCCACTGACGGGGCCGCCCGCCCGCGGACTCCTAATAAGCCTGACGACAAGCCCGACTAGCGCTTGCCCGGAGCAAGTGGCGCAGGGCCGCGCCCTGCGAAAGACCGTCACCGCTTGGTCTCCAATCCATACGAAGCCAGTTTCGCCCGGGTAGATGCGTAATCCGTGTGAAGAACGCTCCGAATCCCCATGCGCTCCGCGACCTGGGCGAACATGGGCGTGTTCTCGATATAGACCACCTGCCGCGCCGGCGTCTGGGCAATGTCCAGCACCAGCCGAAAGAGCTCCTCGTCGGGCTTGCGGAGATGCACAAAGCAAGACGAGATAAAGAAATCCACAACTTCGCCAAGCTTGAACTTTCGAATCCGATACGCGTTTAGCTCACGGCCTTCGTTGCTCACCACGGCGATCTTCAGCCCATGACGGGCCTTGAGCTGCGCGAGCAACTCGATCATCTCGGGGTAAGCTTTCGATTGTGCGAACATAAACCGCCGAAACTGAGCCGGAGTGAACGGCCGCTTTTTGTAGAAGACCACCCGGTCCAGATATACTTCCAGCGTGATCTTTCCCACCTCGTAGGTGTCGAAGGTCAGGTGATGCCGGGATTCCATCTCGGCCGGATCCAGCCTGAAATTCGCCGCCGCCTGCTTGCGGGAATTATGATCCCACCCGTTGGTCAGCAACACGCCGCCGATATCCACAAACAACGTCGTGATCGGGATAATTTTGCTCATTGAGAGCCATTCTAATGGAGTCCGATCAATCCATCATCGCGACGCCGGCCCGCGGCGTGGTCTTTTTCAGCAGCAAGACCGCCGGAATCATGCCCAGAAAGATCAGCGCCAGAATCCAGAACGTGTCGTTCACGGCCAGCATGGCCGCGTTGCGCTGAACCATCCCATAGAGCACGCCCTGCGCCTGCCCAGCCGCGTCCGCGCGGCTCGCCCCTTGAGCCACAATCGCGGACGCGGTGCTCCGCAGCGAGTCGGTCAAACTCCCATCCATCTGGGTCAGATGGCTCACCAGCGCTTGCTGATGGAACTGCTCCCGCCGGGCCAGAATCGTATTGACCATGGCGATGCCACCGCTGCCACCGATGTTGCGGAACAGATTCATGAGACCCGTCGCGTAGCCCAGCTTCTCCCGGGCGACGGAACTGAACGCGGTCGTATTAATCGGCACGAACAGGAACGCCATGCCCAGCGCCTGAATCGTGCGCGCCCACATCGCCGTCCGGGAATCGACATCCAGGTTGAACCCTGCCATTTCAAACAGCCCTCCGGCCGCGACTACCAGTCCGAATACGATCAACCAGCGCGCTTCGAACTTGCCCAGCAATTTGCCGACAATCGCCATCCCCAGCATCATGGCGATTCCTCCCGGCGAAAGCACCAATCCGCTGAGGAGCGCCGTATAGCCGAGGACCGTCTGCAGGAAAATCGGCAGGATGGCGGTGCTGCCGTACAGCGTGAAGCCCACCGCGTACATGGTCACCGCGGAGAGCGCGAAGTTGCGATCCTTCAAAATCCGAAAATCGATCACCGGTTGGGATTGGCGCAACTCCCAAATCACAACCCCCGCCAGCGCAACCACGGCCAGCACCGCGGCGGTGATGATCAGATTCGAACCGAACCAGTCGTCGCGCTGCCCTTCGTCGAGCAAAATTTCCAGGAACGCCAGACCAGTGGCCAGCAGGCCCAGGCCGATGTAATCGAGCTTCAGACCGTTGGCGAACGTCTTGCGCACCAGGTGCGGCGGATCGAAGATCAGCAGCGTGGTGAAGAGGACCGAGAGCACGCCCACGGGGATGTTGATCAGGAAAATCCAGCGCCAGGTGTAGTTGTCGGTGATCCAGCCGCCCAGCGTTGGTCCCACGACGGGCGCAACCACCACGCCCATTCCATAAAACGCCATCGCCACGCCCTGCTTTTCCTTGGGGAAACTCTCGACCAGGATCGCCTGCGAGATGGGCTGGAGCGCCCCGCCGCCCAGCCCTTGAAGGATGCGAAACAAGATTAGAAAACCCAGCGAGGGAGCCACGCCACACAAAAACGAGCTGACAGTGAACAGCACCACGCAAGCCATGTAGAAGCGCTTGCGGCCAAACAGCGTCGAGAACCAGCCGCTCAGCGGAAGCACAATCGCGTTGGCGACCAGGTAGGCCGTGAGCACCCAGGTGGACTCATCCACGCTCGCGGACAGATTGCCGGCGATATGCGGTAAGGCCACATTCGCCACGCTGGTGTCGAGCACTTCCATGAAGGTCGCCAGCATGACCGTGCCGGCGATCGCCCACGGGTTAATCGCCGGTTTCGCTGGAATCGTGAGTTGTGCGGTACTCATGGCTCGCTCCTCTGTCGCCGATGATTACTTCGTGAAGATGGTCACGTCGACGTTCATGCCCGGCCGGAACGTGAACCCCGGCGGCACATCCTCCAGCGCGATCTTCACGGGAATCCGCTGCACCACCTTTACGAAATTCCCGGTGGCATTTTCCGGCGGCAGCAGGCTCAGCTTGGTGCCGGTCGCGCCGGCGATGGAGTTCACCCGGCCCTCAAACGACCGGCCATACATGTCCACGTAGACTTCCGCGCGCTGGCCCGGCCGCGCATTCGACAACTGCGTCTCCTTGAGGTTGGCGGTGACCCACACGTCCTTCAGCGGAACGATGGTGAGCAAGGACTGCCCGGGCTGCACAATTTGCCCGAGCTGAACCATCTTCTTGGTGACGACGCCGTCGATGGGCGCAACCAGGCTGGTGTAGCTCAGTTCCAGCTCGGCCGCTTCCAGATTGGCGCGCGCCTGCAGGATCGCCGCCGATGCGGTGACCGCCTGCGCCGAACTGATGTTGACCTGCTGCCGGTTGGCCTGCGCTTGTTCGAACGACGCTCGCGCGGAACTGACCCGAGCCAGCGCAGCCTGCATCGACGCCTTGCTGCTCTGCGCCTGCTTCTCGGCATTAGCGAGTTTCTCCTGGGCCGCCGTCAGGTCGCTGTCGGCAACCTGCGCCGCCGCGCGGTAAGAATCGAACTGGAGCTTCGAAATCTCGCCCTTGGACGCCAGCGGTTCCATGCGGGCCAGATCCGCGCGAGCGCGATCCGAGACCGCCCGTTTGGATTCGATGTCGGCGCGTGCGAACGCGAGTTCCGAAGAGGAAGCCCGGTCGTAGTCGGCGCTCGCGCGGTCGTAGTCGGCCGAGGCCGCGGCGAGTTGCGCTTCGGCCGCGGAGGCGCCGCTGGCCGTGGTGGCGTTGGTCAAGGGCACGCCGGCGTCCGCGCCGACTGCCTGACTTTCGGCGGCGGCGACCGCCGCGCGCGCCTGCGCGACTTTCGCTTGATAGTCGCGAGGATCGATCCGCAGCAACACCTGACCGGCTTTCACGGCTTGGTTGTCGTCCACCAGGATCTCGGACACATTGCCGGAGATCTTGGGCGCGATCGGCGCGATGTGCGCATCCACCTGCGCGTCGTCGGTCGAGACACGGTCGCGGAAGTGGAAATACGTAAGCGTCCCCGCGGCAACCGCGATCGACAAAGCGCCCGCGATCAGCAAACGCACGCCGGTTTTCCTGGCCGGGCGTGTGTTCTTGGCCTCAGCTGCGGTCAGCTCGGATTTCGCGCTTTGTTCCAATTCCTGAATCAAGGTGTCCATGATCTTTTCTCCTGTCGTTCACTTCGCGTACATTGCTTCCATCTGCCCGGTGGCCCGGGCCAGATCGGCGCGGGCTTGGTTATAGCGATACAGAGCCGTGATCTGGTTGTCGTTGGCGCGGGCCAGTTCGTCCTGCGCCGTGATCACTTCGATGTTGTTGGCCACTCCGGCTTTAAAACGGTCCTGCGCTTCGGTCACGCCTTCCTGGGCCAGACTCACGCCCAGGTTGGCGGCTTCCACTTCCGTGCGCGCGGATTCGAGCTGCGCGATCGCCGTCTTCACTTCGAGCGCGATCTGATTGCGCAAGTCCCGCTCACCTTGCGCCAGCTTCTTGATCTCGATCCCGGCGATCGCGGTTTCCGCCTGGATGCGGCCCCTTGTAAATATAGGGACATCCAGCGACGCTCCGTATTCATAGGCCGGGATCATCGTATTCGGCGTCACACCTTGCAAGCTCCAGCCGCCGACAACGGAGAGGCGCGGAAGCCGCTGGTCTTTCGCGGCCCGCTGCTGGAATTGCGCCGTCCGGATTTGCGAGAGAACGGCTTTCATCTCCGGCCGCTCGGCGTAAGCGCGCGTCAGGCTTTCGTCGGAGGCAAATGCCGGGGTCTCGAAGAAACTCGGCTCATCGGCGAGTTCGACGGGCTGCTGCGGGTCCAAATTAAGCAGCCGGCTCAAGCTGTACAAAGAGATCTTCAGTTGGACACCGGCCTCGATGTACTTTTGCCGTTCGTTTTGATACTGAACATTGGCGCGCAGCGTGTCGATGCCCGTTCCAACGCCGCTCCTCTGCAGATCCTCGGACAGATCGAAGAGCGCCTTCGCCAGATCCAGCCGCGATTTCGCCGCGTTCACGTCCGCGGCGGCGCGCAGGCTGCCCAGGTACTGCGAGACCACCAGTTGGGCATTCAGGTCGCGCGCCGAGGTTTGTTGGGCGGTGCTGGTTTGCACGGTCTCGCGCGCAGCCTGCCAGCGGTGCCACAGAGTCAGATCGAACAACGGAGCGGAGAAGCCGGGGCCGGCTTGAATGGACCAGAAACGACCGATGTGGCCCGGAAAGCCGGGGATCTTCTGGCCCAGAAGCGCTTCGACGTTGCCGCGCGTCACCTTGTCCGACGCCGAGAACGAGGCTTGGGGCAACAGTCCCGCGCGAGCCACGTTGCGATTCTCTGCACTCTCGACCAGATTCAAATTGGCGATCGCGACTTGCGGATTCTGCTTCAGGGCCAGCGTGACCGCGTCTTTGATGGTCAGCCGGAGCGGCGCTGGCGGCACATCCTGCGCACGCAGCGAAAACGTCTGCACGAACAGCAACAGCCCCAGCAGGCCCACCAGGTGGCGAACCCTCTTGCAAAGATCCCCGCCACGCGAAGCCGCCCCGGTAATCTCGCCGACCAGTGCCTTCATCGCGACTCCCTCGGCGATCAACCGCGCTCCGGCTTGGTTCATCGCCTGTAACAAGCGCTCACCGGCCTCGTCGACCGCTGTGACATCGGTCAAATCCACCTCGATCCGCCGCCCACCGGCGGGAGCGGAGCGCCACACGTTTTCCGCTTCCAGAACCCAGGCGCTGGCGAGTTTGCCTTCGAGCTGCATCCGCCACGTGGCGTCTTGCTCATGAACTGTGATTCTCAGCATCTCCGTTTTCTCCTTGCGCCGAGCATCTAGAAGGCACGCCTGAGGCCACGTCATGACGCAACGCTAAGTAACTGATAGGACGCACTTCACATCCAGAGAGGCGTGCCGGTGCCCAATCTGCCCATACCCAGCCCTAAGCACAGTGCCAACAAATGGGCAGCAAACTGTGGATTGGCCGCATCCGCCCTGGGGGCGTCCGCATCACATGGATATCGCGGCCCGGCAAGCTCTTTAAGGGTGCGAAAATGCAAATAAGTCATGGCGACCCCAATACTGGCGGAGCGGTCGGCGAAACAATTAGATGAAGTTGCTTCCAGCGCTTCTCTCGCCGCGCGCTACGAATCTCTGATACGTCTCGCGGAAGCGATCCGGTCGCAGCACGACCAGAAAGAATTGTTCCGCCTGCTGGCGAACGAACTGAATAAGGTGGTTCAGTTCGACGGCATGGCGCAGTTCGATGCCGCTGCCAACAAGATTCACTGGCATCTCTGCGACCGTTGCGCGGCGTTGAACGCGCCGCCGCTCTCCGATCTGGAGAAGGAAGAGACCGTCGCGTGGTGGGTTCATCGGACGAACCAGCCGGTGGTCATCCCTTTCGTCGACCGGGAAACGCGCTTCCCCGCCACCATCGAGCGGCTCAAGCAACTGGGTCTGCGCTCCATATGCGCGCTGCCGTTGCGGACGGCGCATCGGCTCCTGGGAAGCTTGCTGCTGGCCAGTGAACAAGCCGATGCGTACTCCGACGACGCCGTGCGGTTTCTGTCGCTGGTCGCGGATCAAGTCGCTCTGGCGATGGATGACGCTCTCAATTTTCAGGAATCGCAGCGGGCCCAGGAACGCTTGAAGTTGCTGCTGGATTTAACGAATCAAGTGGTCGCCAATCTGGATCTGCGGGACTTGCTGCGGCAGGTCTCGGGGAGTATCCGCAAGGTGATGCAATGCGATGGCGTCGGCGTCACGCTGCCCGATCCGGAAACCGGCCAGTTGCGGCTGTATGCGCTGGATTTTCCCGGCAGCAACGGCGTCCTCCGGGAAGGGATCACCACGGTGGTGGACGCTACTTCGACAGTGGCGAGAGTTTTCGAGACCGGCCAACCGATCAATCTCACGGAAGCGGACATTATCGCGGATCGCCTGCCCGCTGCCGCTGGCGCCAAATCGATGTGCCGTTTCCCTCTGTTGGGCCGGAAGCGCGTGCTGGGCGTCCTGACTCTCGGCACCGTGCGCGAGAACGCCTTCGCCGACGACGATCTCGCGTTTCTGGGCCAGGTCGCAAGCCAGATCGCGATTGCCGTCGAGAATGCGATTGCCTACGGGCAGATCGCCGACCTTAAGGACAAGCTCGCCCAGGAGAAGATCTACCTCGAGGATGAAATCCGCAGCGAGCTCAATTTCGAGGAGATTGTCGGCACCAGCGACGTTTTAGTCCAGGTGCTTAAGCAAATCGAGACGGTTGCTCCGACCGATTCCACGGTACTGATTTACGGTGAGACGGGCACGGGGAAAGAGCTGATCGCGCGAGCGGTGCACAATCTCAGTTCCCGCAAAACCAACGCCTTCGTGAAATTGAATTGCGCGGCGATTCCCACGGGCTTGCTCGAAAGCGAGCTGTTCGGGCACGAGAAGGGCGCGTTCACGGGCGCGATCTCGCAACGCGTGGGCCGCTTTGAGCTGGCCCATCGGGGGACCGTGTTTTTGGACGAAGTCGGCGAGATTCCCTTGGAGCTGCAACCCAAGCTGCTGCGAGTGCTTCAGGAGCGCGAGTTCGAACGCTTGGGCAGCACCCGTACTCTGCGCACCGACGCGCGCTTGATCGCCGCTACCAACCGCGACCTGGAGGAGATGGTCCAGGAGCAGAAATTTCGTTCCGACCTGTACTACCGGCTGAACGTGTTCCCTGTGCGCATTCCGCCGCTACGGGAGCGGCCGGAAGATATCCCGCTCTTGGTGCGGCACTTCGTGCAGCAGTTCAGCCGCCGGAATAACCGGGCCATCGACAGCATCCCGTCCGACACCATGGACGCGCTGGTTCGCTATCATTGGCCCGGCAACATTCGGGAACTCCAGAATGTGATCGAGCGCGCCGTCATCGTCTCCAAGGGACCGGTGCTCCAGGTTTCTGTCGCCGACTTGAAGCCTCGTCCCGAAAGTCTTGTGAGCGCTCCAGTGTCCAAGTCCACGAGCGGCGACAATCGCGGCGAAAATCTTAGGACCGTCCTCGACGATGCGGAGCGGAAGCAAATCGTGGGCGAGCTCGAACGAGCCAACTGGGTGGTTGCCGGACCGAATGGGGCGGCTGCGCGGCTGGGCATGAAGCGCTCCACGCTGCAGTTCCGGATGCGCAAACTCGGCATTCGCGTCTCGCGGACCGGCAACTGAGTTCTCTGCGCCTCAGCGTGCCGGCTTAGCGGCGAGAAATGCAATGCACGTCGGCTCGGGAACATCGACCGCTTGTCCAGTGGGGGTCAAGCGCCCGGTCTTCGCATCGATCCGGAACACCGTAAGATTGTTCGAATCCTGATTCGCGGCCAGCAGAAAGGCTCCCTTGGGATCGAGCGCGATATTGCGCGGCGTCTTCCCCCTGGAAGGAACAAATTCCACCGGAGTAACTTGGCCGCTGCCAGAGTCAATCGAGTAGACTGCGATATTATCCTGACCCTTGTTGGAGACGTCGCGATTGGACACATACAAAAACTTCCCGGCTCGGTCCACGCGAGGCTCAGCGGGATTGCTTTTTCCGGTAAAGTCCGGCGACACAGTGGAGACCGTCTGCAGTTCGCGAACCGTGCCGTTCGTTTTGTCAAAAGCATAGACGCTGAGGCTGGCTGACAGTTCGTTCACCACGTAAACCGTCTTGCCGCTGGGATGAAACGTTAGATGCCACGGCGCATTGGCTGGACTCTCCTGAAAGAACGCCGGGCTATTGGGCGTCAAAGTGCCTTTAGCGGCATCGAAGCGATACAGCCTCAGTTGATCCATTCCATGTTCCGTCACGACGGCGAAGCGGTTGTCGGGCGAGAGCGCGGTCCCGTGCGCGCGCGGGCCGGGTTGGCGCTCGGGGTCTCCACCCGGGCCGCCATGGTGCACATCGACCGATGTGGCCCCGCCCAAGCTCCCGTCCGCCTGGATCGGAAGCACCGCCACGCTGCCGCCGCGCATATTCGCGACGATCACCGACTTGCCGGTCTTGTCGATCACGACGTGAGCGGGGCCGTCGCCGTGCGAGTCCACGCGGTTCAGCAGCGTCAGTCGGCCGGTCTCCGGATCGATGGCGAAGGAGCTAACCTTGATGCCCATCTGCTCGTTGTACTCGCGCTCGTTCGAAGTGTAAAGGAAGCGCCCGTTGGGATGAACGGCGAGGAACGAAGGCGACGGGATCTCCGCGACCAGGCCCACTGGCGTCAGTTTCCCCGTCGACGAATTGAAGCGGAAGGCGTAGACGCCTTTGCTCGTGTTTCGGGTATAGGTTCCGATGTAGACGAAATAGTCTCCGCCCGCCGAATCATTAGATGCCGCGGGCATGCGGTGGAGCGATAGGGAGCCAAGCAGCACCGCCGACGCAATGTAAGGAAGGCCTCGCATAGTCTGGACTATCTTACCGAATACACGGGTGCCGGCTCTTCCGCGAAGGGGTGATCGGGCCGCAAGCGCAACGCCAGCACAGCGCCCAGCAACAGCAGGAAGATCGATGCGATGAACGGCACCACCCAACTCCCCGTGCGATCCACCAGGTAGCCGAAGCTCGACGGCGAGATCAGGCCTGCGATGCCAAAGCCGAAGTTCATCATACCGCTCGCCGTGCCTGCGTAGCGCGGTGCGATGTCCATGGGTACCGACCAGATCGGCCCTACGATCAGCTCGGCAAAAAAGAACGCCAGCGACAGGCACACGGCCGCAACGGTCAAATTGTGAATCAGCACCACCGGAATCAGAAAAACAAACGCCCCCAGGAACCCGGCCACAATCACGCCCCGCCGCGCAACCGCCAAGCTGCGTGTTCGGTGCAACAACCGGTCGCTCACCACTCCGCCCATGGTGTCGCCGACCACGCCCGCCAAAAGCACGCCGCTCGAGAATAGCGCCGACGCCTGCAGGTTCTGATGATAGTTCTCGAAAAAGAACGCCGGGATCCAGGTCAGGAAGAGCCACAGTGTCCATCCGTAACAAAAGTCCACGATCGTCACGGGCAGCATGTGCCGGGCCAGCCGCAGCCAGGGAATCGTCCGTGCCGCGCCGGCGGCCCGAACCGGCAGCGTGTCCAGGACCGCCGGGGTCATCGCCGGATGCTGGCGAGGATCGTCGCGGAAATACCAGAACCACGCGATCAGCCACAGCAGGCTCACCGCGCCGAGAATCACGAATGAGCCGCGCCAAGTGGAAAACACCAGCAGCCCGGCCACGATCGGCGGCGTCACCGCATTGCCGATCCGCGCGAACGAATGCACGATGCCTTGCGCGAATCCCCAGCTGCCCTGCGGCGTCCAACTGGCCATCGCGCGCGTGGCCGTCGGGAAGCCCGCGCCTTCACCGAATCCCAGCGCGAGCCGCAACAGAAACAGCGAGGCGATTCCAGTGATGGCGCCCGTGAGGACCGTCGATATTCCCACGATCGCGCAACAAATCGCCAGCGTCAGCCGCGGACCCAGCCGGTCGCCGATCCAGCCGCCGATCAATTGGAAGAAAGCGTACGGAATCGCAAACGCCGAGAACGCCAGCCCGAGTTGCGTGTTGCTGATCTGAAGATCCGCCTTGATCAGCGGCGCCGCCGTCGACAGGCTCACCCGATCGACGAAATACAGAAAGTACATCGCGCACAGCAGCGCGAGAACCACGGCCGGAGCACCCAGCTTGCCAAGTCGCATCGGGTTCACGCCGCGGGACGCGTTTCACCCTTGACTTGCGTGCGATGCATCACGCGGCGCGAGTCGGGGTCGAACGGGTCGCGGCGGTGCATGGTGCAGCGATTGTCCCACAACACGACGTCGCCCACCTGCCACTCGTTGTGCCACGTAAACTCTTCCCGCGTAGCGATGGCCCACAATTCATCCAGGAGCGCTTCGGACTCCGCCAGCGGCAGGCCTTGAACGTAAGCGTTGCGCCTGCGCCCGAGATACAGCGCGCGGCGTTTCGTGTCCGGATGCGTGCACACCAGCGGATGCCAGGCGCCCGGCGACGTTACGGGGTCGTCGACCGCCGTGACTCCTTGCCGCACGTATCCGCCGCTATTGTAGGTGCCGTCGTGCTTCAACAGCCGTCCCTCGATGCGGCGCTTCAACGTATCCGGCAGCGAGTCATAAGCGTGGTACATCCCGCAGAAAAACGTGTTGCCGCCCGCGGCAGGAACCTCCAGCGCGTACAGCATGCTGGCCTTGGGCGGATCTTCCAGATACGACATATCCGTGTGCCACGTGGCTTCACCCGCGCCCAGACTGCCGATCGGCTGACCATTCACGATCACGTTCGAAACCACGTAGATCTCCGGATATCCTTCCACGAAGCGGCGTCCCGTTTCCTGAATAGGCGCCCAGTCGAGATCGCCAAAGCGCCGGCTGAAGGCGATCAGATCGTCGTCGGTAAGCTTTTGGCCCCGGAACAACAGCACCGAGTGATCGTTCCAAGCCTTGTGAATCGCGCCGAAGTCAGCTCCGGTGAGAGCACACAGATCGACTCCGCGAATCTCCGCCCCCAGCGGCTTCCCGCTGGGGAAAACCGTAATCGCGGATTCCGTTGGCGTAGTCGAGTTCATCTTCGGAAGCCTAGTCAGACAATGGACCCAATTTAGCAGACGCCCCGGTGCCGCGCTTCCCCGCGCTTCCCCGAAGCCGCGTGACCCGCCGCAAGCCGTCCCTCCCAGCCTGTCCGCAAACTCCTTGCTTCGCCTCCGCCGGCCAAAGTAGCATTGAGGTCTGGAGCTTGAAGATGCGATCTCAGCGGCTGTTCATCCTGTTCGCGCTGCTTTCGACCGGTGCGCGGGCGCAGTGGCTGCACTATCCCACGCCAGGGATTCCCCGCACCCGCGACGGCAAGCCGAATCTCTCCGCTCCCGCACCGCGCGCCTCCAACGGCAAGCCGGACCTTTCCGGAATCTGGCAAGTGGAGCCCACGCCGTTCGATGAAATGACCCGGCTGTTCGGGCCGGGGCTCGAAACTCTTAGCGTTCCCGGCGACGATCTGCGGACGTTCTCCAAATATGCGATCAGTATTCTAGCGGACTTCAAACCCGAGGAAGCCCCTATCCGGTTCGGCGCCGCGAAGATCGCTCAGGGCCGCTTTGAAAATTTTGGAATTGAGAATCCCACCACGCAGTGCCTGCCGGGCGGCGTTCCGTTTGGCGGGTTGCTGCCGTTTCCCAACAAGTTCATTCAAACTCCGGGTGTGATCGTAATCCTGCAGGAAGCCGACGGCGCAGAGCGCCAGATATTTACCGATGGCCGCAAGCATACCGCCGAGCCGCAGCCATCCTGGATGGGCTACTCGGTGGGCAAGTGGGAAGGCGATGCGCTGATCGTCGATACTGTGGGTTTTAACGATAAAGGCTGGCTGGACGCATTTGGTCACCCGCGCAGCGAAGCCCTGCGCGTTCAAGAGCGTTACCGGCGGCGGGATTTCGGCCACCTGGACGTCCAAGTCACCCTCGACGATCCCAAAATGTACACCCGGCCGTTCAGCATCAAGTACACCTTGGATCTGGTCCCGAACACCGACATCGGCGAATACGTCTGCGCCGAGAACGAAAAGGACCGCCCTCACCTCGGAAAACAGTAGCCAGGAACTCCTGCACCGATCTGTGGCCCGTGGTCCAAATGTGGGCAGCCTTTTCAGGCTGCCGCCGGCTTTCAACCGGCGTTCCGACACCCCCGGATAAATGTCATTCTGCTCGCCGCACTACACCAGCTACTTCCTCCCTAGCGAGGCCTTCATTTCCGCGACTGTCGTGAGCCGGTCCGGATTCAGACTGTGAATCGACATCACCCGGTCTGGCTCGAGTTTCAGCCGTTCCAGGTTGTCCAGGAAGACCATCGTGCCGATCACCGGCGGGTTGGGCACCGGGTCGTTGGCCGGCGGCAAATTGAACATGTCCGCGTACACCAGGATCTTCTCTTTCGGGAGGTACCCGATGACCAAGCCGTCGGCGTGCGGGAGCCCCTTGATCAGGTGCACTTCGAACGTGCGAGTGGCGTCCTGGAAGACGCGCTTATCGCCCTTGAAGCCTTCGATCACCGGCTTCTTCCCGGACTTCGACATGGAGTCCGGCGCGAGTGTTCGCGGCGCCGAGAGCGTAGTCATCAGGAATTCGCGGTTGACCTCCGGCGTGACAATCGTGATGCCCTCCGCGACCGCGGCCGGCAGGCCGCTGGTGTGATCGAAGTGGTGGTGCGAGATGACGCCGTAGCGGATCGGTTTGTTCGGAATCACCCGTTTGGCCTCGGCAATCACCGCCTGCGCGCGCGCCTCCTCCGCCCCGTCCGCCAGGAGGCGCTGCCAGTAGCTGTTGGAGATTCGCCGGATTCGCGTGCGCGCCCAGGATGTAGGCGGTAAACGTAGGCCAGCCGCCGCGCTTTTGCACCATCTGCTCCGGAAACTTCAGCCCGTTGGCGCCATCGCGATAGTGCGTGTATTCCGCCTCCACCAGCATGTCGCCGAAAATCGGGTTCTCCAGCCAGGTCTGAACCTTTTCGACCAGGTTCTGGCTATTGATGTAGCCAACCACTTTATAAGGTTGGCCGCTCGGCGACTTCGCCGTCCCCGTGACCGAGACCACTTGGTACCGCTTGCCGCCCACCGTCTGCGCCTTGACAGTCGCGTTGTTCCCAGCCGCGCCCTTCAGGAATCCCCACGGCGTAATGTAGATTTCGACCTGCTGCGCCCAGGGGCTCTGGGCATTGATGTTCTGCTGGCCGGGAGTCAGCGTCGCCACACCGCCGGTCACCGGCACCGCGTAGTTCATCCACGTAGCGCGCGACGCGTGCTGGGTGAAATCGATCGCGCGCACATAATCGTTCGCGCCGGCCATCGGCCACGGCTGGTTCGAATTATTGTTCTGCCCCAGATTGCCATTTTGAGCGACGCCGTAGTAATAGATCGAGTTCAGCCCCTCGACGCCCATCGCCTTCGAGGCATTGCCGATCACCGTTTTCGCGTCCTGGCCCGCGACAGTTTGCGACGACACCGCCGCGAGCGCCAGAACGACAACCCATGCTTTTCTCATCTTTCCTCCTAAACGGTTCACCGCAACGGTTCACCGCTCCGTCACATTCTTGTCCGCAGCCAGACACCGCGTAAGGCCGCCTGGAGCTGAATTATTTCAAATTTAGGGGCGTAGTGCATCATCCGCCCGTGGGGCCAGGCTTTGAGCCTGCCGTCGGCTTTCGAGCCGGCGCAGTTCCCGAAACCGAGCTTGAGCTTGCGACTCTGGAACCGGCGTGGCAGAATGTACGCTTAGGCTTCGGACCTGATCATTTCGAACAACAGCTCAGGGAGATCATGATGCAACTCAAACTGTTCGGGATCTGCGCGGCGACGATTCTTGCGGCGGCGCCCATATGGGCCCACCATTCCTTCGCAGCGGAATACGATTCGAGCAAGCCAGTCACGATGACCGGCGCCGTCACCAAGGTGGACTGGGCCAATCCGCACGTATACTTCTTCATCGACGTGAAGGACCCCGACACCGGCAAGGTCACCAACTGGGCGTTTGAAATGGGCGCTCCGGCCGTGCTGACGCGGAGCGGCTGGAGGCGCTCGTCGGTGAAAGTCGGCGACATCATTACGGTGACGGGCACGCTAGCCAAAGATGCCTCGAGTCACGGCAACGCGCGGTCGGTGACGTTAACGCTGACCGGCCAGAAGCTGGGCGCCGGGTCCAGTGAAACCGAAGCGGCTCCGTCTGCGGCGAAGCAGTAGGTAGTTCCCGCACGGTCGCAGTCCGGAGGAGTGCGCCAGCCCAAGGAGATTCACATGAGCAAGCGGCGAAGTGTCGTCATGAACCGATGGAGCGTCGTTATCGTAGCTGTGGCCGCGCTGGCGTTTGGCCTGGTGCTGGCTTCCGTCTCGTCCGCGCAGGAGACGCCCGGGCCACAAGCCAAGGGCAAGGGCAAGAAGGGCAAGGCCAAAGGCCCGTCGATGCCGGCGCCGCGCAACAAGGATGGGCGCGTGACGCTCGGGCCAGGCGCCGGGCAGACGGGCTTCTGGGGCGGCGGCGGGTCGATCACGGGGCGCAACGGCGCGAGCCTACCCACCAACCTGACGGCAGATGAAGTTCCGCTGCAGCCGTGGGCGCGGGCGCTGTGGCAGGTGCGGCAGAAAGATGGACAGAAGGACGATCCCCATGCACGGTGTCTGCCTCCCGGCGGCCCCCGTCAGTTTCAGACGCCCAACGGCTTCGAGTTCATCGAGGAGCCGGACCGCAAGCGCATCACCATCGTCTTCGGCGGCGGGCCGCGCTCGTGGCGCTTCATTTATCTGGACGGGCGCAAGCTGCCTCCGAACGATGAAGACCGCATCCCGACGTACTTCGGCTATTCGAGCGGGCACTGGGACGGCGACGTGCTGACCGTCGAATCGGAAGGCTACAACGAAAAATTCTGGTTCGTGCGCGGCGGTCTGCCCCACACCGACGCTCTGCATCTGACCGAGCGCTTCTCGCGGCCGGATTACGACACGCTAAAGTACGAGGTCACAGTGAACGACCCCAAAGCGTACACCAGGCCGTGGGACGGCGGGTTCACCGTACCGTGGACCTACACCAACTGGGACGGATTTCCAGGCGGCGAGCTGCAAGAGTATCTGTGCCAGGACAACGAGAGAGATTGGGAGCGGCTGCGTTAATGCGAATAGCGAAAATCGGGTTCGTGGGCGCGATGATGTGGCTGGGTGCGGCGCTGGCTCCGGCGCAGGAGGGGCATCCGCTGGTGGGCGCGTGGCACGGCAACTGGGGCGTCACCGACAAAGACCGCAACGACATCACCGTGGTGATGATGTGGGACGGCAAGGAGATCACGGGCATGATCAATCCCGGCCTGGACGCCGGGAAGCTGCAAAAGGCGTCGCTCAATCCCGCGAATTGGACGGTTCACTTCGAGGCGGATATGAAGGACCGCTCCGGCGCGATGGTGCACATCACAGCGGACGGCAAGCTCGAGGACCTGACCAACGTGCGGCGCTCCCTGTCCGGGACCTGGGTGCAGGGACCGGTCAAGGGCGACTTCCGGATCAAGCGGGACAATTGAGCGTTTTCGCGTGAAACCGGATGGTCACCGGATCGTCAAATACAATGTGCCTGGCTGTGGTAGGTTAGGTTTCCCCCCGAATCTAATTTCAGGTTGAAGGAGACAAGACCGCCGATGCGGCCTTTGCACCATGACACATCCAACGATAGAGAATCCCAGCGAGGCGGTTGACGATACCATGAGCAAATTAGTGGGGGCGCTCCTCCGCGAGTTGGCGGACGATGTACCCGACAGGCCCGGCTTCGAATCCGTACGAGCGGACCTGCTGGCCGCCGGCAAAGTGTACGAGGACGGAAAGAAGAAAGACTTGGTGTTGCGCTTCTATCTTGCCATTCGCTCGCTATTTCATGAGCTGAAGCGTTTGGAAAAAGAAAGGGCCGAGGCCATGAGAGCCAAAGACGCGGGGGCGCCCGACGCCGGGCAGGGCGTTTCGTACCACCAGCCGGAACCACAGCAGAACTTCCCTTCACAGTGAATTGGCTCGCGGGTACGCAACCGATTACAGCTTGCTCTTTTTGAAATTCCCCGCGGGCCGCGGCTGGCGGGCCGGGGGAATCACTCCGTTCATGCGCGCGGAAAGGCGGGCATGGCTTCCACCAGCGGCAGAATCTCGCGCTCGATGCGCTGCACGTCGGCGTCGTGCATCTGGTCGATCGGGTCGGCGGCCGGGGCCGGGAAACAGGCAAAGACCCAAGCCACCACAGTCAGGGTGACGAAGGATTTCACGAGTGTTATTGTAAGCGGGTGGAGGTGACCGATGATTCGTCGCTTGTGGGTGCTCGCGCTGGTCGCAGCGATTGCGGCGGCCCAGCCGAAGACTTTGGATATTTTCTGGATCGACGTAGAGGGCGGCGGAGCCACGCTGATCGTGACGCCGCAGGGACAATCGCTGCTGGTGGACACCGGCAATCCCACGCCCGACGACCGCGACGCGAAGCGCATCATGGAAGCCGTCAAACAGGCGGGCTTGAAAAAACTCGACTACCTGTTGATCACCCATTATCATGGCGACCATGTGGGCGGCGTTCCGGCCCTGGCGAAGATGATCCCGATCGATCATTTCCTCGATCACGGCGATTCGATCGAGGCTGGGACTCCCGCGGGAGCGAAGCTGTGGGCCGATTATGAAGCCGCGTCGAAAGGCAAGCGCACGGTGCTCAAGCCCGGCGACAAACTTCCCCTGAAGGGACTCGACGCGATCGTGGTGGCGTCGAATGGCGTGACCATCGCGAAGCCGATTAACGGCGGCGGCGCGGCGAATCCGTATTGCGCCGGGGCGGAGACCAAGCCCGCCGACACCACAGAGAATCAGCGCAGCGCGGGATTTCTGCTGACCTGGAACAAATTCAAATTCCTGGATCTTGGCGATCTGACGTGGGACAAGGAAATGGAGCTGGCGTGTCCGGCGAACAAACTGGGCACCGTGACGTTGTACCAGGCGACGCATCACGGCTTTGTCCGAGGCTTCTCCGGTGCTCCGGCGCACGTGCTCGCGCTCCAGCCGCAGGTAGTGGTCGTAAACGACGGCCCGCGCAAAGGCTGGGACCCCGGAGCCTTCGACGTGGTTCAGAAAATCAAAGGCCTCGAAGGCGTGTGGCAAATCCACCAGGCGCTGGCGTCGGATGCGGCCCACAACGTGGACCCGAAGATGATCGCGAATCAGGAAGAGACCGCGCAGTGCCAGGGCCACTGGTTGAAGGCATCGGTTGAAGCGAACGGGAACTTCACGCTGACCAACAGCCGAACCGGTTTCAGCAAATCGTACACGGCTCGCTGATGGAGACGGACAAACCGCTTTCGGGACGCGCGGCCGTAGTAACGGGGGCCAGCCGGGGGCTGGGCCGGGCGATTGCCATGGCGCTCACAGATGCAGGCGCCGCGGTGGCGCTGGTGGCGCGCGATCTGGAGAAGCTCGAAGCCGTGCAGAGAGAGATCGAGAGTCGCGGCGGCAAAGCGCGATGTTTCACGGCTGACGTTTCCAAAGAAGACCAAGTGTCGCGGCTGCGCGAGGAGACCGCGGCGGCGCTGGGTCGCATCCACATCGTGGTAAACAATGCGGGCGTGATCTCGCGCAAGAAGCTGCTGGAATTGACACTCGCCGAATGGCGCACCGTGATGGCCGCCAATCTGACCAGCGTGTTCCTGATGTGCCGCGCGTTTGTGCCGCAAATGATGGGCGCGGGCTATGGCCGCATCATTAATGTGGCGTCGAACATGGCGCATGTGGCGCTGCCCGGTCGCGCGCCCTACTGCGCCAGCAAAGCCGGCGTGTTGGGCTTAACGCGCGTGCTGGCGCTGGAATTGGCCGGCGACGGAATCACGGTAAACAGCATCAGTCCGGGTCCCTTCGTGACCGACATGACGGCGGATCTGCGGGGCAACCCCGAAGTCGGTGCGCAGATCCAGGCCAGCGTTCCGCTGGGCCGCTGGGGCCGGCCCGAAGAGGTGGCAGCGCTCGCATGTCACTTGTGTTCGGAGCAATCGGGATTCATCACCGGCTCGGACATTTTGATCGACGGCGGTTGGACCGCACGGTAACCAAACTAAGGGCAGCCGGGGCGTCGGAGTCCCGCCGTGGCTCCCCAGGGCTTCGAGTCACAAGCTCTATCCTGTTGAAATCGCTCGCAAACCCACCGGATCTCTTGCCGCCGCCTGCTACCGTCGGATCGGGAGATGTTTTCTATGTCCGTACCAATGTCCTCGACCGTCCGACACAATCCGACACATCCGACACCACCATCAATTTTGTCGGCTGTTCAGCAGCAGGTCGTCGCCGCCCTCGCTCAGGGATGCACCATCACCGCGGCTGCCGCAAGAGTCCAGATGCATCGCTCCACCATTCACGAATGGTTGAACACCAATCCAGCCTTTAGCGCGGCCCTGGCCGAGGCCCGTTCCCAGTACGCCGCGCAACTGGGCGACGAGATGAAGGAGCTTTCCGCAACCGCCCTGGAAACCCTGCGCACCTTGCTGCAGGATCCCCAGAGCTCCTCCGCCGTGCGCCTCAGGACCGCGCTCGCCATTCTCGGACGGCGGGATTGGAGTCTGCCGGCGGACGCCGAACGCAACCCTGAACGCAACAACGATCGGGATCTGGATCGCGCTCTGGACCGTGAGATCAAACAGCAACTGCTGGCCCTGGGAAGCGATCCAACCCGGCCGTAATCCGGCCGGCCGCCACTTCAACCGAGCCGGCAGTCGGGTAGTGTGATAAGATCTGTGTCCCCTCCGTGGTGTTTTCCGTGATATGATCTAAAACCTCGGAGGGACCTCGGCCAGGTGCCACGCCAAGGGCGCAAAGAACTGATCGAAAAACTTCAGGTGGCCCGCAACAATCGGCTGCTCATCGCTTATATTACGTCCACCCGAGCAGGTCACGAGATCCAAATTGCTGACGATGCCTTTAGGCTGATCTTTGAACATCTGGAGCAAGGAAAGGAGCTGGCTAGGAACGGCGTTGATCTTTTCATCCACAGCAACGGCGGTTCCGGCACAGTTCCGTGGAGGATCGTAAGTTTAGTCCGTCAGTATACGAAAACCCTTGCGGTCTTAGTTCCCCATCGGGCGTTCAGCGCCGCGACTCTGATAGCGCTTGGCGCGAACGAAATTGTCATGCACAAAATGGGCTGCCTTGGGCCAATCGATCCGTCGGTCGCCAACATCTTCAACCCTCCCCAACCAGGCGCTCCAGGCCAGCTCGCACCAATCAGCGTTGAGGATGTAACGGCCTTTTTTAAATTGGTTAAGGAAGAGGTTGGGGTTACCCACGAAGATGAGCTGGTGCAAGCTCTTGTGGCGCTCACGGAGAAGATTCACCCGCTAGGAGCCTGTCCGAATAAAACCGCAAGTTCGCAGGCATGAATGGAACGGAACCGGTACATAATGTTTTATGCCAAAGGGCTACCGAGACTACCTGCCGGAGCAAGACCTACTGTTGCCGCCAAGC
>Ga0209517_10001761_pt1 | contig 31781 bp, 29 predicted proteins | sample PeaSoiMetSII2010_FD_187695 | JGI IMG/M metagenome (GOLD analysis project Ga0209517, IMG submission 187695) | Peat soil microbial communities from Weissenstadt, Germany - SII-2010 (SPAdes) (version 2) | ecosystem: Environmental > Terrestrial > Soil > Wetlands > Peat | place: Germany... | reverse complement strand
CGCATCATCAGCGGCAAAGACGTGCAGGGGGGGGATTGCGTCCTCGGCTTGCCCTCCAACGGCCTGCACACCAACGGATACTCGCTGGCTCGCAAACTGCTTTTTGAAATTGCGGGCTACTCTCCCGAAACTTTCGTCAGCGAGATCAAGAACAAGGTCGGCAACGAACTCATGCGGACCCATCGCAGCTACTGGTCGATCATTCGGAAGATGATCGCGGGCGAGTGCGTCGCGGCGTTGGCGCATATTACGGGCGGCGGCATCACCGAGAACTTGCCCCGAGTGCTGCCCAAAGGCACGTCGGCCGTGATCGAACTCGGGACCTGGCCGGTTCTGCCCATCTTCGAACATCTGCAGAAACTCGGCAACGTTGCTGAGGAAGAAATGCTCCGCACCTTCAATATGGGCCTCGGTATGCTAATCGTGGTTCCCGCCAAGAAATTCAAGAAAGCGCAGACGCTGCTGGAGCGCGCCGGAGAAAAATTTTACAGCGTCGGCCGCATCGTCAAGGGCGATCGCAAGGTGATGTTCACCTAATAGGGTCCCGTGAGTTCGTGGCTAAAGTCAGAGTTGTGGATTGTTGTAGCAATGAAAAATCTCGGCATTCTCCTTTCTGGACGCGGCTCCAATTTTGTGGCCATCGCCGACAGCATTGCGGCTGGCCGGATACCCGATACCCGCATTGCAGTCGTGATTTCGAACCGTGCCGATGCTCCCGGTCTTGAAACCGCCCGCCAGCGGGGCCTCAACGCGCTCGTCATTTCATCGAAGGGTAAGCCCCGCGAGGAGCACGACCGCGCAGTTGTGGCTGCACTGCTGGACAACAAAGTCGATCTCGTCTGCCTCGCCGGTTACATGCGCCTGCTCTCGCCCTGGTTCGTGCAGCAGTTTCCGGCGAAAATTCTCAACATCCATCCCTCCTTGCTACCCGCGTTTCCCGGTCTGGAAGCGCAGCAGCAGGCCTTCGCCTACGGTGTGAGAGTGTCAGGCTGCACGGTGCACTTCGTGGATGAGGAACTCGATCACGGCGCCATCATCGTGCAGAAAACCGTACCCGTGCTGGACTCCGATGACGAGCACACGCTTGCCGCACGCATTCTTGAACAGGAACACATCGCATACACCGAAGCGATCAGGATTGTGCTGGAAGGGAAATTTGAGATCGCCGGCAGGCGGATGGTGCGATCACAGAAGTAAAGCCTAACTACATTTCGGCAAATCTGACCTCTAAATTTCTGACCTGCAACTACATCAGCAACTCGTTCGTTCTCCGCGCAATCGGGTGCTGCATTACTTCAAGTTCGTTCTTCACCAGATTCAGTCCGTACACGCACTGCTCAAACATTTGCGAGAGTTGCGCAAACAGCGGGGCCACTTTGGCGTATTCGAAGTGCTCGAACTTCGAGACAATGTAGTAGCTTTCTTTTCCGGCTTTCACCCAATCCACGAAGCTCTCGACCCGCTGACGCCGCAGGCGATAATGATTGATGCTCTCCGGAAACATGCCGGCGTAAAACAGCGTAAAGTCGCCAATGTGCTTGCGGACTTGGCGCTCGCGGTCGAACGAGGGCGCCGGGCCGTAGATCGGGTCCGACTCGATCAGCATCTCGCCCACATCGTTCAATGGCTTCCCCGCCGCATTGCGGATTTTCAACAACTGCTCGGCATCGCAAAACTCGGACAGCAGATGTGCGACGTAGCTCACGACTTGCGGATCGCGAATTCCAATCTCCTCGGCATAATGACGGCCGACCAGTTCACGAAACAGTTGCTGCAGCGGATGCGTCTCCGGAATTTCCATGGCCCCACTTCCCTCCCAAACCGTACCCCTCTTGTTCCCATCGGAACAGAATCTTGTGCGGAATAGATACCGTGAATCCTGATCTAACGCAAGTACCCATTCGAGCCACGTGCGGTTAGAAGCCCGCGCGGGGCACGGCGTTTTAGGGTATCTGTTGGCAGCCAAAGCAGGCGGCTGCTAATTTCCGCATCGCGTGGATCGAAAATTTGGTTTTCTGAATCTATTTACAAAGAAGAACAGAAAAAAGGAGGCGGAGTGGAGCGTATCAACATTTCAAGCGGAACACCGTGGGAGCCGGTTGTCGGTTACTCTCGTGCGGTTCGCGTAGGTGCGTATGTCCACGTAGCGGGTACAACCGCAACTGGAGCCGACGGCAAAATCGTCGGCGCGGGCGATGCGTACGCGCAGGCGGTTCAGACCCTCATGAACATTGAACGCGCGCTGGAGCGGGCCGGAGCTTCCCTGAAAGATGTCGTCCGCACGCGCGTGTTCCTTACCAACATTGTGGATTGGGAAAAAGTAGGAAAAGCCCACGGAGAATTTTTCCGCGACATTCGTCCCGCGAGCACCATGCTGGCGATCACGGCCCTGGTTTCTCCAGAGATGCTGCTGGAAATCGAAGCGGAAGCAATCGTGCCCGACGGAAAGTAACATGGAATGGCGGAAGCCGGAAAGAGAGCCGGGCTTCCGTCATCATTTGGGCTGATAGCGTGAACCGCTAACGGCGTCCCTTTTTGCGCGCAACTTTTTTCGGCGCCCCTTTCCTAGCTGGCTTCTTCGCGGCTTTCTTCTTCGCCGCTTTTGCCTTTTTCTTGGCGGCCGGTTTTTTTGCAGCTTTCTTCACCGGCTTCTTTGCCGCCTTTTTCGGGGCAGGCGCCTTCTTGACTGGAGCTTTCTTAGCAGGCGCCTTCTTCTTCGGAGGCCCGCCCTGGCCGCCACCACCCGATGGTGTTACAGGCGCTGGCGCTCCCACAGGTTCCCGTGCTGGCGGCACGGCAATCTCGTCGTCTTCCTCTACGACAACGGGTTCTTCTTCCTCTTCTTCCTCTTCTTCTAAATCTTCCTCCAGCGATTCGCCGTAGGCGCCGCTGTCGCTGTACTCATCCGTCTCATCGTCCCGACCGTACAGAGTCGGATCATCGAAGCGCATATTTCCTCCTGCGTATTTGAGGTCACCCGCACGCCTACGCGCACGGGCCTGCGAATTAGGACAACCGCTGCGAAACTGCACTGCTTGCTCGTAACGGCGCGTGATTATAGCACGGCAGTTTCACCCGGCAGTATCGTGCATTCTCTGCCGATTTGCGAGGAAAATTATAAGGAAGAAAAAACCAGCAAGCGATGGGCGAATTAAAAGCGAAACTGGAGAGTGGCGCCTGCCCTATTCGTACGCCAGCGCGTCGATGGGATCCTTCTGCGCCGCCTTGAACGCCGGATACAGCGCGCCGGCAATCGCGCCAGCAATCGCAATCAGGGTTGCGCGTACGATCCAACCGCCGGCCACCACTACCTGCAGCAGCGGGAACTTGTGTGCCAACGCCGCCCGGGCCGCCAGACTCACCACAATGCCCAGCACGATGCCACCCAGCGCCAGCAGCACCGTCTCCCGCAGCACCACATTCACTATGTACAGCTTCGACGCCCCCATCGACTTCAGAATGCCAATTTCGCGCGTCCGCTCCATCACCGCCGTGTACATGGCCTGAAAGATTACGATGAATCCGATGACCACCGAAATACCGACCACGACATCGATGAAAGTTGAAAGCCCCGGATAGTTGCTGGTGGTCATCATGGCCAGGTAGGATGCCATCGAATTCGACACGTAACGCTCCATGCCCGGCACGTTCTTGATCTCATCGACAACCGCGTCCGCGTTCGCCGGGTCGTCGAGCTTGAGATAGAAGACGGTGGCCTTGTCCTTAGCGCCAATCAGGTCCTGCAGGGTGTTCAGCGGAACAAATTTGCGCCCGCCCTTGCCTCGTTCCACAATCCCGGAGATGCGGAACTTGTTGTTCAGAATCTCAATCGTGTCGCCCACCTTGGCGTGTTTGGACTTGGCAAAAAGGTCGTCGACCAGCACGTCGTATGGCCCCTGAAATGGACCGCCCTCCAAATAGTGGAAGCCCGCGGACATGCTTTCATAGCTGGGCAAGTCGATTCCCGCAATGATCTCGAGCGTGCCCGCCGAAGTGAGTTGCGTGATCACCGGGGCTACGCTCGTCACATGGGGCAGCTTTGCGAGCACGCCTCCGATCTTGATCGGCATGGGCGCACCCGTCAGCCCGGCGATGAACGAAGACCCCGGCGGCAGCACAAGCACGTCGGCCCCGATGCCGGCGGTTCGGGTACGGCTGTCCTGCAGGATCCCGAGTGACAGACCCACGATCAGCAGGATCAGCGTGACTTCGAGCGCTACGGCCACAACGCTGATTAGCGAGCGCAGCGGCCGATGCACCAAATTCCCGACGATCATGCGATTCATCATGTCTTTTCCGGAGAATTACTTGTTTTGGCTATCCAACGTCTTCGCCGCGCTGGAACTGGACTGGTCGAGGTGCACCACGTCCGCCCCAGTTGGCTGCTCCAGCGCAAACTGGTCGTCGGTCAGCGCTCGATTGATTTCCAGTTTGACCATGCTCAGGGTGATGTCGTAATTCTCCCGCGGCCGCTCGATCTCAATCGTACCCGGGAATGTAGTCCCCGCGTAGTCTTTGTAAGACTGGTAGCGTGCGTCGGTCGCGACGTTTCCCTGCTGGTCGTAGATCCTTTGCCGGTGCGGCAGCAGGTCGGTTCGGCTGAACTCGATCTTGCGCGATAGATACCAGCCTTGAGGACCCTGGCGGATGACCGCCAGTTCGTAATCGGGCTGCTCCACCCGATGCTTCTTCGAGTCCAGGACGATTTCATAGTCGTTTTCCAGCACCGCAATCTCGTCCCGGCCGACTTCGGGTATCAGCAGCGCGTCGTAAATGTACTGCGGCCGCATGTTCTCCAGTCGCTTGTCGGGCTGGTAGTTGTCGGCATTGTTCAAACCCACGACGAACTTATTCTTCGGAGGGATCCATAGCTTGAATTCCAGCCCGTCACTCACCATATCGAAGGCCGTGTTGCGCACCACCGGCATCAAGCCCTTCATGCGCAGCATGGCAGGCTTTCGCGCCAGCACGTAGCCGCGAATTTCTTTGTAATCGGTAATCCGGCCGCTTTTCGGGTCTCCAACCGAAGAATCAATATCCACCGTTGCCTGCATGGACTGAATCTTGGCGGCCTGCATGTTGACGTATTCGATCAGTTCCTGCTGGGTCGCGGTCTTCAGCGGCCGGTCGGAGAACTGACGCTCCAGAGTCCGCGTACGGAACAGACACCCGCTCAGCGGGAAAGTTGCCGCCGACAGAATTAAAAGCAAAAAAAGGCGCAAATGGGGGCGATACATTCCTATGTCAGTACCCGGGAAGACTTGTGCCACATAGCTATCTCATTAGTATAAGGCAGCGAGGGGTTCTGTGCTTACCGCAGGCCGAGCGAGTGACGGTAGGCCGCCACGTTCCGATTATGTTCTTCGAGGCTGCGGGCGAAGCGGTGGTGTCCGTTGCCATCGCTAACGAAATAAAGGAACTTCGAGTTGTCGGGGTGCAAGGCCGCTTCGAGAGAGCTTCTCCCCGGATTGCCGATCGGCCCCGGTGGCAACCCGGGGAAACGATAAGTGTTATAGGGCGAGTTCACCGCCAGATCCCCGTGATGGAGGTTTCCCTGGTACGTGCCCGCCAGCAGCTCCGCATAGATCACGCTCGGATCGGCATCGAGCGCCATTCTTTGCTCCAACCGGTTGTAGTACACGCTGGCCACGAGCGGCCGTTCTTCCGGAGCCGCAGTCTCCTTTTCCACGATCGACGCCATGGTCACGACCTTGGGTACGTCCGAGTTCAGACCGGCGCCCAGCCCAATCTGTTGTGCCACCTGCCGGAACTGATGCACCATCGCCGCTGCCATTTCCTCCAGGCTCTCGGTTCGCGTGAACTGGTAGGTGTTGGGGAAGAGATAGCCCTCGAGCGACTTGGCCTCCGGCGCAAGATCGGAGATCAACTGGGTCTGGGTTTCGGCAACATGCAAAAAATCGGACGCCGACCCGAGCCCCGCGTCCTCCATCGCCTTGGCGATGTCGAACATCGTGTAGCCTTCGGGAATCGTGACCACGTGGAAGTAGATATCGCCGCGCGCGATCCGCTCGTAAACCTGGGGAAGCGTAGCTTCCCGCTCGAAACGATACTCGCCCGCTTTCAACGATGGCTTAGGATGCCACACATGCCAGAGCCGGAAAACGAGTTCGCTGCGGATCACCCCCGCCTCTTTCAACTCCGAGGCAATCCTCCGCGTCGAATACCCGGAATGCAGCAGCAAAGAAGTATTGGCCGGAGGCGTAACCGGGGCATAAACCTGCCACACCACCCAGCCGCCAACGGCCAGGACGACAACCAAAAACAGTGTGATCAGCGTGCGCAAGGTTCCAGTGTAGAGGCCTTTTCAGATTGCCACAAAGTGGCTGGAGTACAAGGCCGGAGAAACGGGTTTCGTATCAGGGCATCGTTAGCGATGCCGCAAGTTTCTTCCATGTGTAGAGACGCGGCAAGCCGCGTCTCTACCGGAAATCAGACGCGATTAGGGACTGGGCATCGAAACCGACCATCACTCGCCCAGCCAGTCCGCATATGGTTTCATCGACTCGACGTGGTCGAACACAATCTTGATCGCGCCGGTGATCGGAATGGCGAGCACCAGTCCGATTGCTCCCCAGACCGCTCCCCAGAACAGCAGCGCGATCGTGACCGCCAGCGGATTGATTTTCAGGCGGCTTCCCAACAGCTTCGGATAGAGAACATTCAGAGCAAACAGATGCAGTCCGACCACGCAAAACACCACCACCAGCAGGTCCCCGGCCTCCAGTTGTCCCAGGCCGACCAGGATCGGCGGAACCATCGCCAGCACAATTCCCAGGTATGGAACCAGGCTCAGAAAGCCGCTGAGAAAGCCGACGAAGTAGAAGAACGGAACGTGCAGCAACCCGAAAATCGCGACGCTCGCGCCTGAAATCAGAAGTCCGATCAGCAGGTTCCCCACAATGAAACTCTGCAACATTTTCCCGATCAGCCCCAGCGTCACGAATGCCGTGTGCCGATGATGCAAAGGAAACAGCATCACGGTGGCCGAACGCGCGTGGCTCTGCCAGGTCAGCAGAAAGTAGGCCAGGAACGGGATGAACGACGCCGCCAGCACGATATCGGTAAAAGTACCGGCTCCGTGGGTGAGCACCTCGGACCAACTCTGCACCTGCCGCACCGGCACAACATTCGAGGGCTCGGGCTCGCCGACTGCCTCGCCCGTCTTCTCGAGCTTTTCCGCCTGCTGCTGGTAGGGCCGCAGAATGGAGCGGATCTTCTGCGAATACTTCGGAACGTTGTCCGCGAAAATGAGGGCTTGGTTGTACGACGCAACGCTGATGCCATAGAGCACTGCCAGCAGCACAACCACGCTGATCAGCGCCGCCATGGCTCTGGGAATGTGCAAATACTCCAGCGCCTGCACCACCGGAGAGAGCATAAAGCTCAGCAGAATGGCAAAGAACAGCACCGCCAGCACCGATTCCCCGTAATACGCGAGCATAACGACCAGGGCCATGCCTAGCAGCGTCAGCGACCAGTGATGCCCATTTCGTGTTTCCGCGGTCTCCATACTGTGTGTTTGTTCACCCCCGCTCCCGACAGGACAACAATTCTGCCTTACTGCCGCCGGAATTGCACCACCGGAATTGCAACTGGACCGATTGCCACCACCCGAAGCCTCGCCCTCTGATTTCATGAAACCGTCGGCTCCCTAGACCTGAGTAAACTTGGGAGAGTCAACCTGCAAGGCTCGGGAGAAAGGAGCCGAACATGGTGATTGTAGGATGTGATTATCACCCGAGCATGCAGCAAATTGCCTGGGTCGATACCGAGACGGGAGAATGCGGCGAGCGGCAACTGAGGCATGTTGCAGTTGCTCGATCAGCTCACCCAGCAGATCGACGAGCTCAGCCAGGCGGTCGAGCAGGAAGCGCAGCGGCGACCGGAAGTGCAGCAGTTGCTGACGCATCCGGGAGTGGGTCCGATCACGGCTCTGGCGTTTGTGCTGGTGCTGGGCACGCCTGAGCGCTTTGGCTGCGGCAAACAGGTGGGCAGCTATCTGGGGCTGATTCCGTGCGAAGACTCCAGTGGCGGGCGGCAGCGGCTGGGGCACATCAGCAAGCAAGGCAACACGCTGCTGCGGCATCTGCTGGTGGAAGCGGCGCAATCGGCAGTGCGCTGCGACACGGCATGGCGCAAGCGTTTTCTGCACCTGGCCCTACGACGAGAACCGCGCATCGCCAAAGTGGCCATGGCGCGCAAGTTGGCCGTGAGCCTGTACTGGTGGTGGCGGAACGACTCCGTTCCGTCCGCGACGGCCAGCACGGTTCGCACGTGGAGTAGCCCGGGGAACACAATGGTGTGTCGTAAAACACTGTCCCTCTGATTGGGCGCTCCGCTCCATCCGGCAACGGAGGGAGTTTGCATTTTTAATCATGGTCCGCAGTTCTGAGATCGAATATGTTCTCTGTGGTTGATTGAGAAAAAGCTGAAAGCACAGGGGACACAGAGGTTCACAGGGGGACCCTTGATCGGGGCCTACGTGATTCTGGGACCGGGCCATCTACAATTAACCAATGCATGCACCTGGGACGCCCGGTCACAGCCGCATCCTCGCCCTCGATGTCGGCTCGAAAAGAATCGGAGTTGCCGTTTCTGACCCTATGGGCATCACCGCGCAGGGGTTGGATACGATCCAGCGTCAGAACAAACGTCGCGATCTGGAGGCCTTGGGACAGGTGCTGGAGAAATACGCAGTCCGGGAAATTGTGGTCGGCCTGCCCCTGCGCTTAAGCGGCGCGGAAGGAACTCAATCGGAAAAGATGCGCCGTTTCGCCGACGATCTGCGCGCTCACTTCGGCTTGACCGTCCATCTATGGGACGAGCGCTGGACCTCAACTGAAGCCAACCGCCTGCTGCGCGAAACCGACCTCTCCATTAAAAAGCGGGGGCAAGCGGTCGACCGGATGGCCGCCGTCTTGATTCTTCAATCCTGGATGGAAGCCCACCACGCCCGCTAACCGCCCACGCTTCGGAGACGCGCCTTCACTTACGAGGCAAGTTCAGAAATTTCCGGGAAGCGCAGATTACACTTCGTCAGAGCCTTGGTGAGCGCCTGTTCAATCAGACTCTCCTCGCACTTGCGCGAGATGGCGATCTCGCTGACCAGTAAATATCGGGCGCGCTCCAGCATCTTTTTTTCGCGGAAGGAAAGCGACTTGCTCTGTCCGAGGATCAGCAGGCTCTTCAGAACCGCGGCCACGTCCGAGAGCGACCCGGTACGCATGCGATCGGAATTCTCCTTGAACCGGTCTTTCCAGTCGGCCGCATTAATGCACTCACCGGAGGAGAGGTAATCCACGATCTTCTGGACCTCGCCATTGCGCACCACCGGACGCATCCCGACGCTGTCGACGTTGGCGAACGGCACCATCACCTTCAAACTGCTGGCTGCGATTTTCAGCAGGTAGAATTTCTCTACCGTGGTGCCCATGTTCCGACTGCTGATTTGTTCAATAATTCCGACGCCGTGGTTGGGGTAAACGACCTTATCGCCGATGTGGAAAACGCCGTTACCGCTCATGGAGGGGGCCCTCGCCCGAGGGAAGAGAACTTCTGCTAGTTTAGCCGAGCGGCGCTCCCAAGGCAATGAATAAGAAGCGGCGCGCGGCGGCCCATCCGGCCCTTGACCCCTCAAGGTTTCAGCCAGCCCCAGCCTAAGTCATTTCGGTTGAGTGGGTTGGACCTGAGTAGGTGGGATCAGGGCGTTGGAGCGTGAATCGGAACCTTTGTGCCAGTTCCCAAAGGCCGAGGTTTATAATGCCCAAAGCGATGACGGACCAGATTAAACAGAAGCTTCACGAAGAACTGAACGCGCTCGAGCATGAACTGGCCTACGATATCCCCAGAGAGCTCAAGAAGGCCGTCGCCATGGGCGACCTCAGCGAAAACGCCGAGTATCACATGGCCAAGCAGCGCCAGGAGTATCTGAAGGCGCGCGTCCGTCAACTCGGCAAGCGCCTGGCCGACCTGTCGCTGATCAACCTGAACAATATCCCCAAGGACAAAGTCGGCTTGGGCTCGACCGTGACCATCTACGACGGCACCAAGAATGAAGAAATGGAATACCAGTTGGTGACCAGCGAAGAGTCCGACGTGGCCGCCGGCAAAATCTCGACGACCTCACCGATCGGGCGCGCCCTGTTGAATAAGAAAGTTGGCGACACCGCCATGGTCGTCACGCCTGGCGGAAGCCGCGAAATGGAAATCCTGAAGCTCTCCACGATGCACGATATCGCCGAAGCCAAGCTGGAAGCGGAACTGGAAGCGGAGCCAGAACCGGAACGGGAGTCAGAATGAGCTGCAAGCGTTATGAGCGGAACTAATTATGTGGGGCACTGCGTGAGGGAAACGGCATGAGCTGGACCAGCGGAGTCGGTCGCGCCTGCGGCGTTCTGCTCGATGCCATCGTGCGCCTGCTCGCTCTCGCGCGCATCAATCCGAACGTCCTGACCCTGATGGGACTGGTGGTCAACACTTACGCCGCATTCTTGTTCGGATACGCCAACGGCGACAACCAGCGCCGCATGTTTTTCTATGCCGGGCTGGTCATCATCGGATCGGGATTCTTCGACTTGGTGGATGGCCGCGTCGCCCGCGCCTCGAACCAGGTCACCCGCTTCGGAGGTTTTTTTGATTCCATCGTCGACCGTTATAGCGATGCCTCGCTGTTCTTTGGATTACTGGTTTTCTACGCGCGGGGCAACCGATTCTTCTATGTCGTGCTGACCGCGCTGGCCATGATCAGCGCCATCATGGTGAGCTATGCCCGCGCTCGCGCCGAATCGCTCATCGGCACCTGCCGCGTCGGTTTCATGGAACGCCCCGAACGTTTGGTACTGATGATCATCGGGGCTCTGTTCAACGTCATGGCCCCGGTGTTGTGGGTGATCGGCGTGCTTTCCACCATCACCGTAATCCACCGCGTCATTTACACGTGGCAGCGGACCACGGAAATGGACGCTCCCGCCAGGGCCGCGTGATTCGCCTCAGGGCATCGCTTTAGCGATGCTTCCGCCTGTAGAGACGGGGCTTGCCCCAGGCTTGGCCCGTCTCCGGAGACGCGGCAAGCCGCGTCTCTACCGGAAATCAGACGCCCCGTTAGAGTCTGCGTGAGAACTCGGTCGTCCCTCCGGGACTTGAATCATTTTCTTCCACTTAGCCCAGCGCTGAAGCGTTGGGCTAAGTTAGTTTGCCCCTCCGGGGCTGGATTCTCGCGCATTTCGTTCCACCGGCTTGTCCGAAAACGAGTTCTCACGCACACACTTAAGGGCTGGTCGACTTTTTCCGCAGCCTGCTAGACTGACTCCCACAACTTTTTCCGGAGTCTGCGAGTGCCGACAAATCCTGTTCTGGTCGTTCACGGCGGAGCCTGGGCCATCCCCGACGACATGGTTGAGGCGCATGTGAACGGTGTGCGCGATGCCGCAGGCGCGGGATGGCGCGTGCTTGAACGCGGCGGCTCGGCGCTCGACGCCGTCGAAGAAGCCGTGGTCGTTCTCGAAGACGACGAAACCTTCGACGCTGGCTGCGGCAGTTTCCTGAACCGCGACGGCAAGGTGCAACTCGACGCGTTCATCATGGACGGCGCAACTCTGCGTGGCGGCGGCGTCGGTTGCGTCGAGCGTCTGCGCAACCCGGTTCGCGCCGCTCGCAAGATTCTGAGCGACAGCACGCACGTCTATTTCGTCGCCGAAGGCGCCGAGCGCTTTGCCGCCGAGCACGGCATCACTCTCTGCCGCAACGAGGATCTCGTTATCCCCAGGGAAGTCGAGCGCTTGCGCGAGTATCAGGCGCAGGACTCAAATCACGGTAACGATCTGTTTGCTCCCGCCATTTCGCACGACACCGTCGGAGCCGTCGCGCTCGATCGCAATGGCAATATCGCGGCTTCCACCTCAACTGGCGGCACCCTCAATAAGGATCCTGGCCGCCTCGGCGACTCTTCGCTAATAGGTTGCGGTTGTTATGCCGATAACCTTAGTGCGGCCGCTTCCACTACCGGATGGGGCGAACCCATCATGAAGCTGGTGCTGGCGAAGTGGGCGGCGGATCGCGTCGAATCCGGTAGTCTGCCCGAGTGGGTCGCGCAGGAAGCAATGAACTATCTGAAGCAGCGCCTCAACGGCCACGGTGGAATCATTCTGCTGGATGCCCAGGGCCGCTTCGGAATTGCCCACAACACCCCGCGCATGGCCTGGGCTCTCCACACTGCGCAAAAACAAGAAGCCGGAATTACGAGAAACGGCTGAAGTGACTTCGTCCCCAAAGTGACCACAGAATCTCCCTCGGCCACGCGCGCAGCGAACATGTACGCAACTTTTCACATATCCATAATCCAGCGTTAACATTCCTAGTTTATTAATTTCGGTGTTCTCCACCTCCGATTCATTCTAGTAGTTCGGCCGTCTTGGCCTGGAGCTTTCAACCGAAACGATCCTGGAGGATCATCGTATGAAAATAAAACGTTTCCTTCGCGGAGCAGGCTTCGCGGCGATTCTGGCCGTGACGAGCTACGCGTCTGCTCAGTCTGTACTTCTACCAACGGGTGCAACCATTACACCGAGGGCGGCTCCTGGGTCGGTGTTTGGACCTTTGACGGTTGCTTTGCCGGACTATCCCAACTATGAGCCGGACAGTGCCGAGACCACAGCAGTGAGCCCGGACGGCAAGACTTTGCTGATCCTGACCAGCGGCTACAACCTGAACCTGGATGCCAACGGCAACTATCAGCCGGCGGACTCCACCGAGTTTGTGTTCGTTTATGACATTTCGTCGCCCAGCGTGCCGGTCGAGAAGCAGGTTGTATTGGTACCGGATGCCTTCAGCGGCTTGGTCTGGAGCCCGGACGGCACCAAGTTCTATGTGGCCGGCGGCGTGGACGACAACTTGCACACTTACGCCCAGAGCAGTGGCCAGTGGACGGAAGTCGGTACGCCGATCTCCCTCGGCCACAAGGGCGATTTGATGAACAAGGAGACTGAGGTCGGTCCGACCGCCGCCGGCGTGGGCATTACTGCTGATGGCAGCACGGTGATCGTGGCTAACTACGAAACCGACTCCATCACCGCGGTGGATGTCGTTCATGGAGTTGTGCTCAAGGAGTACGATCTGCGCCCCGGCAGAATAGATCCGGCGCAATCCGGCGTCCCGGGCGGCGAATTCCCCTTTGGCGTCGTGGTGGCGGGCAGCAACACAATTTACGTCGCCAGTAGCCGTGATCGCGAAATAGACGTGGTGAACCTCAGCGCCGGCGTGCTCACCTTGACGAACCGCATCCGGGTCAACGGCAATCCGGAGAAGCTGATTCTGAACAAGGCTCAGACCCAGCTCTACGTAGCCGTGGCCAACGCTGATGCTCTGGTGATTATCAGCACTAGTTCCAACACAGTCGTGAGTGAGGTGAACGGCAGCGCTCCGGCGGGCATTCTGGGCAACGGAAAGACAGTACCGAAGGGCAGCAATCCCAACAGCGTCGCCCTCTCGCCGGATGAAACGACCGCTTACCTGACGAATGGCGGCACCAACGATGTGGCCGTGATCAGCCTATCGGGCAAGAAGCCGGTCGTCACCGGACTGATTCCGACTGGCTGGCAACCGAACTCGGTCAGCATCAGCTCGGACAATTCCACGCTCTATGTCGTCAATGGTAAGAGCAATCCCGGTCCCAATCCTCTGAATTGCCGCTACATCAATGCCGGCGGCAATTATGGTTCGAAATGCCAGAACCCCTCGGAGCAGAACGGCTCTGGCAATCAGTACGCCTTCCAGAACACCAAGGCTGGATTTTTGGTTCTGCCCGTGCCAAGTGCGAACGATCTCGCGCTGTTGACCGGTTTGGTGGCGCAGAACAACGGCTTCAACTTCCAGTTGAGCGAGCAGGATATTGCGACCATGCTGTTCCTGCGCCAGCACATCCAGCACGTCATCTACATCGTGAAGGAAAACCGCACCTACGACCAGATTCTCGGCGACCTGACGAACGGCTCCAACGGCGATCCGACGTTGACGCAGTTTCCGTCATTTGTTACTCCCAACTTTCACACCCTCGCTACCAACTTTGTAACTTTCGATAATTTCTACGACAGCGGCATCGTCAGCATGGATGGCTGGCAGTGGTCCACAGCGGCTCGCGCTCTGGACCTCAACGAGAAAAGCGTTATCGTCAACTACGGAAAAGGGGGAGCTAACTACGACAGCGAAGGCACGGCACGCAACATCAACGTCGCGGTTGTGGGAGTCGCCGCTCGCAAGGCGTGGCAACCGCTCTATCCGAACGATCCCGATCTGTTGCCGGGCACCCGAAACGAAGTGGCCGCCGACAGCGAAGATGGGAAAGAAGGCTTGGGTTACATCTGGGATGCGGCCCTCGCCGCCCACCTCACAATCCGCAACTACGGATTCTTCCTCGATCTGGGTGCTTCGGAATATAGCTTCCCTCCTACCCTGACTGCTCCTTGCTCCGCCAAACCCCCGATTCGGGTTGCTTTCCCGGCGCACCCTGCGCTGCTCAAGAAGACCGATCCCTGCTTCCGCGGCTTCGACCAGACTTTCCCCGACTTCTTCCGCTACATGGAGTGGGCGCGGGAATTTAACAACTACGTGAAGCACAATAATTTCCCGGCCTTCGAAACGCTTCGCCTGGAGCATGACCATTTCGGCAGCTTCGGCAGCGCCGGTTTCGGTGTGAACACTCCGGAACTGCAGATTGCCGACAACGACTATGCCGTAGGACTAGTGGTCGACAAGATCGCCCACAGTCCCTACGCCAACAGCACCCTCATCTTCGTGATTGAAGATGACCCGCAGGATGGTGCGGACCATGTCAGCGGACAACGCAGCACCGCCTTCGTCGTCGGTCCCTATGTGAAGCATGGTGCGGTAGATTCCACTCACTATGCAACGGTCAACATGCTCCGGACGATCGAAGAAGTCCTGGGCTTGAACAAATTGAGCGTGCATGATTCGGGCGTGCCGCCAATGACGGACGCTTTCGATACCTCGCAGGCGACCTGGACCTATTCCGCAGTCCCGGCGCCGATCCTCTACACCACCACGCTCCCGATTCTCAACAAGTACGTCCAGAACAGAGATGCGCTGCCACATCCCACGCACGACGCAGCCTGGTGGGAAGGGAAAACCAAGGGCTTCGACTTCAGCCAGGAAGACCGGATCGACTCCGATAAGTTCAACCGGATCATCTGGGAAGGCATGATGGGAGGCAAGCCCTATCCGACAATTCGCTTGAAGGCTGGGACGGGCCAGCCGGAGACGAAGGCAGTCAGCCATACCGGTTCTGAATAGACTCCGAGCCGCAGTCCAGCAGGCATCCCGACTGTCCCCTGACTAACGGGGACAGTCGGGAGTATCTTTAAAATTGTTAGCAGGCCGTGGAGAAACTCGGGTTCGTATCAGGCATCGGTTTGGCAATGCCGGAAGCTCTTCCGCTTGTAGAGACGGGCTTGCCCCGCCTCCGAAGACGCGGCAAGCCGCGTCTCTGCGGGAAATCAGGGCCCCTTCTCGGAGGGATTCGGGCAATGAAAAGGTTTGGTTATATCCTGGTTCTCCTCTTCGGAGCACTTTCAACTGAATCGCGTTCTCAGAGTGTGGTGACGACTGGCGACGTGCGCGGAGTAGCAAGGGACAGCTCGGGCGCTTCGGTTTCGGGCGCCACCGTTGTTCTTTCGGCTCGCAGCACCGGCCAGACGTCGACGCGGAGAACCAATGATGCGGGGATTTTCGTATTCCCTTCTCAGCCCGTCGGGACCTATAGCCTGGAAGTGACGGCTGCCGGATTCCGTAAGGAAGACGTCGAAGGCGTCTATGTGCAGGTCGGCCAACCGACCACTGTGAACGTCAGCCTCCAGCCCGGAGCAGGCAGCGAGTCGATTACGGTAACCGGCGAATCCCCTCTTCTGCGGACGGAAGACTCCAATCAGAGTTCGGTGGTGAATCGCGAACTTCTTGATGGTCTGCCCCTGAGCGGAAGGCGATTCCTCGATTTCGCCTTGCTCGTTCCCAATGCCAGCCCCGACGGCCAGAACGGCCTAGTGAGTTTCGCCGGCGAACAAGGCGGCGAGGATACGGGCTATGCCAACGCCAATGGCGCCAACTCTTTCAGCGTGGACGGCGCCAGCGCCACCAGCAACTACTTCGGCAACGCGCGCGGCGGCGAGAAAGTACCTTACATCTTTGGCGAGAATGCCATCGAGGAGTTCCAGGTTGCCGTGACCCCGTATCGAGCGGATTACGGCGGGGCCGCAACTGGCTTTGTGAACGTGGTGACGCGCTCCGGCAGCGACGCTGTCCACGGCGGCGGTTTCTACTACAACCGCAATTCCGGAACCGGCGCGAACGACGCCATCGACAAGGAAAACGGCTTTGCCCGCCCGGTCGACATTCTGCAGCAGTTCGGCGGAAGCCTCGGTGGTCCAATCGTTTCGCACCGCGCCTGGTACTTTGTCGATTACGAGCAGCAGCGTCAGAAGGAACCCATCACCGCGATCAACACCGGTTTCACTGGATTGGACGAGACGAATTTCGGCGTTCCCGCCGGGGTGCAACTTCCCGCTCCCAACGCGCCTTTCCCGGTTCCGAGTACTCTTGCCATCGCCGATCCAACCAACCCGGGGTACCTGCAGGACGTCGCGAACGCGCTCAGCGCCATCCAGTCGAATCTTGGAGTTCAATCCCGCTTCGGCAATGACTGGTCGCTATTTTCCAAGATCGACTACCGCGATTCGAAAGACGACCGGTTTTACCTTAGCCTGAACTGGAACCGCTTCGATTCCCCCAACGGTTTTATTCTCGGCAGTCAGACCGCTCTTTTCGGCAAGAGCACGCTGGCGAACGCCTTCGTGCGCGATTACCACGCCAGCGTCGGCTGGAGCCACGCATACGGCAGCAATCTGCTGAATGAGGTCCACGCCGGCTTCTCGCGCGACGACCAGTATTCCACGCCCACCGGAATGGTCAATCCCGTGCTCCCGACCGTCCTGCTGGAGCCCGCAGGAGGCGAAGATGACAGCGGCGGGGGCAGCAACTTTCAACTCGGCAACGCGGGTTTTGCCGGCGGACGCACCAACGAGGCGATATGGCAGCTTTCCGACCACGTGAGCTATCTGCGAGGCAAGCACACCTTTAAGTTCGGAGTCGAGTTCACGCGCACGCATCTCACGGACCTGGCTTTCGGGGGCTTTGATCCCGACGCGCAACAGCAGAACGGCACCTTCCGCGGCACCTATAGTTTCTCAAGTCTGACAAACTTTGCCTTGGGGATGTACGACAACTTCTTTCAGAGCACGGGCCAGCCCAAGTTTTCTTTCGACGTCCCCTATCTTGGGTTCTATTTTCACGACACCTACCAGGTTCGTCCAGGTCTCACTCTGGATTTAGGCCTGCGCGAGGATTTTCAGATCTATCCGCAGCCCAGCGAAAATCCAGCATTTCCATTGACCGGGCAATTTCCCAACCAATATCAGCGCATCGCTCCGCGCTTCGGATTCGCGTGGCAGCCGCTGGGCAAGACCGTAGTCCGCGGCGGATTCGGGAAGTTCTACGAGAATTTCAACGGCCTGAATTACCGCAATTCGGTGGTCTCCAACGGACTGCTGTCGCAGCAGGCCTCGGTGTCCCTCGATTATGATCCAACCTTGGCCCCCAACCAACAGCAAGCGGTCTTCCCCAATCAGGTCTCGGGTCCTTCGCTATTCTCGGCGTCCGACATATCGCTGGTCGACCCGCATTTCCGCTTCCCCTACATACTGCAGGGAAGTTTGCAGATCGAGCGGGAGATCCTGCCCGATACCGTCGTGACCATCGGAACCACCTGGGCGCACGGAGTCCACTTAGAATCTTCGAGCGCCTACGATCTGAATCTGATCCCGCCCACGGGCACGACAACCTATACTCTCTGCCCGGCCGGAACAACGGACCAGAGCCAGTGCGCTGGCGGTAAGTCGGTCGTGCTTCCAAATCTGGACTCAGGCCTTCTGCAGAACGAAGAGGGGCGCATCAGCTCCACGTTCCAACAAATCAACGCGCTCGTCTCCCCCGGTATCAACAACTACAATTCGCTGTTTATCCAGGGACAAAGGCGCTTCCGCAATGGACTGGCTTTTCAGACTGCTTACACATTTTCCAAGAACATGATGTCGCGAGGCGTCGATTTCAATAACCAGTTTGACTTCAGCGACACCCACGCGCCTTACTTGCTCGATCAACGCCATCGCCTGTCCATCGCCGCGGTCTACGAACCCAACTTGGGGGCCAATTTGCAATCGGGCTTCTTGCGAACAGCCCTGTCGGATTGGACCATCAGCACGGTGATGCAGTTCGCCTCCGGCCGACCCTACGCAGCGCTGATCGATGTGGCTTGCGCTGCCAATCCTCTCAACCTTGACGGTTCTTGCCCGGACGGTGCGGTTCAGAATTCCATCAACAACAGCGCCGCCCTGCAAGCCACCGCCAACTCTGCTCTTGGCATTAACGCCGGCAGCCCGAGTCCATTTACAGGTTTGGACTCTTACTACGGTCCCTGGACCAAGCAGATCGATCTCGGACTGACGCGCAGGTTCAACCTAACGGAGCGCCATGCCGTCACCTTGCAAGCGCAGGTGTTCAACGTAATGAATCACGCGAACTACTACGTCCAGAACGGCACCGGGGTAAGTTACATCCAGTACAGCCCGTTCGGGAGTAACTGCGGCGATGGAGTGAGCACAAACCAGCAGTGCTATCTCGTCCCCACTCCAGGCTTTGGGGCACTTCAAACCATCAACGCACTCAATGGCCCGCGCGTGACGCAGTTCGCGCTCAAGTGGACCTTCTAGAGATTAAGGGTTTCCCCTGTGCCCCTCTGTGCCCCCTGTAGTTCAGGTCTTTGCATTTCGCTGAGAGCTGAGAGCAGATCGCTGAGAACCGCCGCCGAAACGCGGAACGAGTTCTAGAATTCCACATGAGCCCGCAGGGTCGGCACCACGACCGGCCCCCGGTCGCGGTTGTAACCCGGATCGACGATGTACTGCACTCCGGGAGCGATATAGATTCCGCGCCAAACGTGCGCCGTGTAATACGATTCGACGATGTTCTCCCGCCCGTAGTTCAGCCTTCCATCGCCCAGGAGGAAACCGTACCCGCCATCTGCCAGATAGATCTGGTGATCCTTCTTGATGCCGTTCGACACGAAGGCAATGCCGGCACGGTCTTGCTTGCGATGCCATCTCGCGCCATTCACCCCGACGCCCTCGGCGAAGGTTGAATCAATCTCGGTATAGGCAAATGACTCGGTTCTTCCGTTGTCCCATCCCCAGCGAGCAAACGCCGTGACGTTCCGAGTGAGATTCTGTTCCAGGTTGACGCCGAAGCCATACTTGCGGGTGACGTGCCAGGGGTGGTGAGTGATGTCCGGGACCAGCACCAAGCCTTCTTTAAGCTGAGCAACCGCATCGCGGTAGATGCCCATGTTGGCGTAGTTCGTGTACGCGAGCAACCGCACGACGCCGGATTTCTTCGGCAGGACGCCATGGCGCAGCTCGTATTCAAAATTTTCCGCATGAACTTGCCACGGCCGCCACACCAGATCAATTCCGTTCGCGACCTTCGGCATGAGCGCTTCGGCGAAGCGGAAACCCCAGTTGCGGTCGTCGTAATCCGCCACCACGCCCACGGTATAGCCGCGCGTATCGGCGGCGTAGTCAAAGGCGCCGTTGTTGTCCACGGACCAGTTGCTGAATTGAAAATGCGTATCAGTGCCGACCGAGTTCAAATCAAAGAAATCCGGCATGCTGAATTTGCCGAAGCGAATTTCCAGGCGACGCCGCGGCAACTCATCGAACAACGACAGAAAGCTGCGCTGGTTTTCGATCTTATCCTTGCTCAACGCGAACACTTTGTGGATCATGCCGCGCCCGAGGTACGGCTCTTTGCTCAACAGTGGATTGCGCACGATGTCCAGATCCGTATTCCCGGCCAAGCCCAGGCCGGTGCTGAGCGCCTGGCCACCAGCTTCTTCGATGTCAACCAGAAGCTCGGTGGAACTGTTGAGCCGCACGCCGGTGTAGAGCGTCATGACTCGCGAAGTGGCTTTGTCGTAGTGTGGACTGAGGCTGTGGGGCCCGCTGTAGTCGGCGTGAAAGCCGGGATGAGTTTGGAAGATGAAGTTCATCTGCCCGGAGAGCCAGAACCGCGTGTCCTTGAAATGCGGCAGCATCGTTTCGGGATCGGCATTAGCATCGGTGGGCGGGCTGGGCTGATCGTCCGCATCCGGGGAAGCGGAAGCGACGGTTTGGGTGGAAGCCGAGGCGGATTGCTCCTGCGCCCAAGAGGCGGGAGCCGCGGCGCCCAGCACGAAGATGAGCGCCATGGCCATGGCCAAACCCGGCGCGGCGGTGCGACGTCCGCCAGCCCTGAGGTTCATAATGAAGCCGTTCATAATGAAAATGAATTTCAATTTCAATATCATTAGATCAAACTAGGTGGCCGTCGTTGCGTTCAGCGACGCCTCCAGTCACTCTTCGATGTGATTGCAATCACGCTGGCACCTTGACTCCGCGCGTTTCTATATACCATAGGGGAGTATACTACCTACGAGGGCCAAAAATGCACACCGTCGAAGAAAAACCCAAGCTCATCCTCCGGATCAAACGAATCAAAGGCCAAATTGCCGCCATCGAGCGCGCTCTGGAAGCGGACCAAGATTGCTCTGATGTGCTGCAGCTGATCACGGCCGCGCGCGGCGCCATGAACGGATTGATGGCGGAATTGCTGGAAGGTCACATCCGCTTTCACGTCATCAACCCCAAGCAACTCAGTTCCGAGCAGGCTCTCGCGACCGACGAACTCATTGAGATTGTGCGCTCGTACCTGAAGTGATCGCTTGTCCAGCGCGCCTGGTAATCAAGGCTGTGCACACGGATCGTTGCCTCGGGATGCTGCCGAAGAGACGTCCAAAAACTAAAAAGGACAGCCCGGAGCCCCCCAAGGCCGTCCTGATAAACCCTCCCGGTTAGGAGGGCAACTGCCACTAAGATAGCCGCGAGACGTTGCAGGAAGATTGCGATTTCGTGAAAGTCCGATGAATTTGATGCGGCGCCAAGGCGCCACAGCGCGCAATGATCCGCTCGGCAGCGCGAATACTTGCGATACTGTAACGTGGAATCACTCGACAGCGTGGAAAGCCAGGCCCCTTTACTCGATCTGCGGACCGTCCGCGTGATGCGCGGAGAAAAGATCGTCCTCGACGACTTCAGTCTTCGCGTACATTTGGACGAACATGTGGCGGTGCTGGGGCCGAACGGTTGCGGCAAATCCACCCTGATCAAGACCATCACTCGCGAGTGTTATCCGATGGTCCGCGAAGGGTCGAGCATGACCATCCTCGGCCAAAAGAGCTGGAACGTCTTTGAACTGCGCTCCCTGCTGGGCATCGTGTCCAACGATCTGATGTCTTCGTGTACCGGTGATGCCAGCGGCCTGGACGTGGTGCTGTCCGGCTTCTTCAGCAGCACGCGCATCTTCCCTAACCACACCGTCGATCCCAAACACAGAGAACTGGCCGAGACCGCTTTGGCCCAGCTCGGGGTCTCACATTTGGCGGAGCGGGCCGTCGAGGAAATGTCGTCGGGCGAGGCCAAGCGCGTCTTGATCGCCCGGGCTCTGGTCCACAAACCACGCGCGCTGTTGTTCGACGAACCCTGCAATTCTTTGGACATTTTGGCGCAGCACAGCCTCCGAGAAACGATGCGCTCCCTGGCCAGCTCGGGAATCGGAATCATTCTCGTCACTCACGAGATCCCAGACATCGTTCCCGAGATCGAACGAGTGGTGCTCATGTCAAACGGCCGGATCGTGGCCGATGGACGCAAGGAAGAAATCCTGCAACCGAAAAGCTTGGGCAAGCTGTTCGGGCTTAAAGTCGAACTTGGTCGCCGCGAAGGTTATTACCACATTTGGTGAGGCGAACGCAGCGCCACCTACCGTACCTTCGGCCTAGGAACTCCCTGTGCCCGGCATTAAGAGTCCTGTGATCTGCTGCGCTGCCGACCACCGCGGCGCCACTGTTATATTGATCTGAGTGTCTGAGGCTCCCCGGACCTAAGCTACCGCTGCTGTGGAGGAATGATGGCCCGCAAGACAGAGCAATCCCGCAAGCTGCAGAAACGCGCCGAACAGTTGATTCCCGGAGGTGTGAACTCCCCGGTGCGCGCTTTTCGCGCGGTGGGAGGCGACCCTTTGTACATCGTCCGCGGCCAGGGCTCGCACATTTGGGATGCGGACGGCAACGAGTATGTAGACTACATCAGCTCCTGGGGGCCGCTCATTCTCGGGCACGCAGCGCCCACGGTCATCGAGGCCGTGATCTCGGCGGCGCGTAATGGTACCAGTTTCGGGGCTTCCACTCCCGCCGAAGCGGATCTCGCCGAACTGGTAATTTCCGCTTTTCCGCACATGCAAAAAGTGCGCTTCGTCAGTTCGGGTACCGAAGCGACCATGTCGGCTATCCGCCTGGCGCGCGCGTATACGAAGCGCAAATACATTGTGAAGTTTGAGGGCTGCTATCACGGGCACGCCGACGCTCTGCTGGTGAAAGCGGGATCCGGTGTTGCCACACTGGGTATTCCGGGCTCGGCGGGCGTTCCGGAAGAATTCACGCAGTTCACGCTCGCGCTCCCATACAACGACATCGGCGCGCTCGATCAGGCTTTCGAAAAATTCAAGCACCAGATTGCCTGCGTCATCGTGGAGCCGGTCGTCGGCAACATGGGATGCGTGCCTCCGGCCCGCGGATACCTCGAAGCTCTGCGCGCCATTACCTCGCGCGACAAGGCGCTCCTGATTTTCGACGAGGTCATGACTGGATTTCGCCTGGGCTTCGGCGGAGCGCAGGAACTCTATGCGATCCAGCCGGATCTCACCACCATGGGCAAAATCATCGGTGGAGGTTTGCCGGTGGGCGCCTATGGTGGGGCAAGCGAAATCATGGATCTGATTGCTCCGCTCGGCCCGGTGTACCAGGCCGGAACGCTCTCTGGCAATCCTCTGGCGATGGCCGCCGGTTATGCCACTCTGCGCTACCTGCGTGGGCACAAGGATGTTTACTCGACGCTCGACAAGCTCGCCGCCGAAGTGGTCGGGGGAGTAGCGGCCGCAGCCAAGGATGCCGGCGTGACTATGTGCCACAACCGGGTCGGCTCGATGTTTACGTGGTTCTTCGCGGAGGGTCCGGTGACCGACTGGACTTCGGCCGCCAAGTCCGACACCGAAGCCTTCGGACGTTTCTTCCGCGCCATGATCGAGAATGGCATCTACCTGCCGCCTTCGCAATTTGAAGCGGCATTCATGAGCGCCGCGCACACCGAACGCGACGTGCAGCAAACGATCGCCGCCGCCAAGCAGGCGTTCGCGGTGGTGCACGCGTAAGAAGCTGTCGGCTCCCAGGTGTCAGCTTTCAGTAAAGCCTACGTGGGGACAGCCGCCCTCGGCTCTCCTGCGTAGCGAATCTCCGCAGGGTTTCTCCAGGGCTACTTCTGTAAGCCGACAGCCGATAGCTGAGAGCTGAGAGCCGTCATCATTTCCGCCACCGTCACAAACTCGTACCCTTGATCTTTGTACCGCCGGATCAGATTCTCCGTCGCGATCACCGTTTGGGCACGGTCCGCGCCTGGGGCGCGATGTCCGCCATCGTGCAGCAGGATCACGTCGCCACCGCGCATCTGCCGCGCGACTTTATTCTCGATCACTGCGGCGGGCGGAGCATTCCAGTCATATCCTGTCACGCTCCACATCACCGTCTGTAGTCTGAGTTCACGCGCGATCCTGATCGTCGCTGGTCGTCTTCCCCCAAATGGTGGACGAAACAAATTCGAATGCTCGCCGATTGCGTCCTCTAAAGCCTGATGGCAGTCAACCAGCTGCGTCCGCGTCTGCGCTTCAGATTCGAAGATGAGCAACGGATGTGTATGCGTGTGATTGCCGATGACATGTCCCGCCTGCGCCACCGCGCGCGCAATATCGGGGCGCTGCTGCACGTAGCGGCCGATCATGAAGAACGTCGCGCGCACACTGTGCTTCGCCAGCACTTCGAGCAGCTTCAGCGTGTGCGGATCATTCGGCCCGTCGTCGTAGGTCAGAGCGATTTGCTTGCTCCCCCGCATGCCGCCAGCGAACGTGCGCCCGTACCACTGCCCCTCCGGCGCCATGGACTGGTATCCCGCCGCCGAAGCGGCAGCAGCGGCCGTCAGTCCAATCAGAGCGGGGAGCATGAAGAGATTCTAGCTGGTCGTCGGGTGATCGTCGTTCGCTATTCGCTGTTCGTCGTTCGCGATTCGAGGCTCCGACAAAGTTGCGAACGACGGACCCCGAACGACCGACGACTGCTGTTAACCTTTCTCGCAATTGCGCCCGGACGCGAAGCAATATATTCTGCTCTCCAGTTCTCCACGACAATCCATGGCCAAGCTTTTCGAGCTTCCCCGTTACATTGCGGTTGAAGGTCCGATACGCGTTGGGAAGAGCACGCTGGCACGGGTTCTCGGAGAGCGGCTGGCCGCGCAGCGCGTTATCGAACCGGAAGACAATCCATTTCTGAAAGCGTTCTACGATGCCGAGCCCGGCGCAGCCTTCCAGGCACAGTTGGCATTCCTGATCCGCCGCTTCGAGCAACTGCGCTCGCTCGATCTGGGTCCGCGCTCGAATAAGACCGTCGTCTCCGATTACATCTTTGAAAAAGACAAGCTTTTTGCCTGCCTCAACCTCAACGATCAGGAACTTGATACCTACAATCGCTACTTCAATTATTTCCGCGAACAACTCCCCACGCCTGACCTTGTCATTTATTTGCAGGCCACGCCGGAAGTATTGAAGAAGCGGCTGAAGAAAAAGAACGTGGCCGGCGAAAAGGCCATCAGCGAGGATTACCTGATGGAAGTCGTGAAGGCCTACGAACACTTTTTCTTTCACTACACGCAGTCCGACCTGCTGATCGTAAACACCTCCGAGATCGACTTCGTTGACCGCAACGAAGACTTGCAGGAGCTGCTGAAAAAAGTCTCCGCCCCGATCAAGGGCACGCAATATTTTCTGCCGCTCGGCGGTCAGGAATCGGCCAGCGCGTAAGAGAAGGTTTCAGGTCTTAGGTGTCGGGTCTCAGGAAGTTCAACAGCTTGGTCTGAAACCGCCGGTCATCGCCTTCTGAGCCCCTGCTTCCCGGCGTTTGCGACTGCTCATCTTCAAGGCATTAACTAGCTGGTACTGGTACCCCCCTCCCCCCCTGCCTTTAGGAATCATGGAGTTAGGCGGAAAATTCGAGACCGGTCTTTGATTCTAAAGGACTTATAGATAAAGTCTTTGAGAACAAATGGCTTAGGGGCGATTTCGCGGCGCTTGCTGTCAAAGAGCGTCCCACAATGGGATTGTGGCAGATTTTGTGGCCCGTCTTGAGAGACGGGCACACGGCCGGGATTCTTCGATCCGATCCTCATTATTGCGCGCGGCGGGTGGGAAGTCTGTGATAGTGCACACAGGTGATTTGTGATGAAAAAAGATGGGAGGAGGGCAGAGCGCGATGCGCTCGCGATCCACGACCGGCTCTTGGCGGTCTATGGCGGCGCCGTGGGGCTGCGGGACCGGGGCCTTCTGCACTCAGCGCTTGGGCGTCCTCGCCAGCATTATGCCTATGCCAATACATCGGACGCCGTCGAAATGGCCGCGCTTTACACAGTCAGCATCATCCGAAATCATTCTTTTGTCGATGGCAACAAGCGGACGGGGTTTATGATTGGTGCTTGATGTGTGAGCCCGCTTGCGAAAGTGGCACCCAGCCAATCCTCAAGAGCGCCCGATAGACGCGGCGGGCCCTTGTGCTGGGCCACTGAGTCATGCGGATTGGCAGGTGACGCTGATCGACGCGGGAACGTCTTTTGATTTCTCGACGTCATCCGCGATGACCCTGAGCGCGAGGGCGTAGGCCTTTGCGCGGGCCTCCGCTTCTGTCTTCCCGTAGGCCAGCACGCCGGGCATGTCCGAAATCTCGGCGATCCAGCGGCCGTCCGTCTCGCGTTCCGTTTCAATGTTGAATCGCAAGTCCTGGCTGCTTACGCTACGGGCTGGTTTTTTGGGGTCCGTCATCATTCGGCTCGAGAATGCCTTATACCCGACTTAAGAATACTTTGCCCATTGTGAGGAAGCCAGCAAATTGCGCTGCACGGTATTGCGAAGCGCAAGGGGCGCCGGTAATTGGTACCAGCTGCTGATCACCCTTTTAGGCGCTCCTGTGGGGATACTTGCCACAGGAGCGGGTTGATCGGTTTGTTCTTTTGGGTCGTCCCCGACTAGTTCTGGCTCGTGTGTGTCACAACAAGTCGCCAGCGGATCGGGCCTTGACCGGGCCGATGCTGATGGTGATTCTGCGGCGGCAACGGATGTCCCGCAGTAGAGGAGATTTCGTGCCCGCAGACTTCACAGCGGTAAACTCCAGAGTATGGAGTCGTCGTCGCAGGCGAATTTAGGTTGTCAAACGCTTCATGCGTGCTTGCTTGCAGCAACTGTGAATACTTGTACAGCGCCATCGAAAAACATCCTGTCTGGAACCTGGGTTCCGGTTGTACTACAATGCAAATGTCGGCGAGGATGGCAAGACGAAAGTCGGCCGTCCACGCTGGGTTCGAAATAGCGACAGCTCACCAGGGCTCGATTCGCGTCCCGGTCAGGACATCAGCGAATCGGGCCTTCGTGTTTTTGCCCGATGCCACGGTGAGCACCGCGATGGCACCGGGCTATAACTATTCTCATGGTTATTTGCCCTCCGGTCCTTGCCGCATCAGGCGGTGGAATCCATCAAACCATTTAACTTTGACGTCATCCGGCCAGCTTGGATCGAAGCTAGGAAACTTTGAGAGCAACATTTGTGACCATGTCAGGTCGCCGCTTTCGTTGCCGTTCACACTGCCATGACTCTCGCCATTTACTGGGAGATCAGTGCTGCGAGATCGTTGACGAGGTCGCGAAGTTCGATTACCGCGACCCGTTTTCAAGTGCGGCGATAAGGTGAGTTCTGCATCTTTCGCGGCCGCTAGAAAGAAGTTGATGCACTTATCGATAGTGCCGCCTGAGGCTCCCGCTTGGGCAAACTGCTCCTCCATCATTCGCGGAGTCGCGCCCATCAAGTCGAACCGATCTGTTTGGACAAGAAACGGGTAGGCTACGAAAAGCAGTCCCCGGAGTACCTTTGCGCGTTCGTGTCCCTCCGAATTTACGAGTTGCGGAAGTACTGAAGTTGGATGACCAGTCGCAGTGATCAGCTTTAGGTAGCGCAGGGCAGCAGTAAGCTGCCCCTGAAGCGCACCAGACATGCTTGGCATCACGCTGCGATCAATGCGGCTAGGGATGCCTTGTTTTAGGCTGTCGATGAAGTTGCGAAAGCTACGATAGGGCACATACGGTGGCACAGCCTCTGGCGCTGAGGAGACGGTCGCAGTTTTAGCTTCTGATTCAGACATTCCCCGATACCTCGATTCTTTCCTATTCTTACAATATTCCGTAGATTCTGTCAATTCCGATGTCCGACATTCTTTAGATCTGTTACGCATTTCCACTACAATCCGCACGAAGGTGCAAAAAGATGCGTGGAAGTCTAGTAATTGCAAGGGATTACAAGGGCACGCCGTTGGTACGGAGAGTTTGGGAGACGGGCGGCAATATTGTGTACTTGTCCGAAGAAAGTCAATTTCAACAGTTGTCCACAGGTCGCGAGGCCCTTAGGCCGGTCGGTTTTCCAGCAGAGGATGTCTTTACATACGATCCTGAAGCAGTAGCGGAGATCGCAAACGGTTCATTTGATTGGAGCTCGCTGCGGAGATTCAACGCTCGCTCAGCCTGCGGTGAAGTGCCGTTGAAGGTGCACTACTAACCGAAGATTTGAGAATGTTGGTGCGTAAGGTGCTAGAGCAGACCAGAGAAGCGCAAGGGTCTCAAGGCTGATTGTCGGGTGCGACCATCATCGCGCGCCGCTATCGACTCACGGCCCTTTTGCAGCTATAATTTCCTGAGCGTCATCCAAGACGCGTACAGGCTCTATCCGCCCAGTTTGCGGAGGGGCACTGGAGGACATCGTGAGTCTCACGCCTATCGGCGAACCTCGCCGCAAAATCACTACCGCTACCATTCGCGAAAAGAAGTTTCACCACAGCCCCATCACCTGCCTTACCGCCTACGATTACGCCACCGCGCGCCTGGTCGACGAGGCGGGCATCGACATTGCCCTCGTCGGCGACTCGCTTGCCATGACTATGCTTGGCTACGAGAACACGCTCTCGGTTACCGTCGACGAGATGCTGCACCATGTCAAGGCTGTGCGCCGCGGGGTCAAAGACGCGCTGCTCATTGCCGACATGCCCTACGGGTCTTATCAGGCTGACCCCAACGAAGCGATTCACAACGCTGCCCGCTTCGTGAAAGAAGGCGGCGCCGAGGCCGTCAAGATGGAAGGCGGCGAGAAGCGCGTGGACGTGATCCGCCGCGTGATGGACGCGGAGATTCCCGTTGCTGGACACATCGGCCTCACGCCGCAATCGATCAACGTGATGGGCGGCTACAAAGTTCAGGGCAAGACGCTGAACGCCATCGAGCAACTCATGCGCGATGCGGTCGCGCTCGACCGCGCCGGCGTGGCCTGCATCTATCTCGAAGGCATTCCGCGCGAAGTCGCGGCCATGATCACCGCCGAGGTCGAAACGCCCACCATCGGCATCGGCGCCGGCCCGGATTGCGATGGGCAGGTGCTCGTCTTCCACGACCTGGTCAATCTGACGTTCGGGCATGCGGCAAAATTCGTTCGCCGCTACGGAGACGCCGCCGCCTTGATCACGCAATCCGTACTGGCCTTCAAGGCCGACGTCGTTTCGCACCAGTTCCCGAACGACGCCGAGTCCTACCACCTGCCGAAAGAAACGCAGGCCGCACTTGAAACGGTACTCCACCGCAAGCTCGCTATGCAGCGATAATGGCGGGCGGAGAAAACGCTGTGCGAACGATCGTGAGAATGATCGTCACCTTCATGCTGCTTGGGGCTCTGGTGGCTTGCTCCAAACCCCCGCAGCCGGAGACCACGGAAACGCGGCAACCCACGGGCCTTGAGTCCATTCCCGCACCGGATCCCTCCAAGTATCCGCCGTTCAGCAATATGAGCGGTTGGAAGAATCCTTATCTGATCGTTCGCGAGGATGGGATCGGCTTCCTCGATCTGTCCAACCGCGAGATCCACATTCTTAAGCTGGAAGAAATCCCGGCCGAGTTGGTCTCTCTGCCATCGAGCGCATGGCCTTACGGCCGGGTGGTGCTGGTCGCCCAAGCCGTTCCCAAGAATCCATCCGATGAGACGAAAGCAGAGCTGCGCAAGAACCGCGCCCTGCTCCTGGGAACCCTCAAAGAATTGGACGTTCAATTCCGCGAGGCGCCGTGAGCAGGCAATAGACTGCAGGCTGGCCGTCAGAACGCGGCCCCTAAAGGGGCGGTCCAAACTGGATGAATGTTGGCATCGCTAAAACGATGCCCTGATACGAACCTCGGTTCATTCCGCAGCCTGTTTAGCGTTGACGCCACGTGCCATGAAGATATGCTCGACCATTCCGGAAGCTCGCGCTGCCTGCCGCGATGCGCGCGCGAGTCGCAAACGGCTGGGCTTGGGCCTCGTTCCAACGATGGGCGCTCTGCATGAAGGCCACTTGTCGCTGGTCCGCGCTGCGAAAGCGCAGTGCGACGCCGTTGCCGTTTCCATCTTCGTGAACCCCACTCAATTTGGTCCGACAGAAGATTTGTCGAAATATCCGCGCCAATTCGAGCGCGACTGCCGTCTGCTCGAAAGAGAGGGTGTCGAGATACTGTTCGCGCCGCCGGTCGAAGAAATTTATCCGGATGGCGAAGTCACCTGGGTGTTGGTCGAAGGCCTGAGCGAGAAGCTCGACGGACGCTCGCGCCCCGGCCATTTCCGCGGCGTGACCACGATCGTCGCCAAGCTGTTTCACATCGTCGAGCCCGAGGCCGCGTTCTTTGGACAAAAAGACGCCGCGCAGCTCGCCGTGATCCGGCGCATGGTGCAAGATCTGAACTTCCCGATCGCAATTGTCGCCTGCCCGATCGTGCGTGAACCCGATGGCCTCGCCATGAGCTCGCGCAACGCCTACCTGAATCGAGACGAGCGCAGCCGCGCACTCGTGCTGCAACGCTCGTTGCAGCATGCGCAGCAGGAATTTCTTGCCGGGGAAAGAATTGCCGCCAAGCTGATCTCCGCCGCCAAGGAAGCTTTTGCTCGCGAGCCACAAGTCGTGCTCGATTATTTCGAGATCGTTGATCCCGACACGCTCGACCCTGTCGAACGGATATCGCGAAAGACCCTGGTCGCCGTCGCCGCCTACGTCGGATCCACGCGCCTGATCGATAATCTTGTTCTGAATCCCTGAACCGAAATGGCTGGCGAGAAAGCCTCTGAGCAAACTAAAAACCCAGAGAGTTCACAGTGCGGTCCGATTGGTTGACTTGCCCCGAGGGCCAACCGTAAGATTTCAGCCCAGCGCGGGGTGAAGGAATGGTTGGCGAGGTTGTCTCGCATTACCGCATCGTCGAGAAGCTCGGCGGCGGAGGTATGGGAGTCGTTTACAAGGCCGAGGACACCCGGCTTGACCGCTTCGTCGCACTGAAGTTCCTTCCTGAGAATGTGGCCCAGGATCGGCAGTCGCTGGAGCGATTCCGCCGCGAGGCGAGGGCTGCGTCGGCGCTCAACCATCCGAATATCTGCACCATCCACGACATAGGCGGGCAGGACGGCAAGGCGTTCATCGTCATGGAGTACCTTGACGGGGCGACGCTGAAACATATCATCAACAACCGTCCGCTGGAGCTGGATACCCTGCTTTCGCTCGGCATCGAGATCGCGGATGCGCTGGACGCGGCGCACGCGCAGGGCATTGTCCATCGCGACATTAAGCCGGCGAATATTTTTGTGACCAAGCGCGAGCACGCGAAGATCCTGGATTTTTCCGGAGGGGACTGGTTTACGTGGCCGACGGTCGCCCGGAGACAAACGGATTACCGGCGATGAAGTAGCGCAACGGCTGCCCGGCGGACTTCACGATCCCGATGCGCGGCGTGACTGTTACGCGTCGCACGCGATAGCCGTCATCGACGATGCGCAGGTCCGAGCGCGCGCTCACCAGGCTTTTCCCATTATCCCGCGCGCGCGTGATTTCCAGGGCTTCGGTCATGCGTCCCGGGCCGGACGAAAGCTTTTTGAGAGAAGAAATTTTCTTGCGATCGGTTTCTTTCGCTACCTCGATGCCTCGCGCCTTCGCCATCTGCTCGATGCCCGCCACCGGCTCCAGGGCGCGAAACAGCACGCCCCCGGGAACTCCGTCCGGCAGGCAGGAAACATTCAGGCAGTAGTGATTGCCATAGATGAAGTACACATAGGCGTGACCGGGAGGACCGAAGAGAACGGAATTCCGCGCCGTCCGGCCCGCCGCCGCGTGCGCCGCCGCATCGCCTTGGCCGAGATACGCTTCGGTTTCGACAATTCGCCCCGCCAGAATTCCGCGGGGCGTTTTGCGGACCAGCAATTTCCCCAGCAACGCCCGCGCCACCCGCCGCGGATCGCGATTGAAGAACTCCGCTTTCAACAAAGTAACGCGGCCGAGCGAGCTCATGCGCACCAGACTATAGCGAATCCGGAGTTGCTGTAACCACAGGCGGCTGCCGAGTTGCGCTCGGCTTGG
>Ga0209517_10001760_pt1 | contig 31793 bp, 27 predicted proteins | sample PeaSoiMetSII2010_FD_187695 | JGI IMG/M metagenome (GOLD analysis project Ga0209517, IMG submission 187695) | Peat soil microbial communities from Weissenstadt, Germany - SII-2010 (SPAdes) (version 2) | ecosystem: Environmental > Terrestrial > Soil > Wetlands > Peat | place: Germany... | reverse complement strand
GAAGTCGGTCTGAAACTGACGAAGCGTCTTGGGGAACGGTGGTCGGGCCACCCTTATACGCTACCCATTGGGGCTTGCTGAAGCAACCGGATAATCAGAAGCTGACTACTGATAGCTGACAGTTAGTCTCACTCCCACTCAATCGTCCCCGGCGGCTTCGACGTGATGTCGTATACTACGCGGTTCACGCCTTTTACTTCATTCACGATCCGCGTAGAGATGGTCTTCAGCACATCGTGCGGCAGCGGCACCCAGTCGGCGGTCATGCCGTCTTCTGAACTCACCGCCCGGATCGCGCATGTGTAAGCGTAGGTGCGCTGGTCGCCCATCACGCCCACCGACATCACGGGTAGCAGTACCGCGAACGACTGCCACACCTTCGTGTAAAGACCAGCTTCTTTGATTTCGCTGACTACGATATCGTCGCACTCACGCAGCAGCGCCAGGCGCTCCGGCGTGACCTCGCCCAGCACGCGCACGGCCAGGCCGGGGCCGGGGAAGGGCTGCCGTTGCAGGATCTCTTCCGGCATGCCGAGGTCGCGGCCGATTCTGCGGACCTCGTCCTTGAACAGGTCTTTCAGCGGCTCAATCAGCTTGAGCTTCATCTTCGCGGGCAGGCCGCCGACATTGTGATGCGACTTAATCACCTGCGACGGCCCGCGGACCGAGCGCGACTCGATTACATCGGGATAGAGCGTGCCCTGCACCAGCCACTTGACCTTGCCCTCGGTTTTTTCGACGCGGCGGGCTTCTCGCTCGAAAACCTTGATGAATTCGTTGCCGATGATCTTGCGTTTCTTTTCCGGCTCGCTCACGCCCGCGAGTTTGCCAAGAAAGCGATCAGTGGCATCCACAGCATCGACATGGAGGCCCAGCCTGTCGCGGAGCGTCTTCTGCACTTTCTCGAATTCATTCTTGCGCAGGACGCCGTTGTTGACGAAGACGCAGGTCAGCCGCGACTTCCCTTTCGGATCGCGCAGTGCCCGGTCCACCAGCACTGCCGCCACTGACGAATCCACTCCGCCGGAAAGCGCGCAAATCGCCCGTCCAGTACCAACTTGCTGCCTGACCTGCTCGACCGTCGAATGGATGAAATGCTGCGGAGTCCACGTGGGCTTGGCGCCACAGATCTGGAACACGAAATTTCTTAGCATCTGTGTGCCCTGCGGCGTGTGGTGCACTTCGGGATGAAACTGCACCGCGTACCACTTCTTGGCAACATTCTGAATGCCGGCCACCGCATAATGCGTCTTCGCCATCAATTCAAAACCGGGAGGCAGTTCCAGCGCCTCGTCGCCGTGCGACATCCAGACCGCCAGTTTCTTGGCCAATCCCTGAAACAGAATGGAATCCGACACTACATCAATTTCCGCATTCCCGTACTCGCGCTTGGCCGCCGGGCGCACTTTGCCGCCGAGCGTATGCACCATGAATTGCAGCCCGTAGCAGATGCCGAGCACAGGCAGGCCGAGTTCGAAGATACGGGTGTCGGCAGGCGGCGCGTCTTTGTCGTAGACCGACCAGGGCGCTCCCGAGAGCACGATCCCGACCGGAGCGTAGCTGTTAATCTCGTCCAGCGAAGCCGTGCAGGGCAAGACCACAGAGAATACGTTTTGTTCGCGGATGCGGCGCGCGATCAGCTGCGTATACTGCGCGCCAAAATCGAGGATGACGATGGATTGGCCGGTAGACAATGGATTGTGCGGGAATTGGGTTTCCACCCATGAGTTTCTCAAATTCAAGGCGGCAGTGTAAAGAGAATGAGCGGCCCGCGCTTCTACGACGAGGCTGGAAGAGCCCCAGGCACGTCGCTCAAAATCGGCTCATCGCGGTCGATCGTCGTCTGGACCGGCGGCGCGGGCGTCACCTTCAGTCCACCGGGCGGAGGCGTGGGCAGCGGAGCCAGCAATTCCTCCGGCATTTCTGTGATGCAGACATATCCTGCCAGCCGCGCCATGTAGAGCCAGTCGGCGAGGGCAAAATAGATCAGGGTCACGAAGACCACGCCGACGACGACCAGGCGCCAAGGCAGCACGCCGGCAAAGCCCAGCGGCATAGAGACGACCGTCGTTGCGCCGACGAAGGCAACAAGATGCGCCAGCCCGGTCCAGATGCTGACTGCAAAGACGGCGCCGGTCCGTTCGCGGCAGAATGTGACAGCGGCCGAGATCGCGCCCACGGCGTCTTCGCCATCGCGCACGGCGAACAATCCGGCGAGCGAGAGCAGCCAATTCAGCGCCCACCACACCAGACAGATCAGCCCCGCCAGCGGCAGGAAAAACAGAAATGCCAATCCGGGGTTAGGGTCGCTATCCGGCGAGGCAAAACCCGCTAATATCGCCGCGCCCACGAATCCGCACAGCGCCGCCAGCGCCACGGCCAGGCGCAGAAAATTGAGCCTCGCCAGCGTGCGAAATGGTGAGGCCTCTGACGGCAGATCCGAACTGACTTCACCTGGCGAAACTCTGCTTCTGACCTGCTCACGAAAATATTCCAGCAATCCCCGGACCGTCGCGATCCGCCCCAGCGACGCGGCCACGACCGAAAGCACACTGAGCATCAACCCAGCCAGTAACGCCGCCATCACGGCGCGGCTCAGGCTTCCCCGGAAGATGTGCACAAGGGCCTGGGCGACAAAATACGGATGCCGCGTCCGCAGAAAGAGCATTTCCCCGCTGGTCAGCGGCAGGGTATTGAGATATTCGAACAGCCCGAAGAAGAACAGTGCCGTCGCCGTCGCGCCTACAATCCAACGCCACGCGATTTCTCCTAGCGCTAGCGACGGGTGCCGGAATGCTGTGCGGAAGCCTTCTGCTGTGGGAGAAATGGGCATGAGTCAGTTGCTAGTTGCCAGTCGTCAGTTGCCAGTACCCAAGCCTCGCAACTGGCAACTGGGAACTGGCAACCGGCAACTGCCTTTCGTCACTTCACCACCAGATTCACCATCTTGCCGGGGACGTAGATTTTCTTCACTATCTGCTTGCCGGCAATGAACGCCTGCACCTTTTCGTCGGCGAGCGCACGTTCAATCACGAACTCTTCTGATGAGTCGGCGGGCACAACAACCCGGCCGCGCAGTTTGCCGTTAACCTGCACGGGAATCTCGATTTCCTCTTCCTTGGCCAGCGCGGCATCGTACTTCGGCCAACTTGCCTTGAGTAGACTTGAAGTTTCGCCGAGCATCTCCCACAACTCACGCGCAAGATACGGCGCAAAGGGTGCGAGCAACAAGGCAAGGTATGTAAAAACCCCTCGAGAGAACTCAGGATCGAGGGTTGGAAGTGGAGGGCCGCTAACGCGTTCTAACGATACTCCCTCGGCGACTTCATGCTCGAGGGCAAGATACAACTCGTTAACCAGTTCCATAATCGCCGAGATGCAAGTATTGAAATGCCACCGACCCTGAAAGTCATCGCTTACACGTTTGATCGTTTGAAAGAGTTTGCGTTGCACTCCCCTTTCGAGCCCTATAGCACCTGCCATGCGAACACGAGTTTCCCCAGCACCTCTCGTGGTCTTCACCACTTCTGGAGTGCAGCGCCTCTTGTATAGCCGAAAGACCCTAGCCAGGAATCGCTGAATACCTTCAATGCCGGAATCCTGCCAGTCGAGATCGCGATCGGGCGGCGCGGCGAACAGGCTGTAAAGACGCGCGGCGTCGGCCCCATAGCGCGCCACCATTTCATCGGGCGAGACCACGTTGCCCAGGCTCTTCGACATCTTCGCGCCGTCTTTGATCACCATACCCTGCGTGAACAGGCGCTCGACCGGCTCGTCGTTGGTGATCAGACCCAGGTCGCGCATGAATTTGGTCCAGAAGCGCGAATAGATCAAATGCAGGATGGCGTGCTCGACGCCACCGATGTACTGGTCAATCCCATCTTTGCCAAACCAGTATTGCGCTATTTTCCCGTCGAAGGGCGCGCCGTCATTACGCGCGTCGGTGTAGCGATAGAAATACCAGGACGAATCAACGAACGTGTCCATGGTGTCGGTCTCGCGTCGCGCCGGGCCGCCGCACCTGGGACACGTCGCGTTCACGAACTCCCCCACCCGGCCCAAAGGTGAACCGCCCGTCAACGTGATCTCTACATTCTCAGGCAGGATCACCGGTAAGTCTTTTTCTGGCACAGGCACGATGCCGTCTTTCTCGCAATAAAGCATGGGGATGGGCGTGCCCCAATAGCGCTGTCGCGAGATACCCCAGTCTTTCAGCCGGTACGTCACCGTGGCCTTGCCGAAGCCCCGTTGCTCCGCGTCGGCCGACATTTTCGGAATCGCTTCTTCGCAGGTCAGGCCGCCATACCTGCCGGAGTTGATCAGCACGCCTTGCTCCGCGGTGAACGGCAACGCAGGCTCGGCCATGGTTTCTTCCGGATCGTTCGAGATAGGAAGGATGACCAGCCGGATCTCCAGCTTATATTTCCTTGCGAATTCGTAATCGCGCTCGTCGTGCGCGGGCACGCTCATGATCGCGCCGGCCCCGTAGTCCATGAGAATGTAGTTCGCCACCCACACCGGCACCTTCTCGCCGTTGAAGGGATTGATCGCGTAGCGGCCGGTCGGAACGCCGTGCTTTTCGATCTCTCCGATGTCGCCCGCTTCTTTCGCCTTGCGCTGCTCGGCAAGGAGTTGGTCAACCTTCGTCCGCAAGTCAGGATTCTCTGCCGCGAGATCGGCCACGATTGGATGCTCCGGGGCAAGTTGGACCGACGTTGCGCCGAAAATCGTATCCACGCGTGTGGTGAACACGCTGATCGTCGACCCCGCCGGCCCGAAGCCGCGGTGGTTTTCAGCGTAATCGAGCTTGAAATCTACCAGCGTGCCTTCGCTGCGGCCGATCCAGTTCTGCTGCATGATGCGGACTTTTTCCGGCCAGCCCCCGAGCTTCTCGAGATCGCGCAGCAACTCCTCGGCGTAATTCGTAATGCGCAGGAACCACTGCTCCAGTTCGCGCTGTTCCACCGGCGTATCTTCGTGGCGCCAGCAGCACCCGTTCACCACCTGCTCATTGGCCAGCACAGTGCAGCACTTCGGGCACCAGTTCACTTTGCTCTTTTTGCGATACGCCAGGCCGTGCTCGTAGAGCTTCAGAAAGAACCACTGGTTCCAGCGGTAGTATTCCGGCAGGCAGGTCGTAACCTCGCGCGACCAGTCGTAGGCGAACCCGAGGCGCTTCATCTGTGCCTTCATGTTGGCGATATTGCCCAGGGTCCATTCCCGCGGCGGCGTATTCGCCGAGATGGCCGCGTTCTCCGCCGGCAGGCCAAACGAATCCCATCCCATGGGATGCAGCACGTTGTAGCCGTTCATCCACATGTAGCGGGCTAGCGCGTCACCGATGGAATAGTTGCGCACGTGCCCCATGTGCAGAGCGCCCGAAGGATAAGGCAGCATCTCCAGCACGTAGTATTTCTTCTTCGTCGAATGAGCTTCGGCGGCGTAGAGCGAGGCGTCTTGCTGCCAGCGCTCCGACCACTTGGCCTCGACGCGGTGGACGTCGTACCGCTCGTCATTGGGGCGTTCAGCCGAGGGCGTGGCGATTTTCGTGTTCTCTTCCTGCGGCATAGTGAGGGTCCGCGGCTATTGAATAATCCCTGATTCTACAACGAACACCCGTAGAGACGTTGTTCGCAACGTCTCTCTCACCATCGTTTGTGGTGCCGACACCAGAGACGTAGCCAGGTACGTCCCGCCGATGCTAGTTTAGAAATTCCCCGGAAGCAGCCCTGCGGCTCTCGCGCGCACAAGAATCTCCCATAGCCCCCACAATGCTGCTACAGGACCTCCCCAGATGTAGAGCACAGCCTTCCAGTGCAGCGTTGCCACGATCTCGCGCTGGCTGTCGGAGGAGATCACGAACGGTCCGCCGCCTTTCATCAGAATGACCGGCGGATGCAAATCGAACTCCGCGGCCGGTGCTATCTCTGCCCCCGCGGGAAGCGCTGGATCGAGCGCCGGATACGCCTCGCGGCGCAGTAGATCTGCTTCGTCGGCGCTGACAAATCCAGGTCCAATGCGTGAGAGTTCGCTGGACTCGGTGGCCGGATTCCTTTTTGCCCACGGATTCTCGCGCAGACACCCGAGAACAAAAATCTGGTCGCCCGCTTTGATGCAGTACTCCTGCACAAACTCTGGCGGCGCGCCTGGGCCGCCCGCAGCAGCAAATGCCAGCTCACTGTATTCCGCACGATCACAGGATGGTGGCAAGCCAAGTTCGCAGCCCCCGGGATAAATCATCACTTTCCCGGTACCATCGTCCAGGAAAAAAGGCGCGCACAACTCCCGCATCTTCCGGTTGCGCAGGTCCCCCCGCGGATTGGATTGCACAGTGACCCGGTAGTAGAGGCAGTCAGTCCGGCTTAGCGGCGCCACCAGAGTGTACGGACCCACCGCTCTGCCGCTCACCTCGATCAGGCCCAGCGCAGCGCCGCGGACGGTGGAGCGTGGAGTGTCGGCAATGAGCCGCTGCCGCCGTAGCAACAGGAATCCGCAAACGAAGAAGAAGGGGCCAAACACAACCCCGAGCCCGGCCCAAAACAGAGGCTGGCTCAATAGCCAGACAATCAAGCGCAACATGGCCCGCCCAGAATACCTCAGCGCGGGAGGGACACAAACCGCTCCCTTAAGTGAGCCCAACCTTCCATTGGCGTTGACGCCTCCGTCTTCAATTCATCGTAATCACCGCCCGAAACCTCACTTTGCCTTCGGCCACGCGGTCATACGCCCGGTCGATTTCATCCAGCTTGTAGGTTTCGGCGACCACCTTCACCTTGCCCTTCGCGGCATAGTCCAGCGCTTCGTAAAGATACTCCGGGCCGTTCTGCGACGAGCCGATCAATGCGACCCGCTTGAACATAAGCTCGGGCGTGTAGTTCAAGGGCTCGCCGCCCACACCCATCAGGATGATCCGACCACAGGGCCGCATACCCTTGGCCGCCTCCGCCGTCGCCGCCCAGGAGTTCGAGGTCGCGAGCAGCACGTCGGCTCCGCCTGCGGCCATCAACTTTTCGCCGTTCGGTACGACTTCATCCGCACCCAGATCGCGAATCATCTTTTCCTTGTCCTTGGACTGGGTCACGGCAATCGTCTCAAAGCCTGACGCCTTCGAGTACTGCAGCGCCAGATGTCCCAAGCCTCCAATACCCACCACGGCGATGCGTTCATGCGGCTTGGGATCGGCCAAGCGCAACCCGCTCCACACCGTGTATCCGGCGCAGAAGATCGGCGCGGCCTGTTCGTACCTGAGCTTGTCGGGAATCAGCATGGTCGCATCGGCATATGCCAGCATGTATTCAGCGTGACTGCCCTGCAAACCGATGCCGGTCGAGATCGCGTTCGGGCAAAGTTCCTTCTTGCCGCGCAGGCACCACTCGCAGCGACCGCATCCTTTCTGCACCCAACCCACGCCGACGCGATCACCAACCCGCCGGGATGTGACTCCGGCACCAATCTCGACGATCTCTCCCACCGGCTCGTGCCCCAGCACGCGCGGAAACTGCGTGGGAATGATGCCGTGTGTGATGTGTACGTCGGTATAACAGAGGCCACTGGCATGAATCCTGATCACAACTTGATTGGGACCGGCCTTGGGCGTCTGCCACTCCTTAACTTCCCACTTACCGTTTACCGCAGGGACGACTGCAGCTTTCATGAAGAGCACTCCTGAAGGATTTGAACGCAGTATTTCGAACAACTTTTCCTTTGGATGCCGGGGACGGCTCGCGGATTCACGCCGGCTACCCCGTTTGCCGTGCAGGCACGCGCAACGGTAGACTCTAGGCAAGCGGCTTCTCCTGCCGCCGGCCGAGCGGGCGGGCGGGTCGCTTGCTCCCACACGAGTCATTCCTAGGGTGAACCTATGCTGGTCGTCATGCAGGCGCACGCCACCGAAGAGCAGGTGCGCGACGTTTGCCAGAAAATCGAGAAGATGGGTTATCGCGCGCACGCCATGCCCGGCGCGCAGCGCACCGCCATTGGTATCACCGGCAACAAGGCGGAAATCGAACCGGGCACGCTGGAAGAGATGCCCGGCGTGCAGGAAGTCATCCAGGTTTCGAAGCCTTACAAGCTGGTCAGCCGCGAGCTCAAGGAAGATAACACCGTCATCCGTTTTCCTGGCACGAACGCTACTATCGGCGGCGCTGGGCTCGCCATCATCGCTGGGCCGTGCGCCATCGAGAGCCGCGAACAGGCTTTCGCCATAGCCGATCGCGTGTCGCGTGCCGGGGCACAGTTTTTCCGTGGGGGCGCCTACAAGCCGCGCACCTCGCCCTACTCGTTTCAGGGACTCGGCGAGGAAGGCCTGCGCATCATGGCCGAGGTCCGGCAGCAGTTCGGCATGAAGATCGTCACCGAAGCCATTGACCACGAGTCGCTCGACCTGGTCGAAGAATGGGCCGACGTGATCCAGATCGGCGCGCGTAATATGCAGAATTTTTCTCTGCTGAAGCGCGCCGGGCGCGCCCGCAAACCGATTCTGCTCAAGCGCGGCATGTCGGCCACGCTGGAAGAGTTCCTGATGGCCGCCGAATACATTCTGAGCGAAGGCAACTACAACGTGGCGCTCTGCGAGCGGGGCGTGCGCACCTTCGCCGACCACACCCGCAACACCCTTGACCTGAGCCTCGTCCCGGCCGTGCAGCGGCTGAGCCATTTGCCGATTCTGGTCGATCCCAGCCACGGCACCGGCAAGCGAAATAAGGTCACTCCGCTATCGCGCGCGTCGATCGCCGTGGGCGCCGACGGACTGCTCGTCGAAGTGCACAACAAGCCTGACGAGGCGCTCTCCGACGGCCCGCAGTCGCTGTTCCCTGATCAGTTCGATGAACTGATGGCGCAGGTCCGCCAGATCGCCACGGTGGTAGGACGGACCGTGCCGGCCATCGGCGCGAGGGAGACGGTAGTGGCGGGCAAGTAGGTAACAGCCGGGTGCCCCACATCTCGCTTCCCTTGCGAGATGTGGGAATAAACAGTGCCGGAATCCTGTCCCCAGGTGCTCTTACCCAGGCCTTCCATCCCAGGCCTTCCATCCCAGGCCTTCCATTATTGTGCATAATCTGATAATCTGATTTTGTGAAAAGCACTCCGATTTCGGTGACCGAGGCGGCGCGCAATTTCGCCGATTGCGTCAACCGCGTCCGCTACCAGAATATGAGCTTCGTCCTGCTCAAGAACGGCACACCGGTCGCCCGCCTTGTTCCCGAGAAAGAGAAGATTTGTTTGGGACGCGATCTGGCTAAAGTCCTGCGTAAAGTCGATTTGCCGACGGATGAGGCAGCCGCCTGGAACCGCGACCTGAAGAAAGCTCGCAAGAGTTTGAAGCCCCAACCCGACAAATGGCGATAATGCTCGATGCCGACGTCATTATCCGTGGCGAGAGAGGAGCCCTCGACCTCGCGGCTTGGATGACGCGACACGAAGACGAGGGGTTCGAAGTTGCAGCTATTACAGTCGCGGAATTGTGGCATGGCGTGGAACGGGCCAGTGGCGAGCACCGAGCCAGACGCGAGCGGTACATTCGATCGATTCTGGAAGAGTTGCCCATGATTCCATACACCGGGACAACCGCATTGCAACACGCGCAAATATGGGCGTTATTGGAATCTTCCGGGCGAATGATTGGTGACTACGATCTGATCGTTGCCGCTACGGCGATAGAGCGTGGCAGTACCGTTGCGACTTTCAATAAACGCCATTTTGAAAGAGTCGAGGGACTAAAGGTAATCGAGCCCAAATAGCATGTCCCAGACGCGCGGCTCCGCTAGCACTTCTGCTAATCTTTAATCTCTCCTTCGAGACTCGTCTCCCATGCGGGCGTCACCTTGAGAAAGCTCCTCTTCATCGCCGTTCTGATCCCCATCCTGGCCGGGGTGGGATGGTGGTACTTCCGGGAACGTTCTCTGCCCGATTACGGCCCTGCCTACCGCGAGTACGCCTACGTCACCAACGGCAAGAGCAACACGGTCAGCGTGATTGATCTGCGCACGTTCGAGTTGGCCAAAACCATCCCGGTCGGCAGCGAACCTACCGGCGTCGCCGCCAACAGCAAGAAAAACGAAATCTACGTGGTCAACACCGGCTCGTCGAATGTCAGCGTGATCGACGCCGAAACCAACGCGATCGTGGCCACCATCGGCGTGCATGGACGGCCCTACTTCATCGACGTCGCCGCCGACGGCAAGCGTGCCTACGTGGCCAACTCGGGATCGTCCAACGTGAGCGTGATTGATCTCGAGAAGCGGCTGGTGATCGGCAATGTGCGCGTGGGCGCCGCGCCAGGCCTGGCGCGCATCTCACCCGATGGTTCGACCGTGGTGGTCTCCAATCGAGCGGATAACACGGTGTCGCTGATCGACGCTCGGCTGCTCCGGGTGCGGGCGACTCTTCCTGTCTGCCAGCAGCCTGAGGACATCGCCATCCTGCCCGATTCGAGCAAGGCCTTCGTTTCCTGTTCCGGGTCGTCGCAGGTAGCCTCGATTGCGCTGCGAAGTGACGCAGCCAAAGGCGGCGAGAAAAAAGACGACCGCGTGCTGGCCCTTCTCGACGTGGGTCGCACTCCGGTCAGTCTCACGCTTAAGCCCGATGGCGGCGAAATGATCGTCTGCAACCTCGACTCCGACAGCATCTCGATCATTGAGACCGGCAACGACGAAGTCGGCAGCAGCCTGGAAATCGGCCAGCATCCATCGCACGGCGCGGTCACGCTCGACAACTCCCGGCTATACGTGACCAACTTCGGCTCCAACAATATCGCCATCTATGACATTGACATGGGCCGTCGCCTCCCCACTTTGACCGTGGGCAGCCGTCCCGACGGCCTGGCCTTGACGCCTGATCAGAATTATCTGCTCGTTCTCGACACCGAGTCGGGCGACGTGACGGTGATCCAGAAGCGCACGCCGCGAAAGCTCGAACCGACCGAGTATTCCCTGCTGACCCTGATTCCCGTCGGCATGCAGCCCAACGCCATCGTGATCAAGGCATTTATGATGACCAAGACGGCGAAGTAGTGGGCTCGCGCAGGTATCTCGAGGAACTTCTCGTTCCGACAAGAGCTTGTCATTCCGAGCGTAGCGAGGAATCTGCTTTTCCATCTCCGGCTCCCCTGCTCAGCCGCTGTATATTTAGGACGGCCTCATGCTTCTGCAGGAAAACATCCCGCTCGCGCCGCTAACCACATTCCGCATCGGCGGTCCCGCCTACTTCTTCGTAGAAGCCAAGTCCAGGACCGAGGTGCAAGAGGCGGTCGCCTTCTCGCGCTCCAGGAACCAGCCTCTTTTCCTGCTCGGCGGCGGCAGCAATCTGCTGGTATCTGACTCCGGCTTCCCCGGGCTGGTCCTCAAGATCGCCATCCCGGGCATCGAACAGCGTCCCGGCACCAATGACGAAGGCAAGGTGCGATTCGACGTCGGCGCCGGAGAATCGTGGGATCGCTTCGTCTCACACGCCGTCCGAGCGGAGTGCGCGGGCGTCGAGTGCCTGAGCGGCATTCCCGGCAGCGTGGGCGGCACGCCGGTACAGAACGTGGGCGCCTACGGTGAGGAAGCCTCGCAGACGATTGAGTCGGTCGAAGTCTTCGACCGCAAGGATGGCCAGATTCGCGAATTGTGCCGCGAGGCCTGCGGCTTCGCCTACCGCTCGAGCACCTTCAATACCACGGAGCGGGGACGATTCATCATCCTCCGCGTCATCTACGCGCTCACGCCGGGCGGGGAGCCGCGCGTCGCCTATGCCGACTTGCAGCGGCATTTCGCCGGACGCGAGACTCGCCCCAATCTCGCCGAAACTCGCGAAGCCGTGCGCCATATCCGCGCGCTCAAAGGCATGCTCATCACCCCTGGCGATCCTGACAGCCAAAGTGCCGGATCATTCTTCAAGAATCCAGTGCTCTCCCGGGAACAGCACGAAGACTTGGAGAAACGAGCGGCCACGAGGGGGCTGACGATCCCCGCCTATCCTGGCCTGGAAAAGAGCAGGAAGGTTTCAGCCGCCTGGCTGGTCGAGCATTCCGGCTTCAGCCGCGGATACGGATCGGGCCACGTCGGGATTTCCAGCAAGCACGCCCTTGCCATCATCAATCGTGGAGCAGCCACCGCTGCCGAAGTTCTCGCCCTGAAAGACCAGATCCAGCTGCGCGTCGAGGAGATCTGGGGCGTCGCGCTCGAGCCCGAGCCGGTCATGGTGGGATTCTGAAGCAGTGGTAAGTGGCTACTGGTCAGTGATCAGTGGGCGGCGACTAGTGCCCAGCGATCAGGATCGGCAAAACCCTGGAATCAAAGTAGAAGCAATGATCTACCTCGCCACTGATCATTGACCACTGACCACTGACAAGCGCAAGCGCCGCTCCTCCCGCCGTTCTTCCTGCAATAATCCTGAACAAACCAGACCCCGGAGCAGTCTTCATGATTGAGGGCAGACGAGTGGTGGCGGGAGAGGCGATCCTGAGCCGGGCAGCGACGATTCACCGCAACAACGCGGAGTGCAGCCGGGTTGAGAGCAGTGACGGCGCGCTCGAACAGCTGGTCCGGGAGCACTCACGGCTCGTCTACCGCGTCGCATATGCGGTCTTGCGCCGCCACCACGACGCCGAGGACGCCACCCAGGAAACGTTCCTGCGCGTTCTCCGCTACCGATCGAAACTCACGACGGTCGAGGACCCTAAGACGTGGCTGGTACGAATCGCATGGCGCGTCGCAAGCGATCGGAGCAAGAAGCACGGCCGGACGCGCGAGACTCTCTGGGGCGATCACGACGTGCCCTCGGCGGAAGTCGCTTCTTCGGAAGCACCCGCCGATCAGACTGTGCAGGGCGCTCAGGTGGCGGCGTTTCTGGAAAAGCTGATCGCGGCGCTGCCCGAAAAGCTGCGCCAGCCGCTGATTCTGTCGGCGATCGAAGAAATGTCGCCGCGGGAGGTTGCGGCAATTTTGGGAATCAACGAAGCAGCGGTGCGGTCGAGAGTATTCCGGGCACGACAGATTCTGAAGGAGAAGCTGGGCGAACGAGTAGCCCGGAAATGAAGGTGAGGCACATGGGAGAAATAGATCATAAACAGGCAAAGGGTGCGGCGGACCAACTGGACGACGATCTCGACCCCGCACTGGACGCCGCCCTCGCAAAATACGCCGCCGTCGAGCCGCGGGCCGGACTGGAAGACCGCGTTCTGGCGAACATACGCGCCGAGCGGGCACAGGTTCAGGATCGGGACTGGTGGCGCTGGAGTGCGGCGGCCGCGCTTGCAGCCGTGGCCGTCGTGGCAGTGACCCTGGCTTTGAGGTCGGGAAGGCCAACTCAGCCAGTGGTTGGGAAGCACACTCCGGTTACCACCCAAAATCCGCGCCAGCCGGAGAGACTTGTGGCGAATGGCGAAGCACACTCGGTTCGTCCGCCAGGTCACCAACCAATTCACAGCACACTCGCGCGTCCCTATCAGCCCAAGGTCGTGGCAACAGCCGCCCCCAAGCTCGATCAATTCCCCTCGCCGCGACCGTTGAGCGAGCAGGAACTGGCTTTGGCCAGGTATGTTAACGAGTTCCCGCAGGAGGCTATGCTGATCGCGCGGGCGCAAGAGGAATATGAGAAAGAGATACAGCGAGAGATGAAAGTCGAGCGTTCTGAGACCGAAGGTCACGGTTCCGACCAACAAGAAAGGTGAGGCAGCTATCCATGCGAAAAACGTTAGCAGTCTTGATTGTGGCAACGACGGTAGGGCTCTGGTTTGTCAGTCCCGCACAGGCCCAAGAGGCATCCAAGGAGAGCAACCCGGGAGCAGCAAAGGTAAAGCCCGTCGAGCCCTATCGCCTCGATTTTTCCTTCAACGAAGTGCTGGACGGGAAGATTGTAAACACGCGGCGCTATTCCATGAACCTGACCGCCGGTGAACCGAGTTCGATTAAAATCGGCACGCGGGTCCCGGTCGTGGTCGGCAGCTCTGGCCCCGGCACTGCGAACACCCAATATCAATATATCGATGTCGGAACCGACCTCTGGGCTCAGTTGCGAGAGCACGGCGACGACTGGGAGCTGGCGGTGAGGGGCGAGGTCAGCAACCTAGATACGGAGACCGCTTACCACGCCGGGGAGCTGGCACCCGTGGTTCGCCAAATCAAAATCAATGGCGACACGTTGCTGGTTGTCGGGAAACCAATCTTGGTCGGCAGCGTCGATGATCCCAACTCCAAGCGCCAGTTTCAGCTGGAAGTGACGGTAACGAAGCTGCGATAGCTCGTGCGGGGCGGACACTCACCATTGTTGATTGATCATTGAAAAACCACACACTCTGGCAGTTTCGACTTTCAATCAACAATCAAAATTCAAGAATCGAATCACGCGCGTATGCGCCCCACACAAGCAGGTTTGGCTGATAGCTGAGAACTGAAAATCGGCGCCACCCCGGATCGTGACCTGGCTTTGTCAGCTGTGACCCCGTCGAGGGGAAGGTCGGACGATCCGTCGCGAGCGGCGCCTCAGCTTGGTCTATCGGCAAGTTTTGCCGCCTGCTTGAATATCTTCACCAACATTTTTCGCGTCAACTTGCCGGTCTGCGTGTTCTGGTTCGAGGGATGGTACGACGCCAGCAACACCTTGCCGTCGGGCATCCGGTAACTGGCGCCGTGTCGGAAGACATAGCCTTTCTTATTGAACTGGGTGCCCCACTCTAACGTCGCGTCCTTTGCGACGTTAGGGTGGGCTAGGTGGCGCTTCACATAATTCAGGTACGCGTCAAACCCGATCTTGCCCAGTGCGACCACCACCTTCACGTTGGCTAATCCAGCCAACTCACGATCGAGGAAATGCGCACAGTTCGCCAGTTCCTCGGGAAGCGGTTTGTTATCGGGCGGCGCGCAGCGCACGGCAGCGGTGATGTAAAGATCAGTCAGCTTCAGGCCGTCGTCGCGGTCGGTGGCCGTAGGCTGGCTGGCGAATCCGGTTTCATGCAGCACCGGATACATAAAGTTGCCGCTGGCATCGCCGGTAAACGGACGCCCGGTGCGGTTGGAGCCATGCGCGCCCGGGGCCAGCCCCATGATCAGCACCCCCGCCTGGGGATCGCCGAATCCGGGCACGGGCTTGCCCCAGTATTCCCAATCGCGGTAAGCCCGCCGCTTCTCGCGTGCGACTCGCTCGCGATACGCCACCAGCCGCGGGCAGCGGGTGCAGGCAACAACTTCGCGGTTGAGGATGGTCAGCCAGGACATCGTTCGTTGGTCGTTGGTCGCTAGCTGGACCAGCGGTTTATTAGATCACATCGTTCATCATAGAGACGTAGCTGGCTAAGTCTATGTCGGCGCCACCGGCGTACCTCTAGACGTTGCAAGGGACCCCTACGAATTCCGGTTCTGGGCTAACGACCACCGACGAACGCCAACGACGGCTTGCTTCGTTTGACGCTGCTCTCCCTGAGTCTTTACACTCAAGATTAACGGCATGTGAATTCCGGCCGGTTTTTTATTGCCCGCATGGCCTTCACATGCACCCGGACGTTGCAAGAGCTGACCGAGAGGAAAACGTGAGTCCCACAGAAACAACCGACGCGAAAAAAGAAGGCGTCAAGCGCGAGATTTCGGTCGAGATCCCCGCCGAAGAAGTTGCCCACGAAACCGAAGCCATCGTCCAGAAATATCAGAAGATGGCGCGTTTGCCCGGTTTTCGCCGCGGCCACGTCCCGGCGTCCATCATCCGGCAGCGCTTCAAAGAAGATCTGAAAAGCGACGTGGTCGAGGCGCTGGTTCCGCGCTATTTTCGCAAAGAAACCGAAAAGTTGGGCATGATTCCGGTCTCGCAGCCGCGCGTTACCGATTTGCACATTCACGAAGGCGAACCGCTGCGCTTCAAGGCCAGTTTCGAAATCATGCCCGAAATCAAGGTCGAAGGCTACAAGGAGCTGCGCACGGACAAGCCGGAGATCACGGTCAAAGACGAAGAAGTGGAAGAAGCCATGAACAATGTCCGCGAGCAACACGCCACGTTCACGTCGGTCGAAGGACGCCCCTTGGCCGAAGGCGACTTCGCCCAGGCCTCGATGGATGGCAAACCCAAAGAGGAAGACGCTGACACCAAGCCCGTTCACATGGACGAAGTGCTGATTGAAATCGGCGGCAAGAATACGATTCCTGAGTTCAGCGCAAACCTGCGCGGCGCCAATGCCGGAGAAACTCGTGAGTTCGAAGTCAGCTATCCCGCAGACGCGTCCGACAAGCGATTGGCGGGTAAGACATTCATCTATACGGTGAAGATTCACGCCATTAAGCAGAAGAACTTGCCCGAGGTCAACGACGAGTTCGCCAAGGAACTGGGAGAATTTACCAGCCTCGACCAGGTGCGCAAGCAGATTCGCGAAAACATGCTGGCCGAGCGCCGGCACGCGGCCGAGCGCGAGGCTAAAGACAAACTGGTTGCCGAGTTAGTGAAGCGCAATGATTTTGAAGTGCCGGAGTCGCTGGTCGATCGGCAGATTGATGTTCGCCTGGAACGCGGCCTGCGTGCGCTGGCGGCGCAGGGAATGAAGATGGAAGACATGAAGAAGATGGACCTGCCCCGGCTGCGGGCCGGCCAGCGGGATCAGGCGGTGCAGGATGTGAAATCGTCGTTGTTACTGGAACGCATTGCGGAGCTGGAAAAAATTGAGGTCGGCGACGAGGCGGTGCAGCACGAGATTGCCGCGCTGGCCCAGCAGACAAAACAGACTCCCGAGGCGGTCCGCGCTCGTTTGACACAGGATGGGGGCCTCGATAGAATCCGGAACAGAATCCGCAGCGAGAAGACCCTCGATTTTCTGTATCACCAGTCCGCCTAGTTCAGAAAAACGACCGCGGACCACTTTCGATCCTCCCCAGGCAGACTAGACGTTGCGATGGGGCGGAGTGTGGCAGGTGAACGTGAACCCGAATGATTCGCAAAAGCACGACCCGCAAATGATGCTCGTTCCCATGGTCATCGAGCAGACCGGACGCGGCGAACGCGCCTACGATATCTATTCCCGGCTGCTCCGCGACAACATTATTTTCATCGGCACTCCCATTGACGACAACATCGCCAACCTGGTGATCGCCCAGATGTTGTTTTTGGCTCAGGAGGATCCGGAGAAAGACATCCAGCTTTACATTAACTCTCCGGGCGGCTCCATCACGGCTGGGATGGCCATTTACGACACCATGCAGTACGTCAAGAACGACGTCATGACGCTCTGCGTCGGCCAGGCGGCATCTATGGCGGCGTTACTTTTGGCATCAGGCGAGCCCAAAAAGAGATTGGCACTGCCCAATTCGCGGATTCTAATACATCAGCCCTCTATGGGAGGGTTGTCGGGGCAAGCTACCGACATTGACATCCACGCCCGGGAAATCCTGCGTATGCGGGAGATTACCAACCAGTTACTTTCGAAACATAGCGGCCAGAAACTGGAGAAAGTGGAAAAGGACGTGGAGCGCGATTTCATTATGAACGCGCAACAGGCTAAGGAATACGGAATCATAGACGATATCATCTACAAGACGGCAAAAGCGGTATGATCGGCCTTCGCGCCGGAGAAACTCTGCGGTGAAAAGCCCACGGCAGATGGGGCGAAAGGCAGCGGGACCCCGATCATGCCGTGACCAGCAGTCAAGGAGCAAAGCCGAGTGAAAAACAAGTCGGGGCCCGACGAGATTCTCCGTTGTTCGTTCTGCCACAAGTCGCAGGACGCCGTAGCCAAACTGATCTCGTCACCCAGCGATTATCCCCGCGCCTATATTTGCGACGAGTGTGTTGCGGTCTGCAATTCGATTCTCGAAGATGACCGTACCGCAACTCCCCCCAGCAGCACCCCCAACCAACTGCCCAAGCCTCAGGAAGTCAAGACGTTCCTGGATGAGTACGTGATCGGGCAGGAACAGACCAAGAAGAAGCTGGCCGTCGCCGTTTACAACCACTACAAGCGCATCTTCATGAACCGGCAGAAGACCGGCGACGGCATCGAACTGACCAAGTCGAACATCCTGCTGATCGGCCCGACCGGAACCGGCAAGACGCTGCTGGCACAGACTCTGGCGCGCATGCTGGACGTGCCCTTCGCCATCGTGGACGCGACCACACTCACCGAGGCCGGTTACGTTGGCGAGGACGTCGAGAACATCATCCTCAAGCTGCTGCAGGCCGCCGACGGCGATGTCAGCCGCACCCAGACCGGCATCATCTACATTGACGAAGTCGACAAGATCGGACGCAAGGATGAGAATCCGTCCATCACGCGCGATGTTTCCGGCGAAGGCGTGCAGCAGGCGCTGCTGAAGATTCTCGAGGGCACCGTCGCCAACGTGCCCCCGCAGGGCGGACGCAAGCATCCGCACCAGGAATTCACGCCGGTCGACACGACCAACATTCTGTTCATCTGCGGCGGAGCCTTCGTCGGGCTCGAGAAGATCATCTCCCGCAGAATGGGCAAGAAATCCCTCGGCTTCCGCAGTTCCGAAGAGACCGAGAAGGAAGAGCTTACCGCACCCCGCAAACAAAATTACGAAATGCTCAGCGAAATCCAGCCGGAGGATCTGATCAAGTTTGGGCTGATCCCGGAATTTGTCGGCCGCCTTCCGGTCGTCGGCATGCTGGAAGATCTCGACGAGTTTGCTCTGATCGAAATCCTGACCCGGCCCAAGAATGCCATCGTCAAGCAGTACCAGCGGTTGTTTGAGTTCGAAAACGTGCGCTTGAAGTTCGCCGACGACGCACTCCGCGCCATCGCGCGCCAGGCCATGGCACGCAAGGTGGGCGCGCGCGGGCTGCGCATGATTCTCGAAGAACTCATGCTCGATCTCATGTTCAACCTGCCCAGCCAGAAGAAAGTAAAGGAGTTCGAAGTGACGCGGGAAATGGTGGAGAAGCGCAGCGCTTCCTTCGCCACCATCATGGAAAAGGCCGGGTAGGAGTACAGGCTTAGAACATGGCCACTAAGAGCCATGCCACCAGGTGTCCGGGCAATGTAGAATCAAGATAGTTGTCGGTTGGCTTTCATCCCAGGGAGACCGAGTGACCACATCCAAGGAAAAGTTCGAATCCAGGAAGCTGCCCATGATGCCCATTCGGGACGTGGTCATCTTTCCGTTCATGATGACGCCGTTCGTGGTGGGCCGTGAATCGAGCGTGCACGCGCTCGAAGAGGCGCTGGCCGCCGACAAGAAGATTTTCCTCGCCACTCAGCACGACGCTTCCATCGACGAACCCAAGGCCAACGAAATTTACCAGGTGGGCACGATCGTCAACATCGTGCAGAGCCTGAAGCTGCCTGACGGCAACATCAAGGTCCTGGTCGAAGGCATCGAACGCGGCAAAATCCTCCAGGTCACTGACACCGAAGGCTACATGCAGGCGACGGTGCGTGTTGCTCGTTACACGACTGAACCCAGCCCCGCGCTCGAAGCCTCCATGCAGCGGGTCACCTCGCTGTTCGAGCAGTACGTGAAACTCTGCCAGGCGCTGAACTACGAGACCATGATCTCGGCCGTGCGCATGGAAGATCCGGCTAAACTCACCGACGTGATCGCCGCCAACCTGCAGCTTTCCATCGAAGAGAAACAGGAACTGCTTGAGATTTTTGATCCCGCCGAGCGCCTCACCCGCATCGCCGACGTGCTCGACATCGAGATTGAGAAACTGAACGTCGACCGCACGATCCAATCGCGCGTCAAGCGGCAGATGGAAAAGGCGCAGAAAGAGTACTACCTCAACGAGAAAATCAAGGCCATTCAGAAAGAACTGGGCCGCGGCGAAAAGAGCGAGTTCGACGAACTGAAAAAGAAAATCGAATCCGCCGGCATGCCCAAGGACGTCAAAGACAAGGCCGTGCAGGAACTGAAAAAGCTCGAAGCCATGCCGCCCATGTCGGCCGAGTCCACCGTTTCGCGCAACTATCTCGACTGGCTGCTGGCTGTGCCCTGGAAGAAACGTTCCAAGGAAATCCGCAACATCTCCCGCGCCGAGAAAGTTCTGAACGAAGACCATTATGGTCTCGAGAAAATCAAGGAGCGCATCCTGGAATTTCTCGCCGTGCGGCAACTGGTCAAGAATCCCAAGGGCTCCATCCTTTGTTTCGTCGGGCCTCCGGGCGTGGGCAAAACCTCTCTGGGCATGTCGATCGCCAAGGCCACTGGCCGCAAGTTCATTCGCATGTCGCTCGGCGGCGTGCGCGATGAAGCCGAGATTCGCGGTCACCGCCGCACCTACATCGGCGCCTTGCCTGGCCAGATCATTCAGATGATGAAGAAGGCCGGCACCAAGAATCCGGTCTTCATGCTCGATGAAGTGGACAAGATGTCCATGGACTTCCGCGGCGATCCTTCCGCGGCCCTGCTCGAAGTGCTGGATCCCGAACAGAACTACATGTTCATCGACCACTATCTCGACGTTGAATACGACCTGTCGCAGGTCTTTTTCATCGCCACGGCCAACGTGCTGCACACCATCCCTCCCGCCCTGCAGGACCGCATGGAAGTGCTGCGGCTCCACGGCTACACTGAGCAGGAGAAAGTGGAAATCGCCAAGCAGTTCCTGGTGAAAAAGCAGATGACTGCGGCCGGCCTGACCGATAAGAATCTCAAGTTCAGCGAAGAATCCATCCTGAGCTTGATTCGTTCCTATACGCGCGAGGCGGGCGTGCGCAATCTGGAGCGCGAGATTGGCAACGTCTGCCGCAAAGTCGCGCGCAAAGTGGTCAAGGAAGGCGACGCCTATACCGTCACCATGACTGCCGAGAATGTGGGTGACTTCCTGGGCGTCATCAAGTTCCGCGACACGCTGGCCCACGAAAAATCCGAAGTTGGATTGGTCACCGGCCTGGCCTGGACCGAGGTTGGCGGTTCGATTCTGAGCACGGAAGCGACCGTCGTCGATGGCAAGGGCAAGCTCACCCTGACCGGCAAATTGGGCGACGTGATGCAGGAATCCGCTCAGGCTGCCATGTCCTACGTCCGTTCGCGTGCGCACCGGCTCGGCCTCACCCGCGATTTCTACCGCAATCTCGATTTGCACGTGCATGTGCCCGAAGGCGCCATTCCGAAAGACGGCCCGTCGGCCGGCATCACCATCGCGACCGCGATTTCGAGCGCCCTGAGCAAGATTCCCGTTCGTCGCGATGTAGCTATGACAGGTGAAATCACGCTGCGCGGAAAAGTGCTGGCCATCGGCGGATTGAAAGAAAAGTTGCTGGCCGCTCATCGCGCCGGAGTCTTCGAAGTCATCCTGCCCAAGGACAACGAGAAAGACCTGGCCGAGGTGCCGGAGAATCTGCGCACCGCCATGAAGCTGCACTTCGTGGACACGATGGACCAGGTGCTGCAGATCGCTCTGGAAGCTCCGCTTCCCGCCAGCGTAGAAGAAACCGCGCAGCCGCTCGCCCCGCCTCTGACGACCGGCAGCGCCGAAGCTCCAACCGCACATCAGTAAGGGCAGCGGGCCTCCTCCTGAACCGATGCTGCTTGCCAACGCCCCGCGTCGAGTTGCAAACTTGCCGTCGTGGACGATCCCTGGCGGGCAATTTCACGTGATCCCCCGGGCGCTATCGAGGTGCCGTATGTTCAAGATTCCGGTTCGAGGCTCGGCGGCGCTGGTGACCGCAGCGGTAATTGTGGCAGTAACGCTGATCTGGCTCCCGGCGTACCGCTGGTTCTTTGCGATTAGCGTCGGCTTTGGTCTGGTGATAGCCGGCGCCCTTTATCTTTGGCACAGGTTCCGGCCAGTTCGCGAGGATGAGGTTGAAAACAAGCGCCCCCTGGGCTTGAGTTAGCCCAGACTGTCCAGCGCTTGGCGAAGGTCGGCCATCAAGTCCTCCGCGTCTTCAATGCCGACCGAATATCGAATGAGAGCTTCCGGGATACCGCTGGCCGCGCGCTCTTCCGGCGTGGATTCCACATGACTGGTAGTTGCGGGCGGGCCCGCCACAGTTTCCACCGCACCCAGATTCGCCGCCAGATTCACGTAGCGCAGCCGCGGCAGGAACGACTTCACCGCATCGAAGCCGCCGTGGAGCGCGAAGCTGAGCACTCCGCCAAAGCCGGACATCTGCCGGCGTGCGATCTCGTGATTCTCGTGCGCCGCCAGCCCCGGATAGAAAACCTTCGCCACTCGTGGGTGTGACTCCAGGAAGCGGGCAATTTGCAGGGCATTTTCGTTTTGCCGGCGCACGCGCAAATGAAGTGTTTTCATTCCCCTCAGCAGAAGATATGCGGACATCGGTTCCAGGCACGCGCCATTAATTTCCCGAAAATGATAAATGCGGCTCACCAGTTCCTTGGGCCCGCACACCACGCCGCCCAGCGCATCCGCGTGACCACCCAGGAACTTCGTCGCGCTGTGCACCGCCAGATCGGCGCCCAGTTCGAGCGGTTGCTGATTGATGGGCGTGGCAAACGTGTTATCCACGACGACCAGTGCTCCCTGCTGATGCCCGGCCGCAGCCAGCCTCGCGATATCCACGATCTTGACCGTCGGGTTCGTTGGACTCTCCAGATAGAGCAGGTTGCAGCCGCGCGCAATGGCAGCCTCGATCGCCTTATGGTCGGTGGTATCGCAGAGCTTTACTTCAATCTGGAAGCGCGGCAGGAATTCAATAAAAAGTTTGTTGGTCCCGCCGTAAGTGTCTTTAATCGAAACCACGCGGTCCCCGGGCGAGAGTAGGGTAAACAGTATGTTGCTGATCGCGGCCATGCCGCTGGCGAAGCTGGTCGCGGCCTCCGCGCCTTCCAGGTCCCTGATTTTGTCTTCAAACGCCGCTACGGTGGGATTGGTATTGCGCCCGTAAATGTGGCCGGGTCTTTTGCCCTGCGCGACCTGCAGCCACTCCTCGACCGTCTCGTAACCGAAGGAGACGCTCAGCGCAACTGGAACCTGGGTCGCCCCAGCCCAGCGTTCGCCCCTTTCCCCTGCCCAAACCGCGCGCGTACCGATGCCCGGCGCGTCATTACGTTTCGCATGATTCATATCAGTCCTCGTCCAACGAAAAAATTACTCCCGCAGTATGATACAGGGCCGCGACCGTTGCTCTTGCCAACGACTCCCTGCACAGGCAAACTTGAGTATGAGGGTCTTGGCACAATTCCTGGCTGCGGCCACCGATGCGGCGCAGTTTCCTGTTCCCACCTTGCCGGAGATCGCTTTTCTCGGCCGCTCCAACGTCGGCAAATCCAGCGTCATCAATTCGCTCGTCGGCGCGAAGATCGCCCGTACCAGCTCCACTCCCGGCCGTACCCGCAGCATCAATTTCTTTGCCGTGCGCTGGCCGGGGAAACCGCGTCCCGAGCTGATTTTCGCCGACCTGCCGGGCTACGGGTACGCCAAGATTTCGCGTGAAATCTCGCAGGAGTGGCCAAAGTTTATCGAGCCTTATCTCAATGACCGTCCTACGCTGGCCTTGTGCGTGGCGCTGGTAGACGTCAACGTACCTCCGCAGCACAGCGACCGGCAGCTGTTGCATTTCCTCAACGCGTCAAGACGCGATTTTCTGCTGGTCGCTACCAAGAGCGACCGCTTGTCGAACAATCAACTGAACAGCGCCCTCCGCGTGCTGGCCGAGGAGTATCCCGCCGCCCGCCTGCTTCCCTACTCAGCTAAAACCGGTGCCGGACGTAACGAACTGTGGACCGAGATCCGGCAGGCAGCCCAGCAACTGGCGGGAGCTTCAGCGTCCTCAGTACCCCTCAATTAGAAGATTCTCACGCACCGATGTGCCGTGACTTCCCTAATCTTTGCCCAAGCTTCTCCCGATAGAGACAGTAGCCTTCGCCGACGGAGCGTCTGCCATGCTGGCGTGCGGCGGGCGCGGACTTTCCATAGAAGCGAAGACTTGTCGCGGGTAACGGTTCACCATGGCGGAAGAGATCAACGAAGGCGTCGCGTATCTGAGGGCCCTGAAACAGTCCGGGGGGGCAAACGGCTCCGGAGTGGAAAAACCAGCGGCCGAGGCGAGTTCACGCCCACAGATGGTTTGGGGCGGGATCGTGGGCAACCCCGGCTCACAGGTGGAACTCCCAGGCGCCGAAAAGCGGCGCAGCCCGCGTTACAAATGTGAAGGCAGCGTCGAATTACGCGAGGAAGGCTGCGACGTGCGCACCTGGGCCACCTTTTCTGACATCAGCCTGCACGGATGCTACGTGGAAGCCCAAGCCACTTATCCCGCCGGGACCGCGCTACACATGAAACTGGAAGCCAACGGATTTAAAGTCGAGACCAAAGGGACTGTACGCGTGAACTACCCCTACCTCGGCATGGGCATCGCGTTTGCAGGCATGTCCGACGAGGACCGCGCACGCTTGCGAGAGCTGCTTGGCTCGATCTCGCAGCCCTCGGGAATCATAGGACCGGGAATCGCCTCTGCGCTTCCCGCCACCGGCCCGCTGGAAGCGGTGCCGCGCGTTTCAAATCCTCAGGCGGCAATTGGGGCGTTGCTTGAGTTTTTCGAAAGCCGCCAGATGCTCATGCGCGACGACTTCCTGAGAATTCTGCGCAGCAGCCAGTCTCCCGAAACGACGCCATAAACAGGTTCTCCTCGGCGCGCGCCAGGTCGAATTCTGCCGCGAGCTCCCATTCCCGCCAGCGACGCATTCGCTTATTCGCTATCATGAATAGAATATGGCTTGCTACCTCATCACCGGCATTGCTGGCTTCATCGGATCGTCCCTGGCCCGCGCGTTGCTCTCCTGCGGAGAACAGGTTCGCGGCGTGGACAATTTCTCCACCGGCAAACGAGAGAACATCGTCGAGATTCTCGATCGCATTGATTTCCGTGAGGCCGACATTCTCGATCTCGATGCCATGCACAACTCATGCGCTGGAGTCGATTACGTGCTGCACCAGGCCGCCATTCCGTCGGTGCCGAAATCGGTGCTCGATCCGCTGGGCAGTAACCGCGCCAACGTAGACGGCACGGTCAACGTGCTGCTAGCCGCGCGCGACGCCAAGGTGAAGCGTGTGGTCTATGCCGCTTCGTCGTCCGCCTACGGGGACACACCCACACTGCCCAAGCACGAAGCCATGAATCCCGATCCGATTTCGCCCTATGCCGTGGCCAAGCTGGCGAGCGAACATTACATGGTCTCGTTTTACCGCTGCTATCAGCTGGAGACCGTGTCGTTACGCTACTTCAACATCTTCGGGCCGCGCCAGGATCCTTCCTCGCCCTATTCGGGCGTTCTGGCCAAGTTCAGCACCGCCATGCTGCGCGGCGAGCAGCCCACGATTCTCGGAGACGGCGAGCAGAGCCGCGACTTCACTTTTATTGACAACGCGGTCGCAGCCAATTTACTGGCCTGCAAAGCTCCTGCCGCTCAAGCCGCAGGACAGGTCTTTAACGTCGCCACCGGGCGCAGGGTCACTCTCCATGAGACCTTCAAGTCGCTGCAGGGTATTACTGGCTACTCAGGTACGCCCAAATATGGGCCAGAGCGCGACGGCGACATCAAGCACTCCCTGGCCGACATCTCTAAAGCCGCGGCCGGGCTAGGCTACAAACCCACCGTGGAATTCGAAGAAGGCCTGCGCCTCACAGTCGAGTGGTATCGGAAGCGGACCTCGGACCTCTGACCCTAGACTTCAGACCTCGGATCTCAACCGATACTCGCTGCAGTCTGGCGTTCGCGTCGCACCAGCGCAATTCTTCGCCGGGTAGGAAATTTGAAGCTTGGAGGCCGACGCCTGAGGTCTGAGGTCCGAAGTCCCTCATTACGTTGGTTATCTACGGCAGGATTCCCCATTACCGCTAGAGTGGAGACCTATGACACTTTCCTCGATGGTGGTCTCGCGCGACTGGCAGGAAGTCAGTGTTCTGGAGTGCATCCTAGGCAGCCTTCACATGGACGTCACCGTCGAAGGCGACCCTCAACGGGCTCTGACCCGGCTCACCCGATCCAAGGTTGACGCCCTCATCGTGGATTGCGATCTGAATGGCAGCCCGCAATTCCTGCACGAACTACAGCGCGCCGACCGGCGGGCGCCGACCGCGCCTCTGGTCATCATGGGCCGGTCCGACTGCGCCAATCGCCTGGACGCGACCGGAGCACTCTTCGCCTTTGAGAAACCGGTTTCGGTCGAAGAGGCGGTCCACACCCTTTCCGCGGCCCGCAATCTGATTCTCGGCGGGCGCTTGCGCTACCATCGTGCAGGCCTGGAAGTACCGGTCTCGGTAAACTGCAAGGGCCGCCGACAGGCGGCGGCGCATCTGGTCAACCTGAGCCAGGGCGGAATGCAGATCCACACCGATGCTAACGTCGAAGCTGCCAAATCGCTGCAGGTGTCATTCACACTGCCGGGCGCCCGATCTCTGTTGAAGGCACAGGCCGAGGTCGCCTGGCGCGACCAGCGCGGGAATCTCGGTATCCGCTTCGTCAAGATTCCCCCGCGCCAGCAGCGCACCCTGCAACTCTGGCTGGCACAGCAGTATTTCGCAAACTAACAGCGGGCTAGATACCGGCAACGGGCAACTGCTCTTCTCACCGGAAGCGGGCGCTGTCAGCCTCTTCATCCTCTCCCGGGTCATATCCCGCGAGACGAGCCAATCTCGCACCCGGGCTGGAACCACCAAACAGCTTGAAGAACCCCCAGTAGAGGACAGCCACTGCAACTGTCGCACCTGCAGCCATTGCGGCCGGCCATTTCGGAACTTCCCGCGTAACGGAGAGAAAAACCAAGACGAACAAAAGCAGGCCTGCCACCACCGTCAGCGTGTTAACGAGCCAGGCTATGCCCCGGCGGGAAAGTGGCTGCGAGAGCCAGTCCAAATCGACCGACTCCGCCGGAGATGGCTCAGCATCGTTGTGCAGGCGATCCGGCGCCACCGGATCGGGCCGCGTAGGCAGCTCGATCACCTTCACCGGGGACGGCGAAACGATCAGCCCGTCATCCTCGGCCGCATCCTCAACCGGCGGCGTCGGCGCCAGCCGTGAAGCAAACAAACCCGAAGTTATGGACTCGCCCCGGTGCAAATGCAGGGGAACGCTTTCCAGCAGGTCGCCGAAGATCCATTCATCCACCCGCCGCGCCGTCTGCGGCGCCAGGTCGAGGAAGCGGATGCCACACTGGTTGCCGGAGGCGGCCCACACCACTTCGCTCCAGGCTTCAACTCGCAGGCGCGGAGGCAGCTCGAAGCGCACATGCAGTTTCTGACCGGGACGAACCGCCGTTACGGCCTGCACCGCGATCCCTTCGTGGCTGAGATTGCGGATGATGCCGCCGCTGGTCTGGTCAAGCGTAACGCGGATCAGGTTGGGAAGTTCGTGCCTGTGGCAAGTTCGCGCTGGTCGCGCTGGCGATAATCCTGCTTGCATACGCGCACCGCCGAAAATTCCCGGGTCGGGCAGAAGGCCCCTATTTGAATGATGTTATCTCCGGTGCAGGCCATAACTTAGTGACTGCGCTGGTTCACCAGCAATCTGACGAGAGGCGCGAAGATATGGCCGCGGTCGTAGCAACCCAGCCCTTTCCAATCCATTTCCGCGGTCAGATACGGGCGCGTAACCTGCTGAGAGTGGCCGGGCGCTCGACAACCCGCAGCCTACTGGTGGAATTCGATGACGAACGCGCTGCTGGATGGCTGCACCAGGTCGGCATACAGATGGGGGCCTGATGCGCCATTACTCAGCCCGAGGTAGTCGGTATTGCTCTCAAAACCAATGCCGGTCACGGAGCCGCTAGCCGGGCAACCGGGACCGGAACCGGTGAAGTTCATCGCGACATCGAAAACATTGCTGGTTCCCGCCTGCGTGAATGTCCCGGTAACCGCGCAGCTCGAGAGGTTGGTACTGCTGAAGCTCATGCTGCTTCCGCTTCCGATCTGGGCGAAGGTGACTTCCAGGAGCACCGCCGCGGCCAGGTCTTTCGAAACGCCCGTCATCGCGCCCGTGAATGCCGTAGCAGCAGGGCTCAACGGAGAGAACGAACTGATTGAGAAGCTGCCGGAAGGGTTAGGAGACTTGCCCGTGAACTTACCAGTAATAGCAGTGGAGGAGTTCACGTTGCCCTCCGCAGGATCGGTCACCACCGTGGTGCCGCCGGCCGTCACGCTCCCCGGTTCGGCGTATGCGGTCATGTTCCCGGAAAAATAGCAGGCGCCCGTGATGGTGGGCAGTTCAACCGTATCTCCGGTGGCCTCGAAGAAGACAGCCAGGCCCGAGGGGTCGATCGCACCCCACCCCGATACAGAGCCGACTCCATCGGGATTGACCGTGATCTGCCAGTTGCCTGCAACGTTATACGGACCTCCAGTGCAGTTCTTGCCGCCGGAGGTTGAGCCGCAGCTGATGATCGTCGCAGCCAGCAAGCCCAGACAGATGAATGCCAACAGCAGGACAAAACTGCGCATCATTGGCTACTCCCTTACCTCGGTAACGGACGGGACCCGCACCTTCCGCGGCTGCAGAAACCGCGGAATCATGCCGCCTTATGCCCCGATTTCCTGGAAGATCAGTAGATCAGTATATGACGCGATCAGGGCCAGACAAGCCAGTCTTGCTGCAGCCGCGCACAATTCGAGGTAGAATTTCTGAAAGCTACTCCCCCATCGGGACCAAGACGGCTTACTAAAGTACACGTCCGAGGGGTCACCCCCAGGTAATTGCAACTCGTCCGAAAGCCCGATAATTTACAAGTGAACTGCGTCTGAATGGCGACGATCCCCACCAAGCATGACGTCGAAGCGACAACTCCGCTTGCCGCCGCGAGTTTGTCCGCCTGGCCACAGGGGCAGAGTGCCCCTTCTAGTACCGGTCGTTCTCACCAGGGCTCTCCGCCTCAAGATCATTCCGGACCCGATCAGCCCGGGCAAAAGCCATCTCAACGCGACGCGCTTCAGGCTTTGCTGGCGTTCTCCGCGCTGCACGAGCAAGTGCGCCGCAGAAAAGGCCTGGCGGCCAAACTCAACGGATTTGATGCCGCCGCTCCCGTCCCGGAGTTCGAACCGGACGAACTCTTCGTCCTCGACGAAGTGCTTCAGCTTGTCGCCGAGCGTGCCGTGGCAATCACCGGCGCAGACGGGCTGGCGATTGCGCTGGCGGAAAACAATGAAATCGTTTTGCGCGCGTCTGCCGGCACCGTCCGGCCGGACGTTGGCGCACGGATTGATCGCGATTCCGCTTTCTCCGGGGCCTGCTTTCGCCAGGCGCAGGTGGTAAGTTGCGACGACACCGAGACCGACACGCGCGTGAACCTGCAGACCTGCCGGCGCCTGGGTGCGCGCTCCATGATCGCGGTGCCGCTGTGTGGGCGGCGGCGCGTGATTGGCGTTCTGGAGGCCTTCTTCGCCTGGCCTTTCGGTTTTAACGACAGCGACATCCGCAACCTGACCCTGCTGGCCGAACTGGTCGTCGGCGCGCTCAAGCCCGAAGATGAAGACCGCTTCGTTCAATCGGCGCAGGCCGCGGCCACCCAGCTCGAAGCGCCTCGGCCTCCGGCGGTTGCACCCGCGGCAGTCGCTCTACCGAAGCCTGTCCGGGTTGAGCCGGCCGCTCCCATCACGCTTCTCCCTGCAAAGGCAGCCGCAGCCGAGACCGCTTCTGCACCCGCACCAGCGATCTCGGACGAGCCGGCAGGCGAAGCGAAGAAGGCGCCTGAGACCAAGACCAAAGAGACCGTCGCCGCCGAAACCGCCCCTGAGCCTGCCCTCACTTTCGGCCAACTGGAGCCGGCGTCTCACCGTCCCGGCATGGTTGTTCTGCTGTTGTGCATTGTCGTCGCGGCGGCGATTGCCGCAGGAGTCTGGTGGAAATGGAACTCCCTGCAGTTGGGCAACGAAATGGTCACCGGGAGGAGCACGACCAAGCCGTCCGCGGCCCAGCCGCATGACGCAGCTGCTGCTCCCGAAACGCCTCCGGCTGCAACCGCAAATCCCGCGGCTGGCGCGAGCGCCAGTCCGCAAACCACCGCCGATGCAGGCGAACCCGTCCTGACCCCTGCTACTCCGGAGGAACTGGCGAAGTTCCCCCACGTGACGGGAATTCGGCGTTGGTCGTCGGCGGATTCCAGCACGGTCGTCCTCGACCTGGAAGAGCAGGTGCAATATGAGGCGCACCGCCTGGCCTCGCCCGACCGCATCTATTTCGATCTGCACGATACGCAGCTGGCGCCGGACCTTGCCGGGAAATCCATCGAAGTGGGGGACGCGCTGCTGGCCCGCATCCGGGTTGCGCAACCCGTGCCGGGCGTGACTCGGGTCGTGCTCGAGATCAAGTCGGACTCGAATTTCTCAGTGAGCCTGGAGCCGAATCCCTACCGCCTGGTGGTCGAAGTTCGCAAAATCGGGGCCACGCCCAAGGGCGCGGTGAACCTGTTCCCGAACACCGAGGCGGAAAAGAACAAGCTGGCGATTGTGGTGCCGCCTCCCACCAGACAAGATCTGCAACTGCGCACGCGCCTACCCAAGCTGCGCATCGTAGTGGATGCGGGCCACGGTGGATGGGACCTAGGCACGGTCGGGCGTCGCGGCCTGCTCGAAAAAGATCTGGTCCTCGAAATCTCGCAGCGCCTGGGCAAGCTGCTCGAGAGCCGCCTGGGCGCCGACGTAATCCTCACCCGCAACGACGACAATTACATCCCGCTCGACGACCGGGCCGAGATTGCCAATCAGGCGCAGGCCGATCTGTTCGTCTCGGTGCACGCCAACTACAGCGACCTGGCCTCGGCACGCGGGGTAGAGACTTACTACACGAACTCGTTCTCGGCGCCGGGTGCGAAAGAAACCGGGTCGAACGCCACTCTGCAACCAACGTCTGTAAAAGATGCCAGTGCAAATGCCAGCGGCAACGGAGCGAAGAGCGCGGCGACGCCCTCGCTTTCACCCGCGGAGCTGCATGAGCGCATCGAGCAATCGCGGCAGCTGGCGATGAGCGTGCAGCGCTCGCTCTATGGGACGCTGTCGGTTCAGAATCCTGGCCTGCGCGATCGCGGCATCAAGGAAGCCGGATTCGTGGTGCTGACCGAAAGCGCCATGCCCGGAATTCTGGCGGAAGTTTCGTTCGTCTCCAGTCCCACCGACGAGCAGAAACTGCGCTCGGACGGCTACCGTGAACAGATCGCCGAAGCGCTGTACAAGGGGATCGCGCGCTATGCCGCCAGTTCGCGCGGCGTGAAAGTGGCGGTCAAGCAGTTACCCGCTGCCAGCAGCCAGATGCCAGGTCTCAAGGCTTCCGTTCCCGCTTCGCAGTGAAGCCGCCTTGTCCGGAATTGAGGTCCGTGGTGCCCACGCTTCGAACACCGCGAAGCGTGGGGCAGCCGAACTCGTGGGAGTGCGTGCAGGGCTCACGTCGGCCAGCCGCCGCACGTTCACTTATCGCGGCGGGCGGACGAGGCGTCCGCCCTTCCATGAGTCGTGTTAGTTCCCAGCGGGGACTCCGCCGTACTTCTCCAGCCACTTCAGTTCTTCCCGCACCTTGATTTTGCCGTGCCAGGGATTCTTGGCCAGCGAGTGCCCTTCGCCGGGAAAGATCAGCAAGGCGTTCGGGATGCCCAGCGAATACAGGGCACGTTCAAGCAGGTAGTCTTCGAGCACGGCGACGCGGATGTCATCGGCGCCGGCGACCATGTGGGTGGGCGTGCGCACTTTGTCGATCTGAAAGATGGCGGCCTCGTCGTGATAGCGCTGGGTGGCTTCCCATGGACGTCCGCCGAGAAAGTAGGCGTCGTCGTAGGTGGTGTCGTCGTTACCCCAGTTGCCGATGTGCTCGACCGCGCCCGCGCCGGTGACTGCGGCTTTGAAGCGCGTGGTCTGGGTGATGAGCCAGTTGGTCATGTATCCGCCGTAGCTGTAGCCGCCGATGGTGAGGTGATCGGGATCGGCGATGCCG
>Ga0209517_10001758_pt1 | contig 31815 bp, 35 predicted proteins | sample PeaSoiMetSII2010_FD_187695 | JGI IMG/M metagenome (GOLD analysis project Ga0209517, IMG submission 187695) | Peat soil microbial communities from Weissenstadt, Germany - SII-2010 (SPAdes) (version 2) | ecosystem: Environmental > Terrestrial > Soil > Wetlands > Peat | place: Germany... | reverse complement strand
GAAGACGACCTGCGCACCCTTAGCAAGAGAAGAACTCTCAGACGCACAAAGAGGACCCGGAAAGAAATGCCCATTATTTCGATCGTGGGATATACGAACGCCGGTAAATCCACTTTGCTCAATTCTTTGACTCACAGCTCGGTTTTCGTCGAAAACAAGCTGTTTGCCACGCTTGACCCAATAAGCCGAAGGCTGCGGTTCCCGAAAGACTTCGAAGTCATAATAACAGATACCGTCGGTTTCATAAGGGACCTGCCAAAGGACCTGATGGAATCCTTTTCGGCTACCCTCGAGGAATTGCAGGACGCGGACCTGCTGCTTCACGTAATCGATATCAGCAACGATCAGTTCGAAGAGCAGATGGAAGCGGTGGGAAGGACCCTTGAAAAGCTGGAACTGCACACTAAGCCGGTAATAACGGTTTTCAACAAGATTGACCTTGTCCCCGCCGATTTTGTCGAGCGCAAAGTTAAAAGACACATGGGGATAGGGATATCGGCAATAAATCCGCGCACCCTCGAACCGCTCATCTTTGCCATGCAGGAAAGTGTGGCAGGCTTTATGGAGAGGGAAGTGGGAAAAATAAAAGAGGCTGAAGGGGCTCAGACTGAAGGGTTTTAGTTACTGCCTGACAGCCTGAAGGAGGCTGAAGGGGCTTAGGCTGAAGGGTTTGAGGTACTGCCTAACAGCCTTCGGCCTATTCACCTATTTTGTAAAATCTTTTTAGCGGCTTCGACATCCTTTCCGATCTGAACAGCTAGTTCATCGGCGCCGGAAAAGCGCAGTTCGTCTCGAAGGCGGTCTATAAACCTGATTGTAATCTGCTTGCCGTAGATATCCTGGTTGAAATCAAAAAGATGCGCCTCAAGAGAGAGGTCGGTATCGCCGAAAGTCGGATTGTATCCCAGATTGGCTGCGCCTCCGTAGGTTTTGCCGTCCACTTCGGCCTCGATCGCATAGACGCCGGTTCTGGGCGATGTAAGAGCAGGCATTCGGATGTTGGCGGTCGGAAACCCGAGGGTGATCCCTCTTTTCCGGCCGGCAATCACGGCGCCGCTCACTTCGAAGTACCGTCCCAGGAGCTTATTGGCCTTACTGATATCGCCGTTTACGATCATATGCCGGATGGCCGTGCTGCTAACCACAGTGTCGTTAATCTTGATTCCGCTGACAGTATCGACCTTGAACCCGTGTTGATCGCCCAATTGCCTGAGAAAGGCGATGTTGCCCTCGCGGCTGTGCCCGAACCGGTAATCATGGCCGACAATAATCGCTTTGACGCCGATCTTTTCAACCAGAACGATCTCGACAAATTCGCGGGCCGACATCTGAGAGAACTGGTGGTCGAAGGGAATCACAATCGTGGCGTCGATCCCGCAGGCTGCGATAAGATCGAGTTTTTTGCTGTGGGAAGTAATAAATGTCGGCGCTTTTTTGGGGAAAAGCACCTGGAGGGGATGCGGATCGAATGTCATCACGGCCGATTGGCCGTTGAGCTGTTCGGCCCAATGCTTAACTCTTTGAAAAAGCGCCTGGTGTCCCCTGTGGACCCCATCGAAATTGCCTATTGTGATTGCCGGGTTTTTGAGCTTGCCCTCGACGACTTCTAATCCGTGAAACACCTGCATGCTGCTGAGAACCCTCCGGAAAGCATTTGAAACGCCTTGACAGGCGAAAAGAATTAGAATACGATATTTAGATTGTTTTAACAAGTACTTTGCCGAAGTGGCGGAACTGGTAGACGCGCTAGGTTCAGGGTCTAGTGGCTGTACGGCTGTCGGGGTTCGAGTCCCCGCTTCGGCAACCTCTTAAAAACATTAGGGATTCGGCTGAAAAGTCGGGTCCTTTTTTCATTGCTTTTTAGGCTCTTGGTCAAGGGTTTGGTCAAGATTCCGCAAAAAGTAGCTCATCGAATCAACGGCCTGCCGCCTGTCTTCGTGGTCAATCTTGTTGTACCTGTCGAACATCTCTCGTGTGGAATGCCCGGTTATTTCCATGATGACCGACTCGGGCACTCCGGCCTTGCGCATGTAGGTGTTGAAGCAGTGCCGAAGGTCGTGGAAAATGAAACCGTCTTTCACAAACCGGCCATAGGGTATTCCGGCCTTCTCGCATGCATCCGTCAATCCGCGCCGGATGCTCCTGATTGGTTTTCCCTTGTAGAGAAACACGTGGTTGTCGTGCAGGGCGCGGGGAATACTTTTTAGAATCGGGTAAAGCTCCTTGCTGATCGGGATTACTCGCGCCTCATTGTCTTTTGTGTCTGCCGCTTCCAGGCGGATCTCCTTCTTTTCGAGATCCAGTTTGTTCCATGTCAGGGAGAGAATTTCACCACTGCGCATGCCGGTATAGAACGCGGTGGCAAGAATCGCTTTCGTGTGGCGGGGCAGGGCTGCCATTAGGTTTTCCACTTGGTCAACAGTCAACACCTTGTCTCTTGCGTTGGCGTTGCGTTTGAGCAGCAGCTTCTTGACTCTTTTGAAAACCTTAACCGTTTCGCCGGTCACCATGTCATTATCGAAAGCCTTATTAATAACTGTTTTAGCGGCCCCGATCTGTTGGTCAACGTAGGAATCCGAATAGCTTGCCGCCTTCTGTTTCGCCTGGAAATTCTCGATTTCTGACGGTTTAATCTGGCTGACAATAATGCCGCCGAATTCCTTATTGAAGCTCGCAAGGTTAAATTTGAGAGTATCGAAATAGGCTTTAGCCTTAACCTTCTCCAGCTTCAGGTACCAGTCCGTTAGCTCCTGGAAAGTCATTTTCTCTTCCGGCGCCCTCTGTAGGACGCGCGGAGCCTCGACCTTCTGGGCCTTGCGCTTGCCTTCGGCGGCCCTGGCTTCCTCGATAGAGTATGCCTTCGGATCGTCGGCGCCGGCTACGGGCTCACGCTTCGCCTTCCCTGTGCCGGGCACGATGTAATCGATCCAGAACCGGACCTTCTTTGCACGCTTCGCCTTGTCGAGGTCTTTACCGCAGGCGCACATTTTGTTACGGATGGACTGTTTTTTGTGGCACTGTGGGCACTCGGCTAAGATTGCCATGATTACCCTTCCTTCCTCTGATCGGCTTCTTCCAGGTATTTTTCGACCAGCCTGATAATCAGGTCCTTCATTGTTGTTTTTTCAAGTGCTGCCTGAACCTTCATTCTGTGGTGCAGATCATCGGGAAACTCTTTAAGGTAGATCATCGCCATTGCCTTCCTCCTCGCTTGAATTAGGTGATATGATCTATATATGTGAACCTATATCAGGTGTCAAGCGCAAAATGAAAGGGAAAGCTAAATTTCATTATCGCTGGACATTTCTCTGTAATTGCGAAATCATAATGGAGGCATTGAACGCAAAACGGCAGTGACTTTGTTGCGCCCTCAAGAATGCCCAGGCTTACCTGATCCAGCCCGCCGCTTGTTCTGCCGGTGTGACGGATCGTGTCTCTCCAACGCAAGCAGGGAGTTTTTAGTAGTCTTGAAAAACTCTGCTCAAATTCCGGAGTTTTTCCAGCGGCCCCGGAAAATCAATTGACAAGAGTTAACTTAAGGGTTAACTAATGAGTGCTGAGACGATTGAAACCAAAGTTGTAGCCCGCGGAAAAAAATTCACAATTTGCGAAATTGAGTTAAACGGGTCATCCACGCTTAAGGAGTTCACTCAAACCCTCACGGGGGATCAAGTAGCCGGGACAATCGCTATCGTGCGGTACATTGCCGACAACGGGACCCCTGAAAACACCAGTAAATTCAACTACGAAGGCGAGCAAATTTGGGCAATCAAGTATGATCAAGTCAGGATTTATTGTTTTTTCGATGCTGGATGTCTCTTAATTTTAACAAATGGTGTAATCAAAAAGGGCCAGAAGGCCGATCCTAATGATTTAAAGAGGGCGAAGAAATTAAGGAAAGCCTACCTAAGGAGACGGTCATGAAAACATTTGGATGGTTCACCGAGCTCTATGATCAGGTCAAGGATAAATTTGAGTTCAAGCTCAGAAGCCTCGAGCTTGAAATTACTGAGAGCCTTTTGGCTGTGATGAAAAATAGAAACATGAGTAGAGCCGACCTCGCTGGTCGACTTGGGACCAGTAAGGCTGCAGTTTCCAAACTTTTGAATGATGGATCCAATATCACTCTTAAAAGACTGCTCAAAATTTCGGAGGCCTTGGATTGCCATCTCAAGGTTGAAATTGTTCCAGATGAAGAGGCTGCAATTGTGTACGAACTTACGATCCCTGTGTTATTTAGATATGGACAGGCCTCTTCCCTCTCTGAATATTGGATCGGCAGCATGGATACCGGGGGCAAAATCAATGCACAAGCCGATCATTACGAGTCTTTTACCACAGAGGGCCGTGATAATGCCAGTGCAGCTTAAAATCCAGGATATTCGAGTCCTCAGGATCGATTACTCAATTATTCAGGGGGATTCTTCCAAAGCAGATGCTATAGCGGCGGCGGCAGAAAAGGCTGGGCAATCGGTGAATATCGCACTCAATTTCAAGAGCGAAGATGTAAAAGCGAACGATCAATCGATGCTCAAGAATACTTTGGGCGCCACAATAAGGGCGGACAATCTTCCGTTCACACTCTCGCTGGATATTGGCGGCATTTTTTTGATCGAAGGAGAGGCTTCTCCAGAAGAGCTTGACAAGGTTAGACATATAAATTGCAATGCCATCTTGTTCCCCTACCTGCGAGAATTGGTCAGTGAGATTTGCAGACGAGGCGGAATGGCAGCTCTGTACTTGACTCCTGTTAATTTTGTCCAGTTATATAATGATGGAGCCTTCAAACAAGAAAAACAGGACTGATTGCCCGGAGTCTCGGGTGTGCGGGGGAAAACGATTCTCGGAATCGTTCATTTGAACTGCTGATCGAGAGTTTCCACTTCTTATTCATCCCGATTGAAAGAAAAAGCCCGGTGATGAGCCGGGCCGGTAAAATTCCCCATACGAAGCGTCAGGATGCCCCAGGATCGATTTTCTCGGGTTGCCCCGTATCTGAGAACGCGTTTACCAGTTTGTCGCCGTTTGTGTACCCACCCCGATCGCGGCCTCGACATTTTTTTCTTTAGTTGTGTTATCCTCGGGTTGAATCCCATCATGCAACGGTCCAGGATGCCCCAGGATCGACGATCTCACCTTAACCCATAGTCAGACACGCCTCTCCTGAAGCCATCCCCGGAGCTTGTCGCAGGAATCCCGGCAACTGAGATGCCGCTCAGCGTACCAGGACTCCTTGCATGTCGCGCAAGGCCATTCTTGTAAGTCCTGTGATTCGCTCATCGTCCGCGCTTCGCCTCTGCGTGCAGAAGCCGTTGAACCAACGAAGTGAACTGCGCATCGGATAAGCCCGTCGTGAATTCTTGAACGGTGCGACTATTCCCTTCGAATTCCGCGCCCCAGATCGTTTTTAATTCCCCGGTAACGGCCTGAGTGGTCAACTCGGCCGCTTTGCGCTGCGTCTCCATCTGAGTTTTCACCATCTGGTCATACTTCTGTGCGAGCAGGCTGGTCTGCTTCCGCGTCATATTTAATTCATGTGCGGTCGTTTTCAGAAAGGTGGCAAGCTTCGGGTCCGCTCCCTCAATCGGAATGGTATATCCTTCTAAATGGGCCGGAACGAGGTCGGGGTTGTCTACCTCAACGAATTTTACCCCGTCCGCCTGCTGTTGTGCCGGTTGCTGTACCGGATCTCGGGCCGTCTGACCCGATACAGCGGCCTGAAGCGCCGAAAGAGGTTGCCGGGGTCCCGGCTCCTTGATTGGCTCCAGCCCGGGAAACATTTTTTCTGCCACGGTTTTGGGTTCAGGTTCCGGGCTGCCGCCTCCCACAGTGACCAGGTTCGCAGTGCTGATTTTCGGCGATTCCGATTGTCCGGAACACGCTCGGGCAAATGCACTTTCTGATGTTTCAGTTGACATCGTTATTTTTCCTTTTGGCCCAGGCACGCCTCGCCCAGGCTGTTCGTTTTTTGTGAGTTACGGGCATTTGCCCGCGCCAAAAGTTCCCGATGCATGCGGACACCGGCCGGTATGGATTTCGTCTCGGGCGATTGTGCCTCGTTCCCGGACAGAGCTCTAGAAAACGCAGTTCCTTTATCCATCAGGGTCCCCTTTTAAAATAGCCCATACCAATTACAATGTGGTCCCCAAGCGCGCTCGATGTGCTCATCCTCGACTCTCAAATCCACGATAAACGAGGAAAGAGGCCTTGGCCGCAAACTGTTGGCGCCGTGAGCTTTTCGCTCTTCTACCCATGCCCGGGTATTATGCAAAATCACGGCAAACGAAATCAGATCGCGCTCGACTTCGGAAACGTGCGAGATCGATTCGAGGTACGCCTGACGTGCCGCGTATGCCGCCTTTACTGCCTCATCAAAATCTTCCTGAAGAAGCTGCCGCCCGACCGTGTATGCTGCGGCATGGGTATACTCCGCACTCTCAAAAAGTGTCTGGTTCGACTCATCGCGGACAAGGGTGCTCAGGCCGCCAGCACGGAAGCCTCGAAGCAGGGTCTCAAGCTCTTCGATTTGCTCCTCAAGGCGGTGGATCTGTTTTTTTGAGCTGGCGGCCGCCCCTTCGTCGCCGCCCGTCTTGGCAAAAGCGAATATAATTTCCTCTTCGTTCAGAGCTTTCTTGAGAGCACCGAGTTGACGTTGGATTTGTTGCTCGGGATCGGGTCGTGAGGCCAACTGTTTTTTGAAACTTTCAAACATCATTTCCACTTCGGCTTTACTTGTTGCGGTACTCATCGGTTCCTCCTGGTGGCCATGCGGCCTGGTTGGCAGTCCCAATTTTTCAAAGGGTTATATGCTGCTGAGTCGAATTTCAAAGGGTCGTATTCCTCCTCTTTTTTCCCCCACTGTCTAGAACGGGCTTCGTAATCCTTTATCATGCGGTCAATGGTGTTGACTCTCGGCACCACGGGTGCGGCCTCTGGCTTTTTGGACACCTCCGGGTCGGGTTCCTGGTCGTCGGGGATTTCCTCCGGTAATGGCCCCCGCTCCAACTCGTCAAACTCATCTTCGAACGTCGCGACGTCTTCCAGCGTCAATCCGGGAGTGGGCCCGGTCTCCAAATCGTCCGGCTCCTCAATTCCCATTTCCACAAGTTGCCTGCAAATGTCCGAAAGGACCTCCCGGTTCTCGTGGTCGGGGGAAAAACTCGGCCTCCGCAGGTGTCGGAAAAAATCAAGTTCGGTCTTTCGCAGAAGATCGCCCCAGGTCGCTCCCGGTGCAAAGCCCTGTACAAACATTTCGTGAAGGGGCTCGTCGGGATCGACCGCCCTGAAATCTTTGTACAAATCGAAAAGCGCCCGGTTCAACTGTGCTTCGTTCATGTCCTTCGGATCGAGCGGGGTTATGGTCTGTCCGAATCTCTGGTAAAGCCCGCCCGAGAGCTGCGCGTAGAGCGTTTCCAGAGTCGCTGGCTTCTTCATCCTTTACCTCCAAAATGGTTGGTTAATTGAGGTCAAGAGCGCTTCGCAAAGCACTCTTTTCTGTCAGGCGCCGGATAATCTCGTCTCTTGCGTCCGGCAAAACGCTTCCGATTACATCCATGACCTCGGACTGAAATTGTTCAATGGCCTGCATGTCATAAAGGGCCTGGAAGATTTCAAGCTGAAGCTTAAGCTGCCCTCTGATCTCGCACATTGCTTTAAGGGCAAGGTCCCGGGGGTCCTTGAGTTTGAATTCCGTGATGTCCTCGGCGTCTTCGCCCTTCCCGATCCGGACCTTGCGGACTTGGCTTTCAAGGATCTGTAACGCTGCCTCGTCTCCACGGTTCCAGGCCATAAGCAGATCAAGCAGTTCGTTTGCATTCCGGTTGATCTTCTGGAGTTGTCCGATTGTGTCCAGTTCCTTGCGGACGATCTCGCCGGCGCTGCGGAGCGTCACGTCTTTTGAAACCGCAACCTTAAGCTTCTTCAGCCGCACGGATACGGCCGCCTTGCTCACTCCCAGGTGTTTAGCAATCGCTGAACAGGTTAAGCCACGCCTAAGAAGCTGTTTTAATTCAATGTCTGTGAACTTGTATGTACCCATACGATAAACTTCCTCTTAACTGCTTTGTGTTGTTAAGCGCCGGGCTCCAGGTCATTAATCAAACCGCCGATTTTTCCAAAATCTGTTGAGGTGCTCAGGACAACAGACCGAGTAAAACCTGCCTTGATAAATGTGGTCCTCGATCACGCCTGCTGCTTGCATTGCCTCCCTGTGCCGAAAGACCCGCCGAATGCTGACACCCAGGAATTCCGCGAAATCTCCGAAGCCGATTAGAATGTTTGTCTGTTGCTCTTGCATGTCTTGATTAAGCCTTGACTGGCCCCTTGTATAATGGCTCCCTACAAAGATTTGCAGGTAATCCACTGGAATCCTACCCTAGTGCTCTTGGGTGATCCTCGGGCGTGAGGACGTATCCAGCCTCTGACCCGCTATGATTCAAACAATGGGCAGATCGATGCCCCAGGAGCCTGTAAGGGTCGTCTTCGAGCCGCCCGCCTCCATGTCGATGTTCCTTTCCGCAATATGGGCAGGAAAGAACAACCCAAGCCCAGGCGGACTTTCCTCTGTGCAATCGCGCGAGAGCCAAAAGGGAATTCTGATTCATACCTGCGCCTCTTCCCTTTCCCGGAATTCGGGGCAGTCATGTTTCAGGTGGGGAAATTGTAGCCGGTCGCCGTCGTGCGGACTGCCTGTACAACGGCCCTGAAAGCTCGGATTGTCTCGGTTTGCCTGGAAATTAGCGCAAGGCCAGCAGGTAATAGCGTCGTTGTCGTCTCGTGAGTTATGTGAGTTATGTGAGTTAGTTTCATTAGTGCCATATAATTTCTTCCTCGAAGATTCTACGCGGGGGTTAAGAGCAAACTCACCAAACTCACCAAACTCACGAGAAGCTACTTTCTGGACAATCCAAATTTGGTAATTTTGCCTTTTTTCTCCCTTCGCAAACCAGCGTCCGTCAACTATTCTTCCGACGTGCCGCTCTACCCATCGCCCAAGCCGCCGCGAATTGATTTTTCCGCGCTCCCCTGCAATTTCATCGAGTATGTCGAAAAGTTCCGGGTGGACGATTTGCCTCGAACTTTCATCGCGCTCTTCTGCAGTTCGTATAGCTTCGGGCACGGTCGCACCTTGTTTATCGAAGGCATCACGCCAGGCCATTAAAAGCGCTGTGAGCTTCTGGAATTCGGGGTCTTGCTTGTAACCAGCGGCAACGGATAACAAAGGGTCGCCAACTTTAAGCCAGCCTTGAGTGCCTACCCAAACGACGGCCTTTCTTACAAGCCGGTTCCAGTCTTCAAAGCTACCGTAGTCGCCTTTAAGTTCAACGGTATGCTGCATCGCGCCGCGTAAGACTGTGAGCGCATCCCGGATGAATTCGAGACGCCTTTCCCTGATATAGGTGAGCGGCTTCATGTCAAATTGCCGCTCATGTGGTTTCTCGCATCCGGGGTCTATTTCGATTCGGATTAAGCGCCGGTTCAAGTCGCCGGCGAAAATGATATTATTCCCGGTAATCAGGCAAAGTCCGTTCGTCGGCGCACTTACCATGCGCGAAACGCCTAAAACCCTGTCCTTCACTGAAGGACTTGTCAGGAAGGCGCAAAGCGAATTACTTTCAACCGTCCCGCTCATGTTATCGAAGAGCAAAACTTTTGAGCCTTGCCGCGCGGAGGAAAAGAGCCGCTTCCGCATCTCTTCATCATTTTCGGCTTTTGGTATCACCTCCGGGTACTGTTCGGCCAAAGCCGCCAGGCATAGAGCAATCAGAGTTTTTCCGCTCCCCGGCGTCGGTGCGCCGATATAAAAGGCCGGTGCGGTCGGTAGAACAGGACGAATTACAGCCGTAAGGATAGCGGCCAGGAGCCCACCCCGCGCTATTTTGCTCACAAACAGGAATTCACTAAACGGATACTCAAGCCGGGCCGCGGCTTCGGCTACCTGCTTATCAGTCGGCGTCTCGGGTACGCGCGGCCAGTTGGTGGAGTCGGGAAAATCGAGATATAAGCCGGTTTCTTTGTCGTATCCGTCCGCCTCGATGATACGGCCGTCGAGCGCCATTATCGGTGCTGTGATCATCCCTGCGAGTTTGGGCAGGCTCCATTCGCCTTGGCTCTCGGAAATTACCTGGACAACCGGCAAAGGGCAGTCTACAACCTTCCAGGTCTTCTCGGTCTTATTGAACTTCTCAAACCGGAGCAATCCCGTCAGGTGCGACAAGAGCCAGTTCTGTGAAGCCTGGTAAATCTGCCCTGCGGCCAGGCGCGTAAGTTCGCCGCCACGGTCGAACAGTGAACCGTCGATCTTAATCAGGTCCAGGACTTTTTCCACCATGCGTGGTAACTCGCCGCCTTCAATTCGAATTGTCTGAAGCGTCCGGTGCAGGGTGAATTTCTCCCCGCCATGAGCGTGGCTGAAAAGATACGGCTTGCCGTTCGTGTAAAGGTTCGCCCAGGCTATGCGCGGATCGTCGCCGTAATCAGGTTCGAGCGGGTCCGAAAAACGGCCATTGTGGAACTTGTCTCGATTGTCCAGGAGTTCACCGACAGTAACCTTGCCGTGTTTTTTCGATAAAAGCTCGAAGTCGCCAAAGAGCCTGTTTTGTTCTACCGCCCGGGTATACATATCCCGAAGCCGCGCCGTTTCAGACTCTCGCCGGCCTTCCGGGACTTTTTCCAGCGCTTCGGTTAAGCGCTCTTCAACCCATTCTTTTTGGCGGATTTCCACTTCCGTACGCTTTGCCTGTCGCGCCTGGTCCTTTAGCCCTGCGAGTTCTTTTGTTTCATCCGGTGTCAGGTCGGCCAGGGTCCTGGTGTCGATAAATTGAGCATCGGAATTGAATATTTCCGCCTTTGGCCTTCTTTGTTCGAGCCCAGGTCCGCATACGGCGCCGCCCGCATAATCAAGCCGCTCAGGTTGAAAAACTGCCAGGTCGATTAAACTTCTTTCGAGCAGTGCGCCGGACTTGGAAACGTCAAAGCGTCCGAAACCCGCAATCCAGCCGCGTTCAAACAGTTTTTTCCCGCAGCGTTCAATGCCGCCAGCTTTCAAAACCGGGATATAAACCCGTTGACCCATAACACCGCGCAGCTCTTCGCCGGTGTCTTCCCGGTAAATGCAGCTTGACGCGCTCGGTATCCAGATATGCGGGTGAAGTTTCAAAGCTGGCCAAACCGAGTAAAGAGCCTCGTGCAGTTCAACGCGGGTCAAAGGCGTTTTCCCGTCTTCCGGGTCATAGTCCAGGAACAAGATGCCTGGTCCGTCCGGCCAGTGGAAATGTTCCCTGGTTCGCGCGATAGTCGGAAGCTTGTTGCTGCCGTCAATGACTTTTCGTTCGGCAAGTGCTTTCTGAGTGATAATTGTGGCCTTCTCGTAGCCGCACACGCCGAAGCAGAGCGCGTTCTTCGCCGACAGATTTGCTATGTGTTCGGCAAGCTCGAAAACGCTCAGGCACTTAGTTTCCGCGATACCTTGACTAAGGTTGCCGCCGCCTGATTTCTTTATGCGCCCGTCACCATTCAGGTCAACGCGCTTCGACAGGAGGGCAGGTCTTTCTGAAATGATTCTCGTAACTTCTACTCGTAGCGGGGAGCTCATCGGCAAGCCTCAGTCAGAGAGTCGATGTAGTTGTCCAAGTCTCGGACGTCAAAGAGCGGTTTCGAGCCGATTCTTTTCGGCCGGAAAGGAAGAACGCCCAGGCTGATTTTGTTTCGCAGGGTCTTTGTGCCGATGCCCAAGTACGCCGCCGCATCGGAATAGGCCAGTAGCCGGCGCTGGATCGATTCGACTTTAGCGATTTTCATTTGCGCCCCCTGCAACCGGCGAACAGAAGTGAATCGATTCGACTGGCATTCCCAGGGCTTTCGCGATTGCCTCGCGTTCACGCTTCCTCAAAACTGCAAACCCTCGTTCGGCAAGGCTAATCCGTGGCGCCGAAACTCCTGTGAGCAGCCACAGATCATATTGAGTCATCTTCTTTCGAAACCGCGCTTCTCTCAATTCCATAGCATTCCCCCTAAAATGAAAAAACCGAATCAACCTCAATGGCTGACTCGGTTTTCACATAAAAATCTTATTGTTTTTCGCCGTTTTCGCCCGGCGAATTCGCCTATTTTAGGGGGTGAATGATATTTTTATCCTCAAAGAGTCTTTTTACTTTGTCGAGGCTGATATCATGATTTTTACTCTTTGCAAAAAGCTTAACCATTTTCCCTACAAAGTTTTCCAGTTGGTGGCCGGTGCTGAGGGCGCACAAAGAGACAGGTACATCAAGGCCGTTTAAGACCTGCAGGTTCAGTGTAGGCAACATTTCCACTAATGATGCGTGGATGTCGTCCTGCGTGACGGAAGCATCTGTTATATTAAGGCCTTTGTAGTGTAGGTCTTTCTTGATAGCTTCATACAGGGTTTCCGCTTCTTGCTTGACCACTGGAGCTAAATCTTCAAAAGATGGTTCGGGGGTTGGGGAAAGTTCCTCGCGTTGCGCTATTTCCGCATCAATCTGTTTTCGGCGATGCTCAAGAACGATTATATCGGTCTCGAGGCGTTCGTCATGTCTCAGGACCTGCTGGACTCGGAGGGCTGCAATCTTTGACAGGAGAAGTGTTTTCTCCTCCCCCAATACGGACAGGTCCGTTTCAGCCAGTTCCTTTGCTCGTCGCCGGGCTAAGGCCACGTCGGGGCATCCCAGAGGGCACTTCTCCGGCGTTCCGGAAAACCACTTGCATTCTTTGCTGCAACTGTCTCGACTAAAGGAAATCACCATTGTATGCGCCTCCCGCGTGCGCTCCTGGTGGGGGTCCAGGGAAAGCCGGCCAGGATTACCGGCGTTGTCGAGCAGGTTCATGAGGCCCGCCCTATCCCCGGAAAGTGGCATACTATACCATCGAATGCAGCCGAATGCAGCTCTTTAAAAGAATTCTCCCGGTCAAACTTGGTCAAGATTTGGTCAAGGAGTCCCTGAAAATACCCCTTAAAAACCCTTTGTGTCCCTGAGTGACTAAATCGTTCCCGGTTAAGGCTTTGCTGCATGTCTGAACTGTCCCTTAATATCCCTGAAATACCCTGTTTCTAGGTTCAGGGTCTAGTGGCTGTACGGCTGTCGGGGTTCGAGTCCCCGCTTCGGCACTCAAACGAAATAATTAGGGATTCAGTCTTCGGGCTGGGTCCCTTTTTTTCTTCCGGCGGCATTTGCAAAAGGCCCAACTATTCGGTTTTCAGAGATCCTTATGAATAATAAAGAGTGAGGAATGAGAAAAATCCTAAATTCCTCGACCCTTCAATTTGACACAACTGGACCACCTTTAAAGTAACGCCTGTCATGCATCCAATTTCTTCAGCCGCTCTCCTGCCCGATGTGCATGACTTGGGCCAGGATCACTTGAAAATACCTGATGCCGGAGCCCTCTCCGATTGCTAAAATTACTACAGAAACTCAACTCGTTATTCTGCCGTTGGTGGAAAATAGCCATTGGGGGGATAAAGCTGCCATGGGCAAAGATCATATAAGAATTCTTCTTATCGAAGATGATAAAGACGATTATGTCCTGGTCAGAGAACTGCTTTCGGGGGTTGAACTCACGGATTTCTCTCTCGAATGGGTGCAAACCTACGAGAAAGGCTTGAAAGAGTTGTGCCAAGCCGATCATGATGTCTATCTGCTTGATTATCAGCTCGGATCTCGAAACGGGCTGGATCTAATACATGAGGCGACGGGAGCAGGCTGCGACAAACCGATCATCCTCCTCACGGGCCAAGGGGACCATGGAGTGGACATGGAGGCGATGCGGTCCGGAGCTGCCGATTATCTCGTTAAAGCCCAGTTGACTGCTGATATGCTCGAGCGCTCCATCCGCTACTCAATTGCAAGAAAAGTGGCCGAGCGGGAGCTCAAGAGTTACCGCAACCGTCTGGAAGACCTTGTTAAGGAACGCACCGAGCAACTCGAAACGGCAAATGGAAAGCTTCGGGTGGAAATAGCCGAGCGTAACAAGGCCGAAAACAACATCAGGGAGCAAAAGGAATTCCTCTCAACAGTCATTAATTCCCTGCATCACCCATTTTATGTAATCAATGCTCATGATTATACGATTCAGATGGCCAATTTGGCCGCTGCTCCCGGCGGTCTGCCACCGAATACGACATGCCATACACTGACCCACAAAGCACCCGTGCCCTGTAACGAATCGGAACATGTGTGCACGCTCAAAACGATCATGCTGACCGGGCGGCCTCTGACGACGGAACACCTACACTACGATCCGGAAGGAAATGCCCGATATGTGGAGGTCCATGGGCACCCGATTCTGGACGGGAAAGGCGACGTTGTACAGGTCGTCGAGTATTCGCTCGATATCACTGAGCGAAAGATAATGGAGGAAGAATTAAAAAGTGCGCGCGACGCTCTGGGCAGAGAGAAGTCCCTACTTCAAGCCGTGCTTAACCAGATGCGATCCGGTGTAATTATAGCGGAACCAGGCGGCGGGATCATCCTGGCCAATGACCAGGCGGGTGAAATACTTGAGCACAACAAAAGGCATGCCCACCACATGCATGAGTACTTGGGATACCGTGCTCTCGATCGGGACGGCCAACCCTACGATCCCGGCAATCTCCTCCTGAACCGATCTCTCGAAAGAGGCGAGATCGTCATCGATGAAGAGATTGCTATCGTATTACCCGGTAGCGTGAAAACCAAAATTATTCTTGCCGGTTCGTCTCCGGTTCGCGACCTTGGCGGGAAAATAGTGGCAGCAGTTGTGACTTTCCAAGACATTACCGAGAGGAAGAAGGCTGAGGATGAGCTGTACCGAAGAGAACAGGAATACCGAGCACTTGTAGAAAACTCGCCGGATGTCATCGTCCGGGTGGATCGGGAGTTGCGTCGGGTTTATGCAAATCAGGCTCTCGAGGCGGTGACGGGATTCCCGCTCTCCGATTTTATCGGATCGACCATATACGAACCTCCCAGAGAGGGCCGGCTCGAGTACATCGCCCTTATGGAGAAGGCGTGCACAAAGGTATTTTCTACCGGGGTAGAGACGGCGTTCGAATTCCCTTATCCCACGACCAGGGGAATCCGGCATTTTCACATGCGGCTCGTACCCGAGTATTCCAAGGAAGGCAGTATAGAGAGCCTGTTGACCATCAACCGCGATGTCACCGATCTAAAGCAGGTGCAGGAAGAGCTACAGAAAGCCAGAGATGAACTCGAACTCAGGGTTCAAGAACGTACCGCCCAGTTGGCCGAGTCAAACAAGGCATTAAAGCTGGACGAGGCGCGTCTGGAAGCCCTTTGGACACTTAGCCAGATGACTGAAGCGTCTATGAAGGAGATCTTCGCTTTTACGCTTCAGCAACAGATCAGGCTTAGCGGAAGCAAGGTGGGCGGTATTGGGTTTGTGAATGAAGTGGAAGGCATCATAACCCATTATGCTTGCACCACCGATTTTTTGGAGGAAGGCCGGAATATCGACAAGCCTTTGGATATGCCAATAGAAAAATCCCGTTTGCTGTCTGAAGTGATCAAGAAGCGTGAGCCTGTTATCATCGAGGGATTGGATAAGGGCGATCTGGACGAGATTTGCCCGCACATCCCAATCGCAATTCGTCGATTTATGAGTGTTCCCATTACTGCAGGAGATCGGGTTGTTTTGCTTGCAATCGCAGGCAACAAGGATGGGGAGTATGATTCTTCGGATATACGCCAGCTCTCTCTTCTTTTGGACGGCATGTGGAAGCTTGTCCAGCGCAGGAAGGCGGAAAGAGATCTTCGGGAAGCAGAAAGCCTTGCAGCAATGGGAAGAGCGCTTTCAGCCGTCGCACACGATATAAAGACCCCGCTCATAGCCATAGGCGGCTTTTCACGAATGGTGTACAGCCATCTCGATGAAGCCAATCCCGATCGCTCAAAGCTCGAAATAGTAATCAACGAAGTCCACAGGCTCGAGACCTCGCTGAAACAAATATTGGACTTTTCGCGGCCGCTCGAACTGGATAAATCGCTTCAGGATTTAAATGGGGTGATCATTGAGAGCCTGGTAATGGTAGAGGATGCGGCCCGCGAGCGCGAACTTAGTATCGAGACGCACTTTGCAGACCTTCCCCTGGTCTCCTTCGATCCGATGCGAATGAAGCAGGTCGTAATGAATCTGGTAATGAACGCGATTCAAGCTTCGGCCCCCGGCAAAAACGTATCCGTCGCCACGCACCTTAAGGGCAAAAGGCTGCTGATCGATGTCACGGATTGCGGCTGCGGAATCCCTGTCCAGAAAAGACATGAAATCTTTGCTCCATTTGTCTCGACTAAAAAGGAAGGAACCGGGCTTGGCCTTGCAATTTCGAAAAAAATCGTCGAAGCCCATCGTGGCAGAATCGAAATCCTGGACAACGTGGAACTAGGAGTCACTATCAGAATAAGCTTGCCGGCAGTAATCGAGGAACTGACTCGAAATGAGGCTGCATGATCACTCTTGGCCTATCGCCTTTAGGCCAAAGCAGGGTTTTAATCCGGGTTTTTATTGATGGCGGCGGGGAAGTTCGACTCCACATCAAGGAATAGGCCCAACCACCTTTTCATCAACAAGGCAAAAGCCGTTAGCGTCAGTTCGCCATTTTGGCAACTTGTTCAAAGAACCGCAGTCCTCCTAAAATAGATCTTTATTCAGTATTGCAGGCGTGAAAGGCCAACGGCGAGGCGCCTCCCACCCCAGTCAACCTGTCCTGAACCGATATAAACACCCTTGATCCTTATAAGCCCGTTAGAAATTAGGACGCAGAAGATGCGCGACCTCTCGAAAGCAACAGCCAAGAAAGACAAACACAATTTTGCGCTCATCAGTTTGGGGCAGCGAATAGTCGACAGTGACAGCGAAGGTGGAATATGGCACAAACATCCCTTTACATCTCCCGAGAGTCATGAGTTTGAGGGTGATACAGGCGCAGGCCCGTGACCTTGGCGGAGTTCGTGATGGAGGTCGAGGAATAATTGTTGAAGGAATTGCTGCTTTGAGGGACCAGGTGCAGGGCAGATGCACTCTCGTGCCGATTCGATCATCCAATTCGCTAATCAGGCGGCGGATACGATACAGTGGGCGTTAAAGTGACTATTTCATGAGTAAAAACCACATCTTAAGACTCTAAAACAGCCAACTATGACCACTCTTGCCTTGAGCAGTAAGGTTCTAGCGTGGCCCGACCCCCGACTCAAGCCCCATACATTATGATTTTCTTGCCCATCCGATCCTTCCTTTCTGGTTGAGTGATATCTGAAGGACTCCGAAGCTGACGCGATATATCACCCTGAAATGAGAACGATAAATACATCGGGATCTACTGTTTGTTATAGATCAGCGTTTGCTTTATCTCTCCGCGTGGCGTCTGCCGGGTAACTTGGATGGTCATCACCTTGCCGTCTGCACTGAGAGACCGGACGACAGTCACCTGCTCCGTCATTTCATCCATCACCATGGTCGATTTAGTGACCAGTGTCGAGCCGACCCATGTCGATGTGCTCTTGATGTCCTTGCCGTTCGGGGCTTTGTTTGTACTCTCGGTACCATCGAGCTTGAATATCACGGTCGCGGCCTCATCGGATGTCTTTCGTTCTACAGAAAGAGTTGTCCCTGTTTGCTTGATCACGAGTGTTATTGTCTGCGTGGGAAGTTTTCCGGCGCCTGGGCGTTCGAGACCCGTGTCACTCTTTTCAGGATTGAGAACCCATGTGCCCGAAAAATCCGGTGTACCTAAAGCAAATGAGAAATTTGTGATGGCGAGAATTAAGAGCGCTATGAAGATAACTTTTCGTTTCATAATTACTCTCCTTTTGGTTGAAAGCAACGCCTCAACTTGAGACCCAAATCATGCCGAACGCCTTTCCAGGCGTTGAATTTAATCTCAAAAGCGCGAGCATATTGACAGAATTGCGAGGAGCGCCTTTTATCTTAATTTACTTTAAAATATTCGGAGGTCACGTGGAAGATGCCCGCTTAAATCAGCACGACTATGGGAAGACTAACCGGCCACACGAATCTTCCCTACTGGCGTTAAACAATGTTCTCAGTTCTGGTTGAAAACCAAATCCTCGAAAATGTGCTTCGCTTCTCTCCGGCAGACCATGGAACGAAACTTCGGTCTTACTTGCATCTCACCGCCTGAACCCACCAAGTATTTTCCTGAACAATCTGCACAGGCTGGTCCCTGTTCCACCTGGCCATCGAAAAAATACGGTGTCCATCCCTCTTCGATGGCGGTATCAACCGAATCAGCGTCAGTGCCGCAAATTGAGCATTTCATGAGGGGGTTCCTTCAAACGATTACCGAAATCCTTGAGCATCGATGCCAAAACCCTTTGAAGTCATCATAATATAACTATCATTCGGAGACGGAGAATAAAATGACCCATCCTGGCCGTTTCCGGTTACCGTGAGTCCCGAATTGGAAAGCAACATTGTGGTGGCCTGTCGAAAGATGGAAGTTTCATTCTGAAAGGATATTGGGAAGACAACCGGCCACTTCTATTTTCCTTACTGGCGCGAAGGGAAATCTGGTGCCTTGGGAATGGCACCGCCTTCATGACGGCAACCGCCTCCGCGAAAATTTAGCCACGAAAAGGGTAGGGGGGCAGTCGGGGGTTAGGGGGCAAGTGGATACAATGGCAATCACAGGTCGAGCGCATCAATTCGGACATGAGAGGGTGATAGGCCGTGAGGTGGTGGCCCCCTATGAGAAAGATTTGCCGTTTTTCGATTATTCACGGACGAAGGGATGCTAGAAATTTCTCCGGCTGTAAAATGGAAAGGTGAGGGCGAATCACTCCCCATCCATTTCCCGCAACGTGAGTTTCTGAAATTACCTCGAAGAAAATACAGATGGGAATGGCAGCTTAAACGACGTTCGGTGGTACTCAGTAATGTCCGGTAACGAAGAGTGGTGCACTCAAGACCGAAAAACTGGGCAATTTCAATTCATAAAGCAAATCCCCGCTTCGGCACTCAAACGAAATGATCAGGGATTCAGTCTTCGGGCTGGGTCCCTTTTTTTCTTCCGGCGGCATTTGCAAAAGGCCCACCTATTCGGTTTTCAGAGATCCTTATGAATAATAAAGAGTGAGGAATGAGAAAAATGCTAAATTCCTCGGCCCTTCAATTCATAGTTTATCAGCAATTGTTCCCGGATACGCTCCTACTGCCTCCCCAAGCGCACTCGCTCTCTGGCCTCGAACATGCGGCGCCAGAATTCACCGTTCACCGGGTCGGCCATCATTTCGTCAGTGATCGGGGTTTGAGGGATCGGATCACCCGCGGCCGAACGCAGGCGCGATTCCCGCAGCGCCAGGGCAAAATCGAAGGGCGCAGTCCGCTCCCGGGAATGCTGCAGTGCTTTAAGCCGTTTCTCGCTTGATTTCGTCATTTGCCTATCTTCGATTTTGAGTTTCTTCCAGCGCACTGAGGCGGTGTTCAAATTCCACCGATTCTATCAATTTGTGGAAAACCCCGGTCATATCGATCAGGGTCCTGGCCTCGGAAGGTGTGATTCCTCCTTCGTCAAGCGTTGTCCTAACAGAGGCAAAGAGCTTTGGAATATCGGCTGAAGAGCCCATTTCAGGCAGTCTGAAGTCGATTGGAGCGTCTTTTTTCAATGGAAGCAACCTTTCGAGGCAAATCTTGAGACAGGCCGGATTGCCTTTCAGGGCCAGTTCCACCGCTGCTTTGACCAGCGCTTCGGCCTGCACGTCAAGGACGGCCTGCGCAATCAGAGTGGTCCGGTTCCGGCTTCCTTTGGGCCTGCCCTTGGGGTTACCAGATTGTCCCTTCTTGAATGGGCGGCCACGTTGAACGTGCTGCGATTCATCTGTCATGGTTCAAAATCTCCTGCAAGTTATTGGAAACAATTGAGGGCGATCAGCGAAAAAGAAGAGCTAATTTTCTCATAATCCCGCTGTAGTCGCTGAAAATACAAGGTACTTTTGGATGTCTGGTTTCGCATCAAGATGATTTAATTGATTATTTTCGATTTTATACGCTCAATAACAGGCAATTAGGAATTAGGAATGAACAGCTTCGCAGTGAGCAGTGAGCAGTGAGCAGCAAAGACCAAATCGGCTTCGCAGTGAGCAGTTAGCAGTGAACAGTAAAAACGAAAGCGTCAAATCCCAAGAGCCCACATTTTACATTGAGATATTTTGCTCTGCAAAACGGCAACGAGAAACGGCAACCAGAAGCGGCAAGAAAGGCAATTAAAAATTAGGAATGAGGAATTAGGAATGAACAAGCGACAAAAGGGCAAAAAACAGGTCGCATTGGTTTTTGACCCGTGAGCAGTGAGGGGTGAGGATTGAGGCGCCGCTGACCCGTGATCCAATACCTCGAAGGCCGGTGAGCAGGGGGCAGCGGACAAGGGGCGCCGAACAGCGGTCATGAAAGGCAAAATTCCGATGGCGCCCAATCCCGCCATTCTCTGAGAGTACCTGAAGTCATTGCGAATTCGGTCCTAAATGCATGCAAGCGTATAAATCCGGCGGTTCGAATGGGTAACAAATTCGGAGTTTTCTACGAGTAGCTGAAACCGTTGGCGAATTGGTCCTAAATGCTTAACGGCGGAGGGAGAACGGAATTCGGGCTCGCACCCGATCAACCACTGAGGCTATCGACAACTCCCCCGGCAGCCGGGCGATTTATTCGAGGGGCCACGGTCGATCTTGAGACCACGAAGGAAAATCATTGCCAGGGATCTTGTTAGAGAAATATCTTCGTGTGCTTTGTCTTCTTCGTGTCCTACCAATACTAGTTTTAGGTTCGAAAGGCCACAAAGGTGCTTATCTAAATTGGTTTTCTTCGTGGATCTTCGTGGCACCTTCGTGTTCTTCGTTACCTTGGCGGGCCTCCCACGCCAGTCCCACGAAGGAGCAGGAGAACACGAAGATCTTGCTCGCTTCTATGCCGCGCTGAGCTTAAGTCCGGCTTAAGTTAACGGCATTGGGCCCGACGTCAAACGCCCATTGAGGCGCCGAAAAGTTGCAAATATGCGGTCCCGGTAAATCTCATCGAAGCCTATTCCGCTATCTTCCACGCATATCCGGCAATCATAATGTGTTAGTCCGGCTCAGGGACTTCCGACCTTTGAAGCTATGTCCACGGCCAGTTTGCTGAGTGCAGTCGCTTCTTCGAGCCCGCCGAGGAAGCGTTGGGGGATGCCCGAAAAGCCGGTTTGGGCTCCGACGAGTGCCCCTGTGAGGATGGCACGCGCCTGATTTTGCCCCCCGCCATTAACAGCATGGAGCACGGCCGATTCGAAATCGTTGTGAAACCTGGCAGCGAGGTAGTAAGCGGCAGGAAGTTGATGGTAAATGGCGCAAGGCATGCCGTAAACTATAGACACCTTCCAGGCAGGCTCTATGTGGATTTCCGGATCTACTGCAGCTTGGGCCATATAGGAGGGCGAGAGCAAAGCGTCCGGTGATGCGAACCGGCCGGCGCGGGGTGGATCCGGATCTCCGGGACGTGGCGGCTGGAGATTGTCGGTGGTCACGGCGTGAAAGGGCAATTCCCCGTTTTTTACCAATTTCATGAGCCTGGCCGACAGTTGCGCGTCGAGTGTATGCCCTTGAACCAGAAGACCCAACACCGCGCCGAAAGCGACAGTCATCGAGACCACGGTATCATCCACTTGGGTAAGGATGGTATTTTGGGCTACGGCAGATGCTAGCTGAGCGGGTTGAAATGCATAGCGAACGGCGATGGCAAGGGTGCGTTCGATTGCTTCGGTGGTATCGGCATGGCCTCCGGTTTGCCCCCAAGGCAGGTTCTGCTGCACGCGGCGCCTCCATGCCTCCCGGATTGACTGGCTGGTGTATCTCCCCGGTCCGCTCACCGGTGTTCCATCGAGAAGCGGAAAGAGATCTTCATCCATCCGGCGGCAAAAATCCGCTGCATCGTAACCCCCGCAATCAACGAGGGAGCGAACCATAAGCGTGAGAATGAAACCTGCCTGGGAAAGTTGACCTGCTTGGAGTCCATCATGGTATCGGCCGGCTTTGGGATCAGTGTAGTCGTCGATCCAATCGCCGAAGTCGCGGCGAAGTTCAGCGAGATCGTAATACCAATGAGGACCCAGGCCCAGGGCATCGCCTATGAACGCCCCCATGATGGCGCCAGTGGCGCGGTCTTGGATGATCTTGTTTGTCACTTCATACTCCTTGAAAAAATAAAAAGGACGTTTTTATTTTCTCTTCTTATTCCGAGCGCACAGATTTTAAAATCTGTCTTTTCATGTGCATTGTTCAAGGTGGTGGAGCAAGCAGAGAGGATGCTGAGGGGCTTTGGCTAAGAGCACCCCTCAGCGCACAGATTTACTTGCTGCCAGTGGGCGCGTGGCAAGTGGGAGCATGACATGAAGGAGAATGACATGAAGGGGCATGACAACTTGTTTTTGCGTCATGAATGATACTGGCCAATCTTTTTTCCACCTCTTTTACCTGTAGCATCTTTGCCTCCTCTAAAGGAATCAACGCTTCTCTGCCCAAGACTTCTTTCGCTACTTAATAATCAGCACGATCTATTTGTCAAATAGGATATTCCAATTTATTGCACCGAAACAACGCCGCGATACTGAGTGAAAACCAAAGAGGATGCCACATCGATGAGAACATTACTCCACAGTACAAGCCCGCCAACTAGCCGAGGAAATTGCCCGGAGGGCCTACTGGAACAGCAGCTATTTTTCAGTCACGTTCCAGGATCTGAGGCAAGCGTCCATCTGGTAGACCAGGCAGAAAGGAATTCCCCGGGGCATCTCCTGGTTGCCCGAATGCTCTGGAATGATGCTTGAACACGGCTTCGCGGCTACTACTCTTTCTTCTCAGAGGCTGATGACTATGACAGTGTGCTTTTGCGAGACCTGACCGACAGAGATCTTCGAGAAATCTTTCGCGGGCTGTGCGGAAAATAAACTTCAATGCTCTCGGTCTATTATGTGAATGTGGCCATCCTGGTAGTGGCCGCCTATGACAGGGGCATGCCGCAGACGCTCGATCACCTCGCAAGTGCCTCTTGTTGCCGAGGCTCAGAGCCTTTCGAGGCTGATTCCCTTCGGTTTTGCGCAGCTTTCAATCAGATCCCTGCAGTAAGAACAGGTTCGACATTCTCTGGAGCAAGAGGTCAACCGCTGCAGGAAATCGGCGGGGAGTCGGTCGTTCGAAACGTACAACCACTCGGCTATTCCATCCATGGCGTCCATCAGATCCAGGAAATTGCCTGAATGTTTTCCATGCAGGTAGGCGTCCACCACCCTCATGAGGAAGGGGGCACCCTGGGTTCGTCCGCATAGCTTGAGGACATCAACGTAGGGTTCGTAGGCGGCGACGTCTTCTGGCCGGATAAACGGTGACTTGAACAGGTGGGAAGGGTCGCGCTGAAGCGTCCGCATACATCCGAGATCCCGGTTGATGCGTTGGGTATCCAAGGCCTGGCCCATGTTGACCATAGAAATGTGGCAATCGTGGGTAAGCTTATATGGACAGTGATAGAGGCACCCTTCATTGGCCAGGAGCTCTAATTTCACAGCCGGGAGCATCTCCCTGCAACGGGCAGAAACTTCCGTAAGAGCATCCAAGCGACGATTGAGCGATCTGTCCAATATGAGCGTTTCCGGAAGGCGGAATCGAGTGGAGGAGATAAAATCGATCATGCTGGCGATTCGGTCGTAGGTGTCCAGCATGCAATTTACGCTGGGGATAGCCTCAAGCTGGGACACTTCGTCTTCTCCCGCATCGGAGATAGCCTGAAGGTAGTAGGCATCGGCAAATACGATTCCGTCGATCACTCCAGCACTCAGCATCGATCGAAGGGTTTGAATCACCGTCCGCAGGTGATCAGGATCAAAGTATGCCCCATGTGCATGGGATCGACTGTTCAAGAGTAGATATTTCTTGGCGATTCGCACGGATCGCAGGAATTCAATCCACCTGTCGGTTCCCATGAGCCTATGTTTGTGACGGCCGTCATGAACATCGGCGGCATAGAGGCTGAAGTGGCAGGAGTAGAACGAGCTTGCGTGCCGATTCAGGGTTGCGGCGAGTTTTTCATCGGGGATCACCGGCACATTGAAGAGCATTTCAGGCCATCCTTTCGCCCCAGTTGCCCGGATTAAGAGGATACTTCGCGCATTTTCGGGCCGCCTCCATAAAAGCAAGGGAATTTTCCAGCGGAGCAGCAAGCGGAGTATCGCATCCAGTTCCTATGGTATATCCCTTGGGGCTATCCCATGCTTTCGCAAAACACTCTCGCACGCTTTCCTTGACATCATCCGGAGTGCCGAAAAGAATAATGTTAACTGGATCTACATTTCCCAACAGGTGAACCTTATTTCCGACACGCTCTTTTGCTATTTCAATATCTACCATATTATCCAAGCTGATTACATCATACCCACATTCCACCATACCTTCCAAGATAGCCATGGTATCGCCACATATATGGCCGGTAATGCTGCAGGGACTAATTGCCTTGCATCCTTCAACAAATCGGCGGGAATATGGCACAACGAATTCATAAAAGTGTCCTTTTCGAAGAAGGCTTCCAGAGGCAACAGGGTCTGAAATACTTATAGACAATCCCAATTCCAAGAATGGCTTAGCCAGCTGTAATGAAGCCATGGTAGTAAATTCCATAAGTTTGTGCACCTGATCCGGATTTTTGATAAGAGCCTTCAAAAGTCTCTCCGGCCCCAGTAGAGCAGAAGCTGAGGTGAAAGGGCCGGTTGCGTCAAACCCACAGCCAACTTCATCGCCAATTTCTTCCAGGAGCATCTGTGCCATTTCATAGCACTTTTTAGCGTTTGGGTCATTTTCTTTAGTGATTACATCTAAATCAAGAATACTTAAATCCATTATATCTTTAATCGGGTGTTCCAAAATTGCCGGATTATCATTCTCCGGATCACTCATAATCGCACCAAAGGCAATGCCCATGGCATGTGACCCATAGTTAGCGTTAACCCCGTCGATTCCAAATACTTCATAGATTTTCTTCTGGATATCCGCGCGAGTGCGCGCACTGGCGTATCCCTGACGTCTGGTCCATCCCATAAGACGAGGTCCAGGAGAATGATAAGACATACTGATGGGCATACGGTCTATCGCATCCCCAATATTCAGTGCTGCGCGTCTTTCTTTTGGCGTCATTTGATCGTCTTTATGCATGTGTGCTGTCCCTTTATGTTAAAAGCGCCTTCCCCCAATGGGCCTCGGCCTTTTGAAGCAGCAGTTTCTTTGCCGGGCGAGCGGCACTGATGGCGTTTTCTGCGTAGCCATCGGCGCCAATGCGATCGGCAAAGGATTGGGAAACGGGGCCGCCCCCGACCAGCACAGTGACTTTTTCCCGGAGGTCATTTCTGTTTAGAAGTTCAATGACATCGGCCATGACAGCCATGGCCGTCGACAGCAAGGTTGAAAGACAGACCATATCGGCATTGACTTCCCCGACCCTGGCAATAAAGTCCGCAGGGGGTACATCTATACCCAGATCGACTCCGCAACGAAGTATTCTCCCTCTTCATAAAGCCGTGCCGCTTCTTTCATACCGGCTAGCAACCCTTCATTGATGGCGGTAATGGCATTGACTTGGTTGCTCAGCGCCTCCCTTGCTGCCGCCTTGGTCGCTTCCTCATCCATGTTGCGAACACTCAGAGCCAGACGACTCAAAAGATCTTGACGCAAATCGAACCTCCTCTTACAGAATACCGGCTGTCATTGAGTTCGGGAGTACATAGGTCCGTGTCAGCCCCATTTCATTTTAGGGGCACCCAGGATTAAGTTCAAGACTCTCGGCTCCTTTGTGCAGAGGACCGGAAGACTTCCCGGCCACCCGACTACCCTTTTTTACAAGTCTATCTTCAGCCAAATCTGCGCCGGCTGTGCTCACCTTTTTCCGGGTCATCGAGCCAATTTCCATCGGTGCAAACCTTGCACCCCTTTTCTGTTCAAAGCTCATGGCCCTGCGGATAGAGTTTTTCTTGGAACGAGCAATCCTTTGTTTGAGCAGTTTCCATAGTTTACCCTTTTGTTTTCGGTAGGAAGGTAACTTTGTAATAATCATTCGCCGATATTTTTTCCAGCTACCGTCCTTTACCTTCTGCTGGTCCTGATCCAAGTCCTGACGGTATGGGAAGCTCAGACCCGGAGCAACCATCCTCTTTAGGGGGGGCGGGGTACATTCGTGATTTTTGCAAGAGTATAGAAAAATCAAACATCCTTGCCAGAACCGCGAGTGCACTCTCGGGTGGATTTGCGTTCACATTTGTTATGGACTTCGTGAGGTTCAGGCGTCGGACTGGGCTGATTTTGACCTTTTCCGAGCCTCATGGCAGCCCGATCATAGCGCCTACCGTCCGACCACCCCGGCCCCACCGGTACACCCCCCTTTTCGCCTCGATCCGAAATTTTCGCCCGCCCGCTTCTCAATTGGCTTTCCGAGTGCCATATAGGGCGGCCCTATGATGAATCTTTTCCTGTGACACAAATTTAAGGTTTTTGACACAATTGTGCGGCACATTGCCCGCCATGGCAGAACAGGGGGAAAAATTAAAATTAAGGAATCAACCTAAGATTGCCGATAATGAAAGTTGAGTCTGCCTCTTTCCGGCAGCCATAAGCAGATGTTTTTTTCTAACAGTCATAGAATATATCAAGAACTTGGCTCACCAGAGCTAAATATTCCAACGGTGGTGATAAATAATGGACGCAATGACCATTAATATTACAGATAAGAACTCAATCGATTTATTATGCTCAAAGTGTGGTTCTGCTAAGCGCATTAACATTTCGCAAATGCCCAATGGTATTGGCCGTGCATATAAAATAACATGCAAGTGTACTCACTCCTTTACTATATTATTTAATAGACGTAAACATAGACGTAAGCGATGCAGTCTAATTGCGACATATTCAGTTAAGAATGTATTTGGAGATAATATTATAACCATAACTAATCTATCTCGTGGCGGACTTGCGTTTAACCGGAGTGATAACAATCAGCTCAAAATCAATGATAGGATTACTATACGTTTCAATCTAGATAATGCTCAAGGCGATTTAATAGAAAGTACTGCGATAATAAGGAATATCTTGCAGGATACAGTGTATGTTCAATTTGAGGAAATGAGAGGTAGAATGCAAACAACTTTAGGATTTTACTTCCTGTGAATCAAGGGGTTCTGTCTCGTGTAACGAAAACTGAACAAAACGGTGATACCCAAGTCTATCTTGATGCGGGAGTTACCGCCAAAGCCTCTCAAACCGCCTTGGATTTGTCGCCGTGTAAATGGCGGTGTGACCTATGTCGCGGTGCTATAACGTGTTTTCGCAATATGGACAATTCGTGCGCTCCAGTCCGATCATCAGCTTTAAAATCCCCGTACACTCACACTAATAAAAAGAACAATCCGGACTTTTCCAGTAGCGGTCATAGGGCCTAGCGAAAAAGAATGAAATCTCTCTATTTTTTCTGCTTGACTTGAATCCAAACGAAAACTATGATTGCGCGTAACACTCACTTGATGGAGTAGATTACGATGTTATCGAATTGCGCGCCACCTCTGGATTGGTTGCCACCGCCGGACGAAAGAGCAAGAGAATTGGCAGGCGGGATTTTTAGCGCTCCGAACGTGGCTAAAACGCTTGGTATCAAACCGGGGCGCCTAAAAGAATGGCTGAAATACATCCCGCCGAACGTAGAGAAGGCGAAAGGGCCAGGAACTCGAAATCTTTTCACTCGGACAGACATTTATAAATTGTACGCATTCAAGGAACTAATCGAATCGGGGAGGCTCGAAAGAGGAGCGGCGGCTGAGATAGTTTCAAAATTGGAGTCATGGGGGCTCAAATACAGTGCTACTCTTTTAGGAAGTCTTCCCGAGGTAAAGCTTGCGCATACCGGAGACTTTTTAAAAATTGGTTTGACCTTTAACATTGATGCTTTGAAGAAAGAGGTTGACGGTCTGCTGGGATAAAATTTTTTTATCGGATAAGGGAGTAATATGCTCCATTGGAGGAGTATGGATTATGAATCTTCTGGCCAACGCGTAGCGGTCAAGCTGAAAAGCTCATTGGACGCGCACAAAAGTGGGCTCCCAGACCGTCGAGAGATGAGCGCCGGAGTCCAAACATTAACCTCAAGACCGTCGAGATGACAGGACAAAGAGATTTCCAACTATGAACAACATTTCTGAAGCGGTTTTCACAAAATCCAAGACTGCATTTAAGAGCCTCTCAAACATTATTCCCTTGTTCTACGCCGAGGGCCGACAACTTCTTATTGCAAAGCTGCGCTCTACTGCCTGTTCGCAAGAACTTGATGTCAAACAAAAGAAATTGAATCTGGTTTTTGACAAGATAAACAACGTTATCGAGCTTGTGCAAAAGATTGAGAAAATTAAGGACCAGGTTATCCGAGCAAAGATACGAGATGACCTCTTGCTAAATATGAACGCGTTTGGAATAGAGTCTCCTTTCCCGCCGAGGCCCGATATGATCGAGGAAATCGAAAACTCGGGCATAAATGAAATAATGCGAAAGACACTCTCGTCAAGTTCCTTAGAAATACAACCCCTTTCGCTACCATTGCTCGATAACAAGAAGAAGTGAAAAGCTTGGACAACGAAAGCGGAGCCGTCAAGATGGTCAATAATGAAAGGAAAGATCTGGTGCTGTAGGGCAGGATAGAAAATCAAGGGGGCAAACCGTATCTGAGCTATTTGGTAGTGGACACAAGTGAGCGTGTGAAGAGGTTGCGAGAGTAATATTCCCTTTTCAGGGCCCCTTCTTTTCTTCCTCTTGGTCTCTGATTTCACTTTTCCAAATCCTTAAGCGGGCATGTGATCCGTATCTAATCGACCCTTGCCAAGTACCGCTCGGCTTGGCTGGAAGAATGGGCGCAGATGGGGGATATATCACCGGGGTTGGGCAGTTCAACCGCCTTGGTTCTTTTCGGGCTTCTATCATCGATAATGGGGGCTGATGACCTATTGCTAGAATATTGCTTCTAGCGTTGCTGTTGAATTGCATGGCCATTGCCCATCAGTGCTGGGCGGCAACCAAGATAAATCAACAGCCACCGAGAACCATATGAGGGGAAATCCTTGAGAAAAGAGCTTGTAGCCAAGCTTATATTGGCCATCATTCACGACGATAGGCTCCCTTGGCGTATCCCTAAGGCTATGGAGAAATAATCCCGGACGATCAGCATGGATCGAGAGAAGATCAATTTCTCCGAAGTCTTTTGGCAAGATTGTGCGTTCATAGCCCGCCTGACCTGCCCACTTGAGATAACTTCTGTCAGGAGACTCTAAATTGACGCCAGTTGGGAGAATTACATGGTCGAGGATGCAAACACTTCCGACCGCTGCAGCATCCGGGCGATTATTTTGGACCCGGATTTTCCAGGAGTATGTCTGGTACGTTCCGGAATGATCATTATATGTCCAAGAACCGGGGGTGCCAATTCGCTGAAGTACTAGATTCCTTGAATAGGAACTGGACCACCCTCTGTCGCGTACCAGATTGCGAATCTTTGCTAACAAGTCACCTTCGTCAGTGAAAGGCTCTGGATTACTGAGCACGTAGCGTAAAAAACCCTCCAAGGGTGCCCCTTGCTCCTGAAGGGCAATCATATCCTCAAAGCCCAGATGGTGCGCTAATGCCAATTCTTGGTGTGTGAACAAAGAGACCTGAAAATCAAGAGTGCTTTTGGGCTTCCGGAGAAAATCAACAAAAAGGTAATAGTCGGACGACCTAAGCTCGCGTGTAATGGTCATTATGTCGTTCAGACTCTGGACTCTGAACGCCAAATATGCGTTAAGATGAAATTCGTCCTCAAGCAGTTTTTGGATTTTAAGAGCGTTTTTCCGTTCCGGCGGACGTTGACCGCAACTGACAAATACCTTCCCTGCCATTGTTATACAGCTACCTTTCCGGTTTTTATTGATCGAGCCCTTGCAAAGCTTCCCGGTACACTCTTCCAAAAGGACTCTGTTATCATTCCAAAATCATTCAGAAACGTCAAACTTAACCAGCGGCAAATATTTCGGACACAAAAACAGATTCCAGGAAATCTCCTTCACTTCAAACTTAAGCCAGCGCAATTTCCCCGTCTGGTCCCTTTATGAAACTATTTTATTAAATCCTTTATTCCCTCTGCCATCTCCAGAATAAATTCGCTCAGGGTTTTCATTTCATCCTGAGTCATGTCGTCAACTGACCTTTTCAGAGAGGGATACTTCCCCGATTCAAATTTTGCATTCCAATGAAGGGTCGCCTTGTATTTATTTTCAAGAGATTTTAAGAACTCAATTCCGTCCGAACACAAAGCTGTTGCAGAAAGCTGTACCGATCCAGAATTTGCCCAGATATAATACATCGCTCTGGAGACGTTGTTTCTCACGATGATGGTAGGCGATTGTCCTGTACCATAGGCAATACTCATCAAAGCTGGATTGCTTTCAGCCAGTGCGGTCAGCACCTGTATATTTTCAAATCTTTGAGGAATATTGTACTGTTTGATGTAATCTAAAACCCCCTCCTGGTCCCACTTCCTTCTCTTAGGGTCTTCTATTATGACTTTCTTTTTAATTCTACGAGCTTGCTCCGTAAATCCAAAGAGACTTGGGACCAGAATCTTCATTTCATTGTGGCAGAATTGCTTGGCTTCCACTATGAGAACCTCGGTTCGCTCCATCTGTCTGTTTAAAAAATCCACTATGCTCCGTAATTCAAAGGGGGCTTGATCGAGGAAAAAAATAAGTCTGATCTGAGCTTCTTTGAGATTGTTCTGAACTTTTTCAAAGAATGCATCTGCGGAGTCTTGGTCGGTTCCCAACAGATCTCGGAGAAGGTCATCAATGTTTTCATTTCTTTTTGTCGCTGTCTGTTTGGCAAAGGTCTTCAGATCATTCCGTTCCCAGTAGTATTGAGCGTTGGCTGCGTATTCGAGCATTTGCCCAATAACCTCTCTCCTCGCTCTGGAATCGTTGTAACGCTTGCATTCCACGAACGTTGGGACGCCATCTTGGTCAACGAAGAAAAAATCGATAGACCATTTGTTTACACCGGATGCGGGATCTGGAACGGGCATTTCTCTGCGGACAAGCAACCATTTTCGTGGGGATTCAGGATTAATCTGACCACCAACGAGTAGATCAAATTTTTTCTCAAGTACGTTCTGGAGTTCTTTGCACTCGTCCTTATCAGGGCTCCATCTCAAGAGGATGAACGCTTTGTTCTCCTGTGATGACGAATATTTTATCCATTTGCTCCCCCTACCAGCTTGGAAAGCTCAAGTTAAAATTTCCCTACCGCATTGAATACCATTATGGAGTTTCAATGTCACGTCCGCTCTTAAGCCGAGGAGTTTGCTGGAAGGGAATGCTTCGAGAAGATAAGCCAAAAGAAAATTTTGCATCCCTGAACACAGTGGGATTTCTGGCTTGAGTTCTGGACCGACGTTCAGTTTTGCCTTTTTCCGGCACTTCGAAGGCGAGAAAAGCCCGAACTCTCTTACCCCATTTGGGTCCACCTGCAGGTCAATAATGAAAAGACGGGCCTTGAAAAGGGAATATTAATCCTGAATTCAGTCCTCCGTCATCCGTCCGAGCATTTGGTTCGCAATCCACCAACGGGAATTGATACGTGGTTTTGGGTCTTGACCTGAGTGGACTTTACAGCCTTGTAGAAGCCCATAGAGCTTTGCTCCAGTCCTCAATGAGGTGAACCACTAACCGGAGAGCCGGATGCGGGAGATCCGCCAGTCCGGTTCGGAGGGAGGGGCAGT